>ENA-OROL01000154-OROL01000154.1-human-gut-metagenome-genome-assembly--contig:-NODE-154-length-72427-cov-7.695324_pt1 | contig 72427 bp, 64 predicted proteins | sample MGYA00242128_ERZ509048 | MGnify/ENA primary metagenome ERZ509048 (study PRJEB26280, sample SAMEA2338750) | human gut metagenome | biome: human gut; feature: human-associated habitat; material: faeces...
ATTTCACTGTACCTTCAAAACTGCACACAAACTTTTCATCCTTAAAACCTCAGTTCACAAACGCACATTCACAAAACCGCACTTCGTGCTTTCGTTGCTTCGCAACTCTGTTTTGTTCATGATCGTGCGTTCCCTACGTTTTGCCGAGCTGTCAAATTCTCATGCAAGCATGAAATTCTGCCCACGGGATGCCACGAGGGAACTGTAGTCTAAATTTTAAAAAATTTTGAATTTTGCTGTTCTGCCCTTAAAATCCGTCTGGAAATAGTGTATGATGTTACTATCTTTCAATAAAGGACGGTACATTACATGAAATTTTTCCAGAAAAGATCCTTCTTTTCTTTTATGATAGCACTTGGAGTCGGCGCCAATCTGTTTTGTGGCGCTGTTTTAACGGCTCGCGCCGAGGTCATCGATTACCAGGCGCTGGCGGAGGCCAACCTTTCGATCCCGGTTGAGAGCAACGAAATCAAAAACTGGCCAGAGGGTCCGATCCTCAACGCTCGCTCCGCGATTTTGATGGATGCGGACAGCGGTGCAATCCTTTATGCCAAAAATATCCACGAAAAGCTCTATCCCGCCAGCACAACCAAGATTCTGACTGCCTACATTGCGCGTCAGAACAGCGAATTAAATGAGATGATCGAATATTCCGATACCGCGGTGCACAGCATCGACTGGCGAAGTGATTCCAACATCGGCATCAAAGCCGGTGAAGCGATCACGATGGAACAATCCCTCTACGGTCTGCTGGTGGGCTCCGGCAGTGAATGCGGCAATGCCATCGGCGAACATATCAGCGGCAGTATGGAAGCGTTTGTAGATTTAATGAACCAAACCGCAAAGGAGCTTGGCTGCACGGATTCCCATTTCGTCAATACCAATGGCAAGCATGATGACAATCACTATACCTCCACCCATGACCTCGCTCTGATCGGGCAAAAGTTTTTCTCCGATGACGTGCTTTGCCGCATGTCCGACACGGTAAGCTACAAAATCCCGGCGAGCGCAACGCTGTCACAGGATCTGATTCCGAACAGCAAAAACAAGCTGCTGCCCGGTAAAACCTACGCTTACGAATATCTCGTCGGCAGTAAGACCGGCTACACCGCAAACGCTCGCTCTAACCTCGTTTCCTGCGCCCAGAAAGACGGGCTGAAGCTGATCTGCGTCGTTATGATGGAGGAGTCCCCGCAGCAGTTCAAGGATACGATAAGCTTATTTGATTACGGTTTCAGCAACTTTTCTTCTGTTACAGCATCCAAAGAAGACACCTCCTATCAGGTAAAAAACGGCGACCTGTTCGCAAATACGTTCAATCAGTCCGACATCCTTTCTATCGACCCGGATGCGAAAGTTCTCCTTCCGGATACGCTCACCTTTGCCGATCTGGATTCCGAGCTGAGCTATGATAACCTGAAGGATGGACAGGCCGCTGTCATTCACTACTCCTACGAAGGTCAGGATCTCGGCAGCGCGCCGATCCTCTTTTCCAGCATAACGCCCTTTGATTTCAGTGCAGAACCGGTTTCTGAAACGGAAAGCGCAGCCATCACAACAGCGGATGGCTCTTCCAATGCAGATGCGAACAGCGTACAAAGCAGCGCTTCTAATACGCAAAGCAGCACAGACAGCTCCGGCACGGATGGCAATGTGAATGCTTCCAGTGCAAACGGTTCCTCCGGCACACAGGACGCCACGAGCGCGCAGGCTGGCACTACAGCGTCTGAATCCGTCGCTTCCACAACTTCTCCGACTGCAGTTTCCACACCGGGGGGAAATGTTATTTTCTTAAACGTCCGTAAAATTTTGCTTGCAGTCAGCATTGTCGCGGTTATCCTGATCGTCATTCTGGTGATCCGTTCCATTCTGATCGGACACAGCCGCAATCGCAAGCGCCGCGATATCATGAAACGACATCGCAGCCGCAAAGATGAAATCATCGACTTCGACCGTTACACCGATCCCTTCGCGTAAGACACAGGACGGGATGCACAAAAATGCCGCAGACCATTTCTTTTGAAACCGGTCTGCGGCGTTTTTTTCGTATTATTTTATTATATGGGCTCCCCGGCGTGTCTCCGATGTCAGCGTCCCGCCTCACCGTTTCCTGAGCTTTTCCTGCGCTTCGCGGTGTCTGTGCTCCTTGCGCAGCTGGCGGATGTGATCTTTTCTCTCCATCAGGGCGGCAACCTCTTTCTCTCCGACCAGCTTCGTCGTCTTGACGGCGTAAACCATGTCATCGTCCGCTTTTTTCACGCGGATTTTTCCTTTCATCCAACCGTGCTTATCGCACCACGACAGACTGTAATAGTGCTTGCCGTTTGGCGAGAACCAGCGGACTTTTTTGCGAAGGTTATGATGGCACAGATAACATCTGGTGGAAAGAACCTCTTTATCCGCCATCAACGCCTCCTTATCCGGAAACGGTCGGGAAATATATTTTGCATAATTATCGAATACGACATGCACCTCGCTGCGGTGATTTTCCGGCAGCTGGAACGTGTCGAAGGAAACCCGCTGCAGTGCAATCGGGTCTTTGATCATCTGAAATACCCGTGCGGTATACACCGCGTCGCTGATCGCCCGATGAAACGGAATATCCTTTGGAATCTGCAGATAATCTACCGCATATTCCAGGCTCCTTCGCACCTTCTGATCTTCGTAGGCGATGGAAAACAGCTTCTGAATATCATAGAACCGGACAGGTCCTTTTCCAAGGGGCTCCATACCGAAAAACCGCATATTTTTCTGAAGCTCCGTCAGATCCTGCGGTCCCCAGGTACCGAACATGAAATCCTCGCCACACCACGCCAGAAAGTCCTTCATCACGACATCAAATGTCCGACATCCGGAGAGATCTTTCATGTGAATGCCGATCAGCTTTTCCGTAATATGGTGCATGGTATCATAAACCTGCGGACGGATCAGCTCCTCAAAGGTATCCACAATTTCCATCCGGCTGTTTAATTTTACCGCACCGATCTCAATAATTTCAAACGTAAGCAGTCTGTTGCGGGCATCGCGGCTATCAGACGCCTGATTCCATTCCAGATCCAGAACCACATAATCCATTGATCGTTCCTCCGCCCACTACAACATCGCCATCATAAAGTACAACCGACTGTCCGCAGGTAATTGCCCTCTGGGGCTCGTCAAAGACCAGATGAATGCTGTCCGGTCCAGTGATCTCTGTGTTCGCCCACTGCTCCTGGTGACGGTAACGGATTTTCGCCTTGATGCGCTGCGTGCCCGTCGGTACCTCGCCGCTGATCCAGTGGAAATCCTTCGCCGTCAGCTCCTTTGACCACAGATCCCGGTCGCGTCCAAGGACTACCGTATTGGTCTTTGGATCGATCCTGCACACATACATCGGCTCCTGCAGGGCTAGTCCCAGCCCTTTGCGCTGTCCGATCGTATAGCAGATAATTCCCTTATGCTGCCCCAGCACATGTCCTTCCTGATCTACGAAATTGCCCGGCTCAAAGCTTTTGCCGGTGTATCGTTCAATAAATCCGGCATAATCTCCGTCCGGTACAAAGCAGATATCCTGGCTGTCATGCTTGCGCGCATTGATCAGTCCCTGTTCTTCCGCCATTTCCCGGATCTGCGGCTTCGTCATGCCGCCCAGGGGGAACAGCGTATGTGCAAGCTGCTCCTGCGTCAGGCTGTAGAGCACATAGCTCTGGTCTTTCTTTTCATCGATGGCTTTTTTCAGGAGGAACTTTCCGTCCTGTTCTTCGATTCGGGCATAGTGTCCGGTTACAACGTAATCGTAATCCAGCTCCTTTGCCCGCTTCATCAGCTTCTCGAACTTCATATAACGGTTACAGTCGATACACGGATTCGGGGTGAATCCGTTTTCATAGGCGCAGACAAAGCGGTCCATGATCTGTGTGCCGAAATCTTCCGTAAAATTGAACACGAAATACGGAATGCCCAGCTGACGCGCAACGCTTCTTGCGTCCTCCACGTCATCTAACGAACAGCAGGTATGCCCTTTTCGTTCGCAGCTGTCCTCTCCGGCAAACAGGCGCATCGTAACGCCCATACAATCATATCCGTCCCGCTTCATCAGCCATGCCGCAACGCTCGAATCTACGCCGCCGCTCATGGCAATCATCGCCTTTTTCATTCTCTGTCTCCGTTCTTTTTATTCCTGCCCTGCCTCTCCCGGAACTTTCCAGCTCATGCTTCTCAGGCTCAGGGCCAGTGTTGTCGTATTATGCAGCAGCGCGGATGTCGTAGGCTGAATCAGCCCGGTCACACCGGCTGCAATTAAACTGCCGTTGATGCCAAGGATTGCACGGTAGTTGACATGAATCCGACGCATCATTTCTTTGCTTAAGCGGCGCAGGTAAACCAGCTCCTGCAGGCTGTCCGCACCGACTGTAATATCCGCAATTTCCCGCGCAAGCTCCGAACCGTCGCTGATCGCAATACCAACATCCGCAGCAGAAAGCGCCGGGGAGTCGTTGATTCCGTCGCCGACCATGACTACCCTGCGTCCGGCTTCTTTTTCCTGCTGGACAAAGTTCGCCTTGTCCTCCGGCAGAACTTCCGCATGGTATTCGTCCACGCCGATCTGTTTTGCGATCGCCGCTGCTGTTCGCTCGCTGTCGCCAGTCATCATGACGATTTTTGTAAAGCCTTCCCGTTTCAGCTCGCGGATAATCTGTTTTGCCTCTTCACGCACCGGATCCTCAATGCAGAGCACTGCTTCCAGTACGTTGTCAACTGCCAGATACAGATGGGAATACTGCAGCGGCAGCTCATCGAAACGCTGCTGGTATTCCGGACGGATCCGGCACTTCTCATCTTCAAATACAAAGTGAGCACTGCCGATTACCACACGCTTTTCTCCAACATAAGAGGCAATGCCATGTGCAACGATATATTCCACCTTGGAATGCACTTCCTCATGTTCCAGATTACGCTCTGCCGCTGCGCGCACAACCGCCTTTGCCATCGAATGAGGAAAATGCTCCTCCAGACATGCTGCCAGACGCAAAAGATCGTCTTCCTTTTCCTCACCGAATGCGATAACAGAATGCAGTGTAGGCTGCGCTTTGGTCAGCGTACCGGTCTTATCGAATACGATGGTGGAAGCCTCGGAAAACGCTTCCAGATATTTTCCGCCCTTTACGGTGGTCTTCGCTGCGTTTGCTTCCCGGATCGCTGTCAGGACAGTCAGTGGCATCGCAAGCTTTAATGCGCAGGAAAAATCAACCATCAGTACGGATAACGTTCTGGTAACATTTCTTGTAAGCAGCCATGTAAGACCGGTTCCAAGGAAGGTGTAGGGAACCAGCCTGTCCGCCAGATGCTCCGCACGCCCTTCTACTGCGGACTTGAGCTTTTCGGAATCCTCGATCATCGTAACGATCTTTTCGTAGCGGGTCGAGCCGGAAACCGCCTTGACCTCAATCGTCAGCTCGCCCTCTTCCACAACGGTTCCGGCATAAACGAATCCGCCCTTTTCCTTGCGGACAGGCTCGGATTCACCGGTCATGGAAGCCTGATTGATCATTGCTTCGCCATCTGCCACTACACCGTCAAACGGAATGACGTTGCCGACATGGATCACGATATGGTCACCCGGCACAACGGATGCAGAATCCACAAGGATTTCCTGATCCCGGGTCTTTATCCACACTTTGCCGACATTTAACGACATGCTGCGCGCCAGATCACCGACAGACTTTTTATGTGTCCACTCCTCGAGGATTTCACCGAGCCCAAGCAGGAACATAACCGATCCTGCCGTCGAGCAGTCCCGCCGCAGAATCGATACGGTAATCGCTGTCGCATCCAGAACCGGGACTTCCAGTTTTCCTTTGGAAAGGCATAGGACGCCTTCTTTTACATAACGGAAAGCTTTCCATATAGTATACACATTTCTGATCGGTAAGGGAAGCATGTATTTTGTAAATAACCGTTTTGCCACATGCCCGATCAGTTTTTCTTTATACTCTACATTCAGCGCACGTCCCGAACTGGAACGGACGGAATCCGGCAGCTGAACGTCTTCATAATGAAAGCTTTTCAGCGCCTCCATCAGTTCTTTTAATTCGCCGTCATACTCGATCACCGCATCCTGCGTCTGCTCGTATACGATCGCTTTTGTCACACCTGGCTGTGTTTCCAGAAAATACTGCAGGGTGTCCGCCTGATCAAAGCTCATTCTGGACTGCCCCATATGCACCCGGATTCGCCCGGGAATTTTGTGTTTGATTTTAAAGTTCATTTTTTCCGCTCATTTCTGCGCACGCTTTTTGCGCATGTCGAGTTTGTGTCAAGTGCGCGCAGACACAAATCTCGCGATTGAAAATTTTATTTTCAATCTTATCTCCACTCCGCTGATACGCTTCGCGCTTTTTCAGAAAACGGGACTCCGTCAAAAAGGACGGCGCCGTCTCCGGCTCCGTCCCCCACTGCCCTGAATCAGGCTTCTTCTTTTACTTCAGCTTCCGCTTCTTCTGCAGCTCTGTCTTCATTGATCTGCTTTGCTTCTGCCAGAACATCGCCAGCGTTTTCCTGAACTGTTGTTACGGTCTTCATAACGCTGTCCTTTGCGCGAAGCGCTGCTGCGGTACACTGTACGTATGCTTTCTTCGCGTCTTTGCTGGAAAGGATCTTGATTCCGGCTGTTCCGAACAATACGCCTCCTAAAAATAAACCGATTTTCTTTGCATCAGATGCTTTCATCATGTTCGTTTCCTCCTTCGACCGGCGCAGGATACGTCTATACTACCTGTCGTACGGCATAACTTTCTTTTGTTAGTCATCATTGACTGCAAACATGGTAGCACGCTTTTTTTCCTGTGTCAATTGCGACTTTATTCCTGCTTTCCGAACACAATCCGTTTCCCGATAAAAATGATCAGAAGTGCTGCAACGCCCACCAAAACGATTGTGCCGCCCGGCTTTAGGCCCAGATAAAACGCCGCAAACAGCCCGATAATCATGAACAGTACGTTCAAACCGACAGCGTACCATACAGTCTGTTTAAAGTTTTTTCCCAGCTGCATCGCACAAGCTACCGGAACGACCATCATCGACGATACCATCAACGCACCGACTGTCCGTGCTGCGACCGAAACCGTCACTGCAATCATAATCGTGAAAATAAAATTGACGATGCCGACCGGCACACCCGCCAACCGCGCGCTTCTTTCATCCAATGAAATATAAAACAGCTCTTTATATAGAAGCAAAAATAACACAAGCACCACAACAGACACCACGATGACTGAAATCATCTCAGCATCACTGATCGCCACAATGCTGCCGAACAGAAAGCTGTTGAAGTTTGCCGAATTTTTCACAAAACCGGACAGCACACCCGCCAGACCGATTCCTGCTGACATGATAATGGATATCGACATTTCCGAATAGCGCGGAAGCTTTCTGCGGATCGCCTCAATGCCGAAGGACGCTGCCACACAGGCTGCTGCTGCGCCCGCCACCGGATTGACACCCAGCAAAAGTCCTGCTGCGACGCCGGCGAGCGACGTATGGGAAAGTGCATCGCCGATCATGGAAAGACGTTTGCAGACAACGACCATTCCGACGCAGGGCACAACCGCCGCCAGCAAAATTCCGACAACAAACGCCCGCTGCATAAACAGATACTCAAAAATTCTCATGCCTGCCCGTCTCCTTTCCCAGCTTCCTGTTTTACCCTTCCGTCCTCCAGCACCCAGATATCATCTGCATAGGACGATGCACGTTTGAGGTCATGCGTCACCATCAGGACGGTGATCCTTTTCTCCGCATTGATTTTTTTGAGCAGTCGGTAAAAGTGTGACGCATTTTTTTCATCCAATGCCGACGTCGGCTCATCCAGAATCAGAAGCTTTGGCTCGTTGACCAGGGCGCGTGCCAGGAGCACTCTCTGCTGCTGCCCGCCAGAAAGTCTGCCGATCAAACGGTTCTGGTATTCCTCCATGCCCACCTGCGCCAGCGCAGCTCTTACCTGCTGCCGCTCTTTTTTCCCCGCAAACCGGAACAATCCGATCTGCTTATATAAGTTTGCGCGCACGATTTCTTCCACGGATGCCGGAAAATCCTTCCAGCCACCCATCCCGTTCTGCGGCACATAGCTGATGCTCGACCAGTCCTTAAACTGTCGGATGTCTTGCCCTAAAATCTCAATGCTGCCGTCGCTGCTGCCTTCTTCTTGATCCCCTTTGTGGCTTTCCCCGATCGGGAGCTCTCCTAATAAAAGCCTTAAAAGCGTCGATTTTCCTGCCCCGTTTTCTCCTGCGAGAATCGCCAGCCGCCCTTCTTTCAGGCAAAGGCTGACGCCGTCCAGCACATTTTCCTTTCCATAGGAAAAGTGCAGATTTTTGATTTCTATCGCATTCATATGTCTGCTCCTTACCGCAAAGCTTCTGTCAGCTGCTGCAGATTTTCTTCCATGACGGAAAAATAATCTCCGCCGGTTTCTTCCTGTCTGTCGCTTAGGCCTTCCAGCGGGCTGAGGGTCAAAAGCTTCACGCCGGTTTCCGCCGCTACCGTTTCCGCCGTCCTCGAGCCGGACAGCTCTTCAAAGAAAATCGCACGGACGTTGTTTGCCCGGACAAAATCGATAATATCTGCCATCCGTCCCGGGTCTGGTTCGGAATCCGGCGACATGCCCTCGATGCTCACCTGCGTCAGGTTATAACGCCTGCACAGATATCCATACGCCTCATGCGCCACAACGATGTTTCGCTCCGACAGATTTTCCAGCGTCGTCTGATAGATTTTGTCCAGCTCGTCGAGCTGTTTTTCCCATTTCTCATAATTTGCCTGATAGTCTGCGCGATGCTCCGGATCCGCCTTGGAAAACGCTTCGCAGATATTTTGCATTTCCTGTTTTGCGTTCATCGGATCCAGCCAGACGTGCGGGTCATACTCGCCGTGCTCGTGGCCGTCATGACCGTCCGGTGCGGCGACAACAGTGTGGTCGGCGGCATCGTCTTCATGCGCGGCCGCATTGCTCACAGCGGCGTCTTCTTCATCCGCATGATCGTGACCGTCCTCATCAGCATGCGCGGTCCCATGGTCATGGCTGTCCTCTTCGGCCTCATCGGCATGCGCGGCCTCATGGTCGTGACCGTCCTCTTCCTCTGCGCTGCGCAGCAGGCTCACTCCCTGCGACGCTTCCACGGAAATCAATTTTTTATTGGAAAGCCCCGCCAGAACGTCTGAAACCCAGTGCTCCATCCCAGCACCGTTATAGATAAAAACGTCCGCCTGCTCCATCCGGGTAATATCCTTTGTGGACGGCTCCCAATCGTGGGGCTCTGTACCGGACGGCACCATGCAGGTCACCTGGACGTGCTCGCCGCCGATTTTCTGTGCGAAATCGTACATCGTATAAAAACTCGCCATCACCTGCAGCTTGTTGGGATCCACTGGTTCGTCAGAAGCTTCCGTGCCGCAGCCGACAAACACTGCGGTAAACAGTAAGCACGCGCAGAGCGCCAACGCCACACGACGCAGGATGCCGCTTTCCGATACCCGTGTGCAGCGCAGCTGCGGCATTCTGATGCAGGAAATCACAGCATGCTTCCCGCGTTGCTTTTTTCTATTCATCCTCATTTCTGTCCTGCAGTCCTTCCTGTGTTTCCCTGAATTTGCGGCACTCCCGACAGCAGCCGTAAAAGATCAGATGCGAGGAATCCAGCGCAAAGTCATGCTCTTTCAGGATATGTTCGGAAAATCCATGGAGCTTGTTACATTCCAGAGGAATGATCTTCCCGCACTGCAGGCAGACAAGCCGCCCCGGGCTGCCCGGCCTCAATTCTCCGATATAGCGGTACTGCGCGCCTGCGCCGTCCACTGCCGGAATTTTGATCACGGCGTTCTCCTCTGTGAGACGGTCGAGAGCCCGATAAACCGTCGTCTGTCCAACGTGAATTCCTTCGGCTTTGAGACAGTCCATACACTGTTCCGCCGTCACAAACCGGTCGCTGTGTTTTTCCAGGCAATCCCGGATCAGCTCCTGTTGCTTCGTTCTATATCTGACACGTTCTGCCATTTCTCTCCCATTTCTGCGCACGCTTTTTGTGCATGCCGAGTTTGTGTCAAGTGCGCACAGACACAAATCCCGCGATTGAAAAATTTTATTTTTCAATCTTCTTTCCCTATGAACCGCAGCGGTTCATTTTGAAATTAAAAACCATTTTCAATTTATTATATCGGTTTTTTCCAGTGTGTCAAGTGGAAAAGACTGTGATAACTACCTTTTACTCTCCCCTTTAAAATTTATGATGTTGTTTTTTATTTTCTTTCCCGTTACCCCTTTTCTCAGTTCTCTGCGGCGAAGCGATTGCACTGTTTTTTCAAATTTTATATAATGAATTATGCAACGAAAAAGAAGTCCGATTCAAGGTTTACAGCATTTTCCCTTTTAAAGAGCTGTCAACCGACACTCGTGAACGATACGAATGGAGCTTTCCCCTTTATGAAACAGGAACTTACAAAACCTTCATCCCTCCGCGCCATTTCCATGCTGGCGGTTTTTACATTTCTCTTTTTGAGCACAGAGTATTTCTATGTCAACCAGATCGCTCAAAACGCCTCCAGCGCCCGGACGGTGAACGTCCAGAATTATGCGCTCGGTATCAGTGCGATCGGCTTTTGCCTCTATCCTCTGCTGTTTCGGTTTTTTCGCGATCGCCTGCACAGCGCTGTGTTTTTCACACTTACAATGCTGGCAATCGTCTGCTTTGTAATCCTTGGCAGTCCTGTTCCGCCCGGTCTTCTGACTGCCGTCGGAATGCTTCTGTTTCTGGTTCTCGGCATCCTCGGCAGCGCAGTGCATTACCATTTTCTTTGTGAAATTTCTGACAAAAAATATTTCGCACGCATGGTTGGCATTTCCTATGGGTTTGCTATCCTGCTGCAGTTTCTAAACAACAGTCTGATTTCTTCTGCCCTGGCAGAACAGCTGCTGCTTTGCGCCGCGTTACTTTTTATCGTATTTTTCCTGTTCCGGTTTCAGCACCGGGAGGCAAGCCGTAGCTCTCAGATGCCGGACACTGCAAATTCCAGCCCTCAGGTGTCCGATGTGACAAATCCCTGTCCACATATGTCAGACGCGTCAGCTTGCGCTGCTTCCGGCAGCACCGACTCACAGCATAAGCTCCCTGCTCCATCTGCCTCCGGTACCCTGCCGCAGCTCGTTTTGCTGATCTTTCTCGTCATTTTTATGACCTGTATTTTCAGTACGCTGGACAACACCGTTACACTGGGACACGCAGACGGAACCATGGATATCGGTCAGTGGCCTCGTATCCTGCTCGCCTGCAGTGGGCTTGCTGCCGGATTTTTGTTTGACCTCCATAACAGACGTTTCATGAATCTCATCATGTACTGCATTATGATGCTTTCCACGCTCAGCGTCGCAATCCTGCAGCTTGGCGGTTCTTTCCTGATCGGACTGATCGTCTTTTACCTGTCCTCCGGATTTTTCGTCGTATTCTTTACGACCTCTTTTCTGGCGCTGTCCGAAGATACCCGCTGCCCGCGCCTCTGGGCAGGAATGGGGCGTGCTGTCAACAATGCGGGCGCTGCCCTGGTCTCAAACCTGTCTCTCTCCCTGATCGCATCGAACAGCAGCATCACGCTGATTATCACGGCTCTGGTCCTGTTCGCAACGGTAAGCATTTTGATCGCAGCCTATAGCATGTTAAATGCGCCGGGCGTACAGACTGAGGCAGGCGGCACTATGACTCACAAAATGCAGGCAGCTTGTGAAGCGAACGCGAGCCATAACACAAAGGCCGCCCTCGGCAACGATTCGTCCGCCTCTACGGCTTCGGACATTTCCTCCGATCCGGATTATCCACAGAACACTCCCAATGCAGACCCGTTTTCCACATTTTCCACGGCATTTTCCCTGACTGACCGGGAACAGTCTGTTTTTGACCAACTCGTCAACACAGAAAAGAGCATCCAGGAAATCGCCGACAGCCTTTTCATCTCCCGAAGAACCTGTCAGCGCTATATCACATCCATTTATGAAAAGGTCGGTGCAAAATCCCGGATGGGACTGTACCAGTCCTACATCGAATGGCAGCGCAAAAACCTGTAACCGGAGCTGAAATTATATTTCCGTAAAGTCTTGCTTTCTAAGTCTCAGCAACCAGCTCTCTTAAAATATCTGAATACGTCACAAGCCGGACATTGCCAAGATGTTCGGCTTTTTCTGATTTTTCCCCTGGCGCACCAGCGCCAAACTGCATTTTTCGCCGTTTTGGCGCGCATACGGCATACCCGGATGACCACCTGACGCGTAGACTGAAGGTAACAATAAAACTGCAAAACGGAAAATGCCCGCCTGACGCAAACCGCAGCGCAGCGTTCCATGCAGTCGCATTTTCCTTCAGAAAACAAGGAGGACTCTATGAAGCAGTGTGATAATGGTCATTTCTATGATGAAGCAAGATTTGAAAGCTGTCCGTATTGCAAGGAAAATACAGGGATCGGAAAGACGATGGCTGCAGCGGATATCGGCAAGACAGTGGCTGCCTTTCCGGGCAATCCTGCTGCAGCAGCTGCGACAGCCTTCGACAGCGGCAAAACAGTCGCTGTGATGAAAAAGAAAATCGGTATTGATCCGGCAGTCGGCTTTTTGATCTGCATCGAAGGTCCACACCGCGGAACGGATTTCCGTCTCGTTTCAGGAAGAAACTTTATCGGCCGGGCCGCCGCGATGGATGTTTCCCTGCCAGACGATGATACCGTATCCCGTGAAAGCCATGCACTGGTCACTTACGATGCCAAACACAATGCCTTTTCCCTTTCGCCCGGGCAGGGACGCGGCATTACCTACTGCAATGATGAACAGGTCGAAATGGTTCATCCACTCAAAGCATACGACATCATCGAGGTCGGGAAAAGCCGACTGCTTTTCCTGCCTCTTTGCAGCCAACAGTTTCAGTGGAGCGAGGAATAGCCCATGTTCTTTTTTAAAAAGCGAAAAAAAGTACAGACTCAGCAGCAGCCATCCGAACCAGCACCGGAGTCGCTTTGCGTTACCACCGTTCTGACTTCGGAACAGACCTCTATTCTGGACATTGCAAACCTGCAGGGAATCGGGCAGCGTGAGCAGCAGCAGGATGCCTTCGGAATTTCTCCGGCAGACCGCTATGAAACAGACGGAATTTTAGCCGTTCTCTGTGACGGCATGGGCGGAATGGCGGAAGGACAACGAATCGCAATTCAAACCGTATCCTGTCTGTTAAACCATTTCCCATTTCCTGAGCCGCAGACAAAAGCTGTATCGGAGCTGATCTTTACATGCACCCGGAAGATCTATCAACAGTTTTACGGCCACGGCGGCTGCACCCTTGTCGCTGCCTGGATTTTGGGAAATCAACTGCACTTCTGGAGCGTCGGAGACAGCGACCTTTTTCTGCTCCGGGAACATCAGCTCTATGCATTAAACACCCGGCAGGAATTTCAAAAGGACCTGCTGCTGCGTTCCTTTCACGGTGCATTTCCCATCGAGGAAGCTTTTTCTGACCCTCAGGCAGGCGCACTTTCCCAATATATCGGGAAGGAGGCGGTCACGCTGGACCACACCCACATTCCACTTTCCCTTTTTCCGGGCGATACCCTGCTGTTATGCTCCGACGGAATCAGCGATCCACTGACCCTGAAACAAATCCGCGAGGCGATGGAGCTTCCGGTTCAGGACTGCTGCAGCGCGCTCGAAGCAGCAATCCGAAAAGCCGCACTTCCCACACAGGATAACTATACCGCAATCGTTTTACATTATTACGGGGAAAAGGAGAATACTGAATGAAAACCAAACAACTCTCTTCCAAACAGCTGATCGCCCTTGTGCTGATCCTGATCGGCGCTGTCTCATCCATTTTCGGCATCACAGGGCTGACCAAAAGCTCCTCTGAGGATCCCTATGAATCCAGAAACGGTATCGTCATGGTCTATGCGACAGTCTATGACAACGAAGGAAACAGCGAAGCCGGAATGGGAACCGGCTGGGCCATCGGCACGCCCGGACAGCCGATTCAGTACATCGTGACAAACGGGCATGTCGTCAATAAAGCCTATACCTATCCCCGCTATGATTCCAGTCTTTACGGAGGGGAAATTGATGTCTTTTTTTCCGCAGCGGAAAACGACTATGTAAAAGCCAAGGTCGTCTACTTTTCCCCTCAGGAGGAAAAGGATATCGCCATCCTGCAGCTGCCCTCCCCGACGGATAAACGGACTGCCCTGACGCTGCGCGACTCCGGCGACATCAAGATCGGCGACACCGCCTACGCGCTCGGCTATCCCGGCAATTCCTCCCAGCGTCAGGATTTTGCCACCTACGATATAGACGATATTACAATCACCCGAGGCATCATCAGCAAACGTACAACCACCTCTTTTTCCACCTATGAGGCATTTCAAATGGACGTTTCCATCGCTCCCGGCAACTCCGGCGGTCCTCTGGTCGATGAAAAAGGAAACGTAATCGGTATCAACGTTGCAGGCGCCATTGATCCCAATACCGGGCTGAGCCTTGGCATGAACTATGCCATCATCATCAACGAGCTGACGAAAATCCTGGATGTTGAACGCATTCCCTACACGTTTTCGGGCTCCGGTTTTTCCCTGTTCCACGGTCCCGGCAGTGCTGTGCTGCTCCTACTCGGCATTCTGTTGATCGCAGCGGGCACGTTTTTCTTCTGGAAGGAAAGGAAGGCTGCAGCCAGCGTTACAAATAGCCGCAGCGCCCTGGCAGATCGAAGCAGCAACTTGGGCGACGGTCTGGCGAATGGCGCAGCAAGCGGCTTAAACGGTAATCCTGTACACTCCGGTGCGGCAGGCAGCTCCAGTGCTCATGCGATCCTGCGTGGAATGACCGGCAGCTACGCAGGGCAGAGCTTCGACCTGCTCAAGGGAAAGGTTACCATCGGCAGAGATCCTGCGTTCTGCAACATCGTTTATGAAAAGAGCACGCCCGGCATCAGCAGCCGCCACTGCCAGCTTTCCTACAATCCGAGGGAAAGCTGCTTCGTCCTGACCGACCTCGGTTCCTCCTATGGAACCTTTCTTGGAAATGGGAAAAAGCTCGCCCCGAACGTCCCCGAAAATCTCTATGCCGGAGATACGTTCTTCCTCTGCGATCCCTCAAACCGTTTTCTCGTTGCAAAGGAATAAACGAGATTTGTGTCTGCGCGCACTTGACACAAACCCGGCATGCACAAAAAACGTGCGCAGAAATGAGAGAACCTATGACTGCATCTGATACGATTTCTGCCAGAACAGGTCTTTCCTGTGCGGCTCTCCTTGAAACGCGGCTGGTCGAGCTCTCCCCCGATACGCTTTCTTTTCCCGAAGCTGCCGTCTTTTACCATCTGATGGCAGATGGTCGGCTGCAAACAGAGACTTCCCTCCCGGTGCTTTTGCCGGGGGAGGGCAGCCTTGTCTGCTGCGGAGATTTTTATATTGAACCTTTGGAAATCCAGATTGAATTTTCAAAAGCCAACAACGCGACAGACTGGCTCGTAGGTCTGCTGTTTCGCCATACGGAACGCATCCGCAGCATCGATGGAACGCTTTTCGTCCTGACCTGCATCAGCCGTCCCGATGCGATATCGCCAGCCTTTTCCTAATACACCGGAACATTTTACAACTGTCTATCATCAAAAGCCGCTTTTGCGGCGGAATGTGAGGAATTATGAATCCCGAACGTATCTGTTATGGCTGCTTTTCCGAAAAAGACCCCGGCACGTTCTGCCCCGTCTGCGGGTTCGATGAAACAAAGCAGCAGCCCTATCTCGCCCTTCCCCTGGGCACAATTGTAAACGGCCGCTACCTGATCGGCAAAGTCCTCGGCATCGGCGGCTTCGGCATTACCTACCTCGGCTTTGACCTGACCCTCGAAATCAAAGTCGCCATCAAAGAATATATGCCCTCCGCCATGGCTACCCGGAATACCGACCGCTATACTGTCGTTCTGACCAGTCATCAGGAAAAGGATTATCAATCCGGAATGGAACGTTTTCTGGAGGAAGCACGCATTCTGGCAAAGCTCCAGAACACACCGAATATCGTTTCCGTCCAGAACTATTTCCGGGAAAACAACACCGCATACTTCGTCATGGAATACGTGAACGGCACCAGTCTAAAAGCCTATCTTGCTGCGCGCGGGGAAAAAATTTCCTGCGAAGAAGCATTGAAAATCCTGCTGCCTGTTATGAACGCACTCGTTTCTGTCCACTCCATGCAGCTTTTACACCGGGATATCAGCCCGGACAACATTTACCTGACCGCCGACGGTGACAGCAGGCTTCTGGACTTCGGCGCAGCGCGCTTTGCTTCCGGTGATGGGAAAAGCGTTTCCGTTATTCTAAAGCATGGCTATGCCCCGGAGGAGCAATACTCTTCCCATGGAAATCAGGGACCCTGGACAGACGTTTATGCCATGGGTGCAACGCTTTACCGCTGCATCACCGGAGTTCTTCCGCCGGATTCCATCGAACGGATTCACGGCGATACGCTCAAACGCCCCTCCGAGCTTGGCATCTCCATTTCCCCTGCCATCGAACAGGCGATTCTGAAGGCGCTCAGCATCCGTACGGAAGACCGCTTCATGAGCATGGAAGCCTTTATCTGCGCGCTGAACGGGGATGTCGCAACTGCATCGGCACAATCGCCATCCCCCGGATCAACGGCAAACGCACCGCAGCCATATTCCGGCGCGGTGTCTTCCCGACCTGCCACATTTTTTGCTGTCCTGTCGGCACATCTGAAACAAAATCCGCTTCTGGCAGTCGCTCTTGGCGGCGCTTTGGTCGCGGTAGTCGCCCTCGTCCTCTTTTTGCCCCTTTCCGGAAAGTCCGGAAAAAATACCAGCTATACAAACTCTGCTTCGTCCATGAATCCTTCTTCTGCATCTGCACCTCCCGGTTCGGATACGCCGACGCCCTCTCAAACCCCGCCCGGGCAGGATTCAGACGCACCGGACGATCCTTCTTCCGGCGATTCAAACGACAGCACCGGTACAGAAGTTGTCACCTATGATCTCGGAATTTTAAATGCTACCATCGACGTTCCGGCAGAGTATAGCGTTTCAGATGATGGTTTTACTTTTACCAACAATGCCAGAAACTGCCGGATCGAAACCAGCTTCAACTGGGCTACAATTGTTCCAATCTATTCCCTTGCCGACATCGAAAACTACCGGGAGGATATTGTTTCCTCCTACGCAGAGGGCTACGGTCTTACCGACGCCATGATTCTGACCGCAGGACCGGACGATTTCGGCGGACAGTCCGCTTACCAGATTTTCTTCCAGGGAACAGATTCCAGCCAGACCACCCTGCAGCATGTACTGCTTGCAGTAGAAGGAAGGAATGACTTTGGCGCATATCTGCTCGTCGGCTCCTATCCAAAGGATTCCGAAACAGACCACACACAGATTTACAACAGTCTGACATCCTTTCGTATAAATGGTCCTGTGGATATTACCTACGAGCGCTATTGCGACACCGCTGCAGGCATCCAATGCATCACGGATTCCACTCAGATCAGCAGCACAAGACGCAGCAGCTTTACGCTTCCAAACGGCAACAGCGGAACCGCCCTCCTTCTTTTCCTTTCCTCCAACGAAGAGGAATATATTGAGGTGGAGCAGGGACTTTCTGCCGGAAAAAACGCAGACGAATGTATTGCTTACCTTTCCGGCATCTGGGAAGATGTCTCCGGCGCTTCCCTTTCGGAGATCATGACAGAAAGCCGTGAAGACGATATTGTCTGGCAATTTCGGATCGTTTCTCACGATTCTGATATTTCTATCTTCGCTGCAGCTGATATCGATGGTGTCCCCTATATCGTCGGTGCAAGCACATCCGAAGAAAATATTGATAACTCCAGCAATGTGCTTGCCGAAATAATAGGCACGCTGCGTCCGCTGTAAGTCTGCAGCATTGAAAAAAGCAAAAAACGCCAGTTTTCATTGGAAAATGTAATAGGAGGGCTCTCTCATGTTCACGCTCAAACAGGATCTAGGCTGTCCGCGGCGTATGACCGTCTATGCGATTTTTGATATTCTGGATCGCCTGAAAAGCTCCTATGACCAAGTTATGACCGGTGATATTCAGGCGCAGGTTTCCGTATTTGGCAAAGAATGTCTCTGTGCCTTTGCAGTTACGGAAAGCTCTCTGGATACCTCAATTCTCCACATCACTCTCCTGCAGCCGATTTCCGACATGACAAAGGAGGACGAGCAACTCGTCCTCCTCTATCTCATGGAACATATTCTTCTTCATATTGATGAAGTTCTGGTACACTGAAAATCATTTTTGTCTAGCTTTCGATAATACCACATGTTTAACAGTGCCGCAAATATCCACGCCAGCGGATAGGCCATTGCCAGTCCCGGAAAGCCCCAGATACGGCTTAAGCAAAGTGCTGCAAAAACACGCATGAGAAGCTCCAAAAATCCGCCCATCATCGGGATCTTCGTATTTCCGGTTCCCTGCACCGCGCCCCGGTAGGTGAACAACAGCGCCGCACACCATAAGCAGCTGGCTTCAATACTGTTGTAAATTCTGGACAGCCGGATCACCTCTACTGCACCGCTTCCAACGAAAATCGAAACGAGCGGCTTACAGAACACAATGATCAATCCGCCTACCACAACACTGAAAAAGAGACAGCTCAAAAGGGAAACCTTCATTCCTTTTCGAATTCTCTGATATTGCTTCGCACCAAAATTCTGTGCTGTAAACGTTACCATGGCAACTGCGATCGAATACATCGGCATCACGACAAAGGTTTCCAGCTTATTACATGCAGTGTATGCCGCAATCGCATCTGCACCCATCCCGTTTAGCGCACTCTGAAATACCATCATTCCGACGCCCGTAATGGAGTCCTGAATCGAAAGCGGCAGCCCTACCCGGAGATGATCCGCTAGAAAAGCAAATGATATTTTAAAATCTTCTTTTCTGACACGCAGCTGCGGATATTTCCGAAAGCTGTAGATCAGACAGCCGACCCCGGAAAGGCTTTGGGCCAGAATCGTCGCTGCAGCTGCTCCGATCACATCCATATGAAACACCAGAATAAACACAAAATCCAATATAATATTCAACACAGAGGAAATGATCAGGAAAATAAGCGGTACTTTGCTGTTTCCAATCGCCCTCAAAAGGCTTGATTCCACGTTGTATAAAAGCTGTCCTCCAAGTCCGATAAAGCAGACCAGCTGATAAGCATACGCACGCTGAAACAGATTTTCCGGCATATTCAAAATATGCAAAAGCCCTGGCAGGCAAACAATACCTACCACGGTACAAAGCAGGGAAACCACCGCCCAGATCATATAGATCACCGCTGTGGAACGTCTCGCATTTTCCGTTTTCCCAGCGCCAATAAACTGAGATGTCACAACTGTCACACCGCCCGCAAGACCAGAGCAAAATCCAAACACCAGAAACTGCAGGCTCCCGATGCTTCCTACTGACGCCAACGCGTCAGAACCAAGGGTACGTCCCACGATGATCGTATCCACAGCAGAATACAGCTGTTGAAATACATTTCCTGCCAGGATCGGCAGCATAAACATCAAGATCGTCTGGAAAACATCTCCCTTTGTCAAATCGTATTTTCTTTCCAATTTCTTCTTCCAAACCTTTCCTTCGATTTTACCCTGCTGCTATTATATCTGTCCGTTTCGGCACTGTCAACGCTGTAAAAAAGTAAAGTTTTACTTCCTCACAATGTTTTTTCAACTGACAGTTTCGATTATGAAAAAATCAGCCGAAATGCACTATCACGCCCCGGCTGATGACTTATCTCTTTAAATTTTACTCAGCAAAACTTCATTCATTTGATCATAAGAATCCCAGCATTCTTTTTTGATATTCATTCCAGCATAAATGAACGCTTTTTTTATCATCTCCATGATCTGCTCTCCGGTAAATCCAGTCTCTTTTCTGATACTAATATCCGTTACAGAAATCATCTGATGTGCCGCTAAATTCCGAAGCTTGCTTTCTACTGATCGAAGATTTTCAACAGTTTTTTTACAGTTTATATCCTGTCCAAGCTCTATAAGCAAAACACAAAGCTGAGAAGAATACACATCTCCATATCGAAACGCATTTTTCCCACAGAAATTTTCCAACACCTGTAAAACTTTCGTTCCACTCATTTTTCGATCATTCCACCGCCAGCTTCCCTCTTTACTTTTTATACAATAATCTTTTAAAGCAATGCCTGCCTGTTTTTCTAAAATTTTTTCAAACAAACCTGCCAGCAACGGGCTAATCGCACGAATATAATCTGCATATTCTCCTCTTTTCAGTTTTATGTCCAGACTTAATGCATATTCAAAAAACTTTTTAATAGAAGAATCCTTTACCGGCAACACAAATTCATTGTTATTTGCCAAAATCTGATCGACCGATGTAAAATCAAGCAGTACCCTTTTGGAAGCCATTTTCAACAGTTCCAGATAATTTTTTGTTTCTTCTTCCGGCAGCTGCTTTGCCAATTCCATAGCCGCATAATAATCATATTCCTGAATCAATCTCTTGATATTATTTTCCTGCTGAATCATTGACAATGTTGGACATTTTACTTCTTTACACCGGTTTTCAAAATTCTCCTCGTTATCCTCATTTAATTCCATCAAAAGTTTTACATCGTAGCCGGTATGGATATGCTCGTTCATTTTCTTTTCCGGCGTTGCAACCTGGAGCGCCTTACAGGGAAACTCTCCCAATGTCTTCAAAACCAATAACCCGCTTTTCATTGCAGGAGTACCTGATGAAACATTCAACAGCAGCGTATCACTGTCATCCATCGTTTTCATCAACTCCGCAATCAAGCCTCTAAACTCCTGATAAAAATAATCAAACTCCTGTACATTCTCCATCTCGGGACGTTCAATAATTTCATATTGATATTTCCATCCTGTTTTCTGTGAAAGCTGATCCAGACAGTATAAGTAACGATTGTCTTTCTTATGCGACTGCAAAATTTCCTTTGACATGTACAAAACAACTCGATCCGGTCGATAAACTCTACAGATATGCAATAATGACCCATCTCGCATATTCGTTGATGAAATTGGATCTGTTCCTCCTACTGGCGAAAAAAGTATCGTTTGATTCATATTATCCCCCATTCTGCAAATGACTTTTCAGATAATCATCACGTCATCCGCTTCTATTTTATCGTTTACTCCAAATAAATTTACTTCCCCATATCCCGTCATCCGATAGATTCGAACACTGTCTTCTGTGGGTTCTATCAGCTTTTTTGAGCTGCTTTCCTCTTCTGTATTCCAATAATAGTTTTCCATATACATCACCTGATAACAACCGGCATATACAAAGAATCATCGTTCTCTTCAATCGCTTTAGTAAGCTGATTCACCTGCAAATCCAACGCTCTTCGGAAACTTACCCGATAATCTATATAGGACAGATATTTCTGATCTGCATGAAATTTGTTTTCCAGCTTTCCGATATATTTTTTAAATCCTTCTTTGTCGAGCAAAACAGCTCGCCATTCCTCCATCATATCGCTGGCCAGCGTCGGATGTTTTTCCCGGTCTTTATGTAAAATTCCAAAGTATGGATTTAATCCTTTTCCTTCCAGCTTCCCATAAATTTCATTTAAAATGATGGAGTATCCCAGACTTATCATAGAGTTAAACGGATCAAGAGGCGGTCGCTTATTTCTCCCAGAAAATGTAAACTCAGAATCAATAAGTTTCCCCAATGTTGAAAAATAGATTCTGGCTGCAGCTCCTTCATATCCCATAATTTCTTCAACACTTTTACAGAATAACAATTTCCCTCTTAAATTCTGCATCGCCAGAATTTCTTTTTCCGTATCTATGCTTCCATTTCTTGTATAACGACGCAAAATTACACATTGATTCCGTATTTTTGCATCAATCATTTTTCTGGCTAAATTTGCCTTCAACTCTTCTGACATTGCCGCCTGTTTTCTCTGTCTTCCTACATTCACATGATTCGTTGAAATCAAGCGACCATAATATGCCCCATTCGCAGAATAGTAAACAATAGAATGCACGCTCTGCGAGCATTCTATTGTCATGAATAACAGAAACTCCCTTCTTTAAGCATTCTGTCATACATTGCGTCGTCATCTGGATATTTCCAAAAACTTCAATCATCTCCAAGGTTTCTGCTGGAACACTTTTCAACAAATCATTTTTATATTTCACTTGAAACCGATTTGCCTCATATCCAATGGTTGCCCCCTGTTCGCAAACATACAGATAGCTCATCCGCACTCCCCCTTTGTACGTCAAACAATGTTATTCATTTTTGAAAAACAATTCGGCGCAATCCCTAGGTGACATTTTCCATTTCGACTGAGCCATATGAAATACCCAACACTGCATATCTGCGACATCTCGTTGTCTTTCACTCATGGTAAATACCTCCCTCGGATACAACTTTTCAATTCAAGTATAGCTTTTTTTCTATGCCTATCAACTATGGATTGTAAACTTTCAGTCAATGACTGCCATTTCTGACCAATTCCACTTCATATCTAAGCTTAGAGAACCCCCCGCAAAAAAATTATTTTTGACAATATAATATAGTCGCGTAAAAGAACCCTTTGTAGGTAACGAAACACCATACACATTCGTTCCTTTTTCTATCAACTTGTTCTTCATGCTTTTATAGTTGTCCGGAATTTCATCTATTACCTTTCTAAAATCCGACATCATCCAGATGCTCGATAATATCGCTGCTCAATGCTTCCGGATTGCTTTTGATAAAACGAATCATTTCTGCAATCTCATCTTCATGACCTTTTACCGAACAACAAACTCCACCCACAAAATCATCGTAGGTATCCTCGACGTTTAAAAAAAGTTCTTTCAACTCTTCCATTTTCTAATCCTCCTAGCTTTCCTTTCTTCCTATTCCTTTCTGTTTCCGACCCCTTTGGGGACTTCTCATTTTCTAATTTACATACCGTGGAGAACTGTACTCCAGAAACCTGTTTCCGTCCCCGCCGGGGGCTTCTTATTTCCTAATTCTGTTTCAGAAAAAGAGTACATCAAGTATAAAGCCTTTCCGTCCCCTTCGGGGGCTTTCTATTTTCTAATGGTAAAAAAGAATGGTTGCTAATTTAATTAACGGTTTCCGTCCCCTCTGGGGACTTTCTATTTTCTAATGGCATTGATCCTGTGGGAAACAACAGACCTGCAGTGTTTCCGTCCCCTCTGGGGACTTTCTATTTTCTAATGTTGGTTAGGTTATTGGATGCGGATTTTGACACAATGTTTCCGTCCCCTCCGGGGACTTTCTATTTTCTAATACCAAATGGAGTTTCAGTACTATGGCGATTGGATCCGTTTCCGTCCCCTCCGGGGACTTCTTATTTTCTAATACTTTTGGATGTCAGAGGACAACAAAACTTGAACAGACTTTCCGTCCCCTCCGGGGACTTCTTATTTTTTAATGCTTAACCGATCACGTGGGCGAAGATATGGTAGTAGTTTCCGTCCCCTCCGGGGACTTCTTATTTTTTAATAGCTGCAGAAAAGCGAAGAGTTTGAAATTCTTGTTTCCGTCCCCTCCGGCTTCTTATTTTTTAATGAGATAAAAACAATGAAAAAGCAAGGAAGAAGCGTTTCCGTCCCCTCCGGGGACTTCTTATTTTTTAATGGTAAAGAGGTAAAAAGGAATGGTAGCTAATTTAATGTTTCCGTCCCCTCCGGGGACTTCTTATTTTTTAATCTGATGAGCAGTATACAGCTATTAAAGTGTTATACAGTTTCCGTCCCCTCCGGGGACTTCTTATTTTTTAATTGAAATTTGAATTTGAAAACATAGCAGGTAGAGCGTTTCCGTCCCCTCCGGGGACTTCTTATTTTTTAATTCATAGAGGGAGAACTTACAGCATAGGCAGGAAATCGTTTCCGTCCCCTCCGGGGACTTCTTATTTTTTAATTGAATACGGAGAAACGATTGAGTCCGTATGGGTAGTTTCCGTCCCCTCCGGGGACTTCTTATTTTTTAATTAGTAGGGGAGATGCAACCCTTGATTCATATCTGTTTCCGTCCCCTCCGGGGACTTCTTATTTTTTAATAGTGTGCTCAGATCTGGTGGGACGGATTGGAAGATGGTTTCCGTCCCCTCCGGGGACTTCTTATTTTTTAATTTTTATGGGATTGTCTGTGATTGAAAGTATTATTATGTTTCCGTCCCCTCCGGGGACTTCTTATTTTTTAATCATATCATACAAGGAGGATTCTAAAATGAGTAAGCAGTTTCCGTCCCCTCCGGGGACTTCTTATTTTTTAATACCAAATGAATCAATGATAAATTATATTTCACAAGTTTCCGTCCCCTCCGGGGACTTCTTATTTTTTAATGCGTATCCGAATTTTTGTGATTACCCAAAATTGTTTCCGTCCCCTCCGGGGACTTCTTATTTTTTAATTCCGTCCTTGCCATCCCTTGATAGCTCTGGCTCAGGGAAGCGCTTTGCGGCGCAAACTGCAAAAGCGCTTCTTTTTCTCTTTCTGGAAACTTAAAAATACCTTCTGTGCCACAGTTTATCAGCTGCGGCGCAAAATTCATCGATTCGTTCTTATATAACTTCGATTTTTCCCAGCCCCATATCATATAATTTACCGCAATAACGGGTGCATTTACACATATGTGGAGATAAATTTTTCCGAACGTCACTGTCATGATGATGTACTCTGTAATTTTTCCCGAGCGTGTTCTGAAAAATCTGGTCTGTAATGCGTACTGCTTTCTGATCCTCATATACAGAATATAAAATCGTTTTCGACAAAAATCCAGTGCCCCCGCCCAGCCATACCAATCCGTCTCTGCAATCTCCCCTACCGAATTTCTTATAAAAACTGTAATAACAGTCCTGTTGAAATTCTTCTAATGCATGAAGAATTGTCTGAATAGAATATGGACATATCTTCTCATCAATCGTAAGTTCAAATTGAATTTCTGTTCCAGGGATCACTGCTTCCCGTAAAATCGGAAGCGGATGTTCTTTTCCATCTTCGGTGTAATCGATTTTCTGGCTCAATGTCAACTGTTTTGTAGAGATCGATTTGCTGTCGCTGACAATCAATCCTGCCATACACGAATTTACCGCATTTTGCTTTTTATCTGTCATATGTCTGGTATGAAACACTTCTGTCTCCAGATTATCCGTTTCTCTTTTCAAAAGAGAATTTCTGTTTCCTCCTCGCTGCGCTGCATCAGAAATATCTCTCAACTGACGGCTGTATTTTCCCGGATTTTGTTTCACCTCATAACAAAGCAATGCTGTCCTGATCATCCCTTTTAAACTGCTCCCAGGGATATAAGGTTCTCCATACGCATCTTTTGTGAATGCCAAAATTCCTTTTGGCGTTCCACCCTTTCCTGCCTTAGTCTGGATAAAAGCGTCTCCGCAGTCCAACTCATATCGCTTCCACGACTGAATTTTCGCATCCGGAATTTTCTGTCCTTCCAGCCATTTTCCCAGACTGTCCCGATAATTATTCAGCATGTATTCTTCAAAAGCTTTTTCCTTATGCATGCGCTGTAAGTCGGAAAACATTTTCGCAAGGTCCGGAATAATAATCGGTGCACGATATGCTTTTTGAATATATTCTTTTTTGCTGATCAATGTTCCATCTCCGATGTGAATCGGAGAAAGCGCTGTGATTTTCATCCGATAGTGCTTCAAATATTCATTCATCTGCTACACCCCCACAAACAGAGCTTTTGCATACCGGTAAACAGGGTGACTTCCGCCACATCCAACGTCATAAATGTCTCCTTCAAACTGTGTTTCAAAACAAGAGCCAGCTTTCAAAAGATATAAATCATTTTTCTTCTGCTGCTCATCAGCATAGTTTTCCGAAGAAACAAATCCTGACCTCTTTTCCAATCCATAGCTTGCCTTTTCTAAAACAGTATCCAACTCCTGATCCTGCGGCAGCGCGCCGGACAGCAGCATATATCGATTCGTTTCTTTCTTCAGCAAGTTTTCCAATACCGCATTTGTTTTTCCAGCTCGAAAAATAAATTTTCCAAGTCCGCTCGTCTTTTTGCCCCCAATTCCTATATAAGACAGGCTCTCCATCAACTCTTCCATCAGAATTTTAGCCTCTTGTGTCTCATAAGACACGATGATATACAACCCGTTCCCTTTTTCAAAATAAAAGGTTCCAACATAGTATGGCATGCTTTCTTCTTCCCCTCTAATGGATGCCAATACGCGCGTATCATAATGACCGAAACCATCCATACTACAGTCTGATGCAGTCAAATTTCCAGAAAGAAAAGCGTCAAGTTCCTCTGCCGGAAGATATTGTAGTTTCTTAAAAAATTTCTTTTCACTGGAATTTCCCTTTTTAGAAGGCTCTACATAAATCATGGGCTTTGGAAGAAAATAAGTTTCACCCATATAGGGAAATGCATCCGAAAATAACAGCTTTCCACTATCTGTCATCTCATAAAACAGGCTCTCCTTGCCAATTTTCAGCGCTTCTATATAAAGTGCAGAAAACAACATATCCGCATGAAAAGTATTTGTACTGTCATTTAACATTCCCTTGCCAAAATGGACACCCTTTGGAAATTCCAATTTGTAAAATGCAAAGTTTTTCAATTTTTATATCTCCTGTAAAAGTTCATTGCACTGTTCCATTACGGCTTCGCTGACCTCTCCGATCACCGGATATGCCTCCAGATCTTTCAAATGGATTTTTCCATAACCACGTGATCCGCTGCCTCCAAGATAATCATACTGCAGCAATTTGAACCCGTTCTTCAGAATTTCGAAATCCTGAATCATCGTCTCTTCATCTTTTACTTCATAAATCAGATTCAATCCAAACTCAGCGCCTCGAATAACCCGTTCTATCTGACGAGGATTTGCAACTGCTGTTGTTCTTGAAATAGTATTTTCAAATTTAACTTCTGTCATATGGTCGATACCGACCTTTTTTAATTCCCCTTTATTGCTCAGAAACAAATCCGAAAAAAGGAGTCTTCCCGCCTTTATTTTCCCAGCTTTTCCCTTTTTTGCAGAGCCAAAAAGATTCGTCAGACATTCTGTGTCATCATCCGGCTTTGCAGCAACATCTTCGTTGTACTGCTTTGCCAGGAGCGTCCGCATTTTCCCTTTTAAACTGCTGCCGGGAATAATCGGGTCTCCCGATCTCACATCTGTAATAACCGGTGCATCGACTGCTCCAATTGCCGCAAATGCGCTGTTTCCACCAATATGTAAACCTGTTACAACTTCCAGTGTTCCAACAATTTCAACTTTTGCAAACATTTCACGCTTCCCCCTGTCTATTCATCTTTTCCGCCATAGTATTTTCGAAATGCAACCAATGCTTCCATATACCTGCTAAACAGCAGGAAATTCTTTTTCTTTCCGCCTATTTCATCAATAATCTGAAATACATTTGCAGTCATCAGAAGATCTTTTACTTTTGCTTCTCTGCCTGCCTCATAATAAAATCGAATTTTCATATAATTGATTTTTCCAATCAATTCTTCGCTTAAAACTTCTCCCTGCACATTTCTGACATCATTGTAAATATCTGATACCATTGCAAGAAGATTTCTGATTTTGGAAGTCGTTACCAGTGAAACCGGTCTTCCTTTCTGATCCTTTTTGGCACTCAGCTTTTTAATCGCCTGCTCTGCCTGATCCACATAATCATTTTCATGAATCGTCATTCTTCTTCCCCTGCCTCTCTCGTCAAATAAACGTATAAGTAAATCGCTGTAATCAGCTGTCTCCGATCTTCTTTTTCCAATGCCCACAGATACATTTTATCGGAAAACTCCCGATACGCGTCAAATTCTGCCGGTGCTTCGTCCCGTTCCGGCTCCATTCTGGAAAGGAAATACACAAACCGTGCCCGGTTGAATTTTTCGCTGCTTTCTCTGAGCAGTTCCAGCAAATGATATAAAAATACCTTCCCATGCTGATTTGTTATTGTAAAGTAACGGCGGATGGTTTCAAATTTTTCTCCGATTACCTGATCGGTAAAAATGCTCCAGGAGTATCGTCCTGGTTCTTCAAAAACAGTAACAGCATTCTTATTTTCCAGTCCTTTTGAATAATCTTCTAATTCTGCCGTTTCGGCTGCCATCCTGTTGATTGGATATCCCGAATTATAAAGTCCTACACCTCCGGAAATAGTCAGCGTATCTTCTGTAAAACGTCTGAGTGCACTACGCAAATCCAAAAAGGCATCCAACACCTCATTCCAGGCACCAACCAGGAAAATATCATCCCCACCTGAATATACAATGCTGACATTTCTTTCCCCACCTGCACTGAATACGTTTGAAATTCCGTCCTCCAACAGCTGATTGATATAGCACTTGAAAAACAGGGAAAGCTGTCTGGAAAGCGTCGCAGTCCGGGATAATGTGGCATACCGTCCGCCCTCTTTTTCCCGCTGAAATCCGTTCACAAACGTGTTTCCAAGGTTATCCACGTCGGCACGCAAAACGGCAATTCTTTTGATGCCCTCTGCTTTTTGCGCAAATTCTTCAAAAGTGTCACCGGAAGTATAATTTCCAACCCATAGCTTCGTTGCAACATCTTTTCCTGTGTAAATATCATTCTTTGTATAACTTCTAATATAGCTATCCCGTTCCATCCAATCTAACAGATATTTTTTATCCCCAGCCGACAAATACCTGTCATTTGGAAGCGGCAGCGCACCTTTGGACGGCTCCGCCATCACAACAAAGTACCCCTGATATAAAATATCTTTCGACAGATTTTCAAGCGCTGCACAAATCGGACATCTGTCCTGATCGTCCAGTCTTTCCATTCTCCTGCAAATAATGCACTCCCGTTCTCCACGCCGTTTCCCCCGATTCAGCATCCGAATCTCTTCTGCATTATAACGATGACTTTTTTGCTCCGAAATTTTTCTGGAAATCTGCAGATAAAGATTGCTATAACTTCCTTCTGGTTCATTTCTTAAATCATTTGCGCTGCAAACTGCCGCTCCACACGCAATATATAAATCAATGTCAAAATATTTCCGAAACCAGTCATTGACAATTTTCTGTTGCTCTTCAGCAATATTTTTTGTCCGGTCTGTATTTGGTAAAAGCAGATAGCAATGTCCGCCGCCGACATAAACCAGACAGGATCTGGAAAGAGAAAGTGCATCCAGCAACTCGTCAATGATATGCTCCATCAACAGTTCCAGATAAAAGCTCCTTGCCCTTAATCCACGAAGCGCACCTTTGCTGTTAATCGTATAAATAAAATTCTGAATACCGGAAATATCCATGGAATACAGCAAAAACATCTTTTCTTTCCAGGCATCTGCAGCATGGGAAAGGACAAAATCCGCATAATTTGAAATCTGCTTTTCCTCCAGATATGCAAACATACATTCCGCAGCTGCTGCCGTCATTTTTACATGATCGTACAGGGAAATATCCGCCTGCTCCCGTCTGCTCGTTGAAGATGGAATGTAGCTCAAATTGGCTTCCAAAACAGACAATAGCGAATTGATATATTCTTCTGAAATCGTGATGCCTTTCAGGTTATCGCTGATATTTGCAATTACATCCCGATAAAATCCTTCATCCATAGAAACTGAATTCTGCGTCGGATAATTGATCGGCGCTTTCGGATTCAGTACCTGATGCGCATAATGCTGTTTTCCGTTATTGTTATTCAGGACATTAAATACGCTGGCGAGCGGAACGGTTTTATCAAATCCATCTTCTGTTTCCATTCCCTCCCGACGATCCACTGCCGCCGCGATATTATCTGCAAAATAAGTCAGATACGCCGGATGATCTGTCAAAAGCTTCGCCCCTTTTAAGTGTGTTCCATGATGATATCTGACACAGTCTAAAATCATCCCGTCAAATTCCGGCTTTAATTCTTTTAAATATTCATATCCGCTCTGACTGTGGTTTCTTCCATCTCCCGTTCGATAAACTACTTTGCCGATATCGTGTAACAGACTTCCTATGACAAGCTCAATCTGTTTATCCTTCATCTTTCTTACTCCCTCCCTCCAAAATTCGGGTTGCCCCCATTCCTAATGAAGTCTTAATTCCAATTCCGGAATAAGCCCCAAACTGAAAGAGCATATTTGCAAAATTCGCCATTGTCTGTGTTCCTTTGAATCGGAATGTTACCTTCCCTACAAACGCCGGAATTTTCACAGATTCCAGGCAAAACGGAATACTTTTTAAATCATATCGGATAATTTCCGTATTTTCTGTCAACTGCTCGATCATATCCTCATCCCGCATTGCATCCTGCTCACTGCACGCGTCATATTTATTCATCAGGTTGACATAAATACTTCGGATATCCGGGTAAAATACATATTTCCCATTTTGTTTAAACGCTGTCGGAGTCACAAAAGACAGATTAAGATATTTAGAAGCCTCTTTTCGATAAAAAGAAAACGCGAGTTCCCGATCCGACAATTCCTGATAACTTTTATCCGTAATCACCAGCGTCCGGTCTTTCTTTTTTAAATAAACTTCTTTTAACGGCATCAATGTTTTTTCCAGAATTTTTTCAGAAGCTTCTTCATTCAGTGCCGTAACTGCCCAATACCAGTCTCCGTTGCGTAATTCCAGATGTTGTGTATAAGGGTGCAGGCGGGATTCATGAAGTCTTTGCGCATATTCTTCCGGTAAAAGCTCCATCAACGCACCATGCATGGAAGAAGACATCTGACTGGTCATTCCCTCTTTCTGATCCAGTTTCATTTCTAATTTTGCTAACATACGCTTCCTCTTTTATCTATATTGTCTATCTTATTTGATTTTTTTTAGATTATTTTATTCATTATAACATACATTTGTATTCTTTTAAATATCTTTCAACCGCTTTAAACCAATGGTTTAAACGTTTATTATTGTTATACATAAAAATCAGCCGAAACGCACCATCGCGTCCCGGCTGATTCCTGTCTTTCTATTCTTTTTCCCTTTACACAGACATCGGGCAACTTCTTCTTTCTTCCCGATCCATGTCTCCTCTCTCGTATCTGGCATTGAATTCCATGTTGATGTCACGGATTTCTTTTTTGCCGTCGATGTAATCCTGATACATATCCGCAAGTCCCGCCATACAGCCGTCGCAGCTGGCGGACAGATTGCCAAGTGCCTCCTCCACGATCTGTTTGCGTTCCTCGCAAGTGGTTTCTTTAATCAGATATCCTGCCATTTTTCAATCCTTTCTACCCGGATCTTTCGGGCATTCTATTGTTTTTCTTCGTTTTATCTGGTGCTCTCGCTTGTCAGGATCTCCTGCAGACGCTTTTCCATCTTCTCCACCTGATCTGCATAATCCCAGGCGATGTTGTTCTGCTGCCCGATATCATAATCCATATTGTAAAGCTGCGGATCCTTTGATAAACCGGTTTCAATTCTGGTAAAGGGCATATATGGAGCTCCTTCGCTGGGAGATAAGTATACCCAGCTGCCGCAGCGCAGCATTTTCCCGCAGGATAAGTCCTCTGTCATCAGTTCTGATCTGCCTGCAGGGTCCTCTCCGATCAATGCCGCATACCTGTCCTGGCTGTCTACTGCGCTGTCCTCTCTTGTTTCGATGCCAAGCATATGTGCAAAGGAAGCATACAGATCTACCTGACTGATCAGCGCCTCAGAAACTCCCCGATGCTTCAGCGCAGAACTGTATATAATAAACGGAATCCTTGTACCACCGTCAAATTTGCTGTATTTTCCGCCTCTCAGCGGTCCTGCTGCCCGATGCGTCCCATTTAATTCATATGCTCTGTCCAGATAACCGTCATCCAGTACCGGTCCATTATCACTGGAAAAAATAATCATGGTGTTATCCAGAATCCCTTCTTTTTCCAACGCAGCCATCACTTCCCCAACGCACCAATCAAGCTCTGCGATCACATCCCCTCTGGGTCCCAGTCCGGTCGCGCCATCAAAACGCGCAGAGGGCACGCGGGGTACATGGGGCTGATGAAGGGCGTAATACAAAAAGAATGGTTTTTCTGCCCTGCAGCTGTCTGAAATAAACTGCGTTGCCCGATTTAAAAAGGTTTCTGCCAGTTCTTCATCCTTCCAGACTGCTTTGCTTCCGCCGCGCATATAGCCAATCCTTCCGATACCGTTTACAATGCTCTTATCGTGTCCGTGAGAAGAGCGCACGCGCAGAAGCTCCGGATTTTTATAATACGTTGGAATATCCTCAAAGGGAGATTCTGCTTCGTAGGAAACCTCGATCGGATCTTTTGGATCCAGATTTACCACCGAGCGTCCCTCTAAGAATACACAGGGCACACGGTCTGCCGTTGCCGGAAAAATAAATGATTCCTCAAAACCAAGGTCTATCGGTGTCAGATTGATCTCCCGATTCCAGTCGATCGGTTTGCTGCCATCTCCCAGCCCCAGGTGCCATTTTCCAACAATTCCGGTATGATACCCCGCTCTCTGAAACAGCTTTGGAACGGTATCAAGCTCTCTTTTAATAATACAGCCTGCATCTCCCGGCAAAATATGTGCCTGATCATTCCGGAACGGATAACGCCCTGTCAGAATGCTGAAGCGTGCAGGCGTACAAACCGCAGAGGTAGAATATGCGTTGGTAAATTTCAATCCTTCTGCACACAGCCTGTCCAGATTCGGGGTGTCGATCTTCCTGCTCCCATAGCATCCAAGATCCCCAAAACCAAGATCATCGGCATAAATAATTACAACATTTTGCTGTGCCGATTTTTTCACAGCCTGTTTTCCTTGTCTGAACATAATAAGCAATCCTCCTTTTCACCCTGGGCATCCTATAGATGATAGTATATCAGATTTCTGAAAGACTGTTCAAAAAAAATAGGGAACCAAACAATAGAATACACGCGCTGTGAGCATTCTATTGTCATGAAGAAAAAGATTTCCTTTGCAAAACGAACATCAGTTCGTTTATAATGTAAAAAAGCCGCTGTAATGGAAAGAAAGGAGGCCACCTTCCATGAAAGACCGCATCTATATTGCCATCGACTTAAAGTCCTTTTACGCTTCCGTAGAATGTCGGGAGCGCGGCCTTGACCCCCTTGACACCAACCTTGTCGTGGCAGACATCAGCCGTACAGACAAAACCATCTGTCTTGCTGTCACACCATCTCTGAAAAGCTTTGGCATGTCCGGACGAAGTCGTCTTTTTGAAGTAAAACAGCGAGTCCGGGAAGTCAATATCGAACGAAAACAGCATGCGCCCGGACAGCTACTTTCCGGTACATCCTATTTTTTCTCAGAGCTTTCTCAGAATCCGGCACTCGCCGTTGATTTTCTGATCGCGCCGCCCCAGATGGCGCATTATATGGAATGCAGCACCAGAATTTATTCTATCTATATGAAATATGTCGCACCGGAGGATATCGTAGTTTATTCCATCGACGAGGTTTTTATGGACATTACGGATTATCTGCCCGCCAGCGGGATGACTGCCCGCGAATTTGCCCGTAAAATTATTCTCGATGTCATGGATACGACAGGAATCACCGCTACTGCCGGCATCGGGACGAATCTTTTTCTCTGCAAGGTTGCAATGGATATCGTAGCAAAGCACCTCCCGGCAGATGAATACGGCGTGCGCATCGCTTTTCTCGATGAAATGACATTCCGACAAAAGCTCTGGGCACATCAGCCGCTCACTGACTTCTGGCGCATCGGACACGGCTATGCCAGAAAGCTTGCCGAAAATGGATTGTTCACGATGGGGGATATCGCACGCTGCTCTGTCAAAAATGAAGACCTGCTCTATCGGCTTTTCGGAAAAAATGCAGAGCTTCTGATCGACCACGCCTGGGGCTTTGAACCCTGCACCGTCCCGGAAATCAAAGCCTACAAACCGGAAACCAACAGCATCAGCTCCGGGCAGGTTCTGCATTGTCCGTATGAGACAGACAAAGCAAAGCTCGTTTTGAAAGAAATGGCAGACCAGCTCGCCCTCGATCTTGTAAATAAAAAAATCGTAACCGACCAGATTGTCCTCACCGTCGGCTACGATATCGAAAACCTGTCCGATCCCTCCCGGAGATCCGCCTACCACGGTTCCATCGAAACAGATCGCTACGGCCGTTCGATTCCAAAACAGGCGCATGGAACCCAAAATCTGGACGACTATACCTCCTCTTCCCACAGGATCATGAACGCCGCCGTCGATCTTTTCGATCGTCTTATCGATCCGACGCTCCTGATCCGCCGGCTGTATATTGTCGCCAACCACATTATCCCGGAGGACACTGCTCTGCAAAAGAAAGACCGCTTTACCCAGCTCGATCTTTTCACAGATTATGCAGCAGAAGAACAAAAACAGAAAGCCGACGCTGCTGACCTGGAGCGTGAGCGAAAGCTGCAGGAGGCGATGCTTTCCATCCGAAAAAAATTCGGTAAAAACGCAGTCCTCAAAGCGATGAACCTGGAAGAGGGCGCAACCGCCAAAGACCGCAACAACCAGATCGGAGGACATAAGGCATGAAGTCAGACTACAGCGATATCATCCATCTTCCGCACCACGTTTCCAAAACACATCCTCAGATGTCCATGCATGACCGCGCAGCCCAGTTTTCTCCCTTTGCTGCTCTCACCGGCTATGATTCCGCCATTTTGGAAACAGCACGCCTGACAGAAGAAAAGATCACACTCAACGAAGATCTGCAAGAGCTTCTCGACATACAATTTCAGCAGCTTCTCGAACATCTCTCCGAAAAACCGCTGATTTCCATTACCTTTTTTTGCCCTGACAAACGCAAACAGGGCGGTTCCTATGTCTCTATATCCGGCACGGTCAAAAAGCTCGACCTTTTCCAGCGCATCCTCACACTGGAGGATGGAATGCAGATTTTTCTGGATGATATTCTGTCCATCGAAGCTCATACCTCCACCACCCTGTAGAGATACGCATTTCCTTTTTTGCCGTTCCGCTCAATCACGCCGAGGTCATGAAGGATATTGCACACAATGCCAGCCTGCTCCTTTCGGATATGGACAGCTTTGCCGAGCTGCGCGGACGTAAACGGCTCCGGCAGATCGTATGGGATCAGCTGGACATAATCCTGTGCGCAGGTAAATTCCATTTCCCTCTCAATGGAAACAGGAATTCTGTCATAACGGCTGGAGCCACGTTTTTTGTCCCGGCTCCAGCCATTTAACAGCTTATATTCTTCCATATTCAGAAACGTGAGCCGGATCGTCAGGTTCGGGTCTTGCAGATAAGCTTTGATCCGGTACAGCTCCTTAAATGCCAGATAAGGACTTCCCTTTAATGGAGATTTCCGTCCGCCGGAAATTTCTCCGGTTTCCTCGTCGATCCAGAAAACATGCTTGCAGTATGGGATCGGGTACACGATCGTCACCGGATACAGCGGCAGGAATCGCTCCAGCTTCGGGCGCATCCGATCGAAGCTTCTGGTCTGGATTTCAATAATCTCTTTTCCATTAAATATATCTGCCACGCAGCCCTCCACCGGAATTTCATGCTGCGTTTCATCCGGAGCGTAATAATTTTTCAACACCGCGTGAACCGTCTTTTCCGAAAGGGTGCCGATACCATTGCGTTCCCGATTTTTACCGATGATCCGCTCCTTTGCTGCAGTAAAGCGCGCAGTTTCTTCCAATGTCACAGTCTCTCACAGCCTCCGCAGTTTTGATGAAATTCCCGGTTTGCGCAGGTACGGATCTCTTCAATCGAATACAGCGAGCCGGTTGCACAGATCACATCCTCCTTTTCAGCATTTTCGATCATACTGCGTACCCCTTCTTCGATCGAATCAAATGCCGTTGTCCTTACCGCACATTCCCGGCTGATCTGCTGCGCCATTCTTTCATTATCCATCGCTTTTTCAGACGGCGGCATAATCACGCCGATTTCCTCTGCCAAAGGTTCGATCAGCTGCAGCATTGTGCTGACATCCTTTGTAGAAAGAATCCCCAGCAGGAAACGGATTTTTTTATTCGGAAAATAACTGCGCAGGCTTTTCAGCAGTGCCCGGATGCCGTCCGGGTTATGGGAGCCATCCACCAGAAAGGTCGGCTGCTCATGCAGGCGCTCAAAGCGTCCCGGCCAATACACCTCTGAAAGCCCGTTGCGCAGAGCAGCTTCACCGATCCTATACCCTTTTTGTTCCAGCACACGAAGAGTTTCTATGACCACCGCCGCGTTATTCATCTGATAGACACCTGTCAAAGAGAGATGAAGCTCTTTCAGATCCTTATAATCAAATACCTCGCCCGCCGGACTTAACACAACATTCCGGATCTGTTCCGGCGCGCTTGTAACAAGCAACGCGCCTGTTTTCTGACAGATTTTTTCAAATACCGGCATAACTGCTGTATTGCTTCCGTCCACAATGACCGTGCCGCCTGTTTTTATGATGCCGCCCTTTTCTCCCGCGATTTTTTCCAGTGTATCACCCAGCTCCTTTGTATGATCCAGTCCGATGGAGGTGATAACAGCAGCCTCCGGCGTTCGGATCACATTGGTGGAATCCAGCCTGCCGCCCATGCCGACTTCCAACATCACAAGATCACACTGTTTTTCTGCAAAATACAGCATCCCCATTGCCGTCATGATCTCAAACACCGTCGGCGCATCCTTCATGACTTCTGCCTGTGTTCGGATCCGTGATGCCAACCTCGCAAAATCTTCGTCTCCGATCTCTGTTCCGTTAAAATAAATTCTGTCGTTAAAACGTTTTAAATGGGGAGAAACAAACAGTCCAACCTGATAGCCGGCTGCCGTCAGAATTTTCGACAGGCACGCGCAGACTGAACCTTTGCCGTTCGTACCCGCCACATGTACAAATTTCAGCTTGTCCTGCGGATTTCCAAGCCGTTCCAAAAGCTCCTGTGACCGCACGATCCCTTTCCCCGTGCCGCTCCAGTGTCTTGAATCCATCCATTCAATCGCTTCGTTATAGGTCATCTCATTCCTCGTTTCTTCCTCACTTTTTGGTTGCTCACTACAGCTGCCGACATACATTTTCACTGTCTGTCGGCCATTCACACTCTGACTATAAATTATAGCGTTCTTTTCTCCTTTTGTCTCCGAAAATCAGCAAAAGACGGGAAGGAACCCCTCTGGACTTCTTCCCGTCTGATCCGCACAACCAAACTATATTACTTTATTGACGCCAAACAGCTATCGCGGCTGCTGTTCAGTGATTTCCCCATGCATCGACAGACTCCACTTTATAGAATCCGGGCGCTGCGTCAGGATCCGTAAAGGACGTTGCGATGGTGGAGGCAACCTGATTTTCCTTTGTCGGAACAAAGTCTGCAGAATCGCCCTTATATACACGATAATAGTGATGCTCTGCCTCTGTAGAGGCTTCCCAGGTAACTGTCCCGTCTTCTGCACAAATACCTGTAATTGCTGCCGGCTTATGATCGGTGTAATCCGTTGTCAGCAGAACGATGGAGCTTGCCGGAACGGTCACATGCACGCTGTTGCCGGCGCATGCAATCAGTTCATCATAATCCTGCAGGTCTGCAAATTTGCTGCGGGGCACATTGGCAGAATCATACAGATATCTGCGCAGAGCCTTGTCTGATTTCAGATTTTCCAGAGAAATATCGATCTCAACAGGCTCTTTGTGACGATTGACGATCGCAACAGAGAAGGAACCGTCATCGTTTACAACGCCGCCGCTGCGCAGCAGATAATCCTCGGAGGAAATCGTAAGAGGTTTGGAATTTTTCCGGAAATAGCGAACCAGCAGGCCATAGGCATACAGCCAGTCCCGTGCGCCGTAATCCGTATCATCCCAGCGCAGCAATCCCCATTTGTTCAGACGGTACTGCAGGTCACGGGGATTCGGAACATCTACAAAGGTCCAGAGTGCCATCGCATACACGCCGGCATTAACTGCTGCCAGTGCCATCTCACAGATCTGCAGCGCAGAGTAGGATTCCTTTCCGTTATAGAAGGCATCACACACGTCCATCTTTACGCCATTAATATTGTTCTGTCCCTGCTTGAACGCCTGCGCCAGACCAAACTCGCCCAGAATAAAACGACGCTCGTAAGGCTTTAACATATTGACAACATCGGAGCAGTGACGCTTGAAAATCTTATAAAAATCCAGATCCTCCGCTTCGAAGTCGTTTACATAATGATGTCCGCCAAATACGTTGGAAATCGGAACCATGCCGTTTGCAATCGCCCATTCCACCGTCTCCCAGCGCTCCATCGGGGAAGCGTCGGTCGCCAGCAGGTAGACCGGCAGATGTCTGTGCGCAAACTCGTTATACAGATAGGTATGATATTTTTTGAACGTAGCCATTTCAAATGCCAGGTCTCCCCAGTCATCCAGGCTCAGTTCATTGGACATACAATAAATCTTAACGTTGCTCAGACCCTTTTCATAGATCAGATACTCCAGGCGGTCTGCAACATTCGATGCATACGCAGTCAGCTCCTCGTCCGTCTCATACCGCACGCAATGTCCGGTCAGATAGATTGTTGCACCAACCTTACACTGCATTTTTTCACAATATTCTGCAAACGCGTCCATCTCTTCCTTCGTCCATTCCGGAAAGCCTCCCCACATTCTGGAAAAACCGGGTGAAAGCTCCCGATAAACCTTGCCGACGTACTGGTTGAACTGGACGTCATCCATCTCCCGCCAGACGTTTGCTTCGCTGTTATGGAACCCCATTCCCCCAAATCGGGCCATAATCGCTTCCTTTTTGACAGTCATTTTGCTGCTCATAGAAAACCCCTCCTTTTGTGTGCTTTTAAAAGCTTGCGCTCATTATAGCATACTTCCGAAAGGATAGATACCGGTTTTGAATCCTTTCAAATCCCTTGCTCAACAAATTCAACAGCTGCTCTCCGGCTCCTTTTTCCATACTGCTGCTGTACCGCCAGTGCGGAGTTGAGCGCAACGATCGCGAAAAATACTGCCATGGAAATTCCGGTTTCCATCGTAATCGCCTTATACAGCCAGAGGATCGTTCCTCCGATTCCGGAACCAAGGTTTACGATGTACGCGTTTTTGTAGCAGGCTGCCAGGCCGATGCAGGCCGTTACGCTGCAGACAAAGAAAAATGTGTCAAACAATACATTTGCGTTAAACGCACCGTTTATTGCGGACAGAATGCCTGTCATAATCACGAATAACACAATCGCGCCAACGACCATTGAGGTCAGTTCTCTGCGGTCCATTTTCTTCATAATCGCTTCGGTCTCTTTTTTCTTGCCATGCCATTTCCGCAAGCTGTAAAGAGCCATCGGCGCCTGCATAAAGATCATGAATACAAATGTTGCGTAAACGTTCGTCTGCCATGCCAGAATGCCATTACATACCGCATACACGAATCCGAATAAAAATCCGGACGCGATATTCATGGATACCAGGAAATTAAATGTAATGCCAATCAGCGCCGTAATCAGGGCAAATGTTGTATCTCCCCCGAATACTCCGGATACGGCAATCGCTGCGATCTGTAAAAACAACAGAATATAGTTTTTCTTTTCCATTTTACTCCTCATTCCACAGCCATTAAATCACATTAACCGCAGATAAAGGTTACAACGCCCTTATCGTTATCAGACAGACGCTCCATGCCTTCTTTTACAGAACCGTTGTCTACGATCTCCACGCCGTAACGGAATTCGCTGAAGCCGGACAGATCCATCTTGAAGTTTGTCTCCCAGGTATTGTTCATGATCCAGCTGTAAACCGGACGCTTGTTGTTTTCTTCCCTGTTATCGCACAGAAGAATCGGATGGAATTCCATTGCTCCCATATACAGCAGAGGGGTATCAAATGTATTTACCAGAATCGTCTGATCCTTGGTACGGTAGATCAGGCCTTCATCTGCCAGATAGTACTCCATATTCGTGCCGGGCAGCTGGTCGATACCAGGACGCATGGCTACGCCGCCATTCTGGATGGAAACCTCTGCATCAGGCAGGTTCAGTGCCAGAGGCATAAATACGCTCTCGATATCCTCGCTCAGTGTCTTTGCGATATGATAAGAAAACTCAATCTTTGGCAGCTTGTTGTACATCTTGATGATAACGCTGCTGTAGTACGTTCCTTCCAGATCAAATACCAGTTCCACCTTAGTAAATACCGGACCGTGATCGAGAATCCTTACATCCTTTAAGTCGCCCTGATACTGTTCCGCGTGCAGGCCTCTGATATTTCTGCCGATCAGACGGCGCTCTTCATAAACACCCTTGCGGATTTTGGTACACTCATAGACAGGAGTAAAGAAAGTCTCCAATCCGGGCTTGCACATTTCCACCTCTGCTTTTTTATTATAGAAAGAAGTAATTCCTTCGCCGACCTTCCAGCTGATTTTGAAGGAATCGTTTTCCATACCGTAAGGCAGCTTGTAGCTTTCGGTATCATAAGTATTGATAATATCACGTACACGCTCTGCGCCGACCCATGCGGTTCTGGTAAACAGGGTCTGTGCTGATGCAGGCTGTTCTTCATAAGTGAAGGTCTTTTCTTCCATTGGCTCAAATTCAGCCAGGAAGCTTACCAGAACACCGCGGGGATGTGTAGACAGCTGAACCTCCATCACTTCGTTTGTCTTGTCATCGGTTACTTTTACAGCCGGAAGGCTCATGGTTTCCACATAGAACTCAACCGGGAATACTCTCTTTTCATGGCTGGTGGATACTGCTTTTACCTTACCGGACAGATTGTAGTAACGCAGGATATCGCCGAGCAGATGGCACTGCTCGTTTTTGCGCATTGCCGCTGCCTCATGTGCTTTGGATGCATAGCTGTTTTTACGCATATCCAGGTTTGTTACCATGGTATCGTAAGGGTTGGTTACGGTTGCGGAATGACCCCAGGTGTGTTCCGCATACAGCAGGGAGTTATCGCCGTAAGCTTTTACCAGCTCTGCGTTATGAACACCAGTCTTTTCTTCCAATCGGTCGCAGATACGGTTTAAACGAACTGCCTCTTTATAATGCTTTACTGCATAAGGCGTGCTGCCAACACCGTTGCCCCACCAGTCGTTGATCGCACCGCGGTAAACGGGAGCATCCGCTACCTTATTGCGGATCAGATCATACAGCTCCTGTAAGGTTACCATACGCAGGGTAACTTCTTCGCCGTACTTTTCGTTGAACAACGCTACCGTGTCTGCAATTGCGGGATTGATGGGCGCGTTGTCGGAGTATACACCGGAAACGCTTGTGATATAGAAATCATAAGGATAACCGTTTTCTTCATATTCCTCCATGCTTGCGATCAGGTTGGAGTGCAGCTTCTCCAGCGGCCCTGCAACATCTCCCTGTGCTTTGCCGAAGTAATTCTCTGTCATGAAGTTGACGTTTTTGTTGAATACGATGCCGAGCGCATTGCCCAGGTTGTAATGCTCGCCGCTCCATACCAGCAGACGCTTGCCGTCTTCATTTTCCCAGAAATAAGGCTTCTGGTTCTGATACAGCGGATACATGCCGTGATGGGTGTGGATATTTGTATATAAGAACTCAACGCCGTTTGCGAGCATAGCGTCTCTCTGTCCCATGGAAATACCGTTGATATCTGCAAACATCGCAGTCTTTAAGGTAATGCCTTCCTTCGCGCATACCTCCTGCATATCATGGATTTTCTCGGTCAGATATTCGCAGTCCGCCAGGTCATTGAAATTTAAGTAGTTTGCAGAAAGACCGATGCTGTTTTTCTTTACCAGATCGAAGAACGTCTTTTTTTCTTCCTTCGTTGCAGCCTTTAAAAACTGCTCTACGCAGTACCAGGTCTCACAGTTCCATTTCAGGTCCTTCTGATTGGTTCCTTTTCCCAGCCCCTCCGAAATCAGCTCTACTGCCCGGCGGATGTTATTCGTCTGGTTGTAAATAACCTGTTCCTGCAGGTCTGTGTAACCAACGTCTGTGTGAGAATGATGTACAATGTAAACTTCTCTGATCTTGTGTGCCATTTGCAAAATCTCCTTTTTGTATGATAGAATAATGATTATAATTTCCAGCGGGCTGTAGATGCGCAATGCACAAAACAATCCGCGAAATCATGCTTAACCACTGCAACAGGACAGACAACCTATGAACGAAACAAATCTGATTATCCAAAACCGCCTGCGCGAAGCGACTATCAGTCTGGAACGCGCCAACCTCATCATCTGTGACGAGACGTGGAAATGTGATTCCTCGGTTCCGCCCTTTTCCAGCATTCAGCTCGTCCTGCAGGGGGAGGGAACCGTCTGCATCGATGAGACAACCATCCATCCAACAAGCGGACAGCTGTATCTGCTCCCCGCCTACACGAACCAGGCGTTTTTTACCGATATCCATAATCCATACCGCACCTACTATTGCCATTTCGAGATCACCTGCCAGCAGACCGACCTGTTCGAACTCATTCGTCTGCCGCTCTGCATCGACGCGAAAGACCCGAAAAAGGCCGAACAGCTTTTCCTCGATCTCGTCCACAGCGTCCGACAGGATGATATCTTTTCTGCGCTGAAAGCCAAACAGGCTGTTTTAAACCTGCTCTGTTACTATCTGGAATGCTGTCCGCCAGACAGCGTTTCCCTCGTTGCGCAGACCTTTGACTCGCCCCTTTCCGATGCCATCGCTTATGTGGAAACACATTTGAACGAGCAGGTCACGGTACAGCAAATGGCAGAGGCTGCCGGATATCATGTCAGCCACTTTACGCGGCTGTTCCAGTCCCGCATGGGCATTTCTCCCGGTCAGTTCATCCTTCAGAAAAAAACGGAAACCGCAACGCAGCTTTTGACCTCCACCGATCTGCCCATCGCTTCCATCGCAGATTCTCTCGGATTCGGCAGCCAGTTTTATTTTTCGAATTTCTTCAAAAAACAAACCGGCATGACTCCGTCCTCCTATCGCCGCTTATATCTGCGCGCCTATCTGGAATCCTGAAAATCTCATAGGTTTACATAACTACAAATCTCCTGTGCACAAGAAGTGTAGCACAGGAGATTTCTCAATTACATATATTATTCTTTCAGAAATATATAAGATCGTGCGGTCAGCACTTTTTACGCGGTCACACAATCCGCTTCTTCTCTTTCTGACGAAGCAAACATGCGATTCCTGCAGTCAGGATCTGTGAAAGCACCATGCTCAGCCACACACCGTCCTGTCTCAAAATCCGCGGCACAATCAACAAAAGGATCAATAAAAGGACCGGTTCTGCATACACACAAATGTAGGAAAATAGGCTTTGCTCCGTCGCATAAAATCCTGATGTGGTAATTCTCGAAAACGCATAGAACAAAAGTCCGGCCAGAAATATCGGCATCGCATTTCCGGTCATCTGCGTTACGACATCGGAAGAACCAAAGATCACACCCAGATCATATCTCGTTCCATATAGGATCAGCATACAGGCAAGTGCCAGCACCCACGCTGTTGCATACGCCATGTTGCGCACCCGGTCAACCTCTTTTGTTTTGCCCTCACCGTAATGCAGGCTCATCAGCGGCTGGCTTCCATCCCCCACGCCCTGCATCAGCAGATATACGATCGTCAATCCATAAGCGATGCAGGCATAGCTCGCAACCGCAGTTTCCCCTCCATAGGACAGACAGAAACGGTTCATGAACAGCAGGGAGATCATCGGAGAAAGCGACAGTCCAAACGGCGCGATGCCGATCTGCACGATTCTGCAGACCTTTTTTCCAAACTCCTTACAGACGCCCAATACCGGCAGCTTTTCTTTCCATACATAAACAAAAGAGCCCACCATTGTCACAGCCTGCCCCAGGATCGACGCCCATGCCGCACCGGCCATACCAAGCTGCAGCACCCAGACAAACAGATAGTCCAGTACAATATTCATTCCAAATCCGGCGATCATTGTAACCATCGCAAAGGAAGCGCCTCCGTTATTACGAATCAGCGGCACAATGCCTGTCGCAAATACCTGAAACGTCGTCCCGTAGACCATGATCCGCAGATATTCCTCACCCAGCGGACGGATCGTCCCCTCTGCCCCCAGAAAGGACAGCACCGGATCCATAAAGATCAGCATCACAGCCGTCAGTACAATACTCGTCAGAAGCAGCAGCCGCAGCGCTGTACGCACATACTCGTCTCCGTCCTCCTTTTGTCCCTCTGCACGCCGTACCGTCCACATGACCGCACCGCCCATTCCGATTCCGGTGCCCGCCGACTGCATCAGCGTCACCACCGGATATACCACATTGATCGCAGAAAGTCCGACATCTCCGACACTGTTTCCTACAAAAAAGCCATCTACAATTGCATAAATACCAGAAAGTGCAAACGCCAGTACCGACGGCACAACGTATTTTAAAAATTTTTTCATATCCTCCTCTTTTCCCGCCGCAAACTGCGATTTGTCAGAAATGCAGAAATCTCTGCATCTCCCCAGTTTCTTTCCTTTTCCACAGCAGTTTCCGCTTCATCATAACAAAAATCTATCATTTTATAAATATATCATTTTAATTTATTATATTTCTGTGCTAGGATAATAACTGTTTGCAGGCGGTGCTGTAAACTGCTGCATCCGTCAGTGTCAAAAACTTCTGATCTGACACGTAATTATGAGAGAAAACTGGTGGCGAACGTTCCGTCAGGAAGGGAGAACATATGAGTTTCATTCAGAAAAATGTAAAAGGCATCCTGTTATGCCTCGTCCTTGCCATTCCCTGCTGGTTTCTGGGACAGGCTGTCCCGGTTGTCGGCGGTCCGGTATTCGGTATTCTTGCCGGTATGCTGATCACGCTGCTGCTCAAAGATAAGACACAGTTCCAGAGCGGCATCACATTTGTATCCAAAAAGGTGCTGCAGTACGCAGTCATCCTGCTGGGCTTTGGCTTAAACCTTTCCGTTATTTTGGAAACCGGAAAGCAGTCTTTACCGATCATCCTCGCAACGATTTCCACCTCGCTGATTATCGCCTATGTGCTGCACCGTATCATGCACGTTCCCGGCAAAATCTCCACGTTGGTCGGTGTCGGTTCTTCGATCTGCGGCGGCTCCGCAATCGCTGCAACAGCCCCCGTTATTGATGCAGATGATGAAGAGGTTGCGCAGGCAATTTCCGTTATTTTCTTCTTCAACATGCTGGCTGCCCTGTTTTTCCCGGCCCTCGGCGCGCTGCTCGGATTTTCCACCACAAGCGGCGAAGCCTTCGGAATTTTCGCCGGAACTGCTGTCAACGATACTTCTTCCGTGACCGCTGCCGCATCCACCTGGGATTCCCTCTATCAGCTCGGTACACAGACACTGGACAAAGCTGTTACTGTAAAGCTGACCCGTACCCTTGCAATCATTCCGATCACGCTGGTACTCGCTTTTGTCCGCACGAAAAAAGCCGGTTCCGAGGGCAAAAAAGTCGAGTTTAAAAAGATTTTCCCGATGTTTATTCTCTACTTTGTGCTGGCTTCCATCATCACAACAATCGCAACCTCTCTCGGTGTTTCCGCATCCGTATTTTCTCCTCTCAAAACACTGAGCAAGTTCTTCATCGTCCTCGCCATGTGCGCGGTCGGTTTAAATACAAACATCGTAAAGCTCATCAAAACCGGCGGTAAACCGCTCGCCCTGGGCTTTTGCTGCTGGGTCGGCATCGCTTCCATGAGCCTGCTCATGCAGCATGTGCTGGGAATCTGGTAAGATACGGCACACAAAACACCCCCAGCCCCGCCGGGCATCGCACTTCGGTCAGGTCTGGGGGTGTTCGATTCTGATATTCTGTTTTCTTTAAAACGCAAACGGAAATTCCGTTTTTTGTCCTACGGGAAATGAATCCGGGTTGGATGTCTCCGTCACTTCAAAGCTCGCGCCGTCCCAGCCGTTGATCTGAATAATTCCCTTTACAGAGCCATCCTCGGATGAAAATTCCAGCTCCCCGTTTCCGTTATCCACAAAGCTTCCTTTTAGCTCGCCCTGCCTGTAAATGGAGATCACCGCTTCATCGCTGCCATTTACGCCCTGCTGGGTACATAACAGGCTGTATACACTGCCGGTCCCCTGATTATCCACAAACACTCCGTACTTCGTCGACCGCTCCGGCATTTCAAATGCTTCGCCCTTCACCTTTGCCAGCTCATTTGCAAGGACGTAGGCTCTGTTTTTTGTAATTTCTTCCTGAAAAAAGTTCACAAGAAGCGAGTACATGCTCCCGTTTTCTTCGCTGGAACCAAGGCTCTCCTGCGCCACTTCTTCTTTCATGGAGTTCCAGCTTCTCTGCTCTGCGAGGACTTTTTCCTTCGTCTGCGCATCCGCCGAATCGCTGAATCTGCTCCACAGGTTATTCAGCTCCGTATCCCAGATTTTGAGAAACCATCCGGACGACATATTCATTTCCCCCTGCGTCTGAGCAGTTTGGGCAATCGCCTCATACTGTTCGGAAAGCGTGTGAATATTTTCCAGTTCCTCTTGCAAAGAAGCCGAAGCCGATACTACATCGTCCACATCTTTTTTGATGTCCTCAGAATAATCGCGCGTAAAATCGATCTCCTGAGTATCGGTTGATTCGATATCAGTATCCTCTTCACCGGAACCATTATTTTCTTCACTGGAATCAGCATTTTCTCCGCCGGAATCCTTATTTTCTTCACTTAAATCAATATTTCCTGTGCCTGAAAGCTCAAGCGGTTCTTCTGTCTGAAAAACGGTGTCTTCCGTACCCGAAATATCGCTGTCTGCTTCCTTGTTTCCGCAGCCTGCGCAGAGTCCAAAGGTCAATGCAAATATCGCCAGATAAACGCTTTTTTTCATCAAATTTTCCCTCGTATACTTTTCTTTAAAACTTTTTTTGCAGATTTTGACACTTTTTTCAAGATTTTTGAAACCAGTTCTTTCTGCATTCTAACTCACTCATCTGATTTCTTGTATGTTTCACACTTGTTTTCCACAGCTTCACCCCAAAATAATCCAGCAAAAATTCCGGAAATGCACTCAACACAAATACCCGCTGTCTCTCAGCCTCCTGTACTTCCATGACATATATCTGACCCGGTGTTACCTCTTCGAAATACTGCGCGTATTCCATTGTATCCGACAACTTATATAAACACAATACCTTCATTGCAAACACATCGATAATGTCTTTCCAAATATCAATATCATACTCCTTAAAATGCGGATTGAGTGCCCTTGTCGCAGAAACATTCTTATACCTGCCAAGATTTTCTATCTCTGCGAAACAATCTGCTCCATTCCCGCATTTTCCCGGATGATAATCTCTCAGTGCTTCAACCATCGGATAGCTAATGTATAATTTTCCCCAGTCGGAAGCGTAATGACTTTATAATTTTTATGAGAAAAGAATATCTTCGAAATATTGTCAATCACCTGAGGTTCTCTGACCTCTCCCTCGACTATAAATGCCTTATAGTCTTTATTTGCCATTAAATGCACCTGCCTTATACATTTTCTGAAGATTATGAGCCTGACGCAGTTCCTTTTCTGTTAATTGAGAAATCGCTTTTATGCTGTTATTTGCAAGTAAGAAATAGCTATCCGGTCTAAGCAGATCATTGCTCATCAGATCCGTGTTGTGAGTCGTTGTAAATATCTGAACTCCAGCTATCTGGTTCAAATGTCTTTGCACCGACTCGGATAATTCGAAATGATAAAATGCATCAAATTCATCTATAAACACAAAAGATGCCTTTTCCATACGAATATACCAAAATAGAACAATGCCAGTGATCTGGTTCCGGTAGAGGCGATCTTAAAGAAATCAGCATCTGTATTATCAAAATGACAGTAGATTGCTTTTTTGCCGTCCACTTCGCATCCGTATAATTCATAGTCAATGTCATTTTCTTTCAGGAACCTCTGGAAATCCCGCACTTTTCCACTATTTACAATACCTTCCGCTACACCTTCGTTACCATTTGTAAAGCCTTCATATCCCCGGCTGTCTAACGAATAAAACAAAAGCATACGTTCCACAAAATCAATAAACTTTTTAAATACCCGATTTTGCTCATTATCCGTAAGAATAGAGTTGTTGTTCACATACCTTACACGGGAAATCGGACTCTCGCTCTTGATCGATACATTCAAAGTGCCGGAACCATCCAGCAAGGTGAACCCATCCCTGGTAAGAAAATCAAAAAAGATAACTTCCTTTCCATCAATAGATAAACTCTCACTCTTCAAAGTATTTACATCATTTTTGCTGTATCGGTAAACCACTTCATGACCATCAAACATAAAGGTGTATTCAAATTCAGCAAAGGATTTTCTTCCACTCATGTTCAGGTAAAAATCGTAGCTGGAAAGCAATTTCTGTTTATCTGTCAAATGGGTAATGATATCAAAAATAGCCAATCCAAGGTTTGATTTACCGCTGCTGTTAATGCCATAAATAATTCCTTTTGTCACACAACCGTTTTTTATAATTTCAGAATTAAAGTTATAATTGCTGGGTGATCCTATATCAAATGTGATTTTATCCTGAAACCCTTTAAAGTTTTCTACGCTGAATTTTTTTAACATAACAATCATTCAACTTATGCCGTATTTTTTTTACGGAACCAAGCTGAATCCACTCCTTTTCTCCGGAAACAAAACAACGACACCAAATATCGTTGGATGGCCACCAGACAAAAGCCATACCGATATTTAATGTCGTTGTTTTTATTCACTTTCCATCGGAGAAAATCGCATCCGAAATCCTCCGCCGCCCCGTTTCGCCAAAATCGTCCTCTGTCTTTTCGAAATCATAGATCAGAAGCTCCGGCTGATTCCGGGTACATTTTTTTAAAATCTGACCGGATTTTCAATCAGTCCCGTTCGGGTATATTACCGTCAATCTACCGCCTTCTTTATTTCTTTTTCCCGTCTTTTTTCTTTTTCTTACGCTCCTGAATTCGACTGCTGAGAAAATCTGATTTTTCCCCGGAGTCTGTATCTGTTTCCTCTAAAGCGATCGTCGGCAGAGAATCGATTTCATCCTTCTTCATACGGGGCAGCTCGTATTTGTGTTCAAATTCTGCCACCTCTGCGCGGAACTCCGGATTGTCCGTATCACGGACCATTTCCAGATAACCATGGGTATCGAAGCCGTCTTCATTGACCTGCAGCAGGCATACTGCGATATTGGAGCAGTGGTCTGCAACACGTTCGTAGCAGGTCGTAATATCCGACAGCGTAAGTCCAAGCTCTATGGTACATTTTCCCTTCCGCAATCTGCGGATATGGCGTCTCTTGATCTCCATATTCAGTCCGTCGATCACCTCTTCCAGAGGCTCTACAGACTTTGCAAGCTTCAGATCATCGTTCTTAAATACCGTTACCGCACGGTTCATGATATCCTGAACCGCCGCCGTAAATACCTTCAGCTCTTCTTCTGCTTTGGCAGAAAAATGCAGATCCTTTTCCGCCATTTCCTGTGCATATCCTACGAGGTTGATCGCATGGTCACAGATCCGCTCAAAATCACCGATACAATGCAGCAGCGTGGACAGTGTATGGCTGTCTCTCGTAGAAAGATTCCGGCTGCTTAATTTTACCAGATAAGTACCCAGCTGATCTTCGTAGGAATCCACAAGATTTTCCAGATTTTCCACACGCTTTGCCTGTTCTGGATGGAACTCTGTCACAAGACCCATTCCAAGCAACAGGGCTTCCCGGGCATACTCTGCCATATCGCCTGCGGCTGTTTTACACTGCTCCAGTGCAAAATGCGGAGATGCCAGGAAACGCTCGTCCAGGATCTGAATGCTCTTTTCTACCGGAACATCCTCGAGCTCGTCCGGAGTAACCGGAATCGTCTTCATCGCAAGCTTTACCAGTACTTCGGATATCGGCAGCATAATAACCACCGCCGACAGGTTAAAGATACTGTGGATCATAGCAATGATGAAGGGGTTTGCAAGCTCTGTCATAAACGGAAAATGCACAATTGCATCGATCAGATAAAACAGCACCATGAAAAAGCTTGTCTTTAAAATACAGAAATATAAATGCATCAGCGCTGCACGCTTCGCATTTTTACTTGCGCCCATAGAGGAAAGGATTGCAGTGATCGCCGTACCGATGTTTTCACCCATCAGAATCGGGATCGCAGAACCGATGGTAAGTGTTCCACTCATGGAAAGCGCCTGCAGGATACCGATGGATGCAGAAGAGCTCTGAATAACCGCAGTCAGCACCAGACCGGCAAGCATACCAAGGATCGGATTGGAGAACATCGTCAGAATGCCGGTAAATTTCTCATTGCCCGCCAAAGGCTCTACCGCAGAGGACATGGTTTCCATACCAAACATCAGAACTGCAAAGCCGATCAAAATCGTACCGATATCTTTTTTCTTATCATTTTTAGCGGTCATCAGCATGATCACGCCAATGATACCGACGATTGGTGAGAAGTTCGCCGGCTTTAACAGCTGTACAAACACATTGCTGCTTTCGATACCGGTCAAGCTCAGCATCCACGATGTAACGGTCGTTCCGACGTTCGCTCCCAAAATAACGCCTGCAGCCTGCGTCAGCTTCATAATACCGGAGTTTACGAGTCCGACTACCATTACCGTCGTTGCTGACGATGACTGAATTACTGCCGTGACAATACAGCCCAGCAGCGCGCCCTTCCATTTGTTGGAAGTCAGCGATTCCAGAATTTCTTCCAGACGTCCCCCCGACGTTCTTTTCAGACCATCTCCCAGAACCTGCATACCGTATAAAAACAGAGCAAGTCCTCCGACCATCGCCAATATTCCGAATATATCCATTTCATCCTCCATGCTGCGGTCCTGCCGCTCATTTTTCAAAGATATTACATTAATTTTACATGATTGAGCCTTTTTACGCAACCTTTCGGGTGAAATCCAGCGTATTTCTCCTGCCGGATATTGCCATTTTCCTTTCCAGCCGCAGTGAGATCCTCCCAAAGCATTTTTATTGTATGGAATTGTATAGAATCGAAGCTTCCTATACGACCAAAAAATCCCGGTACGTTTTCACGCACCGGGATTTTTGTCAGGTGAGATTTTGACGAAATGATCAGCCTTCAATTGCAATCCGGTTGTCTTTCTTTTCTACCTTCTTTGCTTCCTTCTTCAAAATGTGAAGCTGCAGGATACCGTTTTCGAACTTCGCGGAAACATCCTCGGGTTCAACGGCTTCGCCAACATAAAATGTTCTGGAGCAGCTGCCTGCGTAACGCTCCTGACGAATGTACTTGCCGGTCTTCTTATCGGTTTCGTCTTTATCAAGGCCTTTGGCAGCACTGATATTCAGATAACCATTTTCAACGGTGATCGTAACCTCGTCTTTCCTGAAGCCAGGCAGATCAATATCTACCTCGTAAGCATCCTCGGTTTCCCGCACATCTGTCTTCATGAGGTTCTTCGCATGTTTGCCATACAGAGGATTCTTCTTACCGAAGAACTCACTCTCATCCGGCCAGCTCATCCAGTTGTCCATATTCTCAAATAAATCTTCATCCCAAATTCTAGGCAGTAACATAAGTCATTCCTCCATTCCTTCTATCATGCCTTCTGTGAATCCTTTTCAGAAGTGGTTGTCATTTTAACTGGTTCAAAGAAAAGCTTTCTGAGAACTCCGATTCCGTTCTCGGCATCTTCTGTTCTTTTTGTTCCCTTTCCTTTGTTCTAGATGTAATATAACACCCATTATTAGCAATGTCAAGAGGTGAGTGCTAATTTTTTTGTGAAGAATTTGTGAACGCTGCGAGCTCTGTAAAATGACAAAAACAGTATCCAAAAGCTTTGGCTCTCCTTCTTATTTTAGCTTGTACGAAATCTTGACACGGAACACAATGTGAGGGAAAATTACTATGAAAACAGCCGCCATGACTGACATCAACAGAGGTCTTGCAAAACACCTCTGGAAAAAAGGGCATGTTAGATGAAACAAAAAACACTTATTCCGCTTATCGTTTTCTTACTGGGTATATGCCTTGTTGGTATAATCCTATACAAAGTAGACTCTCATGAAACAGCACAGAACCATACAACAGCATTATTAAATGCAACAACCTATGGGGAACGCATAAAAAATGAGATTACAGAAGGGATAGACGTTACGGATGTTCTGAAACAGATTTTGATCAGTGAATCTGGAGAATTTAACCAGTTTGACATGATTGCAGAAAATCTTATGTCTGATTCTATTGAAAGCGTGCAGCTTGCTCCGAATGGTGTTGTGACAGATATTTATCCGTCCGCCGGAAATGAAGCAGGCAAAATTGATCTGCTCCATGATAAAGATCGTGGAAAGATTTCCTGTTATGCAAGGGACAACCATACAATCATTACCCAGGGACCATTCAAATTGAAACAGGGCGGCTCTGGAATTGCTGTCCGCAATCCCGTTTTCCTGAAGGATGAAAACGGGTTGGAATATTTCTGGGGCTTTACCATTGTTGTCCTGCGTGTACCCGACATTTTCTCAGACGCGGTCAGTGCACTTTCCAGCTTTGGATATGAATACAGAATTTCAAAGACAGATGCTCCCTGGAGTGATACCTATAACATTGTTTCTCAATCAAATGATTCGTTGATAAATCCGGTTTCTTATACTTTTACGATAGGGAAAGAGACATGGATGTTTGAAGTAGCTCCTCAAGGTGGATGGCGAAACAATTTATTAATAACAAAAACCAGTGTGATATTAACTGCTAACGTTATACTTCTGTCCGTTCTTACCTGTGTATGGCTGACTTCGAAAGAAAATAAAAACAGATTTCAGATACTGGCACACACGGATTCCCTTACCAATATTTACAATCGCTATGGATTTGATGAATTGGCAGCGAAAATGATAGCTAAAAATCCGAAAACTCATTTTGTGGCTGCACTTTTTGATATTGATGACTTTAAGTTTATCAATGATATCTATGGACATGGTTATGGTGACAAGGCATTGAAACGTCTTGCAGACAGCATGAAAGCTTTTTTTCCATCTGATGCCATATTAGGAAGAAACGGTGGAGACGAATTTTGTGTTCTTCTCCCTAACTATACCTTTGAAGAAGCAGAAGCGCAATTGCAGCAATTCACCAGCCTTCCCAAAACATTCTCATGCAGAGGAAGGGAGCAGCAATTTTATATTTCTCTTGGATATGCGGAATATCCGACCTTTGCATCCAGTCTTTCACAGCTCATGCGCTGTGCAGATGCAGCTCTCTATGAAATAAAGCTTCACGGGAAAAATGGATGTATGTCTTACAATCAGGAACTTCAATCCGTTGTTCGCAAACAGCTGGGCTTTGCACTTAGAGATATCTCCGAACACCTTCCGGGTGCATTTATCATATACAGAGCAGACAAGGAAGATGACGAACTTTTTTATGCAAACCATGAATTTCTTTCTATGACCGGATATCAAAGCATGGATGAATTCTTCAGGCTCACCAATAAGAGTTTTCACAACCTGATTCGTGAAGATGAGCAGCAGCAGATAGAAGCAAGCATTTGGGAACAAATCGACAGCGGAAATGAAAATGACTATATTCATTTTCATCTTCGAAAGGCGGACGGATCTTATCTTTCTGTACTGGATCATGGGAGAATTGTAGAAAGCCCACAATATGGAAAAGTATTCTATGTATTATTTATGGACTGGGAAGATATGCATATTCATTACAGCGACAAATTTTCCGGATAAGTTTTCCGATTGGCATGCTCCAGCTCAAGCAGTGCCATCTTTTTGTCAAGTCCGCCTGCATACCCTGTCAGGTTCCCCTTCGTCCCCACAACCCGATGGCACGGAATGATGATTGAAATCCCGTTATGTCCCACCGCACCGCCCACCGCCTGCGCGGACATATGAGGCCGGTTCTGCAGCTTTTCCATCTGTCTTGCGATTTCTCCGTAGGTCATCGTCTGACCATAGGGAATCTGCAGTAAAATCCTCCATACCTCCTGCCGAAACGGCGATCCGATCGGATGCAGCGTCGGTGTAAAGTCCGGTTCTTTTCCCGAAAAATATTCGTCCAGCCATTCCCTTGCCTGCGCCAGTATCGGCGTTTCCTGCGCAATTTGCTCTGTCGGAAGTGTATCTGCAAAATAGCTCTGCCCGAAAAACCACAAACCGGTAAGCCCGATTTCATCCGCCGCCAGCAAAATATCCCCAAGCTCAGAGGAATATACACTTGTATAAGCTTTCTGATAAATATCTGTCATGATCACACCCTAAAAATATTTGGAAAATATCTCGTAACAATACTTCTGCTACCTGTCTGCAATCTTCTCTGCCAGCTCACGCATTGCACTGCACCGGTCAGACAGATTTTCTTTTGTCACCAGATATGCTACATCGGCTTCCTTTGCTTTTACGACCATGAACTGATTCACATCCGCAGAAAAATGAATCGGATCCATGTAATAATCCAGATTCAAAATAATATCCTCATCCGTCTGAAAATCGTAAATCTGCACATTGTCATACGCAATCAGCGCTTCCATCGCCGCCTGTCTGGCATAGAGATATTCCTCCGTCTGCCCGCTCCGGTACACGCTGTCCCACCAAAGCTCGGAATAAGGCGGCAGGAAAAAATAAAATTCTGTCTCCGGATGCTTTTTTACCATATCTGTCAACAAACCAATATTTTCCTCTACCCGTGCCTGCCACTCAGACGGCTCCTGCATCGGTGCAATCTCTTCCGACTGTTCGTAATGCTTTCTCGCCTCTTCTTCAGAAAAGGTTTTATACTGCCAGAAATTATAAGACATCCCATCGTCGTACCCGCTGAAATTCATCGCCAGCAGATACGGGATATCCTCAAACAATACATCCTTGTTGAACAGATACTTCACGTCATTGAACGGATTTTTATCATATAAATACAGCGGCATCGAATCGTTGACAAAATTCGTTTCCGGGTCGCCGTCCAAGGCAAACAGATCGAGGCTGTAAAACACATTTTTCAGATCGTGCGTCGCAAACGCTTCATCCATATAAAATTTCAGATCTGCGCACGTCCCGGAGCTTTTGATCGCCTTGACCGTCCTACAGGAAAATGCCTCGTCAAACCAGTGATTGTTATAGTTTTCCGCTGTAGAGGATCCTGCCAGCACGCTGTCATAAGAAAAATTCCGTATTGTGCCGATACACTGATATTCCGATTTCGTTACGACTGCTTTCATCCCCGGCAGCGGACCGTGAAAATGATAAAACGGGTCAAAAATCACTACCACTGCTGCGATCGCTGCTAAAAGCGCTGCCGTCCAGACCGCAAAACGCCGAATCCATTTGGAATTTACCATACTTTTCTCTCATTCCTCACACTGTCCCGGACAGATCATACTGCCGCCATTTTCCCTTTAAAACGAAAAATAGAGATACTCGCTCACGCCTGTCATTGAGATCATTGACCAGGTAAACAAAACCGCCAGAAGCACCGGATACAGCCTGCTATAGCCTTTCTGCCTCTGCAATGCAACCACGCCGGATACTTTTTCTCCGGAAAGAACCCGGAAACAGATTGCAATCAGCACAACAAAAATTCCGAGCCAGAACCACGAAAGCAGTCCCGGCAGCTTCATCGACAGCGCCTTTGTGATCATGTAACATTCCGTCATGTCGAGCGCCGATGCCATCTGAAACACAAAGCCGTTCCATTTCAGGCTGACAATGCTTTTTAAAACGTCAACCCCCTGCGCAATGCTCTCCGCCCTGAAAAACACGAAGGTCATACAAACATAGGCAAAGGTCGCTGCCTGCCGCATCCATTTTTTCGGTAAATGCGGATGCTCCAGGTTATCCCAGATCATCCCGACTCCATGTAAAAATCCCCACAGCACAAAGGTCCACGCCGCGCCGTGCCAGAGCCCTGAAAGCAGCATAACGATCATCACATTGCACAGCGTCCGCATCTTCCCCCTCCGATTTCCGCCCAAGGGGATGTATACATACCTTGTAAAAAACCGTCCCAGCGTCATGTGCCATCTGCGCCAGAATTCCTTGACCGAAGCAGAGTGAAACGGCGCATCGAAATTTTCTGCGACCTCCAGACCGATCATTTTGCCCAAACCGACCGCCATATCACAATAGCCGCTGAAATCAAAGTACAGCTCCGTCAGATACCCGACCGCCAGAAGCAGTGCCGAAATGCTGTCCAGCATCGAAACATTGCTGTATCCATAGTTGACCGCCTTTGCCAGCGTATCCGCCAGCAGCACTTTTTTGGCGAGACCGAACACGAAAAACTGGATTCCTTCCGAGAACCGCTCTGCATGAAACCTGCGCCTTTCCGGCTCCTTTAACTGCCCCATAAACTCTGAACGAAGCAGAATCGGTCCCTGCAGCAGCTGCGGAAAATAAACCATAAATGTCAGGTAGTCAAAAAAGCTGTCCCTTGGCGCATCTCCCCGGCACCGGTCAATCAGGTATGCCAGCTGTTGAAACGTGTAAAAACTGATTCCAACCGGCAGCAGGATCTGCAGCATCGGAAAGTCCGTATGAAATACTGTATTCAGATTTTCCAGGAAAAAATTGCTGTACTTAAAATAACCCAACAGCCCCAGATGAAAAACACATCCGACACCAGTCAGCACTTTTTTCCCTTTTTCCGAGAAAATTTTTTCAGGCAGACAGCTCAGAAGCCAGCCTATCAGACAGCTGAACAGAAGCAGCCACAGATACTGCAGATTTGCATACGCATAAAACCACAGGGACATCCCGATCAGATATCCCTGTGCCAGTTGAAATTTCTTTTTCCAGTTCAGAAAATACCATCCTGCCAGCAGAAGCGGCAGAAACAGTAACATAAAAATATGGGAATTAAAAAGCATATTCCGTTCCTTTTAAGCTCTGGATTTGATAAACGCCTCAACCTCTTCCACTTCAGGCATTACGCGCAGCGCGCCTTTTCTGGTGGTTACAATGGAGGCTGCAGCATTTGCAAAGGTCAGCATCTCTGTCAGCTTCTCCTCATCCAGGTTGTCCAGACCGTATTTCAGGACATGGTGCAGGCAGCAGCCGCCGAAGGTGTCGCCGGCACCGGTTGTCTCGATGGTGGAATCCTGCAGGAAAGGCTTCACCTCAACGCGCAGATCCTTGTAATAAGCGCGGCTTCCGTCTCTGCCCAGAGACAGCATGATCAGCGGAATATTGTACTGCTCACGCAATTTTGCAATACCTGCGTCGAAATCCTCTTCGCCGGTGAACCACTGGATCTCGTTATCAGAAATCTTTAAAACGTCACACTTGGACAGACCATATGCAACCTGTTCTTTTGCATCGTCTAAGGTCTTCCACAGAGGAGGACGCAGGTTCGGATCGAAGGAAAGGATTGCACCGCTTTCTTTTGCGATGTCAATTGCTTTCTTGGTCGCTTCACGAACGCCGTCATGAGTCATGGACAGTGTGCCATAGTGGAAAATCTTCGCATCGCGGATCAGATCCTCATGCAGATCCTCCTTGCGCAGCATCATATCTGCACCGGGATTCCGGTAGAAAGAGAAGTCTCTGTCGCCGTCCGGGAAGGTCTCTACGAATGCCAGAGTTGTTCTTGCATCTTCGTCAATGATCAGGTTGGAAGTGTCGATGCCGACCTCATCCAGGGTTGTTTTTAATTTGTTGCCGAACAGATCCTGTCCGACTTTGCCGATAAATGCGGTCTTGCGGCCTGCTTTGTTCAACATTGCCAGCACGTTGCAGGGCGCTCCGCCCGGATTTGCTTCATAAGTCATATTGCCCTGTGCGCTCTTGCCGTTCTCGGTAAAGTCGATCAGCAGCTCACCCAGTGCAACTACGTCAAAATTCTTCATGGAATATTCCCCTTCCTGTCTTTTCTTTCGCGTTTTTCCAAACGTTTCTGATATCCTTTATTCTAACAGTTCACCACCAAAAAGAAAACCATAATTTTCTCATTTTCACTATCATTTCTGCGTAAATATTACTGTTCACCCGCAGTCTGAATAATACGCTCCACACCAGCCTCCGGATTTTTTCTGTCCCGGATTCGCCAAATGTGCGCACTTTTCCGATTTGTTTCAGCTTTTGATAGTAGCAACGAAAATTCTCCGTATCTCTGCGCTTATAGCATTTCCTCACAACATCCATAACAGCCAGATACAACCTCCATTTTAACAGTTCCTCCAGCTCTGCATCCTGCAGAACTTTTACAGTCTCTAAAAGCTCCTCCTGCACCCGAATACTGTCCAGATTGTTTTTCGTGATTCCTTCCTTCTCTGTATGGGTCGCGCTGCTGTCCCGCCGTCTCCAATAGTACAGCGGCTTTGCAATAAAGCAGACAGAAGTCTCTCTGCCACAGAAAACCTCCGCCAGCCATTTTTCATCTTCCCCCAGGGTCGTATTTTTTTCAAACAAAAACAGCCCCTCTGCAGATTTCAGCACCTCCCGTTTAAAAACCTTGTTCCACACCACAGGTGCGTAGTTATTTTCTCTCAAAAAAACCTTAAACGCCTCCGTGCCGCAACAGGTCTCCACCCTGCTTCTACTGCTGCCAGCTGCCTTTTGCACTCCTGTCCTGCTGCCTGCCATCCCCTGCTCTGTACCAGCCCCCGTAAAGGCTTCATAGCTGCAGCAGGCGCTGTCCGTTCCGTTTTGCTCCATAGCGTCGATCAGCTCTGTATAGATTGTCCTTCCCACAAGATCGTCTGAGTCCGCATAGGTGATATATTCCCCACGAGCTTCCTGCAGTCCGGTGTTTCTTGCCGCACTCACTCCGCCATTCTTTTTGTGGATGACCTTGATCCTTTTATCCTTTAATGCACAGGCATCGCAGATTTCACCGGACTTATCCACAGAACCGTCATCTATCAACAGTATATGAATCTACGATCGAACAGCTGCAGGAACAGGTCGCTTCTTTAAAGAAGTTCTCCGAGAACGGTTCCGACCAGCTTCGCGCACTCCGGGAAGAAACGATACAGATCACGCGCCGTCAGAAGCGGGAAGCGGAGGATTTGATCCGCACCCTGCAAAGTCAGGTCATGGAAACCCTTAAGCAATTTCCGGCGCAGGATTCGACGCTTCAGCATCAGGTACGGGAGCAGGAGGGGCGTTTAATGGCCCAGGCAACACAGATCAAACAACAAAGCGCTCAGCTCGAGGCTCAGTCTGCGCAGATCAAACAGCAGCGCACTCAGCTCGAAGCTCAGTCTGCACAGATCGAAACCCTGCAGTCTGACCTTGCGAAAAAAGAGAAGGATCTGACCTCCCTTCGCAAGCAGCTGGTTCAATCAGGAAACGTCCTGCAGCAGGTACAGCAAAGCCTTGAAAGGGTTCAGCTGTCCGCAGTGCTTCCCCCTTCGACCACGCCTTTCCCGACCCTGGAAGCGCCAAAAGCTGACAAGCCTCAGACAGACGATTCCCTTCCGGAGCTGGGAAACCGGCTGGATAAGCTGTTCTCCGATACCTTAAGCAATCTGAACAACTGTGAAAAAACCGCTCAGAATACTATTTTCCATCTCGTAAAATCCATCAGCTGATTTAGGAATGCTTTTTCCTCGGATTGATTTTATACCACAGACACTGCAGACGATGATACAGTCTGTTTCCTAAAAGCCTTCTTAACCGAAGGCTTTTTTGTTCCTTTTCGTTCAGCCAGCTTCCATCATAGTGATGAATGGAAACCGTATGCTCTGTGATCTCTTTTTTTCGATGAAAATAACTGACAGGAGCAAGGTATTGTGTTGGGAGAAAAACGATTCCGTCAATTTCCTGTTTTGTATTGTCAAGGCGCAGACCGAAGGTGCGCAGTGTCCGCGTATTGCGTCCAGGACAAGACTCTGTATCAAGTCTTCCATCCTCTTTGATAAAAGGAATATCCTCATAGTCCTTTAAAAGTGCACCGACGATCGGATGCCCTGCACGTGCGCCAAATCCAAGGCCCGTTGCAATCCACATCTGACCATCTATCTCCTTTTCAAAGCCCATATAACCATCCAGCTCCGTAAGCTCATCCAGCGGTTTGATCAGCTCCACATCCACGTCCATATAAATTCCGCCCTGTTCATACACGATCTTTAACCGCGCATAATCACTGACAAATGCCCATTTTTTTTGCTCATAGGCCTCCCGTGCATATCGGTTTTCCGTCAGATCGAAATTATCCTCGTTCCATTCGATGATCTCATATGCAGGACAGTATTTTTTCCAGCTCTCAATACATTTCTTTGCCGACTCCGGCAGTGGATTTCTTCCAAACCAGCAATAATGAATTTTCTTAGGAATACTCATTTACAAATCTCCTCATAAAAATGTTCCAGGCGATCAACTGACGCTTTCAGGGAAAACTCTTCCCGGATAAGCTGCGCTCCTTTTTCTGAAAATTTCCTGCGCAGTCTGTCCTCCGATACCAACTTTGATAGAGTACAATGATGTTTGCAAAAGTGAAAAGGAAATAGACAAGCCACTAGGGGCTCCTGTAAAATGAAAGTTGTCGAGACAATCATACTGCAAAGGAGAGACCCTAATGGCTCACAAAAAGAATAGCACAAATCTCACAGAATTACTACTGCAATGTATGACTCAGCCGGATCCCATGCTGAGCATGCTGGAATGGCTGTGCACACGGCTCATGGAGGCAGAGGTGGATCAGCAGCTGGGGGCAGAGAAAAGTCAGCGCACGGACGGAAGGAGCGGCTATCGCAGCGGCTACCGTCCTCGCCGTCTGGACACACGTATGGGGACGATGTACCTCATGGTTCCTAAGGTACGGCAGGGCGGTTATATCCCGTTCTTTGTCACAGAGCGCAAGCGCAGTGAAGCAGCGCTCATTCAGGTCGTTCAGGAGTCCTTTTTGCGAACATCCCTTAACACAGTCGTTCGTTATCCTGACCAAATACGTTGTTATGTAAATCCGCCAGCACCACTGCCCTTATATTCTCCCCTATCTTTTCCGAGGTCACGCGATAAAAGGTGGTTTCAAAGGTACTGTTATCTGACAGCTTCCACAAAACTCCTGCTCCGACTGCAAAAAGCAGCAGAATTGCAAACAATTTTAATCGTAATTTTCTGATTTTTATTTCCCTTTCCCTTTCGTACTTTTCCCAAATCTATGCTCTGTTATCCTATTTTTAGAATACCTTCTAATGCCGATGTTTGCAAGGTTTTTCCAGAAAAAAAGGGGGATCCTGATCCTATTTTTTTGAACCATTTTCTGATTCATTTTTTACAGAATCAAAAAGATATTTTAAAAAGGAAAAAGGTATGATATACTGAAATCGGAAACGTTGCCAATTGTGCATTATTACCAAAATGAATGTATTTTATTCGGAAATATGTATAGCGGCAGACACAAAAATATTAAAATTTCAGGGAGGACAATATATGTCAGCTGAAACAGAAACCCAATATAATCCTCAATATGGCGTTCGCAGAACTATTTTTTCGGATGAATATGATTTTCTGACCAAAATTGAGTCCGTATGCGTTCAGGAGGATGGGCTGCATTTTGCAGTACGTACATGGAAGGATCGTACCGTAAAGGTCTGTGTCACATTTTTGACACCATCTGTATTCCGATTTGTTATGGTACCTGAGCTGACTGCCCAAAGTCACAGACAGACCGTGCTGGAATCTGCGTCTTCTTCCGAGTTTGAAAGCAAAAATGCCAAACTTGTCGAGACCCAACATTGTTTTGTATATGAGACAGAACAGTTAAGCCTGCATTTTGAAAAAGATTACTGGGAAATGTCCGTATATCAAAATGGAAAATTGTTGACAAAGGAACAGGCCTTCGATACGAACGTAGATAATCGCTGGAAACAGCTTCCGACTGGTTTTCAGGTAGATGCATCCGGAAAAAGCATTTCCACCTTCGAGCAGTTTGTCCTGTTTTCCGATGAGATGTTCTGGGGCTTTGGTGAGAAGTTTACACATTTCAACAAGCGCGGACAGCAGATCGAATGCTGGCAGAAGGATGCGTTGTCAACCAACTCAGAGGATTCCTACAAAGGACATCCCTATTTTACAAGCAGCCGCGGATATTCCATCTTGTTAAACACCTTTACCCGTTCTTCCTTTGATATGGGTGCTTCCTCATGGATCAGTTATCAGATCGGCAGTAATGACCCTGTATTGGATTACATTTTCTTAGCAGAAGAGAGTAAGGATTATAAGAAGCTGTTACAGCAGTATCTGCAGCTTACCGGACAGATCCCTATGATTCCTCAGTGGGCTTTTGGTTTCTGGATGTCCAAATGCTCCTATATGAGCCGTAAGGAAATCGAAGATGTGGTTGATAAGGCGGAACAGCTTGGTGTAGGCATTGATGTAATCCATATCGATGGCTGGCAGAAGCCGGATATGGCCGGTTTATGGGAATGGGATACCGAACGCTTTCCTGATCCCGAGGGAATGATCCGGGAATTAAATAAAAAGAATATTCATTTAAGTGTTTGGAACTATCCCTATTTGCAGGAAAATTCACCGGAATATAAGGCTCTGGCAGAGCGCGGATTCTTTATTAAAAATAAAGAGGGACAGCCGGCATTGTTTAAATCCACCGCTGACTCAGAGTATTTATGTGCCTGCTTTGACTTTACAAATCCGGAATTTCTGGAATGGTACGGAGAACGGGTCAAGAAGATCGTCCGCATGGGCGTTTCTGTCATTAAAACGGATTTTTCTGAAGCAGTACCGAAGGATGTTGTGTTCTACAATGGAATGAACGGATACGAAGGACATAATCTGCTGACCTATCTGTATGCAAAGAATATTTACGGATGGATGAAGGAAATCTGTGAAAAACGCGGAGAATTGCCCCTTCTTTGGGGACGCAGCGGTTATGCTGGTTCTCATACAATTCCGGCAGCATGGGCAGGAGACTCCTCCAGTGATAAAGCGACTCACAGTGCGATCCTTCAGGCCGGCCTTGGCATGGCAATGTCCGGTGTATCCTTCTGGGGGTATGATCTGGGCGGATTTTATCATACCGGTTATACCGGAAATGAGGAGCGCCCTGATGCAGAAGATTATCTTTCCTCTGTACAGATGGGACTTTGGATGCCCTTATCCAGAGCACATGGCAAAACACCGAGAGAGCCTTGGCAGTATGGTGACCTGGCCCTGAAAAACGTTAAAGAATGGATCAATTTCAGACATCGTCTTGCTCCATATCTTTATCATACAGCCTGCCAGAGCCATCTTTTCGGCATTCCGATGCTTCGTCCGGTGGTAATGGAATATCCAAAGGATCCAATGGCAAAGATGCAGAATCTGTCGTATATGCTGGGAGATTCCTTATTGGTTTCGCCCGCCTTTGACAGAGAGGAATACGATCTGTATCTTCCGGAAGGTCAGTGGAGAAATATTGAAAGCAAAGAAGTATATGAAGGCGGATCCTTTGTCCATGTAGAAACGAAATCCTTTGCAGATGGCGGTACCTCCCTTCTTGTTTTCCAGAAAGAAGGAACAAGTATTCCTTTACTTGCTCAAAAAGAAGTAATGCATGTACCTGCAACAGCATGGAAGCGTGAGGATTTGGATTTCATGACCTTCACAACAACAGATATCACAGAAAAAATCTATGTACCAGGTGAATGCGGCAAGGTTGAATTTATCCAGGTAGAAGCAAAGAAAAATGCTTAAAAAATGCAATTCTGACATCTGAAAAAGAATGTGCCTTGGCACATTCTCGCGCCGAGGCGCGGTTGCTTCTGCAACCATCTACCCCTGCGCCGAGTGCGCATCCTTGCGGAGCGTTTTTACTTCATAGGACACATTTTCCTATGAAGTAAAAAGGGGCTTCGACAGAAACACAGGTTTCTGCGAAGCTCCTTTTATGTAACCCATTTTTATCTTTGTGCCAAACGAGCCGCGAGCAGGACTTCCAGCCCTGCTCTGCGATCACAGCTAAATATTGCTTAAAGCACAATTACAGCGGCATCAAATGCCTCCACTTTTCCGTCAAAAGCCTTTTCTGTAAGCAGATCCTGTTTTTGCGCATACTCCTTAAATTCCTTCGTATGATTGCTGCAATTGAAAATCAGGGCAATGGTTTCTTCCCCATTTTTTCTTATCAGAACGATCGTCTCATCTTCATCCCTTGTGATGGCTTCTGCCAATTCCCCTTCTACGATACAGGTATGTGCTTTTCGAACCTGCAGCAGTCGTTTATACCATTCAAACATCTCTTTATCCTGGTATTCTTCATCCCAGTACATGCCTCGTCTGCAGTCTGGATCATTTGCTCCAGGCATCGCATACTCATCCCCGTAATAAATCATAGGCATTCCCGGCAATAACAGTTGGAAGGCCGCTGCCAGATGCTGCTTTTTCTTATTGTCCTTACATAAATGTAAAAATCTTGCCGTATCATGGCTGTCGATCAGATTCCACATAAGAGGATAACATTTTTTGTGTAAGCGTCCTTTCAGGTATCCCAGATTCTGGACAAACTGGCTGACACTGATCTTTTCATCTGCAAGCAGATCTATCAGATTCAGATAAAAAGGATAATTCATGACCGTATCCCATTCATCTCCCTCCAGAAAATCTCCCGCATAATGCCAGATTTCCCCAATGATCAGCATATCCTTCTTTACTGCCTTGATTGCTCTTCTGAAACGTTTCCAGAAGAAATGACTGATTTCATCTCCTACATCCAGTCTCCATCCGTCAATGTCACATTCCCTGATCCAATAGCATGCAACGTCCGTAATGTAGTTTGCAACCTCTGGATTTTTCAGATTCAGCTTTGGCATTCCACCATAATACCCAAAACACAAGAAGTTCGGAATCTCTCCCCATTCGCCCTTCAGTGGCAATTCATCGATATAATACCAGTCCAGATATTTGGATTTTTCGCCCTTTTCCAGGATATCCTTAAATGCAAAAAACTCTTTTCCGGTATGGTTAAACACCGCATCCATAACCACCTTCATCCCGCGGTCATGTGCTTTTTGTACCAGCTCCTTAAGATCCTCCTTTGTTCCAAAGGAAGGATCGATTTCATAATAATCAATGGTATCGTACTTATGGCAGGAATCCGATTTGAAGCTGGGCGTCATATATATAACATCAATTCCCAGATCCTGAATATGATCCAGATGATCGATAATTCCTCTGAGGTCACCATGCAGATCATCCATAGGCGTAATGGGTGCTTTATACCAAAGCTTTTTGTCTACCGGCTGTGATGCTGCAAAACGGGATGGAAAGATCTGATACACGACCTTATTTGCTGCCCAATCCGGGACCTCAAACATTTCTTCCTCCCGAAGGTTCTGCGGACAGTCAAACATTCTGTCTCTATTTGTGATAGATTCCTTATCAAACTCATAGTTGCCGTAATATACCTTTTCTCCCTGCATATCCGTAAATTCAAAGAAATAGCGGAGACAGATCAGGTGCATCCGAACCTGTGCTTCATAATAATCATTAAACTGTGAAGTAGCAACCTTTTTCATCACGATGGTCTTTCGCGTATCCTCACGCTCCATTGGGATATACTTATCCTCATAGTGAAGGATTATCTCCTTCATATCATCTTTCTTTACCTGCACGCGTATTACAAATAAATCCTTCTCGATTGCATAACAGAATCTCTTATCCATATCATGAAAAATTGCGGAATATTCCATAGTATTTTTTCTCCTTCTGATGTATTCTTTTTCCGTTTTACAGAGACAAAATAAGTTCATGCATTACCGGTTTTACTTTGTTCAGATCGCCGCTTTCCGGACACTGAATGGCTACGATCAGTCCCTTCTTCGGCAACACCATCGTCAGCTGTCCATAGGCACCGTCTGCGCGGTAGGAATCCTCATACGGATTTCTCCAAAACTGGTAGCCATAACCACAAACCCAGATATCGTTTCCGGGATTCGGTGTTTCGATCTGCTTTGCGGTTGCTTCTTTGATCCATGCAGGATCTACCAGCTGCTGTCCTTTCCATTTTCCATCCATCAGATATACCTGACCGATCTTAAGCATATTGGAAAGCGTCATGAACATGCCGCCGCCACCGATCGGATGTCCCTGAGGACAGTTTTCCCAGATCGGAAAGCCCTGTCCGAGGGGTTCAAAAAAGCGCTCATACAGATACTCTGAAAGCCGTTTTCCCACTGCCTTTTCCACCATACGGCCTGCCAGAATGCTGTCTGCCGTTGAATAGACGAATTTGCTGCCCGGCTGTACCTTTACGGGTCTGCTCAGCATATATTTGACGTAATCCGGCGCCCCGACACCTGCACGTCTATTTGCGCCCATCAGATATGGTTCATGGAAACCGCTCGACATCATAAGAAGATGACGCAGACGGATTTCAAACAGCTCTGGCTGTGCATTTTCCGGAACCGCCTCCGGGAAAAACTCTGCCAGTCTGTCATCCAGTGACAGCTTACCATCGGCAATTGCCAGACCGACTGCTGTGCTCATATAGCTCTTTGTGTGAGAATAGATATTTCTCGCCTGATCCGGTGTAAAATGATGCTCCATCAGGATCTTTTCCCCGTCAGCAATTGCAATGCCTTCTACACCAAGCTGCTTGTCATAGACCTCTTTTACAAAATTGTAAAACTGCTTTTCCATAACCATACCCTCCATTTTGTAAATGCTGCAGCGCCTTGCGCCGCAGAAAACGCGTGTCAGAGCGTTTCTCAGCCCTTCGCTTTTTTTGCTTTTAGCCAGCTTTTGCAGACATCCGGATAGTTGGTGATGACGCCATCACAGCCCCACTCATACAAATTTTCCAGATCGTCCATATTGTTAATCGTCCAGACATTGACCTCGATGCCGTTCTTATGACAGAGCTCTACCTCTTCCTTCGTCAGTCCTTCAACACCTGGATGATAACATTCAAACCCAAACTTTTTGCAGTAATAGCCTGCATTTGCGATACCGCCATTTTCCACGAGAGCACCGGTTTTCATATCCGGCATAAAATCCTTGCATGAGAGTGCAGACAGATGGTTGAAGGAGGAAATGATGATCCGCTCCTTTAAGCCAAAGCGCTCGATCAGCTCCATCGTCTTTTTCTCCAGCTCCTCGTAATAGTACACGCTGCTCTTGATCTCCACGTTGGTAATCAGCGAATTGCCGGATGCCCATTCGCAGTATTCCTCAAAGGTCGGAATCGGCTGGAAGCCGTAGGCTTCCTGCCATTTTCCGCCTGCATTGCAGCTTTTTAACTCGCCTAAAGTGTAATCCCGTACATTTCCGGTAAAGTCCGTCAGGTCGTCCAAATATTCATCGTGGATAATGACAACCTCACCGTCCTTTGTGAGCTGGACATCCAGTTCGATTCCGTCACAGCCGCTTTCCAGAGCCTTCTGGAAAGCCAGCATCGTATTCTGCGGATATCTTCCGCTGAAACCTCTGTGTGCAAAAACCTTCATCGTCTTATTCGTCCTCTTCTGTCTCTTCCGGCATGGTAATATGCTCCTCCACCGGATCGTCGTCTTCCTCTTGGTCAACTTCACTCGGCTTTGAGACATCTTCCATTGCATCGTCTACATCGTCAAATTCCTGATTTCCGTCCGATACCTTTTCCCGTACCTTTGCAATCTGTGCTACGGTTACGCCTGCATCCAGGTTGATCAGCTTCACGCCGGAGGTAATTCTTCCCAACTGGGAAACATCATCCATACGGATCTGAATGATAATGCCCTCTGTCGTGATCATCATGATCTCGTTTTCATCCGTAACGGCTTTTACACCGATGACATAGCCGGTCTTTTCCGTGATCTTATAGCACTTCACGCCCTTGCCGCCGCGGTGCTGTACCGTAAATTCGTCCATCGAGGTACGCTTGCCCATACCGTTTTCAGAAACGATCAGCAGCGAATCTCCCTGATGGTCTAACTGCATGCCGACAATTTCATCGTTGTCAGACAGCGTCATACCGATCACGCCCATCGACGTTCTGCCGGTATTTCTGACGTCGGTTTCCTTGAAACGAATGCACATGCCGTCTCTCGTTACGAGGAAAATCTCGCTGTCCGCATTCGTTACCTTCACCTCGATCAGTTCGTCGTCCTCCCGCAGGTTAATCGCCGCAAGGCCGTTCTTTCTGACGTTGCTGTATTCCAGAATCGGGGTCTTCTTGACGATACCCTTTCTGGTTACCATGAACAGGTTGTCGTCCTTTTCGTAATCCTTTACCGGAATGATGGCGGAAATTTTTTCTTCCGGAGCAAGCTGCAGCAGGTTGATGATTGCCGTACCCCGCGCAGTACGTCCGGCTTCCGGAATTTCGTATGCTTTCAACCGATAAACACGTCCAAAATTCGTAAAGAACATCACATAATGATGTGTTGTCGTCATCAGAAGATCTGCGATAAAGTCTTCCTCGATCGTCTGCATACCCTTGATGCCTCTGCCGCCGCGGTTTTGCGCCTTAAAGTTATCGACGGTCATTCGTTTGATATAACCGAGGTTCGTCATGGCGATGATCGTATTCTCTCTCGGGATCATATCCTCCATGGAAATATCGAATTCATCATAGCCGATCTTACTTCTTCTGTCGTCGCCGTATTTGTCTTTGATCACAAGCAGCTCGCTGCGGATAACGCCCAGCAGACGCTTCTCGTCCGCCAGAATTGCCTTTAATTCTGCAATTTTTTTCAAAAGCTCCTGATGCTCTGCTTCCAGCTTTTCATGCTCAAGACCGGTCAGCGCACGCAGACGCATATCGATAATTGCCTGTGCCTGTACGTCGGTCAGACCAAAGCGTTCGATCAAACGATCCTTGGAGATCTGAGGGGTCTGGCTGCTGCGGATGATCTGGATGACCTCATCGATATGATCCTGTGCGATCAGCAAGCCCTGTAAAATATGGTCGCGCTCTTCGGCTTTATTTAAGTCATATTTTGTCCGTCTGGTAACGACATCTTCCTGATGGGCGATGTAGCATTTGAGCATATCCAGCAGGCTCAGCACCTTCGGCTGTCCATCTACCAGTGCCAGCATAATAACGCCAAAGGTATCCTGCATCTGGGTGTGCTTGTAAAGCTGATTTAAGATAACGTTTGCGTTCGCATCCCTGCGCAGCTCGATGACAACTCTGGTGCCCTCACGGTTGGATTCATCTCTCAGATCTGTGATGCCGTCAATGCGCTTTTCTTTATGCAGATCTGCAATCTTCTCAATCAGCTTCGCCTTGTTTACCATGTAGGGAAGCTCCGTCACGATGATCTGGCTCTTGCCGTTTGGAAGCGTCTCGATATTGGTCACGGCGCGGACACGGATTTTGCCGCGTCCTGTCCGGTATGCCTCTTCCACGCCGCGGGTTCCTAAAATCACGCCGCCGGTCGGGAAATCAGGCGCTTTGACGATGCCCATGATCTCTTCGATTTCGGTGTCGCGGTCTTCCAAAATGCGGTTGTCCATGATCTTTACGACCGCATCGACCACCTCCCGCAGGTTGTGGGGAGGGATGTTGGTCGCCATGCCGACTGCAATACCGGAGGTACCGTTTACCAGCAGATTCGGATAACGTGAGGGCAGTACAACCGGCTCTTTTTCCGTTTCATCGAAGTTCGGTTCAAAATCAACGGTGTCCTTGTTGATGTCCGCCAGCATCTCCATCGAGATCTTGGACAATCTCGCTTCGGTGTATCGCATCGCTGCAGGGCCGTCGCCATCCTCAGAGCCGAAGTTTCCGTGACCGTCAACAAGCGGATAACGGGTATTCCATTCCTGCGCCATATTGACCAGCGCTCCGTAGATAGAGCTGTCACCGTGGGGATGATATTTACCCATCGTATCACCGACGATACGCGCACATTTACGATGCGGCTTATCCGGTCCGTTATTTAACTCGATCATGGAGTACAGAACACGTCTCTGTACCGGCTTTAAGCCGTCGCGGACGTCCGGGAGGGCTCTGGCAGCGATTACGCTCATTGCGTAATCGATATAAGATTCCTCCATTTTTTTCTTCAGATCGACTTCTTCTATTTTGTCAAAAATATTATCTTCCATCTTTCCTCTTATCCAGCCGCCCAGGCGGCATTCCAATCAGTTTTCTAAATATCCAGATTCTTTACGAACTGAGCGTTCTCTTCGATAAACTTCCGGCGGGGTTCCACCTGGTCGCCCATCAGCGTTGTGAAGGTCAGATCCACTTCGGATTCCGTCTCTTCATCCATGCAGACCTTTAACAGGATTCTGTGCTCAGGATCCATCGTCGTCTCCCAGAGCTGTTCTGCATCCATCTCACCCAGACCTTTGTAACGCTGGATTTTGTTATTCTGATCTCTGCCGACCTCGTTGATAATCGCCGCCAGCTCTTCGTCGCTGTAGGCGTACCAAACCTTTTTGTTCTTTTCCAGCTTATACAGCGGGGGCTTTGCCAGATAAACGTGTCCCTGCTTGATCAGCTCAGGCATAAACCGGTAAATAAAGGTCAGCATCAGCGTTGCGATATGCGCACCATCCACATCGGCATCCGTCATGATAACAATCTTATGATACCGCAGCTTGCTGATATCAAAGTCCTCATGAATTCCGGTTCCAAATGCGGTAATCATCGCCTTGATTTCGGCGTTGGAAAAAATCTTGTCCAGACGGGCTTTTTCTACGTTCAAAATCTTGCCGCGCAGGGGAAGGATCGCCTGCGTCGCACGGCTTCTCGCCTTCTTTGCAGAGCCGCCCGCGGAATCACCCTCTACGATGTAAATCTCGCAATTTTTCGGATCTTTATCCGAGCAGTCTGCCAGCTTGCCGGGCAGGGCTGTATTTTCCAGCGCAGTCTTTCTTCTCGTCAAATCCCGCGCCCTTCTTGCCGCTTCCCTTGCACGCTGCGCCAGAACGGACTTTTCTACGATCGTCTTTGCAACGGACGGATTCTGCTCCAGGAAATACGTCAGCTGTTCGCTCACCACGCTGTCCACAGCGCTTCTCGCCTCGGAGTTTCCCAGCTTCTGCTTGGTCTGTCCCTCAAACTGGGGATCCTCGATCTTGACACTGATGATCGCAGTCAGACCTTCACGGATATCGTCGCCGGACAGGTTGGGCTCGTTATCCTTTAACAGTTTATTACTTCTCGCATAGTCGTTAAACGTCTTTGTCAGCGCATTCCTAAAGCCCACCAGATGCGTACCGCCCTCCGGCGTATTGATATTATTGACAAAAGAGAACACACTCTCGTTGTAGGAATCGTTGTGCTGCAGTGCAACCTCGACGTAAACATTGTTTTTCGTGCCCTCAAAGTACATTACCTTGTCATAAAGCGGAACCTTGCTGCCGTTTAGATAGGTGACGAACTCCCGGATACCGCCCTCGTAGTGGAAGGTTCTTGTGTGGGGCTCTTCCCCGCGCAGGTCTGTCAGGGAAATCTTTAATCCCTTAGTCAGAAATGCCATTTCCCGCAGACGTGTCTTTAAAATATCAAATTCGTAAACCGTCGTCTCGGTAAAAATCGTCGCATCCGGCTTAAACGTTACTTTTGTTCCGGTCTTTTCCAAATCGCAGGTTCCGATCTCCTTTAACGGATAGCAGACATGACCACGCTCGTAACGCTGCTTGTAAACCTTTCCGCCCTGACAGATTTCGACCTCCAGCCAGTCAGAAAGCGCATTTACAACGGATGCGCCTACGCCATGGAGACCGCCGGAAACCTTGTATCCGCCGCCGCCGAATTTACCGCCGGCGTGCAGGATCGTGAAAACAACCTCTACTGCAGGAATGCCCGCTTTGTGGTTGATTCCAACCGGAATGCCTCGTCCGTTATCGACAACCGTGATCGAGTTATCTTCGTTGATCGTTACTTCAATGTAGTCACAGAAGCCTGCCAGTGCCTCGTCCACCGCATTATCTACAATCTCGTAAACCAGGTGATGCAGACCTCTGGAAGAGGTGGAACCGATATACATGCCCGGCCGTTTGCGGACCGCTTCCAGACCCTCCAGAATCTGAATTTGATCTGCTCCGTATTCATTTTCTGTACCCATTTTATTCTCCATTTCTGCATCAGCCAGAAAAACGGCTCACGCTTACTATATTGATCGCTCATATACATGACCGGCTATGACTTCAAATACCCGGTTTACCGTAAAACGATTTCTCACAAATTCATCCAGTCCCGTACACGTTACTACAGTCTGAATATCATGAATACTGTCCAATAAATAGTTTTGCCTGCTTTTATCCAGTTCAGACAACACATCATCCAATAAAAGTACAGGCGTATCTTTTATCATCTGCTTTACCAGCTCGATTTCTGCCAGTTTTAACGATAACGCAGTTGTTCTCTGCTGTCCCTGCGATCCGAACTTCCGGATATCCAGCTCTCCACTCAGGAAACAGATATCATCTCTGTGCGGTCCGACAGAAGTACTCTTCATCCGAAGATCTCTGTCGCGGTTCCTCTTCAAAGCTTCTTCCAGTGAACGTCCGCCTGTTCCCGATTCATATGACAGACAGATTCGTTCCTTTCCACCGGTCAGGCGATAATGAATATCTGAAATAATCCCGTTTACCTGTTCAATAAACTGCTGGCGTCTTTCCAGTACTCTTGTACCATATTCCGCAAGCTGCATATCCCATATATCCAGTGTCTCCGCAAGATTCTGATGA
>ENA-OROL01000192-OROL01000192.1-human-gut-metagenome-genome-assembly--contig:-NODE-192-length-65241-cov-9.718053_pt1 | contig 65241 bp, 108 predicted proteins | sample MGYA00242128_ERZ509048 | MGnify/ENA primary metagenome ERZ509048 (study PRJEB26280, sample SAMEA2338750) | human gut metagenome | biome: human gut; feature: human-associated habitat; material: faeces...
CTGATGTTAAGACTGTTATGGTGGACAAGGGTATTGCACATATCGGTATCGGTACCGCCAAGGGCGATGACAAGGCAATTGAGGCTGTCAAGCAGGCTGTTACAAGCCCGCTTCTTGAGACTACGATTGAGGGTGCTTCGGATGTCATCATCAATATATCCGGTGATATAGGCCTGATGGAGGCTAACGAGGCTGCAAGCTATGTTCAGGAGCTGGCAGGAGATTCAGCTAACATTATCTTTGGTGCCAAGTATGACGATACGGCACAGGATGAGGTTATTATCACTGTCATTGCAACAGGACTTGATGCCCAGCAGAAGAACATTGATATGTCCAATGCCATGTCAGGTTTTAATTATAAGCCACAGACTGCATACAATAAGCCTCTTAATACGGCTGCACCGGCAAGACCACAGCAGCCTGCACCATCGTCTTCATACAGACGGCCTCTTGAGAGCAATGTAAAGAACGAAGAGTTAAGTATTCCTACATTCCTCCAGAGAAAGAAGTAATAATAAGCATTCTACAGGGATACCGCGTATGCGGTATCCTTTTTTGTCGAAAAATTCTTATGATTTGTCATGTCGATTCGACATTTTTTTCAACAACACAATTATATAATGTGCATTGTAAAATCTTCCAAGAGGAGGTGAAACTTGTACTACAAAATTTATCCGGATGTGATATTTCTGGCGAATTTGCTGATGGATTACACTGTTTTGTATGTCAGCGGCAGGCTGTGCAAAATTACAACCACTTATGCACGGATTGCTGTCTCAGCATGTGCAGGCGCAGTGTGGAGCGTCATTGCGGCGATATGCAGAGGTATTCCGTTTGTTCCGGAAGTGTTTTGCACATATCTTGTGATTCCGGCACTCATGATTTTTATTATGGGAGGCAGGACAAATCTGCCCGAACTGGTGCGAAGATACATAGTGTTCATGCTGACGGCGGTGCTCGCAGGGGGAGTTCTCGGTGCTGCTGCAAAAAAAGGCAGGGATACATTATGGATGGCTTTTGCGGTGTTCATGTTTGCACAGGCCGCCGTTCCGGTTGTCAGGTATGTTACGGGATATGTGAGGAGAAAAAATCTGCTGTGCGATGTGTGGCTTGAGCTTGGTGGAAGAAGTGTCCATGCAATGGGTTTGTATGATACAGGCAACTCGCTTATTGACCCATATAATGGCAGGCCCGTATGTGTGGCAGAAAGAAAGCTTTTAGAGAAGCTGATGAATTGTGACGGATGCAATGACGGAATAAGGCTTATTCCGTACAGAAGCCTTGGAAATGAACATGGGCTTATGCGTCTTGCCACAATGGACAGCATGATAATTGAATATGATGGAAAGAGGACGCGGTATGAAAAGCCTGAACTTGCAGTATATGAGGGGAAACTTTCGGGCGGGGAATTGTATGGAGTCATATTAAATGCCGCGTGCCTTGAAAAAATAAATGATTGATAAGGAGAATACATATGTTTATAAAAGTACTTGTTCCAAATAAATTTCAGTTTAAGGCAGTTCCTACGTTTAAGAGTCTTATGAGTGCGGACCGCAACGAGGTTCACTATATCGGCGGGGCGGATGTGCTCCCTCCTCCACTTACCGCACAGGAGGAGGCTGCTGCCCTTGCAAAGCTCGGGCAGGAGAATGACGGCGGAGCAAAGTCCATGCTTATAGAGCATAATCTGAGACTTGTCGTGTACATAGCAAAGAGATTTGACAATACCGGAGTCGGAGTGGAGGATCTTATATCAATAGGTACAATCGGACTTATAAAGGCGGTCAACTCCTACGATTCGGGGAAGAATATAAAGCTTGCAACTTACGCTTCAAGATGTATTGAGAATGAGATTTTGATGTATCTTAGGAGAAATAACAAGACACGCCTTGAGGTGTCGATAGATGAACCTCTCAATGTCGACTGGGATGGAAATGAGCTTCTTCTGTCAGATATATTGGGAACGGATGAGGATGTCATATATAAAGATATCGAGGATGAGGTTGAAAAAAAGCTCTTAAACAAGGCGATAAGCCGCCTTTCGGACAGGGAAAGACAGATTGTTGACCTGCGCTTTGGTCTGAGCAGCGAGGACGGGACTGAGCTCACTCAGAAGGAGGTTGCTGATATGCTTGGAATATCACAGTCCTACATTTCCAGACTTGAAAAAAAGATAATTAAGCGCCTGAAAAAAGAAATTGTGAGATATGAATAAGTAATTATTACCAGTATAAAGGCAGTTGATCGGGGAATCCTTTTAGCATAATCAGAGAGTGGCATGCAGGATGCGTGTACCACTGTCAAAGGTAAGGGGGTTTTAAGGATGGCTGCCTTTAAGGTTGAAATATGTGGTGTGAATACGTCAAAGCTTCCGCTTCTCTCCGCTGAGGAAAAGGTTGTACTGCTTGAGAAAGTCAAGGCGGGAGATAAGGAGGCAAGGGAAAAATATATTAAAGGTAATTTAAGACTTGTACTTAGTGTTGTACAGCGGTTTTCCGGCAGCAGCGAGAATATGGACGACCTGTTTCAGATAGGCTGTATAGGACTTATTAAAGCTATAGATAATTTTGACATTTCGCAGCAGGTCAGGTTTTCAACCTATGCCGTGCCTACGGCGGTATGCTAGTGCTAATGCCGTATTTATCGCGTTTTTCCAGAGGGGAAATTGAACATTTGTCGCTTTTATGTCGCCAAGCTGTCGCTTTAGGCGGCTTTTTTTATGCCAAAATATAAGCAAAAGGAGGGATAACCGATGTTGTCAGATAAGGTGATTGAGAAAATTTTCGCAAAGAAAGAAATCCAAAAATTAGACCTGATGACGGTATCTCTTATTATTCACGCAGTTGGCGAAGCTATCGAGGAGGTAGAAGAAGAAAATGCAAATGAACAGTCCTCAATACAATAATCCTTATAACATTCCAAGCTATTATCCACAGCAGTACACAGGTTATCCACAATACTTACAGCAAATGCAGGCGGCAAGGTATCAGTCTCAGGAACAGGCGCCGGTACAGATGCAAGGAACATATCAGCAACAGCCAGTAGGTATCAATGGGCGAATGGTGCAGTCCGTTGAGAACATCAACGCTAATGAAGTGCCTATGGACGGCTCAATGGCATTCTTCCCTAAGCAAGATATGTCGGAAATATACGTCAAGGGTTGGAACGCTGACGGAACAATTAAGACGATTGTGTATAAGCCCCAAATAGACAATAAATCTGTGCAAGCGGTAAATACTTCACTTGATACGGAAAAACTCAAAATCGACCTATCAGAACAAGCCACAGCAGGCATTATGCAACGCTTTGATGACTTATCGGCGAAGATTGAGCAGTTGGAAAACAAGGTAGCTTTAGGGACACAGAGAAAAACTTCGCAATCGCAAAGCAAAAAGGAGAGTGACGAGGCATGATAAACCCAATGCAGTTAATTCAAATGATGCGTAGCGGCAATCCAAAGCAGATTGCAATGCAAATGGTAAATAGCAACCCTCAAATTGCCAATAATCCCATGATAAAAAATATGTTTAGCATGGCAGAAAAAAATGATATTCAAGGTATAACACAGTTGGGAAAAAATATGGCAAAAGAAAAAGGAATTGACTTTGATAAGTCCTTTTCAGATTTCAAAAGCCAATTCCTTAGATGAGTTAATTTTTATTGTTTGAAAATTGATTGCCTTTTTGTGGTGGTAAGGTTAGTGCTTTTTCAAGTGACCAGCCTTTATCTATTCTTTTCGCTAAAGATTGGTCGCTTATGCCTAACTCCAATGCCCATTTGTGCAAAGGTTTAGATGTGCCGTTAAGTGTGACTATTCTATTTGAACGCTTGTTCAAAGATTGAGTTTTAGGGTTAGCCCATCGGCAGTTGGTAGGTTCATAATCACCATTAACATCTATTCTATCAAGAGTAGTGTCAAGCGGTCTGCCACCGACGGAATCAGACCAAGAAACGAAATTCCAGAAATCGTGCCATCCATCGCAAACAGATATTCCACGCTGACCATAGGCGTAATATTTATGATTATTTGGATTTTCACACCTAGAAATCATTTGAAACCATATATTATATAAGGGATGAGAACTTCTCCCATCTTTACGATTTGGACTAATTTTTAGCAAGCAACCGCAACTTTTAATTGACCCACTATTGAATTGATACGGCGTTACCTTTGTTTTATTCCCGCAATCACATAGGCATTCAAGATAATAATGCTTATCACTCGACTTTTTATCAGCTAATCCAATAACTGTAAGCCTGTTATTATGTTTGTTTATATATTGTGAAATGTCAATTTTAGGCTTGTAGGCATGAGAATATTTACATTTTCCACAGGACTTTTGACCTGTTGTAAATACTCTATATGGTGGGAAAGAAACAATATTACCGCAATCACATTTAAAATCGAATGAATATTCTGATTTTGGATTTTTAGTTTCACCAACTACAATAAGATGACCATATCGTTTGTTGATATAGTCAGAGATATGATATTTAATCATAAAAATAACACCTGTCCTTTCAGTGTAAAGTGTCCTATCTGTAATGTACGGAAACTGTTAGGACAAACAGCTTATCAGGAGCTACCCTATCCGTACAAATATATTATAGCACATTTTAATTGATTTTGATACTAATTCTTGCAAGATTAAGTATATAAAATTTCAGGAGGTAAAAATAATGTTTAATTCTAATTGCGCATCAATCCCCCTTGTAGCCAGTATTGATGGAAACGGGAATAACGGCAATAATTGGGGAGACACAGGAGCATGGTGGATTGTACTGTTTGTCTTATTTTTCGCATTCGGCGGCTGGGGCGGTGGCTTTGGCGGATTTGGCGGTAATGGTGGAGCATTACAGGGATATGCGACACAGGCTGATATTCAGAGAGGCTTTGACAATTCCGCAGTTATCAGCAAGTTAGACGGCATTTCTAACGGACTTTGTGATGGATTTTATGCGATGAACAACAGTATGCTCACAGGCTTTAACGGCATTAACACAAATATCATGCAGACAGGCTACGGCATCCAGCAGGCTATTAACGCTGATACAGTCGCTAATATGCAGAATACAAACGCTTTACAGTCACAGCTCGCTAACTGTTGCTGTGAGACGAGAGAAGCCATACAGGGTGTAAACTACAATATGGCAACTAACACCTGTGCTTTACAGAACACAATGAATAATAATACAAGAGATATTATTGACAGCCAGAACGCAGGAACGAGAGCTATCCTTGATTTCCTGACTAATGACAAGATTGCAACATTACAGGCAGAGAATAATGATTTACGCAGAGCTGCTTCACAGGATAGACAGAATGCACTTCTGACTACCACAATGGCAGCACAGACAAATCAGATAATCGACGCTATAAGACCTACACCAGTACCATCATTCCCGGCAAGCAACCTTTACGGATATGCTTATGGATGTGGTTGCAATGCAGGTTGCGGCTGCTAAACAACTGAATAATCAAGTATCTTAATCGAAAGATTATGTCTGCTAAGCAGTATTACGTTGGTACCGACATTGATGTCGGGAGCATGGGGCAGACTTGTATGGTTTGCCCTTATTTTATGAAAAGAGGTAAAAACAATGGAAATAACAGGAATTGCATTACAAACAGTTGCCGCCGGAGAAGATGTTGCATTTACAGAAACACCAGTTTGCGGTAGTAAGTGTATCGTACACAGACAAGGAAGTGGAATTATCAAGTTAAGAGGTATTACAAATCAGTGCAAGGCTAGATTTTTAGTATCGTATTCCGGCAACATTCAGATACCTACAGGTGGCACAGTAGAAGCTATTTCACTTGCCATAGCAGTAGACGGAGAGCCTTTACAGTCTACAAAGATGATAGTCACTCCAGCAGCAGTTCAAAATTTATTTAACGTATCGGCACAAGCCTATGTTGATGTACCTTGCGGCTGTTGCAGTACAGTAGCAGTGCAGAATACATCTACACAGGCTATTGAAGTACAGAATAGTAACTTAATTGCTGTTCGTGAAGCGTAGGGGGGTGAGAAGATGCACATCGAAAGAATCCACAAAATGATTGAATATCTTACAGAGAAAGCCTTATGCGAGCTTGATAAGGGTGTTGAGAATGTCAACACAGAGGAAATGGGCGAAGCGGTCGATATGATTAAGGACTTGTGCGAAGCAGAGTACAAGGCTGTTATCGTTAAGTCTATGAAGAAAGCTGACGAAGAGGAAGAAGAATACAACAAAGAACTCCTTAAGGCTCTTAAGGATGAATATGGCGAAGCGGGCGGCAGAAGATACTATGATGAATACCGCTATATGCGTACTGGCAGGTACGCGCCAAAGGGCAAGGGCAGTTATGTAGGCAGACGCGGCTACGAGGAGCCACCATACTGGCACAGATACCCGGGCGATATGACAGATATGGATTATGACAGCATGGAGCGCATAAGAGACATGGACAGATTGAGCCAAGGGAAAATGTATTACACCGACATGCCAGACCGCATGGACATGTCAGACCGCATGGGGATGATAGACCAGCCGAGAAGCGGCAGTTCTACGGAACGTGATATGCGTGAGGGTAGAAGCGGTATGAGCCGCAAGCATTACATGGAGACTAAGGAACAGCACAAGAGCAATACTCAGCAGGACAAGGATGCCAAGATGCAGTCACTTGATGAGTATATGAAGGAGCTGTCAACAGACTTAACCGACATGATAAGCGACATGACACCAGAAGAGCGTTCACTTATGAAGAGCAAAATGTCAATCCTGTTGACTAAGATGTGATTTATGAGGTAGGGGCAGAAATGCTCCTACCATTGTGAGGTGTATTATGTTTACAATTAACGGCATTGATTGGAATTTGATATTTGCAAACGGCGCAAGCCCTGATTTATTGCGTTCAGACGGCACTACAAGCCTTGCTGTGACCGATTGGAACCGCAAGAGTATATTTGTATCACTTGCACCTAAAGGGGCTTATCTGAGGCGTATAATCGCTCATGAGCTATGCCATGCGTTTTGTTTTAGCTATGGCGTATCAATGCCGATTGAGCAGGAGGAATACCTCGCTAACTGGATAAGCTTGTACGGCACTGATTTGATTTACTTGCTTGATGATATTATGTCAAGCATATCTAGGAGGGTTGGATAATGACAGATGAACTTAAAAAATGCTTTGAGGGCGACAATTTTATAGTTTTCATTGTACTATTGATTCTTTTTGGTGGTGGAAATGAGAGAACAAATGACGATAAATGAATTACTAGAGTACATCCGGAGAACTAACCCGGAAATGACCATGGAACGTATGCTATACGAACTTAGCCAAAGCATATATGCGGCTAAATCTGTGGTTTTTACTGCACAGAATCAAGTTGAAAAATAATTCAAAAAAGTTGTTGACAAATCGTGCGGTTGGATGTATTATACTTACATAATTTCTACTTCAAAGTAGATTAAATTAATTAGGTCTAAAGATTTGACCCAACACAGCGAGGCTAAATGCCTTGCTTTTTTATTTGCAAAATATAATGTAAAATTTTTCAATCCCCCCTATCTATGGAAATAAAAATAAAAAATCGAAGTCAAATTCTTGCGAAATTTGGCTCCGATTTAGTGTCATTTTGTCTGATTTTCTCGATATTTTTTTTAAAAAATTTTCCTAAAATTTTCGGGTCAACATTTTTGGTACGCCCCTATACCCGGAACGCAAATTTTGAAAATTGATTTCAGATTTTCGCAAAATTCGGCTCTGATTCGGTACTGTTTTTGAGCTAAAAACAGCCCTGTATGACAGCGGGACCAGTAGAATGTCACGCACAAAGTCGCCGGCTCTGCCTATGGCAATAAAGTTAGACACAACAAACAAACCACCAAACAGCATTACGCTACAAGCCACCACCCATTAAGGGCGCAGTTGTCCGCTTGATGATAAAATAGCATGTTGATTTCAATTTGTCAAGGAACGACAAAAAGAGAACTTCTGAAAGTTCTCTTTTTCAACCATAAATTACAAGCCGTAAAACTCCAGAATACTTCTTTTGCGCTCTTCTGATTTCTCAAGATCTTTAATGTAACACATCATGTTATCACCCTTGCCGTCTGAATTTCCTAGTTTTTCGACGAATATCCAATTTTCGCCTGCGACAACCGATACAAAATAGCCGTGGCGCGCAGCGTATCCGATAGCTGCATACATAACTACGTCACTCCAGTAGTCTATGTTGTTTATAAAAACAGATGTTGTATCGCTCAGATTTTCGGTAATAATCCCGAAAATCTCATAGTCCTGCACATCGGAGCAGCTTCTCATATTCACTACTTTTAAATTCCTTTCTCCACTTCTCATTTTTTAATACCTCCGTATATTTAATTATCTAGCCGACTTTACCGGCTGAAAAGTGACGGGCGGAATCGAACCGCCCACGTTGGCACCTGCCGTCACTTGGCTAGTTTGCCAGAATAGCTCTAGCCGTGTTATATACATACAGCCTATTATGACTGTGGTGTTTAAAGTCGCCGTTTTCGGCGATTGCATTAATCCAAACAGCTTTCCCATGAAATCGCATACCGCGTTTTCAGTAGGTCGTATGCTCTATCCGTGACCCTGTAAGTGTTCCAGCCGCTCTTATACTGCCCGGAGCTTGTCAAGTCGCCCGGCTTGTACGTTTTCAAAAACTGGATGCCGCGCCCCTTAAGTTCTAGCGGAGTGTCGATAAATACATGACCTCCGTAATATGCGCGGTGGGCTTCTATCTGACAGCCCTCCGGTTTCTGTTGCCCCATTTCCGGGGTATACACATAAGTCCCGGGCTTCTCAGCCTTCAATGCTTCCTCTTGCTGTGGGGTAGCAAGTTCAAGGCGCTTGCCTCTGCCGATACGGCGCAGGGTGTGAAGTTCGCTTTCTGAAATGTCGCCATTTCCAAAAAGCGTCTCTGCAATGTCCAGATAGGCGTTACAGCTTGCGACACTGTCGCAGATTTCAAACAGTGCAGCAAGGTTACAATATCCGTTGCTCCTCTTTTCAGGGAACTGTATTATCTCTCCCATAGTTGTCCTCCTTCTAGTCTGCCATCATCAGAGCCGGGAGACCATCCCGCGGCTGACGCTCCGCTTCGGAGCGTTTCGGCTAATCCATCCACTCAATGCGTTTTAATTCACCTGTCCTCGTGCTGTGATACCAACTCTTGCCGCCCACACTGAATGTTAGCTCGAACCATGTACATCTGTTCTCATGTTCATGGTCGTAGCTGCCTTCAAGCACTGCGATTGAGTTTGCCGACGGAGCAAACCCGAACTGATTTTTAAATGCTGCTCTTATCGTCTTCTTGACATCTTCAAGCTGTAAATCTGTCATAATTGTCGACCTCCTTGTTTTTTGGGTACAACAAACACATGTTCTGTATCTGTTCTATTTCCCTTTCGTTGATATTATAATATCACATATTTATGAGAATTGCAAGTGCTTTTTCACATTTTTTTGAGATTTTTTGTTTGACTTTTTTTAAAAAAACCTTATAATTATAAATGGAAGGAGGCAGGAAGATGATAACTTATAAAATAGACATTATGGAAGAGCTGAAAAAAATAGGCATTAACAGCTCAACCGCCAAGAAAACAGGGCTTTTTGCACAAGGTACTTTGCAGAAGTTTAAGAGTGGCGACACGGCTATTTCTGTAGAAGTTTTAAACAGGCTATGTGCGGTTCTTGAGATGCAGCCGCGCGACATCTTGAAATTCACGGAAGATGACAGTGATAGAGAATTTTTAAAAATTTTAAAATAATGCTAGCAATTCTCATAAATATGTGATATTATAATGATGTCGGAAGGGAGAAGATAAGAATTTCCGAACGTGTGTTTGTTGCACGAAAAAATTAAAATGAGAGGTGTCAACATGGCAGATGAAGAAATTGAAGATTTAAGATACCACGTATTCGCAGATGGCGACGAGGTTGCCGAGTTTGCGGAGTTAAAGGACGCCAAGAGCTGGGCTGTCTCTTTGACACTCAATTATTACAAGGCAGAAGTGTATGACCTTGTGAGTGAGTCCATCGTATACACTATATATGACGATGGCGAGGAATACGAGGAATAGGGTTGCTTTTACCCGGATAACCGGGAATTCAAAATACGGGAGGAATTAAATTATGACCATGACAGAGTTAGCGAAGTACATTATTGCAGTGGAGGTGCTGGAGAAAGAGCAAGAGCCTTATAGTCAGAAAGCAAGCGACTTGATAGGCAAGAAGTACAGCGTAGGCTTGACGAGAGAGGAGCAAGACCTACTTACAATGGTAGACAAGACAAATCAGCAGTACCACAAGATAATTGCTGATTTAAGAAGCGTTGCTGGCTTAAACACTATGGACGAGACACCAGAAGAAGCGAGACGTGCCGACGAAGAAGCTCATGCCTTAGTGAGCGAGTGGCTGGCAGGATATGGAGAATAAAAAACAAGCCCCGGCGAGGTTAATCGTTCCGGGGCTATTTTCATGCCGTAAAGCGTTTATTAAATTAAATAATAAATGGCTCCTGCCAAGTCACGACCGATTTAACAACGATACCAAGCGACATTAACGGTCAACGCTTTCAGCTATCAAAGCATACATGATTTACGGCTGATTGTCAACGTATCAGATATTATATTGATGCATTTTAAGCATTGACAAGTTCACGACTGAATGATAATATCATAGACGGGCGAGGGCGACTAACTCACGGCAGTATCGCAAATAGCACATTGACAACCGCATATCTCACACACCTATAATTTTAGACCAATAACAATCGGTTATATGGTCTTTTTGTCGTTCTGTTAATATCTTAACAATGTATCTTATTTAATCCCATGTCTTTAAGTTATTTATGTATCGTATATTATTATAAAATTTACTGTCGTAGATTAAGAGCCTGAGCCCTTATATTATATTTATTATATATAGGGCTGCCGGACGTATGGACGCAATTCACATCATTACATTAACGTGATAAAATCCGTATACAAACCGTATACATTCCGTTACCAAAGTGTAGCCTAGAGAAGATTAGATAAGATTAGACAAGGTAAGATTAATGAGAATGTATAAATAAATAATCAGTTTTTAAAAAACGTATATAATTATATACTGTATATGCGATTAGTACCAAAGTACTATGCATAAATACCCCAAAGTTATATTTTATATACTTTATGTATATAGTCATGTCACCAATCATGTGATATGATAATCTCATGTGTGAGAGAGATTAAGATTAAGATTATGATTTGGAGGTGATTATATTATGAGTAACGATAATAATAGTTATGATATTCAGACAATTAGAACTGTAGACGATATGCGTATTATCGCTAGTGATATAGTCACTAATTACTGTGATAGACATGGTATTGATGAAAATGATATATTCCCGTCTATATGGGCTGACATAATTACAGAGTTAAACATATTATTATTTACTCCATGTAATAAAGTACTTAAAAAAGTAGACGGTACTCATAATGAGTATGACATAGACAAAGTTGAATATGTTTATAATTATATATATAAGCGTCTCTGTAATAGTCATTGTCAAGAGGTGACTATTAAGGGCTTTCTTGATATGTCGGGTATTAATAGACAGACGTTGTACGACTGGTCAAACGGTGTACTTGGTTCTCAGCGTTCCGATTTGGCTAAAAAAATAGCCGAAGATAACGAGGAGAGTCTATTTAACTTGATGAAGGATAGGCGGCTCAACCCTATGAAGGTGTTACCTAAGTTAAACAGATACCACGGTTGGAATATGCCGGGAGCCAGAGCGGAGAGAACGGAGAGAGAAGCCCTTGGAGCTGATGCCCTGATACAGCTCGGACAGCAGCCAAGACCGCTTGAGTTGTCCGATAATAGTTCCGCGATTGACAGTAATAATTGATGTTTTATCACATGGAGTTGTCACACAATTCTATACAATTCACGAATGCCCTATTTATAAGAGTTTACGGATATGTGGCTTAATGTCAACTATTCGCAAAAGTTAAGTTTAACGAATAGTTGAGCAGAACAGAATGGAATGATAACGCTATTGCATGAATTGTTTGAGAATTGTGTATAAATGGGCTGATGGCACGGGACCAGACCGGGTGGGGGTTATATGAATATCAAATATGATACCTCTAAGTCCCGAAAACTCCGACAAAAATAAAAAGCCATGGCATAGATAGGGTAGCTCCCAACAAGCTATAAGCCTTAATAGCTTCTATGCCATTCACAATAAGGCAAATATCAGAAAGGCAGGTATAAGCAATGAACGAGTTAAAGATTTTTGAAAACCCTGAATTTGGGGCTATCAGAACGGTTGTGATTGATGATGAGCCGTGGTTTGTGGGAACTGATGTTGCAAAATCATTAGGGTATGCAAAACCGTATGACGCGATTAAAACAAATGTGAATGACGAGGACACCATTATAACGGGTGTCTCAGACGCGAATAACCACACACAACAAATGATAGCAATTAACGAATCAGGATTATATGATTTGGTATTTGGAAGCAGACTACCAACAGCGAAGAGCTTTAGACATTGGGTTACATCTGAGGTTTTGCCATCAATTCGTAAGAACGGCGGTTACATACAGAATCAGGAGCAGATGACACCGGAACAGATTGTTGCAAGCGCTTTGATTGTTGCAAATAAGATTATTGAGGAAAAAGAAGCAAAGATTGCTGAGATGAAGCCTAAAGCAGAATATTTTGACAACCTTGTGGATAGCAAGCTTTTAACGACTTTCAGAGACACAGCAAAAGAGTTACACATTCCGCCACAGCAGTTCACACAATGGCTTGTGGAAAATAGCTATTTGTACCGAGATAAGCACAATTCATTGAAGCCTTATGAGAAGTATCGTAAAGACGGATTGTTCCAGTTGAAAGATTTTTCAACACCTTTTGGTTATTCAAATGTTCAGACTTATGTAACCGTAAAAGGCAAGGAGACTTTCAGACTTTTAATCGGAGGAGTAGCAAGATGAGAGGTAACGAATATCAGCAGTTGGCAATGAGAACCAACGATGGACTTAATAGACTGCGTTTAGAGGACGCAATAGCAAATCAGGGTGACATATTAGTATCACAGTTGCTTAATGGAGCGTTAGGACTTACTGGTGAGGCAGGGGAAGTCTCAGACCTTATCAAGAAGGGCATATTCCACGAAAAGGGCATAGACCTTGAACATCTGAAAAAGGAATGTGGAGATGTGATGTGGTACTTAGCAATGATAGCCGATGCGTGCAACTTTACGCTTGATGAAGTCATGCAGATGAATGTTGACAAGCTCAGGGCAAGATACCCACAAGGGTTTGATACATACAAAGCTAATCACAGGCAGGAGGGCGATATATGATTCAGGACATATTGATATTCTATCTGCTGTGGGTGTTAGGTGCTCCGGCATGGTGTTTTGTAGCAATCTGTATAGAGGTTCTACTGAGGATAATTAACTTCGGTATGAATATAGGTGCCAAACAGGAAGAAAAAGCCATAAATGAGGCTTTAAAGAGGTTACGCAATGAAACTATTCGGGAAAGAGATAAACGATGAGTGCTCACGCTGTGGAAACGTGCTTGATTGTGAACTGTTCCGCAAAGGGCATGGCATAGGCGGTAATCGTGAAAATGTTGCCGACATGATTAAGTGCCAGTTCGAGCACAAGGCAAAGAAAGAAAACAAGTAATGCTTTGGGCTATCGCCCAGCGGTAAGGCACAGCACTTTGACTGCTGTATTCGTGGGTTCGAATCCCACTAGCCCAGTTTGGTCATGCAAATGACCATCGGACTTTTAAGTCATGTTGTTTCATAAACTCCACCTATTAGCGGAATGCTGTTAAGAGCCGTCACAAGGCTCGATAGGTTTTCGGGTTTTGTTGCTGTAGTTCCCCAGCGTTCCATAACACGCTAAAAGAATAGCAACAGTGCGGACAACATAAGCCGGGAAGCTTGCGACGCTGCTGATTCTCGCTGTCGCCCAGTCTGCACTTACGGAATATAGTTCAGTTTGGCAGAACGCTCCACTTGGGATGGAGAGGTCGTAGGTTCAAATCCTGCTATTCCGACTGCCTCGAATGAGGCACAAAGCAATACCCCTTTTGATTCAATTTTCGTGTAGCCTTGCCACCGCTCGGCAAGTAAAACAAAGAGCGGACATGGCGCATTAGTCAAGTGGTTAAGACACCGCCTTTTCATGGCGGAGACGTGAGTTCGATTCTCTCATGCGTCATTTAGGCATAATTGTCTATTGGCATGTAGCTCAGTTGGTAGAGCAATCGGCTGTTAACCGATGTGTCGTGGGTTCAATCCCCACCTTGCCAGTTAAACTTACGGTAATCACTCTGACAAAGGATTGTCGTAAGCGGTATAAAGTCCGCATAAAATTGTACAAGGTAGCGACAAAAGCAATTTTAGGTATGGTGGTTACGCTACGACTGCCGTACTTGCCAACATGGTGTAATGGTATCACAGCGGCTTGCTAAGCCGTCCAACAGAAATGTTGTACAGGTTCAAATCCTGTTGTTGGCGTTAGGAGTATTTAACAGAATAAACCGGTTCGAATCCGGCTGGGCAGGATGGATGTTCTGTGCGGCAAGCCCTGACGGAGAGGGGTAATACTCCTAAATTAAAAAGCATAGTTGTTATGCGAGCGGAGCACGTCCGATAAGCAGGCGTTGCAGTAGTCCCTGCTGAAATAATTAAAATGCTTGTGTGGCTAGTTTTAACTCGAATATGAAAAGAGTTGGAACTGGTCACGCAAGAAACTGTACAACGGATAGTAGTTTGAGGTAAAAACAAGCAATCTGTCGAGCATTGCTTAGTGGGGTTCGAATCCTTCCTATCCGATTATAGGAGGCTTATCATGGACTATTTTAGTATGTATAGAGATATATGGACATTCCACAAGAAGTACATAGACAAGATAAAGTTTGCCGATGATAAAATGTGGGCTGAAATAGTCACAGAAAGTAGTAAACTTGGAAAGAAATATGATAACTGTAATTTTATCCGGGCATTGATAGCAAACGAGGTGAATGAGTTTGAGAAGATTAGCAAATCTGTACATCCGATACAAGACTAAAAATTTAAAAAGAATACCATTGTTTACGATGACATTCAATTATCCAAAGTATAAGTCTGAGGGCAAGAAAGATAGCTGCATGTTTTACGCACACCCTTATATTGCACAAGATGAATTTGTAAAGAGCAAATTACAGGAAGTTGTTGACCATATCAGGGATAACTATGATTTAGAGATATTTACGAGGATTTAAGTATGTGCGAATTTTGTGAACAGAAATTTAATGAACATAATTTAGCGTTTGAGGTAAAAGAACTGTCTGAAAGAAAAGAAAGCAAATATAATGAGGGCTACTATACCGGAATACAGGCACTTGTTAACATTGAGGACAGCACACTAAATATATTTGCTTGCCTTGACAGCGAACATACAAAGCCTTTAGGCATGGCTGAGGCAATAAAGATTAATTACTGTCCTATGTGTGGCGAAAAACTGAGAGAGGACTAAGTATGTGTAAATTTTGCGAAAACATAGGAATAGGATTTCCAGATTGGAACTTCTTACCAGAAGAAGATTCTGACATAGTTCCTAGTGGGATTAAAATAGAAATACGAAAAATAACAGATAATAACGCACTTGTTTTTACTAACAGTGCAGGCGAATATGGAGCAGGAGCATTAAATATCAATTATTGCCCTATCTGCGGTAGAAAGTTGGCGGAAGAATGACGGAAACAACTATTTTGTATATTTCCAAGGAACAGCAAAACATAAGAGATTTTCTTGATTACATAGCAGGAAGAGTAAAAGGCAAATGTAGTGTTTATACTTATCATCGCGATAAAAACATCTTAGAAATAGACAATATAAGAATTGTTGGCAAAAATATTTATGGAAATTATCTTGGAGCCGGCTACGGATATTGCCTGTATTATTGCTTTTCAAGCAAATTTGGTAAAGGCGCCTACGACACCAAAAGAGAGAATGAAGCTTTAAGGCAAATTCTTATGCACGCAAGAGAGGGCGCAAGAGAAATATCAGAGGATGAAGTGATGAATATACTAGGCTTGACTTGAAAGTTGGTGGAAAAATGAACGACTTTTTAAAATTCTTTGATGATAAAGCAAAAGACTTTCCGATGCATCTTGAAATCACTTATAGCAAAATATGCGATTGGAATATTTTGATTTACAAAAAAGGCTGTGCTGAAGATTACCCTAAAGCTAGACATGACGGCGAAGATGTAATAATTGTTGATGAAAGTGATTGTGACATGGAACTCTGCTTTGCTAAGGCACATGTAGGGTTAAAAGAATGGCTTTCGGAATTCGACGGCGGATATTAAGGCGGTGGAAGAATGAAACATCAAGAAGAATGGCATACTTGCGACAGGTGTGGTGCGGAAATTAAAAAAGGAATATTGTGCGGAAATTCGATTACAAAGAATGGTATTTTAAATGTCACATACGACTTGTGCTATAAATGCATGGAAGATTTCGAGAAGTTTATGAGGAATGAAAATAATAAAAGGAGACAGAGAACATGAAGAAGCTATTTGTAAGTGTGCCGATGAAAGGCAGAACAGAGGAAGAAATCAAAGCAAGTATTCAGAAGATGAAAAAGATTGCTGAAATATACGAGGGTGAGGAATTAGAGCTTATCGACAGCTACATTGAGGATAACCCACCTAAAGACAGTAAAGAAGCTGTATGGTACTTAGGTGAAAGCCTTAAGAAGCTGGCACAGGCCGATGTATTCATGGGGATATGTGAGAGCTATGATTGGAATGGCTGTTGTATTGAAATGGAAACAGCAAATAAATATGGCATTAAAGCATATACGATTCCGGTAAGGTATGTAATTGATAATTATAATGCACTTATAAACAAATTGCATCCGGTTTGCAATGAAGGGATGCCAACAATCTAACAAAATTTTACCGGCTAACAAATGGAGTTAGTCGCTAACCTAGAAAAATTATAGGCAGAGGTCTATAAGCACCTTTGCTATGAAAGCGAGGTGCTTTTTCTTTTGGCATCTGATTATCTTAAAAAGACAATCCAAGGATATGAAAACTACATAACACAAAGCGGAATTGATGATACAGTCATTGAAGCATACATAGAAGCGTCAAAAACAGCTTATTTGAACGAAAAGGATATAGAGTATGGCTTGGCACTTTCAAAACGTGCTAAGGAGCTTATAGAGCATTATGTTCTTAATTTGGCAAAGATGACTATATGGGACTTGGATTCGTTATCTAATCATAGCAAAAAAACTTATCAAATTCTTGATAGGTATTATGAATTGCTTAAACTAGAAGCTCCTTATCTTTTTCACAGCTATTTGTTATATCTTGAAAAAAGCAGGCAAGAAGAAGAACGATTTTATTCTCCTAAGATGAAGCAGTTAAATAAGCATGGTCTGATTCAAGCTATGCAAGACCTTGAAGATGATAAGCTTGACCTTTTGTCTATATCAATGCCACCCGGAACGCAAAAAACAACATTAGAGAAATTTTTTTGTTCATGGATTATAGGCAGGCACCCAAAGGATTATAGTTTGTTCTTTTCCCATTCCGACGATATTACAAGAATGTTTTATGACGGAGTTCTTGATATTACCACCAACAGTGAAGAGTACACATGGAGTGAAATTTTCCCTGATGTAAAGCTCCAAAATACAGACGCAAAAAGACAGCGTATCAACTTTGATAAGCCGAAAGCCTTTTCAAATATTCAATGTACATCTGTCGGCAGTAAAAATGCTGGTAAGGTTCGATGTAACAGGTATTTATATTGTGACGACCTTGTAAGCGGTATTGAGGAAGCGCTAAACAAGAAAGCACTTGATAAGTTATGGCGCATTTACGGCACTGACGCAAGACAGAGAAAGCTTAATCAGCAAGTTAAGGAAATTCATATTGCTACACGTTGGAGTGTACATGATGTTATAGGCAGGTTACAAAGAACATACTCAAAAAGCAATAGAGTACGTTTTATTTCAATACCTGATATTGATCCGGTTACAGGAAAAAGCAATTTTGACTATAAGTATAATGGAATGTCGGTTGAGTTTTTCCATGACCAAGAACTCACGATGGACGATATTTCATATCGTTGCTTGTACAAAAATGAGCCTATTGAACGTGAAGGACTTCTTTACCACGATGACGATATTAGAAGATTTATGACGATGCCACTTAGAGAGCCTGATGCGATTCTTGGCATTTGCGATGTTAAGAACAAAGGAACTGACTTTATGTTTTTACCTTGCATGTATCAATTTGATGATGACTTCTACTTGGTGGACTGTGTGTGTGATGACAATACGGACTATGGTATTCAGTATGGCAGATTGTCTAATATCATTGTTGACCATAAAATGCAACAGTGTGAGTTTGAAAGCAATTCAGGTGGAGACAGAGTATCTTACGAAGTGGCTCAAAGGGTCGAGAAGATGGGCGGACGGTGCAATATTACGGACAAGCCAACGGAAACCAATAAGGAGACAAGAATTATTGTTAATGCTGATTGGGTCAAGAAACATGTCTTATTTAAGTCGGTAGAAAATTATAAACCAAAAGAAGATTACGGAATAATGATGACATGGCTTTTGACCTATTCGGTTGTAGGAAAAAACGAACATGACGATGTTCCTGACGGACTTGCTAACTTTTGCCTTTTTGTGACAAGAGGTAATTTGGTAGCAAAAGTTGAGGCAACAGCTAACCCATTCAGGAGGTGATGCTATGACAGACAAGGATTTAACTCAATACCTAGATTTAAAAAAGGAAATTAAAGAAATCGAAAGCAAAATCGAAAAGCTTGAAAGCGATATCCTGAGGATTGAAGATGGTGAATGCGTTGTCGATAGTGTCACAGGTGGCAATGGCGGCAAACAGCACTTCAAGATTGAAGGTATACCACTTCCTGAATATCGCCATAAGAGAACACTTCTTTATTCACGTAAAGCCACTCTCGAACTGTTGAAAGAAGATTTGCTTGAACGAACGAATGAAGTCGAAAACTTTATTGCGAGTGTTCCAGATAGCCGCGTAAGAAGAATAATTAACTTTAGATTTCTTGAAGGTCTGTCTTGGAACCTAGTTGCAGACCGTATTGGTGGCGGCAATACGGAAGACAGTGTAAGAAAAGCTTACAAGAGATATGTTGAAAAATAAAAGTTGTCCGATATGTCCGCTTTTTTAATGTTATTATTATAACCGAAAGAACTGACAAGGTTTTTCAATAGCTTAATATCTCCTTGGAAGAAGCACTGTTGCATTTTGCAATGGTGCTTTTTACATGAAATGAGGTTTTTATGAGGAAAAAGACAAAATCAAATAAATACACGATATACTGTCCGCAATGTCACCGCAAAGTTGCGGAGTGGGATGGAAAGTATTCAAGTAATGTAATTGTCGGATGTCGCAAGTGTCACAAGAAGATTGTATACCATACAGATACAGGCGTTACGGATATTAAGCCGTGGGAACCAAGGCGAACAGCAAGCGGCATGACATATCTTTAAGGAGCAGATAACCAATGAACAACAGAACTCTTCAAGACCTTGTTAGAGGTTGCTATGGCAGAAAAATTGCATATACAGATGTTGAAACCATAACAGTCAACAATGTTGTCAAGGTTATTGGAGACTGCATCGGTGTGTTTTACTGGAATAAACCGATTATTAAGTATCTGTGGGACTATTACAAGGGTGACCAACCGGTATTATACCGCCGAAAGACAGCTAATCAAGATATAACCAATTACGTTTGCGAGAACCATGCTTACGAGATTGTGCAGTTTAAGACAGGGCAAACTTATGGTGAGCCTATACAATATGTAAGCCGTTCCAAAGACGAAAACATCAATGCAGCTGTTGATAAGCTCAATGATTATATGGCAGATGCTAACAAGCACGAAAAAGACATTAAGGGCGGTGAGTGGCAGTCGGCAACAGGAACGTCATTCAAGGCGGCACAGCCTAAAAATGGAGATGTACCGCTTAGAATTGTTGCACCTACACCGATGAATACGTTTGTTATTTACAACCGCAGTACCGAGGAACCTTTGCTTGCGGTGCAGGAACTTAAAGACGAGGATGGAAACTGGTATAAGCTGGCATTTAGCGACACAATGTCATTTACCATTGTTGACAGTACCGTTAAATCAGCAAAGCTTCACACATACGAAGAAATACCGATTGTTGAATTTCCAAACAATCACGAAAGATTATCGGATATTGAGCTTGTTATCGGTATGCTTGATGCTATCAATAATATGCAGTCTAACAGAATGGATAGCATACAGCAGTTCGTTGAGTACTGGGTTAAGTTTGTTAATTGCGAGATTGACGAAGAAACCTTTAAGAAGATGAAAGAAAGCCATGCACTTACTGTTAAGTCTATCAATAAAGACAATAAATCTGATGTCGAAATTATGACGCAAGAGCTTAATCAGACACAGTGCCAAGTGGCTAAGGAAGACTTATGGGATAATGTGCAGTCAATTCTTGCTATTCCGAATAAGAACAACAATAACACTGGCGGAGATAGTCAAGGTGCCGTTGAGCTGAGAAATGGGTGGGACTTCTCTAAGTCAAGAGCAAAGCTTAAAGACCCACTTGTTAAGTCCGCAGAAAAGAGACTTGCAAAAGTAGTTCTTAATATTCTTAGAGACAGTGGAAACGACTTGAAGTTGTCAACAAGAGATTTTGATGTGCAGATAAATCACAGTCCACAGGATAATATGTACACTAAGGCGCAGACGCTTACAGTTCTGCTTCAAGCCGGAATACATCCGCTTGTAGCAATTAAGACGGTTGGTTTATGGGCGGATGCTGAAAAGACGTTCTTAATGTCTAAGGGTTATCTTGATAACTTATATAAGACTATCACAGATGTTGAGAAGCAGGAAAAGCAAGCACAAGAGATAGTTCAACAACTTAATAATAATCAGCAAAATAAAGCAACTACCGAGCAATAATCGGCGGTTGCTTTTATTTTATATTGCACTCATGCGTGAAATGAGAAAACGAAAATCCAAGCGGAAAGAACCGCGACAACAAAATGTAGATTATGGAGGTAATCATTTATGACAAGGGAAGAAGCAAAGCAGAACTTAATTGCATTAGGAATTGAGGAGCCGACACCGGCACAGATAACAAACTATCTTAATCAGTTCCACAGCAACGCACCACAGGCATCGGCACAGCCAATTATTTCAGCATCCGAACTAGAGGTCAAGCCTGACAATTCAGAGGAGCTTACGCAGTTAAGAGAGCAGATAGCCAACTTGCAGCGTGAGAACATTCAGAAGGACATAAGGGCTTATGCGGCAGAAAAGGGCTTGACAGGCGAACAGGCAAACAAGGTGTTAGCAGGATTTCAGGACAATCTCGAACTTGCTAGAGAAGCTATTGATTCCATGTCAGAGATTATCACCGCAAGAGAGACGGCAGCAGTACAGGCTAAGATTCAGGAAATTGCTAAAAATGCAGATGTTCCGGGTGGCGGCGGTGCTGGCAGTCAGAATAAAGCAAAGCCTGACGATGTAGCAAACGCTGAAACAATTAGTTTTGGTTCGGCAGCCCCAAGCGTTGAGGCAAGAGATTATTACAAGTTATAGGAGGTAAAAGGCAATGGGTAAGCCTATCGAAAGAGACTTTACACAGAGTAAAGGCATTTTAAAGTTTTTTCCTTACGAGGGAGCAGCGTGTGTAGTTCCGCAGTCTATGGTGTCGGTGGCAGACGGAAACGGAAGAAAGATTGTACCGGCAGGAACACCATTCCCAAGCAATGATAACAAGTGCTTAGGTTATCTGCTTGAAGATGTGGACGTAACGCAGGGAGACGCACCGGGAACTTATGTATATCAGGGAACTATTGACTGGGAAAAGGTCAAGACACTTTCACCAACAATAGCAGATGCGGCTAGGAAAGTAACACCTAGAGTAACATTCTACGGTGCAAATCCAATAACAGAGTAATTATAGGAGGTTAAAATACTATGGCATTACCATTAGCAGAAGCATTTACCGCGAGAAGCCTCGGCGTAATGTGGAATAATTATCAGAAGACATTAGGTTCTGCCCCTTATCTTGGCAGACAGAAGTTTGGTACAAGGAAGCAGGATTCGCTTGACCTTAGATTCATCAAGGGCAAGAGTGGACTTCCAGTATCGTTAAAGGCATCTAACTTTGACGCTCAGGCAGAGTTAAGGGATGTTGGCGGATTCTCTGACATTCAGAACGAGATGCCATTTTACCGTGAATCATACATGGTTACAGAGAAAGAGGAACAGGAGTACGACAACTACAGAAGTGCCGAGAACTCTAACCTCGCTAATCAGGTACTCAGAGAGATTAGCAAGAAGCCTATGAACCTTATCGAGGGCGCAAGGGTTGTACCTGAGAGACAGATATGGTCTTTGCTTGCACCTGAGGACGGCGTGCCTAAGATTGATGTTGTTATCGGCAAGAGTAAATACACTGTCGAGTATACAACTGATAGTGGAGCCGCGCACAAGGCAGACCACTTCGTTGAGATTTCCGGTTCAAGCGACAAGTGGAATGTTCCGGCTACAGCAACGCCACTTGCGGATTTAATCAAGACAAGAAGAGATTTTGCTAAGAAAACCGGCTATTCTCTTACACGTTTTTCCATGAACACAGAGACATGGGAGATGGTTCTCAATGCAGAGGACACTAAGAAGCAGGTACTTGGTATCACAGCTTATAACGGCGGTATTAGATTACAGCAGGGACAGGTTGTCGAATATCTTAGAGGCTACGGCATCGAGATTGAGGTGTATGACAAACTGTATATTGACCCGGCGGATGGTCAGTCAAAGTACTTCATTCCAACAGGTATTGTGTCGGCACAGTCTGCCGGTGTATACCTTGGCGATTATGTATTTGGCAAGACACCTGAGGAAAGAAGCGGAAGCCTTACAGACGGAAACTTATCTATCGTTGAGACTGGTATTTCTGTCTACACATACGCCACAAATCATCCTATCAATACTCATTGCGTAGTATCCATGATTGGACTTCCTACATTCGAGGGAATGGATAGCGTTGTTGTAATTAAGGTTATCTAGGAGGTGTGCTTATGATAGCACAGAATACGGTTAAATATAACGGCAGATGGTATAAAGCCGGCGACAAGATAGAGGAGGCAGAACAGACTGTCTCCTCTTCTGTTAATTACACCAAGACAGATATTAACCGCATGTCTACAGCGGACTTACAGGAACTTGCCAAGACACAGGGTATCGGCGGTGCTGAGCTGTTAAGCGGTGCGGAGCTTAAAAAGCTGTTAATCGAGAAGTTCGGATTGTAGGAGGGCTTATGTATGCTATACACCACATTAGAACAGGTCAAAATCAGACTTAAACAATTTCATATTGATACAGTCACAAATGATGATGAAACTACATCTGATGTGGTAGTGTTCGATAGCAAAGAAGATAACCCGATAATCGAACAGCTCATTAAGCAAGCTGCAGAAGATGTAAAGGCAAGAAGAAACTACCCCGACAGCTACACAGATGAAATGATAACCGAAGATTTAAAGAAATTTGAAAGTGTTATCGTTAATCTTGCGGTCTATGACCATTCACAGGCAGGCGAAGCATTTATGTCAAGTTACAATGAGAATGGCGTAAACAGAACTTGGAGAGACAGAGATAGCTTATTTGTTGGGGTATTTCCATTTGCTAAAGTGTTATAGAAGATTGTGCGTTAGCATTTTGCTGATGTCGGCAATATGTTAGCAGGCGGCACACATTAAGGGTGGTGGGCGGTGTGCCAATTTTACGATTACAGGAGAAATGGCATGAAAGATTTATTATTGCAGACATATACAATCGCATTACCTGTAATACTCGGATATATAGTATGGCTTTTGCAACAGCAGAAGAAAGGTAAGGACGCAAACAGCAAAGGTACAATGTTGCTCTTGCGTGTGCAGCTCATTGAATACCACGACAAGTATATGAAGTTGGGTGAAATACCTTCTTATGCGTATGACAACTTCGTTGAGATGTACAATGCATATCACGCATTGGGCGGCAATGGCATGGTGACAAAGATGTATAACGAGATACAGGCATTACATTTAGGCAAGGCAGGAGGTAAGGATTGATGGATATTACACAGGTATCAACAGTAGTTGCAATCGTTGTTATCACTTACTTAATCGGATTAGCTGTTAAGGCAATCCCACAGATTAAGGACAACTACATTCCCATAATCGTAGGTATTGCAGGCGGTATCTTAGGTATTATCGGTATGTATGTGATTCCTGATTTCCCGGCAAATGACATTCTCAATGCTATTGCGGTCGGCATAGTGTCGGGGCTGTCAAGCACAGGCGTAAATCAGATTTACAAGCAGGTAAAGAAAGATGCTTGACATTAATAAGCAGAACATGAAGTATTCTCGGCAAGGACAGCGTACAGTTGTTTATGAGACTGATAGTGAGGGCAACATAATCTATGAGGGCTACACTGACAGCGAGGGTAATTTTATTCCGTATCTTGATGACGATGGTAATAAAATACCGCGCATCAAGGAGGAATACATAGGCTATTCACTGCCGGTTGCTTTCAAAGCAAATATCGCCTTTAGCGGCGGTGAAGCACAGGCAGAAGAGTATGGCTTTAACGTGGCAGACTTTGATGCAGTTATGCTGACAGAACGCAACGAGCTACCATTGAGCAAAGGTGATGTTATATGGCTTGATAGTGAAATTGGCTACAAGGACGAGGATAAGGTTCATGTTGACGAGATTACAGCGGATTTCATTGTCGTCGGAGTAAAGCCTTCTTTAACCTCCACAAAGTACATGCTGAAAGCTCAGGTGAAGTGATGGCAAAGCACAAGATTGTTGTTAATGTATTTTCGCAGAAGTCCATTGAGGACGCAATAAAAGGCTTACAGAGCTATCAAGATTATCTGACGTATAAATGCCAGCTTCTTGCAGAAAAGCTTGCAGAAAAGGGCGTAGAAATCGCAAGAGTGCAGATTGCAGACCTTGACGCAATATTCACATCCGAATTGCTCTCAAGTATTCATTCTGAATACAGAGGGGCGACAAAAAGCGGCGGCGTATGGGCGGTTATAGCAGATAGCTCACACGCTATTTTTGTTGAGTTTGGTACGGGCGTTATCGGCAAAGCTCAACCGTATAAAGGTACATTGCCTGAGGGCGTTACTTGGGAGTATGCAAGTGGTAAGACAATCAGGCAGCTTGCAGACGGGCGTTATGGTTGGTTTTATAAGGGTAAGGATGGCAACTGGTACTTTACAGAAGGTATGCCGTCAAGACCGTTCATGTACAACACAGCGAATGAGCTTAGGTCAATCGTTATCAGCACAGCAAAGGAGGTATTCAAGGACTAATGGCGAGTGAAAACGCATGGGCGTATGACATTGAAAGCACAATATATTCGATTGTCAAGGCTAAGACATATTCAGCAATCAAGAAGAAATACCCCAAGTTGCTGTTTACCGACAAGGGGCAGAGTGACAGTTCACCGACATTCCCAACAGTCTACATCCACATGTTGGCACCGACAGAGCAAGGGCGAACGATTGACGGGCAATCCATTAACGGCTTACTTGTCACATTTCAAGTTGATGTCACAACTAACACAAGCAGTTCGGATGTGCGTTGGGTGATGAGTGAGATTGCTGAGGTATTCAAGGATATGCGGTTCGAGGCTAAACCGATGCCAGAAACTTCATACGCAGACAAAATTTACAGAAGCACCGCGCGTTTCGGGCGCGTTATCGGTGCAAATGACAGATTGTTATAACTAAGAGCTTTTTAAGGCTCTTTTTTTATTTTCATTTTTATAGGAGGACAAAAAAATGGCAGTAGCAGGTATATCTACATTAGGTGTTACGTTTGGTTACGGCACTGAAACAACAGCCGGAACTAAACCGACAACATTCACACAACTTACCAGAATTAATTCCATTGCCGGAATTAGTATCGACCAAGAGAACATTGACGCATCTGCTCTTGAAGATGCAATTACAAGAAACATAAAAGGCAGAGCTGATACGGGCGGAACATGGACTATTACAGTTAACCTTACCGATGCGACAGAGGCAGAATGGGAGACACTCATGTCTGCATATAAGGCATTAACAGGCGGCAAGCGTATGTGGTTCGAGACTGTAATTCCGGGTATTACCAAGGGATTTTTCGTTGTTGCTCAACCGCCAGAGGATGTTCCGCATCCTACAATCGACCAGAATGGTCTGTTAACAGTCGAGTTCAACCTCGTAATCGAGGAATACAAAGGACTTGACACCAAGGTGGAGCTTACACCGGGGGAATAGTAAGTCATTCAGCTAATATGGCTGTACTGAATGACGATACAGCCGATGATTACTTGTCGATGTATGGCAAGTAAGTGATTATTTGACAGAAAAGGGCGGTCTACGGACTGCCCCTTTTCCTATGGAAAACATAGGAGGAAAAGGAGAGCATAATGATAACATTTGATATTGATAACAAGGAATATAAGTTAGAGTTTGGCTTTGATGCCGCTGAGAATAAGGACATCGTACAGAAGATGTTCGATTATATGACCGGAGCATACATTTATAAAGAGAGCGGTAACGCAATCACCGCAATGTCTAACGGTGCAGGTAAGATGGTTGCTGATTACAGCGAAGTATGTCACATGGCGTTTTATGCCGGCTGCTTACAGCATAATCAGGTCACTAAGGCAGAAGCTAAGGCTCTGACACGAGAATATATTAAACATAAGAGAAAGACCGACAGCAAGTACGGTTATTATCAGTTATTTGATGACATTAAGAAGTGCATGGAGGACGATGGTTTTTTCGCTTTGAGCGGTCTGCAGGAGACAATCGAGCAGATGAACAAGTCGGCGGCGGAGCAACTGGAGCAGATGCAGAAAGCAAAGGGAAAGAAGTAAATTTCCACAAACTGATATGGGAAGAATACTTCCCGCTTGCGTTTTCCATTGGCATAAGTCTTGAGGAATTTAAAAAACTCACACCTAAAACTTTAGGCTATTGCCTAGAGGGTGAGAAACTTAGACGTAAGGAACGAGACAAGGAAGTATGGCTATGGACAAGACAATACGGCTTGCCGGCTATCATCATCGGTACAAGAGGCGGTGCATGGGGCAAGGATAAGGTTGAATATCCTGAACAGGCTATATATGTTGCACAAGACCCAGTGGAGCAAGAACGGCTTGCAGAACGAAAAAGGCAGGAGCTACTTGCACAACTTATGGGTATGCAAGAGAGCTTTGAACGCAATAAGAAAGAAGGAGGCGGTACGGAGTAATCTGTGCCGCTTTTATTTTTATGACGAGGAGGTGAGAGAATGGCAGAAGTTGACAGTTTGGAGATTGGGTTGCAGGCGAACGCCAAAAAAGCGAATGACAGCATTGAAACCCTTATAACCAAGCTTGGCGACCTCGCAACATCACTTGGACGTGTTAATGGTTCAGAACTTAATACGTTGTCAATGAACGTCACTAACCTAAGTGCGTCCATGAGAGCCATTAACGATGTAGGTACGGCAAGCTTCTCAAGACTTGCTAAAAACATCGGAAAAATAGCACATGTTGACAGTTCGGCGCTTAATGCAGTTGCAAGCTCACTTAATTCCACAGCAAGTGCATTTAATCAGTTTACAGCGGTGTCTGAAAATGCGGCACAGATTGGTGAGGTCGCTAAAAACATAGCAAAGCTTGGTAACAAGAGCGTTCAGACCGCAATCACTAATATGCCGCAGTTGGCAACTTCACTCACAAACTTACTCACAACGCTTGCAGGTGCACCGGCAGTAAGCAATAACGTCATTCAGATGACTAACGCATTGGCGAATTTAGCGAGCCAAGGCTCGAGGGTAGGTTCTGCTTCACGGACAATTCAAAGAAGCCTAAATGGGGTTCAGAGAAGCGCACAGACGGCAACCAAAAGCACATGGTCACTGGATAAGGCGTTCGGTAAATTCTATGCTTCATACTTTATGGTTGTTCGTGGCATTAAGGGCTTGTGGAAGTCTATTGAAAGTACCACGGATTACATTGAGGCGTTCAACTACTATGCGGTTGCATTTGGCAAAATCGGCTCCGAATGGGGCAAAGATTTTGAGAAGTACGGCTATGACAACGCTACGGATTATGCAAACAGCTTTTCCGACAGGGTAAGCACCTTGTTGGGCAAGCTTTCAGGATTACAGGTTGATGTTGAGGGTGGCTTGCTCACGGCAGACGGCGCAAAGAACTTAGGCTTGAATATCCAAGAGGTTACGGAGCTTGCGTCACAGCTTGCTTCGGTGACTAATTCACTTGGACAGACAGGAGAGACAACCACGGCGGTAGCAAAGTCAATGACAATGCTTGCAGGCGATATAAGTTCTCTTTTTAATGTTAATTACTCAACGGTAGCAACAAACTTACAAAGTGGCTTAATCGGTCAATCAAGGGCAGAATTGTTGGTTGCGTGATAAATGCGTAGCAATCAACATTACCCACCATAGCGAAATTGCCAAGTAGGCTATGGATAAAAAGTGTGAAATTAAGCGGGGAAATGGTTTGCAACCACAATCCGAACCGAAGTATATCGGCAAAATGATATACAGGGGCAACGCATAGAAGATGAACCTATAATTGAGATATTATAGAATATAATTCTTCCACGAGGTCACACTATCGGGCAATACAGCACGCAGAGTGCTGTGGTAAAAAGATATGCTGGGCTATACTATAATGGTATAGAAGTAAGGATAAAAAGCCTTACGATAACAAACCGTCTCTATAAGTATGGTATTGATATTACCAATGCCACATTGCAGACATATGCTTACAACTTAGGGATATCAAAATCTGTATCCGAAATGATACAGATGGAAAAACAGCAGTTACGTGTTCTCAGTATTTTACAGCAGTCAAAAGTTTCATGGGGTGATTTGTCTAATACAATAAACAGTCCAAGTAACATGATTAGGCAATTCAACACGAACATCAAAGAGACAGGCATGGTATTAGGGCAGATTTTTATACCCGTTCTTCAAAAGGTTATGCCTGTTGTCAATGGCACAACAATCGCGATTAAACGTATGCTTGTGGGCATTGCAAGCCTTATGGGTGTCAAGATTGATTTTGATGCTTTCGGGCAGAACGGTTATAAGGACACCACGGACGGCTTAGAGGATATAGCAAATGGCTATGACGATGTGGCTAAGGCGGCTGACAAGACACAAAAGGGTGTTCGTGGATTTGACGAACTTAATAATATTAGTACTGGCGAGAATAAAAGCAGTGCTTCCGCTGGCACAGGTGATACGATTGACCTCACGGACGAGATTGTTAAGGCTACGGAAGAATATGAAAAAGTATGGAACGATGCCTTCGATAAGATGGAGAATAAAGCTGAGGTGTGGGCTGATAAAATAACTAAAGCTTTATCTCCTGTCAAAAGTATTTTTAAAAATTTTGTTGCGGGAGATTTCTTTGCAGCAGGACAAGATACATCATCACTTGTCAGCGGCTTATTCAACTGGGTTGCTGACGCAATAGACAATGTTCCTTGGTTTACAATCGGCAGAAATGTAGGAAAATACCTTGCCGGACTTGATTGGACGGAGATATTAAAATCAGCGGCTAAGGTTTTATGGGAAGGTTTCAAGGGTGCATTGGAGTTTTATGCCGGAATGTTCACAGCCGCACCGCTGGAAACAGTTGTTGTATCGTTCATGGCTATGCCGGGATTGCTTAAAGCTATCACAGCAAGTAAGTTCGTGACGGGCGTTAAGAAACTTTGGTCAAATTTCAAGGCTTTTGGAACGGTTGTTAATAATACAGCCCTTGCGCTTTCGGGCGATGCGGCAGCAACAGCCACACTTGCTACTATGTTTCCTAATCTTTCGTCCAAGGTAACAGCGGTCAAAACAGCGTTCACGAATTTAGCAACTTCCATTCAAAACAAAGGCTTATGGAGAGGTATTAATGACAGCATAACATCGCTGAGAAACAAGCTCACAGGCTTTCAGAAAGGACTTATTGGTGTTGCGTCAACAGCAATAGAGTTCACTGTGCTCAAAGATGCGTTCAATGACCTCACTGTTGGTAGTGACAATATGCTATTGTCCATTGGCAAGATTGCCGGAGTTAGTGCGGCGGCAGCTGGTGCAATGTATCTTGCTTTCGGACCGGCAGGCATTGCAATAGCAGGAATAACAGGCGTGGTTGCGGCTATAAGCGGAATTAAAAAAGGCTTAGATGAAGTAGAACAAAGCTCGATGATTTCAGCACTTTCTATAGAGGGAGGAGCTACGCTTGAAGAGTTTAACCAAAAAGCAACCAGCACATTTGATAATGTAAAAGAAAAAGCAGAAGAAACAACTCAAAAAATATCTGAAATTGACACTGTAAAAAGCAATATTGCCGATACTGTTGAAAGCATTGGAACAATATATACAGCCGTTGAAAGCGGAGCTAAGAATGTCGAAGATGAAATACCAAGATTTAAGTCTGCGTTCGAGCAACTTAAAACCGACACCGAAAGTGTTTTAAAACAGGAATACGATGTAATTGTTGGATATATACTTGGAGCGGTTTCAGATACGACAGAAGCACTTGGAGGCGAAACACCTCAAGCCGTAGCAAATGCTTTAGGCGAATTATACGGCGTTCAAGAAGGCATGTTAAATTCTTTAGCTGATACAAGAGAAGAATACGATAGACTTATGACTGCCTTAGATAACGGTGAAATTTCAATGAATGAGTTTATCGAAAAAGCTACTCCTCTTGCAGAAAAACTATCATTAACCGGTACAGAAGCAGAAACTGCCGTTGACAAGATTGCTTCTTATGGTAAAGCACTTGATTTATCGCAATATATTTCTGACAATAAATTTGATGTAGAAAGTTTTACGACCGATATAAATGCAGTGGCTCAATCGGCGCAAGATGGGGTTGACGCAGTAAAAACCGCAAATGAAAATTTCAACAAAACATTTGATGAATGGAAAGCAAACGCTGAAAAACAAGGTCAAGAAATTAGCGAAAAATCCCAAAACATAATTGATAGTTATATCGGCAAAGACCTAGACAAAAATCTTCAACAAATAAACGATGCTTATACAGAATATGCAAATGCTGTTCAATATGGTTTGCTTGAACAATTACCATCTGTAATTGAAAAAGCAACTGAGGGATACGAAAATTTAAACTGGTTTTCTAAAGCGTTTACAACAGAAACAGGATATGTTAATAAAGTCATTGGCAAATGGCAAAATGATGTGTTAAATCCAACAAGCAAAGCAATCCAAGAAGGATTTAATCAGCTTGGTATTGAAGCTACACCTTTTGCCGGAGAAGCGGCTAAAAAGATTTATGGCGAACTATTTGATGAAAAATATATAGGATTTGGAGAAGTACCGGTTTATGTTCTTAAAAGCAACTACGAAAGTATAATAAGCGATGCTACGGCAAATTTACCGAATTATGTAAATACAAAAATGCAAAATGTAGGAGAGTCAAGCGTTACTGGCTATGTTGGCGGTGTAAATAGCAATTCTCAACAGCTTATTAAGCCAGTAGCCGGACTTGCCAACTTATCCCTTAGTACTTTTATGGAGGCTCAAGGTTCGCAAGGTGATAAACCGTCATCGGGTTTTAATAGTATTGGTCAAAATTCTATATTAGGGTATATGGAAGGCATTAAAGCGCTTACTTTAGCAGTGACAGATAAAATGAAAAAACTTGGAGGAATGGCAAGTACTGCTTTTGCTGATAAAGTAACTGTTGGTATGCCAAGTGTAGGTGTCCAAGTAATGAACGGATTTATGAACGGCTTATCGTCTATGGAAACCACACTATACTCTAAGGTTGATGAGATAGCGGCTAATGTGGCTACAACGATGCAGAAAGCACTTGACATCCATTCACCATCAAGGGTGATGTTTGAGCTTGGTGCCTACACCACAGAGGGCTTCAAAGATGGCATGGAGAGCCTTTATGAGGCAACGCAGTTGTCGGCAAAGGATTTTGGCTTTGGTGTTGTTGAAGCTGTACACCCACAGCAGTTGTATAGTGACTATATGAGCAGTACACCGACTGTTAGCCCTATGGCAAGCACTACAACGCAGAATTATTACAATTCCAACACAAGCGTTGACAATGCAGAAACTAACGCACTGTTGAGAGAGCAGAACCAGTTGTTACAGCGTATTCTTGCAAAGGAATACGGCATAACCAAAGACGATATAGGAAAAGCGTCAAGAGATTATGCAAGAGACTATTTCAGGCGCACAGGGCGAGACGCTTACACATTTTAAATTTAACTAAAACAATAGTTCCCCAGCAGATTATGTTTGCTGGGGTTTTCTATTAAAAAAATCATCAACAGAAAGGAATGATACTATGTTAGTAGAAACAAGAAAAATCGGTAAAAGCAAAGAGGTAACTGTTGTTAGCAGTCTTGATGTAGCAAAAACTTTTGAAAAGGAACATTACCATGTTATAGAGGAAATAAGAGCTATACAGAGTAAAATTAGTAGCACCGAATTTTCGGGGCTATTCTACGAAAGTGATTACGTTGCATCAAACGGCAAGAAAAATCCAATGTACCTTATGAACAGAGACGGATTTACACTTTTGGTAATGGGGTATACAGGCGAAAAGGCTATGAAGTTTAAGCTGGCTTATATCAATCAGTTTAATGCGATGGAACAGCTTCTTACAGGAAAACTAATTGAGCGTGAAAAGGGCATTGCAGTAAGACAGTCACTCACTAAGGCTATCCAGCAGTCAAATGAGAATGAGCGTATGCACGGACACGCTTATTCCACATATACCGACATTATTTATAAGGTGATATTCGGCAAAACAGCAAAGCAGTTAAGGGAAGAATACGGCATTGACAAAAAGGCTAATTTAAGGGACTGCTTTACGGCTGAGGAGCTTGCGAAAGTTCAGTCCATAGAAATGATTGTCAGCGGTCTTGTAAATTGCGGCTGGGGATATGATGATATAAAGAACTTCATCACCAATCCGACCAAAAAATTACTTGTAGCATAAATTGACATACCTCCCATAAAGTAGTAGTATTAAGTCACTACACAAATATGGGAGGTATTGTTATATGGAAGAAAAAACTACTAAAACCGACAATCAAAGCAAAGACAGTGAGGATATTAAAATAAATGTAATATCCATACTGCTTGGTTTAGCTTTTTTGTTAGGTGTATTTTTGGCTTTAACTGGCAGATTTATGATTTTATTGTGGATAATAGGCATTTTTTTAAGCCTGTTTTGCTTATTTTTGGGTATAAGACTTTGCTTTGATGTCCACGCAATCAGAAAGCACTTTGAAAGCAAGGAGGGCAGATAATTATGAAAGCACTTAAAGTTGGAGTGGTTGTTTTATCTGTCACTTTAATGGTTTGCGGTTGCAATAGTCCTCAGGATAATGCAGAGACAACTATACCGGCAGAAACAACTACAGAACTACTAACGGAAAAAGCTTCTGAAAATGTTCCTAAAACAGTAAATGAGACAACTACGGAAAGTAAAAACATTGAAACCGAAAGTAAGGCAGGAGAATACATAGACGGATTTGAAGTAGCTGATTATGATAAATTTAATTCTTATGCGTCAGAAAATGGGCTTGACGGAACTTATGTGTATATTGAAGGTAAAGTTTTAAATCAAACAAAGTTAGCCGACACGGAATTCCCGATTATTTCATTAACTGTCGAGCAGGAAGATGGCAACAGATGGAGCGTAGCGTTTGTATCTGAAGAAAAATTGGATATTTCAGAAAAAAATGTAAGAGCATTTGGCATGTATGCCGGGTATTCTGATGTAGTAAATCTGCCTGTCATAAATATATTAACTGAAGATTTAGATAAAATAGATAAAGTAAGGATTGAAGCACTAGAAAATGAAAAATGGATAAATATTTATACTTATGCCGACTACCTGAAAACTCAACCTATTGTCGGTAAACTTTATGACGGCGAATTGACGACAAGGACAATACAAGATATTTGTTTTGATATCCCAATAGTGTTTCAAGATGAAGTAAGTCAAGAAGGAGATTGGACATATTTTTATTATGAGGATATAATGCTTGCAATTAATAGCAGAGTTGATGTTGATGGTATAAGTGATAGTTTTATTGAAAATAGTGATGAGTTTGTAGACGGAATGTTAAAAGCTGCTACGGATTCTATGCTTATAGAAAAAAATAATATACAGATAAACACAGGTGATGCTATAAAAGTTAAGATGGAATATACAATAGATGGTGAAAGGTATCTTTGCGATTCTCTTAATTTTATGTATAATGGCTATTATTACAGTTTTGGACTTTTAAGAAGTGTTTATACGCCGTATGACTATTCAGAAGATTTCACAGATCTTACTAAATCGATAAGGGCTAATAGTGTTTTGGCAGATAAAGAAGAACAAACAAAGCAATCAACTAATGAAAACATAGTTTATGAGGATGAATACATAAGAGTGGAATATAACGGTGTTGAAAAAACGAGATATAGCGATGGCAGCTATGATATAATCGTCACAGTAGAGAACTTGACAGACCAAAGTATGACAGTGCAAGCAAGAGAAATGTCTATAAACGGTTACATGGTTGACCCAATTTATTCTTGTGACATTGCGGCTGGAAAGAAATCTAAGGAGGGAATGAGGATAAGTTCCGACAACGCAAAGGATTGTCCAATATCTGATATTGAAAATATTGAGACAAGATTTATTTGTTATGGTTTTGGATTTAATTCACTAGAAAAGACAGAACCTATTGTGTTATATCAGAAATAAGCAAAAAGGAGCTGAAAAGCTCCTTTTTGTTTGCAAAAATATTTTAAAAAAAGTGCTTGACTTTTTGTAGCGACAGTATTATATTTATTGTAGCGACAAAAAGAAGAGAGGTGATTAAATGTCGCCAAGAACAGGCAGACCTAAGACTGATAACAACAAAGACACGATGCTCAGAGTTAGACTTGATGATGATATGGTTGAGAAACTGGAAATTGCATCAAGGAATCTGAATATCACAAAATCAGATGTTGTCAGAAATGGTATAGAAAGCGAGTACCAAAGGTCAATAAAAAAATAGAGCGGTTGCTAATGATTTGACGGTCAAGCAACCACTCTAGTACACCAATCCGCAAAGGAATTGATAAATCTATACTATCATTCCTTTTGCGGAAAATCAAGGTTTTTTTGGAAAGGAATGGTATGATATGGCAAGAATTAACTGGAAAGAAGAATTTGACAAGGTAGACGAGGAAAACATGAGACTGCTTTGCGAGTGCAGGAAGGAGCAGTTGAGAAAAATCATTATGCAGGTTGTCTTGGATTGCGATAACGAGAAGTACTTAGACGGTATCGCAGCTTTCGCCGCTACTATGAATGACAAGAGCGTAAGGCGTGTCATGGGCGGCTATGAACTTACCTCAAAAGGAAAGGCAGGTGTTGCATAATGGCAGAGCTTGTAAAGATTGAGGGAACAGAGCTGGCAATCCGTGAGTACAACGGTCAGAGAGTTGTGACATTCAAGGATATTGACACAGTGCACCATAGACCAGATGGAACATCAAGAAGAAATTTCAACAGAAATAGAACTCGTTTTGTTGAGGGTGAAGATTATTTTAGAGTTTGTGCGAACGAAATTCGTACACACAAAATCGTGGATATATCGAATAAAACAGTTGAAGATGTGGTTTTGTTGACAGAAATGGGGTATTTGATGGTAGTAAAATCCCTCAAAGATGATTTAGCATGGCAGGTACAGCGACAGCTTGTAAACGCATACTTTAAGGCTAAGGCACAGCCACAGACAGCGGTTGCACCGGTGCAGGTTGAGGACACCAAGTACAACACAAGCAATACACTGGTGCCTAAGGTCAAGAGTTGGTATATGCGCAACAGAAGCAACCTTGAATGGGTAGCATATAAGACGAATTGCAAGCTTTCATACGTTTGCCATAGGCTCTTAAAGCGCATAGGCGAAGAATATGACCTAGATGCGGCGAAGAAGATATACGAGGAAGAAACAGGACACGCACCGCAGTACCCACTTGATATTGTGGACTATTTCCCTCAATTATCGGCAATGGCTACATGGTGGTTGAATGACTTGATTAAAGTGATTGAGGAAGAAAATAAATGAAAAGATGGCACCCCGGAAATGGGGTGCTGTTTTTAATTAAAATTACTTTTACGATTTACTATACTAAAATCTGTATACATTCTGTCAACAAAGCGTAACCTAGATTAGATAAGAATAGTATAGATAAGATTAATATGTATATATATTATATATAAATATATATATTAATAAATACAGTAAATTATATAGATAATATAAAGGGCAGTCCGTGTGGGCTGTCTTTTTTATTAGATAAATTAGACACATGGAGGGATAAAACTATGAATATCGGTAACAGAGTATTTGCAGTTCAGGGCTATGCTGTGACACAAAACTACGCACGGCACGTTGAAGCAGTCAAGAATGGCGGTTATGCACAGGGAATTGACCTTGTGCCGCAAAAGGACAACAGATACATTCAGAGCGACATTGTGGCTCATTCAGACGGCACAGTGCTTTACGCTGGTAACGGTGACGGATATGGCAATGCCGTATGGATTCTGCATAACGGCAACTATGTGACTGGCTACGGACACATGAGAGAGCTTAGGGTTAAGACAGGCGATGTTGTTAAGCGTGGTGATGTGATTGGCGTTGTTGGGACTTCTGGTCGCTCAACGGGCATCCATCTTCATTTTGAACTCCGCAAAATGGTAAAGCCTTATACTGTCAACGCCAGTGATTTCTGGGGAGCTAACTCCTTTATGAACACTTCCAAGTTTGACTGGGTAGACCCGACACCATACATCAACGCTGATTTACCTAATCAGACACCTAAGGTTGAAGCAAGCACTGACAAGTACTATCGTGTGCAGGTCGGAGCTTTCGAGAACAAGGTTTACGCAGTGAACATGGCAAGAGGCGTGCGCTCCAAGGGATTTGATACAATAATCAAGTATTACGAGGGCAACTACCATGTACAGGTTGGAGCATACAAAGCTTACTGGCGTGCTACGGCAACAAGGCTCAGGCTGTTAGCGTCCGGCTACAAGGGAGCGTTCATTACTAATAAGACAGGACAGGACATAGCATTTTAGCATCTATCATTGATAGGTGCTTTTATTATGCCCTAGAAAGGCGGTAAAGGTGGCATACGGCGGTTTTTTAGTTAAGGTGGGAGAATATATCATCCCGCAAAAATTTATCAAGGCTGACAGCTACAAGGCTTATGTGAACATGCAGGACATAGACGATTACACGGACGCTAACGGCTATTTGCACCGTAACGCCGTGGAATTGAAAGCACTAAAGGTTGAGTTTGATGTGCGTGCCATGCTGACAGGCGACGAACTGGAGGAGCTTATGTCTAATATCCGCAATAACTATACAAGCGCAAGAGGCAGAGAATGTATCATTACCGCCTATATTCCTGAGTACAACGATTATGTGACACAGAAAGGCTATCTTGCGGATTTTCAGCCACAGATTTACGGCACATACGGCGGTGAAATACATTACAGCTCATTCAGAATGTCATTTATTGGGGGTGTATACAATGGTTGATTACAGTTTACAGAATTTGTTTTACGCCCCTAACGTAGATAAACAGCTCATTATTGCAACAGGTGACGGCTCCGTGACAATCACCAACACAGAGCTGCATCAAGAGAGCTTTGAACTGACTGAGAGCTTGTGCTCTGAGAGTGAACTTACTTTCGGGGCGTGTGAAGCGGCGGCGGTTAAGTTTACAATTTCGAACATTTTCACTTCACTGAAAGGCAAGTGGATAACTGTCAAGATAATCCTTGACGGCAACAGTGATAGTCCGTTCATTTTAGGGCGTTATAAGGTGGTGTCTGATAAACCCACGGCTGACCGAACAAAACGCGAGATTGAGGCTTACGATGCGTTGTACGATATGATTAACGCTGATGTGGCGAAGTGGTATAACTCATTGTTGCCGAATGATGACAGCACAACAACGCTTAAAGCATTTAGAAGCAGTTTTTTTGCTTACTTCGGCATTGTGCAAAAAGATATAACGCTTGTCAACGACAGTATGACAGTAACTAAGTCCATAGATACAGAGCAGATAAGCGGTGCCGATGTGCTTAATTGTATATGCGAGATTAACGGTTGCATGGGGCATATAGGACGTGGCGGACAGTATGAGTATATTTATTTGTCTCAGGACATACAGGGGCTATATCCGTCAGAAGATTTATATCCGTCAGAAGATTTATTCCCTGTTGAACCAAAGGGAATCACGATTAAAAAAAGCCACTATATCAGTGCTGAGTATCAGGATTACATCGTTAAAGGCATTGACAAAGTACAAATCAGACAGAGTGAAGATGACATTGGAGCAATCGCGGGCGACGGCACTAATGCTTATATCATAGAAGATAATTTCTTGGTATACGGGAAAAGTGCAGAAGAGCTTAATACTATTGTCAATAACATCTTTAACAAGATAAAGGGCATTACATACCGTCCTATGTCTGTCGAGAGCATCGGGAACCCGTGCATTGAGATTGGTGATGCTGTTAGGCTCTCAACTAAGTATGCCATAATTGAGAGCTATGTGCTTAACCGCACGTTAAAGGGCATACAGTCATTAAGAGACACTTATACCGCAGACGGCGAACAGTTACGCAGCTCGCAGGTCAACAGCGTAAATAAGTCGATTGTGCAGCTCAAGGGCAGGATTAACACCCTTACGCGGACAGTCGATGAAACTAAATCACAGATTGTGGATGTTGAGCAAAAGTTGTCAACATCCATTACACAGACAGCGGAGCAAATCAGGAGTGATGCGTCTAAGACATACGAAACTAAAGAAGATGCTAAAAGTACCAAGACAACGCTTGAATCGTCCATTACACAGACGGCAGACGAAATCAGAAGTGAAGTCCGTTCGCAGATACAGGCAACGGTAACTTACGACAATATATTCGAGGGGACGCAGTTTTGGGGTGATAGGCTGTGGGGTGATAAGGCAGATGCGACTATTAATAATGAGGTGCTGACAACGCACTTAGGGTATCCGGTGACAGCATTCTTTAGCGTCGATGCCGATAGCACAGTGTTTGTATCGGTTGAACGTATGCGCGAGAATGTGACTGTAACTGACGCTACACCATGTTTCCGGGTGATACTCAAGAATAATGTAGGCAACACAATAACCGAGGATTCATTTGGAATTACATTTATGTCTGGATTCTGGATGAGAGACTATATTTCAGGCGGAATTAAAGTTCCGTCGGGCTATACAAAAATGGCTGTACAACTATTAAGTACGAATGAGTGCAACTACAGACGACTATATGTGACGACAAACGAAAATAGTCTTGTATGGAAGCCTTCTCCGGCGGACACTCCGGCTGAGATAGCAGAGATGTATTCTCAGATAAGACAGACATCCGAAGAGATAAGCACTAAAGTCGCTAAGAATGAGGTCGTATCTGAGATTAATCAATCAGCGGAAAAAGTCAAGATTAAAGCCGACAAGATAGAACTTGACGGAGCTGTTATTATCAATGCGACGCTTACTGCTGCAACCCTTATAGGCGCAATCATTAATGGCGGTGCTGTATCGTTCGGTAACAATCGAGTTGTAGTTAATGAGGATGGTATGTGGGTGCTTGGCAATGGTGGAGTTGAGAACCCGGACTTTCGCGTTGACAAAAGTGGGTTTGTTCACTTGGGTAACAGTTTTAGGATGAGCCCAGCAGGGGCATGGTGGACAGACAACGCAGGAACAGAACACTTCAAGTCGTGGTCAAGCTTCTTCGGATTTTAGGAGGTATCAGATGAATAAAGCGCATACAATGATTAACTGGGAAGATTACCCAAGTATTAATACACCGCTTGCGGCAAGAATACTTAACAAGAATGACGTGGCTCTTGACCTTGTAGATGATAGAGTTGTTGAACTGGACGCTAATAAAGCGGGCAAAACCGAGATTGCAACGCTCGTTGCAGACGTGAAATATGATGAGGTAACAGGCATTTTTACCGTGACCAAGAAGAATGGTTCCATGCTCACGATAGATACTAAGCTTGAGAAGCTTGCAATCAACTTCGAGTATGATAAGAATACGGAGCAACTTATTATCACCCTTGATGACGGAACCAAGCAGTACATAGATTTATCGGCTCTTATTACTCAGTATGAGTTCATGGATACGGACACTGTTATATTCACTATTGATTCAAATGGCAAGGTGTCGGCTTCCCTCAAAGAAGGTAGCATTAGCGAAGAATACCTTGAGCCTAATTATCTTGCCAAAATTAAGGTTGAAGTGGCAAAAGCACAATCAAGTGCCGATGCAGCGGCATTATCTGAGGCAAATGCAGAATCAAGTGCCAAGGCAGCAGCTCTGAGCGAGAAAAACGCAAAAGCGAGCGAAGATACAGTTCATGCCGATGCTGAATCGGCAAAAACATTTGCTGAACAGGCTGAATCAGCCAAAAATGATTCTGAAAGTGCAAAAAATATCGCACAAATAGCATCGGATGAAGCACAAGGCAATGCGACAGCCTCGGCAAAAAGCGCGTCTGACGCTGGGAAATCAGCATCTAGCGCATTAGATAGCAAGCAATCAGCTGAATCAAGCAAACAATCAGCATTGCAGTATGCGACGGACGCAAATACTTCCGCGCTTAAGGCACAAAAATATGCAATAGGTGATAGTAATAGTGCGAAGTATTATTACGAGCAGTCTAAGGCTATATCTGAGGGCTTAGCGGGAACGTTGCGCCCTATGGGTACAATTACATTTGCTCAACTTCCCAGCCTTGCAGTCGCAAGCGCAGGAGACATGTATAATATATCCGACGAATTTGTGACGACAAGTACATTTAAAGAGGGAGCAGGAGTAACCCAAGCGGCAGGCACAAACGTATATAAGACTGTTGACGGATATTGGGACTGCCTTGCGGGTACTCCTGTCACTGGAATTAAGGGCGCAAAAGAAACTACATTCCGACGAGGTAATGTAAATATTACAGCCTCAGATGTAGGGGCGGTAGCAGATGATGGTGATGCAACTAACGCAACAGTTGCATTTACCGAAGCAACAGCAAGAGCAAACATATCCACAGGCGAGAAGCTGTCTGTGCTGTTTGGTAAAGTCAAGAAGTGGTTTTCCGACCTTAAGCCTCATGCGTTCAAGGACACGGTTAATAATCTTACAACTACCGCAACTGGCAGTGCTCTTGATGCGGCACAAGGCAAAGTACTTAATGAAGCGATTGCTAAGAATACAAGTGACATTACTACGCTAAATAATAATTTAGCTGATATAAAATCTATTATCGTCGGTACAGGGTGGGTTAAAAAGGTAACCATTAGTACAAACATAGCAAGCGGTGCGCATGCGTTACTGACCGTATCGGGTAATGTCTATTATATATATTCATCTGGTGGAAATCTGACTATAATTAACATACAAAATAATGCAAGACCAGATGTAACTGTAACTGTTAATAAGCTTATACTCAACATAACATCAACAGCCAATGCTAATATGCTTGTAGGTATTATTCCGTTTAGCGGAAATTTTACGCTTACTTGATACGCATAAGGGAAACACTCATATTAAACTTTACCTCAAAATCGAACTCGGACATAATTCTGAGAATGCAACCTGTGCCCCTGAAGAACATTGTCTGCGCCCACTGCCAACTCTTAGGGTTGCCTGCTATAGCTGTCGCACCAATGTAGCCTCTATCTGCGATAGCCATAAAAAGTCGTTTACCATCGGGGATATCGGCATTATCAACATGCGTCAGTGCATTAATTATGTATGTGCCGCTTGGTATATTGTCGATAAGCACATATTCCGTCTCTTTGCCTGCAACAGTATTAACAGACAACGGAACTGCGAATGCGGATAATCCACCAATGACGGATAAATTATTATTTACATGGCTACGGCATTGAGTAAAAAGTGGCTCATTGAGGCTGTTAGAGCCGTTCCTTGACGCAATATAGTCTTTCAAGCACTTCATGGCAACATTATCAAGGTAAACCGTCATGTAATTCTGCGTATTTTGTCGATTTTTTGGTTACGATTGAGAGTGAGTTAGCGTTGATTGTGTGTTATCCTCAACTTGTTCCCGATTGGAACAACATCAAGCTTCGGCGAGGGGCGGTGTGATTGGCGTTGCACCGTTCCTTGTGCTTGACAATATCGAACTAATGTTCTATAATGGATACATCGCTACTGGTAACGTGTGGATTTTGGGAGGGTTGAACTTTGGGAGAGGATATTGAGGACTACAAGCATAAGATAATCGAACTGATACAAAAGTGTAATAACATTCACTGGATAAAGACAATATATGCTTATGTAAAAACACTCTTAAAATAAAAAAAGACTGGGAGAATTAAAACCTCCCAGTTTTTCTTATCTTGTCATCAAGTCTATTAACTTCTCTAAGCTATCCCAGTCACTTTCATTGAGTTTCGCTAAAGCACTCACAAGTCTATGCTTAAAATTATTTTCACCACTTTTTTGAATTTCTCCAAGTAGTTCAGCAATTTGCTCATCTTTAGACTTCTCAATAAACATATTTCCATTGCCAGTCAGCAGCCAATCTTCATTAACATTAAACATTGAACACAGCAATTTGATAGTTTGTCCAGAAAGATTTCTATTTCCATTTTCCACTAATGAAATGTAGTTTCTTGTCAATCCTAAATCTTTTCCGAACTCTTCTTGACTTTTCTTTAAGCTTTCTCTTAATGCCTTGATACGTTCGTTCATTGTCTCACCTCTTTTCTGTAATCATAATATAACACGCAATGCAAACAAAGTCAACAAAAAGTATTGACAATGCTAACAGAGTGTGCTATTGTATGCTTACAAGGTCAACAGAAAGGAGCGATTACATGAGTGAGAGAGAAAAGCAGATAGTTGAGAAGCTCAAGGATGCAATTCCCAAAATGTCAGATTTCGACAAGGGTTATATTCTTGGCAAAGTCGAGAACATGGCAGAGCAGAATCAGCAGAGCAAGCACGCAGACACAGAGAACAGCAGAAAGGAGTAAGAATGGATAAGCAGAGATACAGTATTGTAGACAGTACTGGAAAAACTGTGATAGTCAAGAAAGATGATAACCGATACATCGGGATTGACGAACTTGCACAGCACATAGCAATGGATGTCATTGACGATTATCAGGACATTATAAATGGCGGTAAGAAGATTGAAGAAACTAACATTGAGCTGTCTATCAAAGTTCTCACCGCCATTACGCCAGTGATTGAAGCTTTTAGAAGCAAGTCTACCTACGGAAAGGGTTGATTGCCGCTTCAATTTTTGCTGATTGCGGTTTTTCAGCCGGCAGGGAGTTTATGATTTCCGAATAGTATTGGACGTACAGTTTTTTGAAATCATCGAAAGAGCCGTTATAACCGCAAATCTTAGCGGTAGCATAAGCAGACACAATTTGTTCAACTGGCAAAGCAAGTCACCTCCTTATTGAATGATAAGGAGATTATAACACAAGAAAGGAGAAGAATGAACGAGTTAATCAAAGTTGACGCTGATGCACAGGTTGTATCAGCAAGAGAACTGCACGAAGCTCTTGGAGTTGAGAAAAGATTTAGTGCTTGGTTTGAGACAAATTCTCAGGGGTTCGTTGAGGGAGAAGATTTTACAAGTGTACTTTCAGGTACGGTTGTAAATAACGGAGCACACAGAGAGTTGCAGGACTATAACTTGTCTGTCGATATGGCAAAGCACATCTGCCTTATGAGCAGAACGGATAAAGGTAAGGCTTGCAGGCAATACCTTATAGACGTTGAAAAGGCTTGGAACACGCCGGAGCAGGTAATGGCAAGAGCATTAAAGATTGCTAATCAGACAATAGACAGCTTGAAAGAGAATAACATAAGGCTTATCGAAGCTAATGAGAGAATGAAGCCGAAAGAGATTTTTGCTGATGCTGTGGCTACGAGCAAGACCTCAATTCTTGTCGGAGACTTGGCGAAGCTGATATGTCAGAACGGCTATCAGATAGGACAGAAGCGGTTGTTTGACTGGTTACGCAACAACGGATATTTAGTCAAGAGCGGAAGTTCTTACAATATGCCTATGCAGAGATATGTTGAACAGGGCTTATTCGAGGTCAAGGAAAGCAACGTGCAGAATCCGGACGGAAGTGTAAGGACTACACGCACGACAAAGGTTACAGGCAAAGGACAAGTTTATTTTGTTAATAAGTTTTTAGGGAGAGGATAATGTCAATTCTAAGCATTTTGTGCGCCGCATGTATATGCGTTGCACCGACAGCACTCAACTACATAGAGAAGCCGATATATGGTCCTGTTGAGGAAGCGTCGGACGAATGGCAGACATTCACGCTTACAGCATATTGCGGTTGCGAGAAGTGTTGTGGAAAGAATGACCGAATAACCGCAACAGGAACTTATGCCGTTGAGGGCGTTACCATAGCGGTAGACCCTACGGTTATTCCTTACAACTCACTAGTGGATATTGAGGGAATCGGAACATTTGTTGCTGAGGACTGCGGTGGTGCAATCAAGGGTAACAGGATTGACATATATTTTGAGAATCACGCTGATGCATTGGCGTTCGGTGTGTGGGAAGAATGGAGAGTGAGAGTAAGGGAATGAAGCAGCCTAAGCGACTGACAAGAGAACAGAAAATTATAGCATCTTCACATGGGCTTAATGCGGATGACTGGATGCTTGATAAGGAGACAGATTTTTATTTTTATCTTGTCGGCAAAAACGGAGACAAAAAGAAAATCATAGACAAATTTGCAAGAGGAGGAAAGCGAAAATGATTATCACAGACTTGAACGCAATGTATGTTGATGAATTGCAGATATTATGTGCAGCCGGAAACATGGAGGTTGTGATTGAGGACGGCAAGATTACAGGAGCCGTTCAGAAGGAGGACTAAGAGGAATGAATATTAAGCTTTTGAACATGAGAGTTGAGAACTTCATGTGTTACGCAAGCAAGGATTTTGATTTTTACGCCATTACTAAGCTCATGGCTAAGAACGGTGTCGGCAAGTCAACAATAGCAACCGCGTATTTGTGGTGCTTGTTTAACTGCGATTATGAGTTGAAAGATAATCCGGTTGTTAGAAGAGAGGTTGACGGAGTATCAGTTGATGATATGGATGTATCTGTTGAACTTGTACTGGATGCAGATGGTAAGGAAATTACCATGAAGAAAGTGCAGAAGAGGACTTATAAAGAAGCTGTAAAAGATGGGAAAATTGTAACAACTGTCAGCGATAATAACTCTTATTACGTCAACAGTGTTCCTAAGACTTTAACAGCATTTAATGAGTATCTAGGCATTAATATGAAGATGTTTAAGGCTTGCAGTAATATCAATGCTTTTCTCAGTAGAAAGCCGGATGAAATGAGAGAATATCTTTTCAGCTTAATTGAAAGTGTTACGGACTTAGATATGGCAAGGTCAAGAAAAGAGCTTGCAGAATTAGTAACAATGCTCGAAAAATACACCGTCGAAGAAATTCGCTCAATGAATAAATTAATTTCGTCTAATGTTGACAAGCAATCGCCTGTTATTGACGGACAGATTAAGGAAAAGGAAAGAGATATTCAGATTAAGTCTGACATTGATACATCTGACCTTGAACTGCTTAGAAACAGCCTTAAAGAGCAGATTGCTGATTACATTGCAAAGCAGACTGATAATGACAAGCTGTTGGCTGAATATGATAAGGCTAGTGCCGATATTCTTGATTTGAAGTTCAAGCAGAGCGATATGGTTCGCAAGGCTAATGAGGACAATATCAAGGCTAGACGAGAGATTGAGGATAAGATTGCTGATAAGAAGTTTCTTGTTAAGCAGACTGAAAAGACTATTGCTGATACCGAAAGCTGTATTGCTAGTTCAGAAAAGGCTATTGAGAGCATTAAGGCTTACTTACAGACAGAGCGTGATAAGTGGAAAGAAGAAAATGAGCGTAAGTTTGATGACTCAAGTCTTATCTGTCCTTATTGCGGTAATGAATATAAGGAAGATAAGAAAGAACAGTTAAGAGCCGATTTTGATAGCCACAAGGCAGAAGAATTAAAGCTTATCACATACAATGGCAACCTTTTTAAAGACAAACTTGATAAGAATAAGAAGATTCTTAAAGATTTACAAAAAGAGTTACCACAGCATAGAGAAAACCTTGAAATGCTGAATACAACCATTGCAGACCTTGAAAAGCAGTTATCCGAACTCCCACAGGAAATTGATGTGACAGCAACAGAAGAATACAAGGCACTTGAACAACAGATAGCCGAAAAAGAAGAAGCTATGCACAAGGCTAATGATATTTCAAGTGTCAAGGCTGAATTAAAGGCACAGGAAAGCGAACTTAGGCAGCAGCTATCAGAAGTTGAACAGAAGATTGCTGAAAGTAACACAGAGAGAGACGAACAGCGACTTGAAGAATTAAGGGCAGAACAGCGTACACAGGAACAGAATAAGACCGATGCTGAAAAAACTCTTGATTTACTTGACGAGCTGGACAAGGCAAAGAATGAAGCCTTGACAGAAGCAGTAAACAGCCATTTTGAGTTAGTTAAGTGGCAGTTGTTTGAATATGCCAAGAACGGCAATTACAAGAGTTGTTGCATACCTACTGTAGACGGAAAGAGCATTTTAACAACTATGAGCAACAAGGGCAACAGAATTTTAGGCAGAGTTGATATTTGTAACTCTATTCAGAAAATTAGCGGTATGTCAGTACCTATTATCTTAGATGATAGTGAGAGCCTTGACAACACTAATCAGAAGAAAGTTGCTGAAATGGTCGATAGTCAGTTGATTATGCTGATTGTCAATGATAGCGAGAAATTAGAGATTGTGGAGGGATAATTATGGCAAAAAGCAAATTCAAGATAGGGGACAGAGTAACGGTTACAGATAAGAGTGACAGCGTTTACGGAATGACTGGAACGATAGTTGATTACCAATGCGGTGATTTTTTAATCCAGTTCGAGAACTGGCACGGCGGTCACAACGGCTACCCACTGAACAGAGACAGTAATGAAAATAATTGCTGGTTTGTACAGGAGAATGACCTCAGCTTGGCTACGGAAACTATTGTGATTTACCGCAATGGCAATATAGTTACAGCTCTTGACAAGTCCACAGGTAAGAGAGCTGAGGCACACTGCAATCCAACGGATAAGTTTGATTTTCATGTGGGTGCGAAGCTTGCGTTTGAGCGTTTGACAGAGAGCAAAGACGACAAGATGATTGAGGACGATGAAATTAAGGTCGGGGATATGGTTATCGTTGTAAACTTACTTGGAATGTATATCGCTTATGCCGATTGGACAGGCTTGAAAGAATATATAGGCAACTACGTCTTTGGGAAAACACCTTTAAGGGGCAAGAAGTATATTGTCCGCAATATTGCTAAGCATGATACTTTCGACAGCACACTTGCACTTATTCAGGACTTAGACACAACACAGGTGTTTATAATCAGTATAGATGGAATTAAGAAAGCAAATTAGGAGGGATTGGTAATGGCAGAAACAACAACAGCAGTAGCAGAGAAGAAAGCATTTACAACATCATTGAGCGAGTGGAGCAATGCTATGACAGGTCTTATTATTGACGATTATAAGGCTTGCGGAATGAATATGGATGATTATGCGAAAGAGTGTGCCATGGAGGCTATGACAAGCATATTCAATCTTGTCAAGAATGACCCTAAGACTAATATGGGTAATCTTGATACAAGCAATTTAAGGGGGATTGTAAAGCGTTGTGCAAGCTTAAAGCTCAATGCTAGTGCATACCCAAGGGAGTGTTATTTCCAGTTAAGGAATGTGAAAGTAGGCACTGACCCACAAACAGAAAAAGATATATGGCAGAAGCAGGTCGAAATGGGAATTGAGGGAGCTGGCTACGATTCACTCTTATCCAACTACGGAAAGAATGTTGATACAGTTTATCCATATTGGGTCATCAAGGAGGGCGACGTGTACATTCCACCTAAGCACAAAGGACTTTTGATTACAGAACCAGAATGGGAAGAAAAAGGGTTATCCGATAAGGCGGTAAGAGTTGTATATCCTGTTAAGTTATTAGATGGCACGGTTACATATCTCTCTGCTGATAGGGATAGCGTTAAGGTTAATCTATTGGCGCATGTTAAGCAGAATATGATGAATAGTACCTTTGGGGTATGCGAGGACAGATATAAGGCTACACCGAAGCAGAAAGCAGAAATTAAGGCTAAAAAAGACGAGATTCTTAACGCATTAAGAACATGTAAGACAGCGGATGAAATGCTTGAATGTGAGCTCGCTAGACCATTCATCAGCGGTGCTTGGCTTGATACTCCAGAGAGTATGATTCAGAGAAAAATGTGCAACAATGCCACAAGAAAGTTTCCGAAGAATTATGACCCAATGGCAAGACAGGCACAAATTGAAATGGACGAAGTTTATCAGCTTGCACAGGCTGAGATTGACGAGAACTCTAATACAGTTGAGTTCATAGAAGATAATTCCAGTGCAACGGCGATAGAAGCAACCAAGGAGCAGTCAACAGAGCAGACGGAGTTACCGCCATTTATGACGGCGGAATAGGAGGTTATATGATTACTAGTAACAAGGGAATAGTAATGATTGACGGTAAGGGTGCGGACATTATAGCCGATTGGGGAGTTCTAACCAAAGCGATATATGAAAAAGTGCTCCATGGTGATAAGCAACTCTTTAATATGATACTGAATGAGGCTATTGGATGCCCTGATAAGTGCTCTACCGCTACCGATAGCGATTTTGGTGCAGTTTTAAAGGAAATCATGGAGGGCAAGCATGAGAATAATTAGTCAGGACGGAACAACAGATGTGCCATACGAGCATGTGGCGGTTATCAGGCTCAACAAGAAGATTTACTTCTTTAACAGTAATCTGATTACCGATTCACAGACACTTGCGGAGTACTCGACCGAGGAAAAGACAGAGAAAGCTATGCGAATGTTAAGAGAACATTGCGAGAAAGTCGACTTCCTCAAAACAGTAATAAATACTGAAAAAGGCACTCAATTCATAAGAAGTTTGTCGGAGACTACTTTCGATAAGATGACACAGAATTATTTTCAGTTCCCGAAAGATGATGAGGTGGAAGTATGACGGATTTAGTTAAATGGAAAGTCGAGGGCATTAAGGATGCGGCTTCAAGAAGCTGTTAAGCAAAATCCATACTGCGAAGACAAAGGAAGCATAGGTGCTTACATAAGGTATCTTAGATACAATGTTGATAATTGGTACTGCAAACAATCTGCTGAACTAAGACCTATTGTCACGGAAATAATAAAAAACAAGGAGGAACTGAATGATACAGCTCAAATGTTTGGCAAGCGGCAGTAGTGGCAACTGCTATCTGTTGCAGGCAGATAACGGAGAAACACTTATCCTTGATTGCGGTATCGGCATCAAGGAGATTAAGAAAGGTTTGAACTGGAATATTACAGGTGTTGTGGGTGCGATATGTACCCACAGCCACCAAGACCATAGCAAGTCGGTAGCTGATATTAGAAATATGGGTATTCGTGTATTTAATCCGGCACTTGATATTTTTCTTGATGTGGTGCATTTTGGTGATTTCAAAATTAGACCTTTTGACCTAACAACAGTAGATGGCAGGTGGACACACACCAACGCAGACGGAACAGAGTGTCCTTGTTACGGATTTCTGATAACACATAAGGAAATGGGTAAATTGCTTTACATAACCGACACAGAGCTGATTAAGTGGCGTTTTAAGGGCATAAACCACATTCTCTTAGGCGTGAACTATGATAAGGATTTAGTTGATACCGACAATCCGAAAGCTAATCACGTTTTCAGAGGTCATCTAAGCATTGATACCGCTTGCGATTTTGTTAAGGCTAACGATTCAGACAACCTACAGAACGTCATAATGTGCCATTTATCAAGTGAAAATGCTGATAAGGATAGTTTTATCGAGAAGATGAAAAAAGTTGCTTGTGGAGCAAATGTAGATGTTGCTGTAGCGGGGAAAAGTTGGGATTTGAAAAATCCTAGTGAGTGTCCGTTTTAGGAGGTAAAAAGTGAAATTATTCAAAATTCATAAAGACATTGAAATAGACAAGCGATTTGGAAATGTGAGAATTTCAACATTCAAATATTCAAAGCCTATTGAAAATTCCGATAAGTGGGAACACTACACAGAAGTTAGCTGTTGGTATGATAATGATTGCGAGAATTGCCCTTGTGGTTGGGAAATCGGAAGCTATGAGGGAGAGTGTTGCGATTGCGGGTGCCTGTTCGATAGAAAAGGTGGTTTTGATGTTCCAACATGGAAATGTATGTTGCCTAAGTGGATAAAGAGATTATTTGCTAAACACAAAGAAAAAGAGTGTCCGTTTTAGAAAGGAGCAGTAATGAACATTGATGAATTTATAGAACATACAAAAGAAAAAGCAGAAGAATATAAATATCGTGCGAGCTTTTTTGAGAGTGATAATCCTATGTATAAAGCTTGCATTAAAGTCGCAAAAGACCATGAGCAGTTAGCTGAGTGGCTTGAAAAATCCAAAGAGTATCAGCAGTTAGAGGAACAGGGTAGACTTGTTAAGTTACCGGCAAAAGATGACACGACAGGATATAGAGAATGTGTTCATATAAAGTCTACATGCTACCACGAGAATTATAAGTGTTCAGAATGTCCTCTTACAGAATTGTTTTGCGATGAATTTTATTTAGCTATAGATAGATGTTACGAGGATGCATATGCTAACGGATGCCTTGCCGGTATGGACTTAGCACAATCCGCAGCAGAAAAGAAATTGAAAGAATTGAGAGGTGAAGCAAAATGAAAACCGTATATCAGATATGCGTTAGCGATGAGGAAGTAGATACTATCCATGAATTGTTGAGAGCATTAGATAACTGTCCTATTGACTTAGCAGATGAAGACTATGTTGCAATTATGAGAGCCATGGTAGCTCGTAATAATGAGATAGATATTGACGGCGTAGAGATTGCTTACAAGGATTGAGGAGAGTGAATACGATGAAATGCGATATTTGCGAATATAAGACTAGCTGTATAGTACGCCTTACAATACCTAATGTTCATGGCTGCCCCGATGGAGCTCTTAGATGTAAGGTATCAACTAATGCCGACAGAATTAGAAGTATGAGTGATAAAGAATTGGCGGAGTTTTTAGCCAAGCACGATTTGGCTTTGGGCGATAACAACTTACCAATGCCTGATGATTGGCTTGAATGGTTACAGTCACCACTTGACGTAGCATCAGAAGCGGAGTAAATCAGCGTAAGGAGCCAGACGAATGAGATGTTGTCGAGACTGCCCTAACAGAGGTTGTGGGGCGTACCACGATAAATGCGAGAAATACCAGGCGGAAGTGACGAACAACCGCAAAACCAACACGACTAGAATAACTGAAAGTGAAAAGGATAGCATGAGCTTTTTGTATCGAGAGAGCAAAAAACTTATGAAAAAATGGGATGAGAAAAGGAGATAAGACAAAGAAAGCGTGAAATAATAATGAATTTAATAACCAAAGAGGTTCTGTATGAACTTTATGTAGTGCGTGGCAAACCTATGCATAAAATAGCCGATGAATTAGGTGTTGCAGTTGGTTCTGTATATAACTATATGAAAAAATTTAATATAGAATCAAGAACCACAAAAGAATGCCTTAATAGATTAAAACAAAACGGGTGGGAGTATCCTGAATCTGCAAGAAAAGCTATAAGCAAAGCACACAAAGGCAAGGCTGTTTCAAAAGAAACAAGAAAGAAAATGTCTGAAAGCAAGAAAATTCACGGCATAGGGCATAGAAAAAAGAGAGCAGACGGATACATATCTATATATTTTCCAGACCATCCAAAATCAACGATTGACGGATATGTAATGGAACACGACCTGATTATGGAATGCTTAATAGGTAGGCAACTAAAAGATGATGAAGTAGTACATCATATCAATGGCATTAGAGATGATAATAGAAAAGAAAACTTAAAACTTATGACATTTAAAGAACATGCAAGATATCACATGTTAAAAAGGTATGAATTAAAGAAAGGTGGAATGACTTATTAATAAAGTGATTTTATGTGGAAGATTAACGAGAGACCCGGAGATAAGAGTAAGCGTAGCAACGAATATTACAACCGCAAATTCACACTTGCGGTTGACAGAAAGTACAAGAAAGAGGGCGAACAGCAGACAGCAGATTTTATCAACTGCATAGCGTTTGGCAAGACAGCGGAGTTCATTGAACGATACTTGCATCAGGGTACTAAGATAGCGGTTATCGGACGTATTCAGACTGGCAGTTATACCAACAAGGACGGACAGAAAGTCTACACAACAGATGTTGTTGTTGAGGAATACGAGTTTGCGGAGAGCAAGAACGCTAACGGCAGCAGTCCAAGCCAGCCGGCTTCAAATATGTCTGCCCCAGCAATGGCAAGTGACGGCTTCATGAATTTACCATTGGGTGTAGAAGATGAAGGTTTACCGTTCAACTAAGGAGATGAGACAGCATGTCGAAACAAAAGAAATGTAGCACATGCAAATACAGTTGCCGTATAAGCTTTGAGGGTGGCGATAGGTTCTGCCAGTACATATTGATAACCGGGCACAGAAGACCGTGCCCGGGAGGCGATGAATGTACGGTGTACGAGAAAGGCAAGCGGCTAAAGGAATATAATTTTGGCGATTAAACTAGGAGGGGATAATTTGGGTGTTCAGGAAGCAATTGAAATTCTTCGTGATGAACAAAAACTACTAATAAATGCAATAGCAGTATACAGTAGCGACTACTTGGGATTGAGTGAAGCGAAGAAAAGAGAGCTTACAATGATAAACAAAAAAAGAATTGAAGCTATTAACATGGCAATTGAAGCACTGGGAGGTAGAGAAGATGAAGTCTAAGAATGGTAACATGAGTGCATTTATTTATGGCAAGCCGATGGGTGGTAGCCGTTATGTTGGAAGCAAGAAGAAGCGTAAGACATTGAGGATTATCAAGAAGAAGGTGATATCGTGACGGAGAAAGAATCAATCAATGAGTTACACAACATAAGACCGGCTGGCGCAATTATTCCGCAGAAGAGAGCAATAGCGTTAGATATGGCAATATCCGCACTTGAAGAAGTACAGAAGTACAGAGAAATCGGAAGCATGGAAGAGTGCCGTGCGGCGAGAGAAAAACAGATACCGAAGAGGGCATATCATATATCGCCTGTAGATGATAATGATAATGCGAATGTGGAGTGCCCAGCGTGTCATGCCACAACAGATTATGCAGTCAATGTAATTAAAAGAGGGCATTGTTGGAAGTGCGGACAGAAGCTGGATTGGGGTGATGAATAATGAGTGAAGAATTAAAGCCATGCCCGTTTTGTGGCTGGGGTACTATTGTTGATGGTGGAATAATTAAGCACTATTGCGAATGCAATGCGTGTCATACAAAAGGAAAACCGTGCAAGACATGGGAAGAAGCGATGGAGGCATGGAACAGGAGGGTGAACAATGAGGTTGATTGATGCAGATAAGTTTGTTGAATATATGGCGGAGAAATGTGATTTAAACGCAGTGTTAGACCCTATTATACTGGCAGTTATAAGAGAAGCAGTAAAAGAGCAACCTACTGCCTATGATGTAAATAAGGTTGTAGAGCAGTTGAAAGAATGGACTTTCAATGCAGACATAGGTATCGAAGATGGGACTATGATGAATCATAATTTAATTGTAAGCAAAACTGCAATCGAGATTGTGAAAGGTGGAGGTGTAGATGGCAATTAAACCGATTTTATTCAATACTGAGATGGTGCGGGCAATTCTGGACGGGAGAAAGGCTTGTACAAGGAGAATTTTAAAAGGCGGGATTCCATTTGATGAGAAAGTGGAATATTGGAATGTACTGAAAAAAGGAGAATGGAGCGGTCCTATATGTTCAGAATACTTTATAAAACAATGCTCACCGTATAAGCCGGGAGACATCCTTTATGTTAGAGAAACATGGAAAAAGGCACCAAATGGGTATTACTACTATGAAGATTGGCAGAAAGATGACATCGCAGATGTTACAAAATGGAAACCGTCAATCCACATGCCAAAAGAAGCGGCTCGCATCTGGCTTAAGGTTACGGATGTTAGGGTAGAGCGGTTACAGGAGATGTGGGCTAGTGATGTGCCGAAAGAAGGAATATATTTCAATAAACCTACAACGGCAGATGAAATGTTAATGGCTTTTGCAAAATTATGGAACAGCACTATTAAGAAAACCGACATTGACCGCTACGGTTGGAATGCGAACCCTTGGGCGTGGGTTATCGAGTTTGAGCGGTGTGAGAAACCGGAAGGAGAAAATTAGATGAACGATAGATATTTATTTAAGGCAAAGAGAGTTGATAATGGAGAATGGGTACAAGGCAATCTTATATTGTCAAATGATGCCGAAGATGGTTATAGAGCAATTATCATTTCGACAAATAATAGTAATATGTTTACAAAAGGCGGTACTAAGGGAGATTTAGGATTTGAAAATTGGTATAGGGTAAATGAAAACACAATCTGCCAGTGTACAGGCTTGAATGATAAGAATGGCAATCTGATTTGGGAGAATGATATTGTTAGAACTAGTTATGATGGAATTGAACATATTTATCAGGTGATATGGGACAAATCGGAATTAGATTTCAAAGCCACAAATGGTAAAGAGTTTTATAAATCAAACTTTGAGTATTTACCGTGTTGTGATGAAGTTGAAGTTATTGGCAACATTTTTGAAAATAAAGAGTTATTAGAAAGTGAGGAAAGTAATATATGAATAAAGTGCCTAAAGAAGTTTTGTATGAACTTTATGTAATTCGTGGAAAGCCTATGTATGAGATTGCAAGCATTTTACATATCGGCGTCGGAACTGTTTATAACTATATGAAAAAATATGGCATACAGTCCAGAAACACAAAAGAAGTGTTTGACAACCTTAAAAAGCAGGGATGGGAATATCCACAATCTGCCAGAGAAAAGAGTAGTAAAACGCATAAAAACAAAATAGTGTCAGAAGAGACGAGACGAAAAATGTCCGAAAGCAAAAAAGTATGTGGAATAGGGCATAAAAAATTAAGAACAGACGGATATATTTGCATCTATTTCCCCGACCATCCTAATGCCACTAAAGACGGATATATTATGGAACATGATTTAATAATGGAATGTATCATTGGCAGACATTTGAAAGATGATGAAGTGGTGCACCATATTAATGGGATTCGTAATGATAATAGAAAAGAAAATTTGAAACTTATGACTTTTACAGAGCACGCAAGATACCACATGTTAGAAAGGTATCGTAATAAAAAGGAGGAATGACTTATTAACAAAGTAATTTTATGTGGAAGATTAACAAGAGACCCAGAGGTTAGATATTCGCAGACGGCAAGTGGAAGTATGGCAGTAGTAAGATACACATTAGCTGTTGACAGAGCTTTTAAGAAAGAGGGCGAACAATCAGCAGACTTTATTAACTGCATCGCATTTGGCAAGAATGGAGAGTTTGCAGAGAAGTATCTTCATCAAGGCACTAAGATTATTGTTGAGGGTAGATGGCAGACAGGCAACTATACTAACAAGGACGGACAGAAAGTTTACACAAATGATTGCGTTGTTGAAAGACACGAGTTCTGCGAAAGCCGTACTAATCAGCAAAGCAATAATAATGGCATTATGGGCGGTAACAGCAGTAATGACAGCTTTATGGCTGTTCCAGATGGCGTAGCTGACGAGGGGCTACCATTTAATTAAGAGGTGTGATTATGGCAGAAAATAAACATACATTAGCAGAATTGCAGCAATGGCAGGCATTACCGCTGAATATCAAGGTTTTAATGACAGCCGAGAGGGTGCGAAACTGGGTTGATGAATTTGGCGAAGACGGAGTGTATCTGTCTTTTAGCGGCGGCAAGGATAGCACAGTTTTAGGACATATAACCAGAGAAGTTTGCGGATATAAAAATATTCCTTTTGTGTTCGTGGATGTACCGACACAATATCCAGAGTTAAAGCAATTTGCACAGACTTTTGATAACCTTGTGATTTTGAAACCTAAGATTTCGTCCGCACAGGTTTGTGAAAAGTATGGATTCCCAATGTTTTCAAAAGAAATATCAGAATGTATTGCAGATACACGCAAATACATTAAAATCCTAACAGACAGACAGACAGACAGACAGACAGACAGACAGACAGACGATGCCTTATGCCTACAGAATGGCGGATATGCTTGGCATAGACCGAAGAAAAGACAAAGAGAACGAGTTATACAAGGCATTAAAACAGGGGAATATCCCTAACGCACCTATAAGAGTAAAGCAGTTATGTGACGTTAAGTGTGAACAGTTTGGAAGTATGTATGACAGGTCAAGATATATGTTTATGTTAGACGCACCATTTGAAGTGTCGAATATGTGTTGCAAGGTAATGAAGAAATTGCCAGTACATCAATATGGAAAAGCAACAGGAAGAGTACCTATGACAGCACAAATGGCAAGTGAAAGCAAATTAAGGACAAGTAACTGGGTTAAGAATGGCTGTAATGCCTTTAATGTTAAAAATCCAATAAGTAACCCTATGTCATTTTGGACGGAACAGGATGTGTTGCTTTACATCAGAGAAAACGAAAACAGTATGGCTAATGCATATTATAGAATTAAGCCAACAAAATACGAGGTAATGGAATACGGAAAGAGAATTGTTTACAGAACAACAGGAGCAACAGCTCCGTATTTTCCTAAAGAATACGGAGCGATATGTTCCGTTTATGGCGAAGTAGTCACAGATTATGAAGCTATGGGGCAATGTGAAAATCAAATGTCATTTGCAGATTTTGGGATATTTGATAATGAAAGACCATTACTGAAAACTACAGGTTGCCGAAGAACAGGTTGCGTGTTATGCGGATTTGGCTGTCATTTAGAGAAAGAGCCGAATAGGTTTCAGATGTTAAAGGAAACGCATCCAAAATTTCATAATCTGCTTTATGTATTAAAGAACAATGGCGTAACATATGCGGAAGCTATTGATTGGGTAAATGAACACGGAAATATGAATATTAAGTATTAAGGAGTGATTAAAGACGGATTACAAAAAGCTAAGGCAGGCGAAAGCTATAGAATCAGAAAATCGAAAGCGACTTCTAAAGATAAATCCAAAGCTGAATGACAGGAGCGGAATATACTTTTTGACAAGAACTGACGAAAACAATATTTCGTACTTTTACATAGGGCAGGCAGTGCATATATGCCAAAGAATGTGCGGACATCTTGTAGGGTATCAACACATAGACCTGTCTCTTAAAAAGAGAGGTTTTTATAGCAATGACAACCATTATGGGTGGAAACTTAATTTTATCAACTATCCCGAATCCGAACTAGACAAATGGGAACAGTACTGGATTTTGGAGTACACCAAAAAAGGCTATCAATGTAGATACAACAAGACAGCTGGCGGTCAAGGAGAGGGTAAGGAAAAGATAAATGAATTTAAGCCCTCTAAAGGCTACAGAGACGGCATACAGCAAGGCAAAAAGGTGTTAGCTAAGGAATTATCGTCTATCGCAGAAAAACACCTTAAAATCGAATTGAGAGCGGATAAGGCTAATAACAAGGTGTCGCAGAAGCAGTATGAGAAATTTATGGATTTATTGAAAGTAGGTGGTTCAGAATGAATTTACTTGAACACTATGTAACAAATATAACTCACGAAGAACCTATCGAAAAGTACGGAATGTTATTTTTCAAGGTTGTATGTGATGTTGATTGCTATGGTAACAAAGAAAATCAGACAGAAATTTTACTTACAGAAGATGATTATGCAGAAGTAAAGAGCAAAGGTTATTATTTAGCTTAAAAAATCAAAGAAATGGATAGGTTGTGCGCACATAAAACCGAGGTTTCCTTTTGGCGATGAAATGAATAAGAAGAAAATTAAATGTGAGATTTATCGTGATTCTATGCAGAATTACAAGAAATATGCAATACCGCCAGCACAACTTATTATAGCTGATGTACCATACAATGTAGGCACTAACTTTTATGGTAGTAATCCGATGTGGTACAACGGCGGCGACAATAAGAATGGAGAAAGCAAGTTTGCTAAAAAGGCGGCATTTAACTCTGACTTTAACTTTAATCTGTATGAATACTTCCATTTTTGTTCAAAGATGTTGAAGAAAGAGGACAAAAAGAATGTTGCTAGGGGTAGAAGTAGTAATAGCCCTTGTATGATTGTATTTTGTGCTTTTGAACAGTTGCAGACACTTATTGCGGCGGCGAATAAACATGGATTTGTTCACTATATACCGCTTGTGTTTTGCAAGAATTACAGTCCGCAGGTGCTTAAAGCTAATATGCGTATTGTTGGTGCTACAGAATATGCACTTGTACTTTACAGAGATAAACTCCCTAAGTTCAGAAATGGCTTACAGGTTGATGAAAATGGAAAAAATATCAGAGGTACAGGACATATGGTGTTTAACTGGTTTGCTTGGGATAAAGATAGTAAAGATATTCCTAAAATCCATCCAGCACAAAAGCCTGTATCGGTATTAAAGAAACTGATTGAGATTTTTACAGACGAGGGAGATGTGGTTATTGACCCTTGCTGTGGAAGTGGTAGCACACTTAGAGCCGCACACGAATTAGGCAGAAGTGCATACGGATTTGAGATTAACAGAAACTTTTACGAGCGTGCTAAAAATGAAATGCTTGTGTTTCCGAAAGACCCACAAATGAATATTGAGGATTTTATCGGAGGTGCGAAATGACACAGGGCGGACAGCTTGAATTGACTGATTTTTTATGTAAGAGGATTGAAAGTAAATCCGTTATGGATTTGACAGCTTGGATAAATAGTCAAGGCAAGGCGCAATATACGCAGATTGGTGAGATTGTAGAAGATGTTTACAACCGTGAAAAAGATGGTGAAGAACTTATTGAAAGGCTTACAAATGCAGTATCGGTGTATGTTCTTAATCAGTCTATGGGGTATATGGATTATTTGTGCGCTGTATCAAAGGAATAAAATCAAACGAAAAAGGAGATTAAGCGATGGCAGACAAGAGAATGTTCTCAAAAAAGTTAATAGATTCGGATGCGTTCCTTGATATGCCAATATCGGCGCAGGGTTTATTTTTTCACTTGTGCATGAGAGCGGATGATGATGGCTTCGTGGATGCACCTAAGAGGATTGCGAGGGAATGTCAGGCGTCAAGCGAGGACTTGCAAATATTGATTGACAAGCGGTATGTTTTGACGTTCCCTAACTCTAACGTCATTGTAATTAAGCATTGGCGGCTACATAACACCATACCTAAGGACAGATATAAGCCAACGCTGTACACGGAGGAAAAATCGCAGATAGGTGTTAAGCCTAACGGAGCCTACACAGATGACCCGGCTAAGATGGTGAGTATGAGTACAACCCAACATGCAACGCCTAAGGCTAAGAACACGTTTAACCAATTTTCGCAAAGAGGATATACGGACGAACAATTTAAAGAGATGGAACGAAAAATAATACAGAAAGGAGATAAAGATGGCGGCTAACGAAATATATTATAAGCGCAAGGCGAACCGTGAATGTACATACTGTGGAGCTAAACTGCCAGACAATTACAAACTTTCAAGGTGCGAGAATTGCTTGAAGGCTGATAGTGAAATGACTAAATACGTAAGGAAAATGGCAATAAAGGCAGGGCTGTGTACAATATGCAGGACAAGGAAAGCGCGTCCGGGTAGGGTAACTTGCGAACTATGCGGACGAAAGAAATCAGACGAGGTTATGGCACGGCGAAAGCGACTCAAAACACAAGGACTATGCGCCATGTGCGGGAAAGTGCCGCACACAGAAAGCTCCTGCCTATGCGAGGAGTGCAAAATCAAATGGAGGGGGTATAACTATTGATGGCAGCGACAATAGCTTTTTTGACCGGCACGATATTATCAGCTATGGCAACATTCCTGATAGTAGGAGCGAGCAAAAACAATGCAATCATTGAAGCATACGAAGAGGGCTACAGAGATGGACTAAATGCAGTCGGAAACGGAGTAAAATATGACGAGGTTCGCTGACAATCTCCGGGTGCTTATGGCAAGGCAAAAGGTGTCACAATTTAAGCTTGCCAGTGATTTAGGCTTGTCTCAGGCACAGGTGAGCAAGTATTTATGTCACAAGGCATACCCTAGACCGCATACGTTAGATAAGATAGCAACGTACTTTAATGTGAGTACTGATGAACTGGAATGCGAAAGAATGTGAGGAGTGACAGACAATGGCTAAGAGCGACAAGAAGATACACGAATACAGAATGTCGGGTGCGGCGTGGATATTAGATATCGCACAGAGATACGGCATTGACGAAGCGGTTAAGGAATTGAAGCAGAGGAACGCAGAATTTATTCCGTTTGAAGTATCGCACGAAGAATTAGAAGCATGTACGCGAAGAATAAAAAACAATGTTGTTGATTCTATATGCTTGTTATCGGCAGTCACGCTCCGAGATGAGTTTGATTTTGGACGTGCAAGGCTAAACAGATTTATTGACAGATTCAACACCAAGGCTGAGTGCCTTGCTGATGATGACGTGAGCTGGTCCGACATGAGGCAAACCATGCGTGAGGAATGCGGGTTAGACTTTAACTGGCGAAGAGGAGAGGGAGAATAGGAGGAATAACGGCTTATGAAGCTGTCGAAGCTGACTAAGCCGGAGCTTGATGCAATTATTAACAACGCCAATTTTACCGAGGAAGAAGAAAATATATTTAAGTTGCTATCAAGAGGCAAAACCATAACGGAGATTGCAGAACGGGTATCGGTATGCAATCGTACAGTGAACAGGCGGATTAAAAAAATTAAGTCAAAAATCAGCAGATTGGAGGGGTAATCATGGTGATTGTGACACAGAATGGCAAGAAGATTAAGACAGGCGAAATCAAATTGCCGGACAAGACCAAAGAACTGATTGCATCAATAATTGACAATCAGTAAATATGAGCGTAAAATGTGCCGTAACGCGATAAGTACGGCACATTCTTTTTTAAAGAGGAGGTTAAACGATGGAATGTGTTGCGTACATGAGAGTATCAACGGAGAAGCAAGCCGAAGAAGGTAACGGATTGGAAAGTCAAAAGAGAGATATTCTCGACTACTGCACCAAGAATGAGCTGATTGTGACAGATTGGTATGTTGACGATGGCTACACAGGGGCAAATATGAACCGTCCTGAGCTTCAAAGGCTTGTTGCCGACTGTAAGCATAAGAGGATATCTTGCGTAGTGGCTTTTAAGCTTGACAGATTATCAAGGAATATGATTGACGGTCTATATATGATTGAGAAGATATTCCAGCCAAACGGCGTACAGTTCAAGTGTGCCCATGACAGCGTAAGCTATGACAGCCCGATGGAACAGGCATATACTCAGATGATGGCGGTATTTGCACAGCTTGACAAGAATACAATGATGTTGCGTATGCGTGGCGGTATGCTTGAACGTGTCAAGCAAGGTTACTGGATGGGCGGTGGCAATCTGCCTTATTGCTACAGCTATGACAAGGATAGTGGAATCTTAATCCCTATTGCAGAACGCAAAGAACAGGCAAATAAGGCACTTGAACTGTATATAAGTGGGTATTCGGATGCAATGATATGTGAAATATGTGGATATAAAGGAGAACGTGTTGTCAACCGTATTCTTACAAGCCCGGTAAATGTCGGCATGATACCATACAAGGGCAAGATATATCAAGGCTTGCATGAGCCTATATTCGATAAGGAGCGATTTGAACTTGCGCAACAGTTGAGAAAATCTCGAAGCCTTAATAAGGCAAGCTGCATAACTGAACCGAACTTATTGACAGGCTTATGTTATTGTGGTGTGTGCGGATGTGCCATGCGATATCAGAAGTGGACACATGGAAAGCACAAGATATATTGCATGTCGAGGAATAAGGCTATGTCTTATCTGCCAAACCACAATCCGGACTGCAATAATTCACTTGAATGGGCGGACGATATAGAGGAGCAAGTCGAGAAAGAAATGCTCAAAATATCGCTTGACTTATCATCGTACAAGCCTAAGGAGAAGGAAACGAAGCTTGATATTATGCAGTCACAGCTTGACAAGGAACAGGCAAAATTAAAAAGGCTTTACGGCTTGTATGCGGATGGCAACGACACAGTGTTGAGCATGATTAAAGAGCTTGAAGCAAATATATCTGCGATTAAGGAGAATATATCGGAAGAACGGAAAAACTTTTCCGTCAAGCAGAAGAACACTATTGTATATGACGAAATAAAAAAACTTGCCGATGTTTGGGACAGCATCGACAAGAAGCAAAAAAATATGATATTAAAAACTATAATTGACAAGATAATCATTGTCAATGGAAATGTTGAGATACAATTAAAGAATTTTTAGCACTTACTGTATGCCATGCCTATGATAATAGGCGAAATCAGAAGGTATCTTCGGGATACCTCAAGCCAGATAAGAGTCAGCCGTTCATTGAAGGATATGGCGTACAAAGCAATATATGCGAGGGAGCGCCTTGCAAAGACTGCATCAAGGGAGCCGACAATCAATGAGATAGCGGATGAGATTGGCGCAAGCAGGGAGGATGTCGTATTGGCACTTGATGCGATACAGAGCCCTGTATCCTTGTATGAGCCGATATATACGGACGGAGGCGACACTCTCTATGTTATGGACCAGATAAGCGATAAGAAACACCTTGAGGAGAACTGGGTTAAAGACATGGCACTCAATGATGCCATAAACAGACTGCCTGAGAGAGAAAAAAATATAATTGACCTTCGTTTTTTTCAGGGAAAGACGCAGATGGAGGTTGCAGGGGAGATAGGAATGAGTCAGGCACAGGTCTCAAGGCTTGAAAAAAATGCACTTAACAGTATGAGAAATTATCTTGAATAGTACAATGGTACAGCACGTCGAAACAGTAAATAACTTGTAACTTTTATCGTGATATGCTATAATTTTCGTAAAATGTGTGAGAGGAATAAGGTTATGGTTCTTGACAAAATAGAGTGCGGTAAATTCACCGTGGACAAGTTCTTCGACGTGCGTTACGGCAGTGAAAAGTATTTTGAATATATAGGAAAGGAAGCTTACAGAGCCCTTCCCAAGTTGTTATACAACGATGATATTGAACGCTTTCTGACGTTCTTTGAGACTGTCGGTGAACATTGGCGCGGAATAACCGTCAAGCTTAAGCGCGCGGATGATGTGTACCGCGATGCATATATAAGAGCTAAGAAGAAGGCAAGCCTTGTCGGCGGGGAACAGCTTTGGGACATGGAGGCCTATGATGTCGAGACTTTGACTGAGAATTTTCGCCACGATAAGGATGAGCTTGGCAAATACAGAACACTCTTAGGACTTGAGGGCAGAACTTACTTCTGCTATGAACATGACAGTGAGAATATAAGCGTGTACAAGCCGGTGAACGGCAGGGAGCGTGTCCTTTCCTCAATGAAGCTTGGGGAGTGGAGGGCAGATGTATGCGCGAATCATATAGACAAGGCGGATGAGGATATATTCAGCCGTATGTGTGATGACATAGAACGCGGCGCATCTGAATTTTCAGTGGAGTTATCGTGTGATATGTATGCGCCTGAAGGTGAGATAAAGCCTTGCAGCATATCTGCCTCCACGATAAACAAGGACGGAATACCTATGCTTACCGTGGGAATAGTGAGCAGGATTGAGGCACTTGGAGAAGCGGTACAGACGGAGAATAAGGACGCAGTAACGGATTCTCTTACCAGGCTGTACAATAAGAAGTACATTCAGACCAGGGCTAAAGAGATAATTGAGAAGAAAAATGAACATGCAGCTCTTTTTATCATGGATATTGATAATTTTAAGGAAGTCAACGACAACTTCGGACACATGTACGGTGATGAGGTTCTTGCAAGAGTTGCGGGTGTGCTTTTGGATGTACTTGCCGACAATGGTATTGCGGGAAGAATCGGCGGAGACGAATTTATGGGTATCATCTACAATGTCAAGGATAAGGAGATGGTAAGACATATTCTGCGTTCGATAAGAAGCAGTGTCGAATATCTTTACAGCGATACGAAGGGCATGAACATAACTTGTTCAATCGGAGCGGCGAGATGTCCTGAGGACGGGACAAGCTACGATAAGCTGTTCAACTGTGCCGACAAGTGCCTTTACATTGCCAAGGACAAGGGTAAGAACAGATATATTATATATCAGGAGGATTTACACGGGGTAATAAGGAATGAGAACAGAGTGTCGACTGAGATAGAACATATTACCGGAGGTGCGCTTGAGAACATATCGGGAGTTGTAAAAAGGTCTATCGAACTTTTGTATATTCAGGGCAGGGCTGCCATACCTGAGGTGTTAAAGCTTATGTGCGAGGTTGGAAGGTTCGACAGGGCGTGTGTATATTACGGATCTGATTTTAAGTGCATATATTCACATGGCTTGTCAGGGTGTGATACTGCTTTCTGGGCGGAAAGCGAGCCTTACATAGAACATTTTAACGGCAACGGGCTTCATTCCGCAGGTAATCTGTTTAAGGTTGAGAATACCGACAAGAGGATATTTGAACAGTTTCGCGAACAGAACACGGGGTGTTTTATACAGGCAATTTTAGGCGACAAGGATAATATATGCGGATATACGAGCTTTGAGTGCTGCAGCGGGAGCAGGAGATTTACGGAGGCACTTCAGAATGCAATAGATTATGTGTCAAAGCTTATATATGAGGTACTCAAAAGAAATTGAGGTTTTATAACATCGGAGGTTTTTGATGAAAAAGATTAAAATCGGCATTGTCATGCTCCTCGGAGCAATGCTTCTCAGCGGCTGCAGTGTCGGAAAAAAGAACATATCCATCAGCCCGTATATACTTATTGATGTGTCGGGCTTATCGGGAAGGGCAGGTGCTGTCGCATATATTGATACGGCGGGCATATATAATGCACTT
>ENA-OROL01000195-OROL01000195.1-human-gut-metagenome-genome-assembly--contig:-NODE-195-length-64700-cov-6.969263_pt1 | contig 64700 bp, 83 predicted proteins | sample MGYA00242128_ERZ509048 | MGnify/ENA primary metagenome ERZ509048 (study PRJEB26280, sample SAMEA2338750) | human gut metagenome | biome: human gut; feature: human-associated habitat; material: faeces...
GACGTACACGCCAAAGGGCTCTATCCCCTGCTGCGCCAGCGCGTGCAAAGCCCCGGTCAGCGCTTCGGCTGTGACGGGGCAGCTGCACAGTGCGCCTTCTGCCTGCGCAGACGGCCAGAGCCAGCGGATATCAAAATCCAACAGCGCCGCCGCGTACAGCAGCGCCTTGTGGGCGTTGCGGGCAGCCAGCAGCACCGGGCGCTTACCGTTTTGCGGTGCGCCTTGCAGCGCCAGAAAAAGCATGGCACGGATGCACTGAGATGAGCCCTCGGTGCTGTAATAGCTGTGTGCCGTGCCGAACAGCCGGGTGGCGTTGGCTTCGCTTTCGGCAATAATGCCCTCCGGCGCGTAAAGCTCGTCTGCGCCGCAGATCTCGGTGATATCCAGCGGCTCAAAGCCTAAAAGGCTCTGCCCCTTGTGGCCGGGCATATGCAGCCGGGCAGTGCCGGACTGTGCATAGCTGCGCACAAAATCCACGATGGGGGTGGTCATGCTCATTCGCAGGCTTCGCCATCGGCGCAGGCGTTGCAGGTGGAGCCCAGCTCAATGGGCACCTCGATGCCCTTGGCAGCCAGCTCCTGATTCTCGGCCACCTTGATCATGATGGCGCACTCCATGCGCTTTTTGAACAGCTCGCAGCCGTACTCGTACACGCCGGTAATGCTGCCGGTGGCATGGTAGGAGTTGGCAGCGCAGCCGCCGGAGCAGTACAGCTTTGCCCAGCAGTCCTGACACTCCTTGCGGGCGTAGGCGTTGCAGTGCTTGAACTCATCCCGCACGGCGGTGTTGGTAACGCCCTTCCAGATATCGCCCAGCAGGTACTTGGGGTCGCCCACGAACTGGTGGCAGGGGTACAAGTCGCCCCAAGGGGTAACCGCCATGTACTCGGTGCCGGAGCCGCAGCCGGAAATACGCTTATAGATGCAGGGACCACCGGTCAGGTCGATCATGTAGTGGTAGAAGGTAAAACCTCTGCCCTCGCGGTCGCGCTTGATCATCTCCTTGGCAAGGATCTCGTACTGCTCCTTCAGGATGGGCAGATCCGCCTCGGTCAGGGCGCTGGGATCGCTGGGGTCGCAGACCACCGGCTCCATGCTCAGCTCGGTAAAGCCAAGGTCTGCCATGTGAAAGATATCGTTGGTGAAGTCGGTGTTAAAGTGGGTATAGGTGCCGCGCATATAGTAGTTCTTGTCGCCGCGCTTTTTCACGAACTCCTGGAACTTGGGCACGATGCGGTCGTAGCTGCCGTTGCCTGCGCAGTCCACACGGAAACGGTCGTTGACCTCCTTGCGGCCGTCCAGACTCAGCACCACGTTGTGGCACTCCTTGTTGCAGAAATCGATAACGTCATCATCGATCAGCACGCCGTTGGTGGTCATGGTAAAGCGGAAGTTCTTGTTGTGGATCTTCTCCTGCTCGCGGCAGTAGGCCACCAGCTTTTTGACCATATCAAAGTTCATCAGCGGCTCGCCGCCAAAGAAGTCCACTTCCAGATTGCGGCGGGTGCCGCTGTTCTCGATGAGGAAGTCCATGGCGCGCTTGCCCACCTCAAAGCTCATCAGGGCGCGGTCGCCGTGGTAGCGTCCCTGCGAGGCAAAGCAGTAAGAGCAGCTCAGGTTGCAGCTATGGGCAACGTGCAGGCACAGTGCCTTTACCACAGTGTTGCGGTTCTTGAAGTCAAAGGCCATGTCCTTATAGACATCCGGGCTCCACAGCTTGCCGTTTTCCTTCAGGCTGGTCACGTCGTCGATGCACTGGCGCAGATCCTCCTCGGTCACGTCCGGGCGGCTGCCGTACTTTGCCAGCATGGCGGCAACGATCTCGTCTGCAGTATGCTCCGGGTACATGGCGATGACATCGTAGGCCACCTCGTCCACAACGTGCACCGAGCCGCTGCAGGTGTCCAGCACGATGTTATAACCGTTCAATTGATACTGATGTACCATTTTACACTCCATTCCAGATTACACAAAAAAATGCCGCCCGGCAAAGGCGGCATAAGGTTTGCAAAAATTACTTGTTGCTGTTCTCGCACTGCTGGTTAGCCACGCCGCAGGAAGTCTTGCAGGCGGACTGGCAGGAAGTCTGGCACTCGCCGCAGCCACCGGTCTTAACGCTCTTGGTCAGGTCACGAGTAGCAATAGTCTTGATACGCTCCATGATAGAAACCTCTCTAACTCTCAAAAATTTATCGCGCCGGACATAGTTCCGGTACGCTTTTATCTTGTAATAGGATATCACGCAGCGCGGCTTTTGTCAAGATTTTTTCGCTAAGCCCTTTCACCCGCCCATGGGCTGGTAGCGGGTAAGCACCGTATGCAGTCCCAGCTCCCGGGCGCGTGCCAGTAAGTACCGGTAACGGCACAGCAGCGCCTGCCGCTCGTAGATGCGCTGCTCAATGAGGTCGGTATCCACCTCCATATCAAACATCATCTCGTTGCGCTTCAGGCAGAACAGGCATTCTTTCAGTTCCTCTTCCAGTTCCGGGTGGTAGCGCTCGTGCTCGGTATCCCGCGGGACGCGGGGCGAAAGCAGGGTCTGGGCGTTTTGTGTGGTTCGTTCCGGCATAGGCATCCTCCTTCTGGTACTTTGCAAGGTTTTGTACCTTCCAGTATAGGCGGTGCGGTGCGCAGAATGTGCCGAAGCGCGTCAGTGCTCCGGCACAGATTATCCGGCGCTGCTGCGGCATTTTCCAAAAAAGTACAACTTTTTTCAAAATTATGCTTGACAACTCCGGGCTTTTCCCGTATAATAGCACACGTTGAGTGGCTCACCCCGCAAAACACAACAGAATATTGGGGATTTGCATAGTGGTAGTGCGGTAGACTCTGACTCTACTTGTGGGAGTTCGATTCTCTCATCCCCAACCATTAGAGAGCTAGGCGAACACAGTTCCATCTGCATGGTGGGTTCTGTGTTCGTTTTGCTTTGTCCTCTTCCAACAGTCGATAGAAAACCGACGCTCACTAATCGGCATTGAAAAAGGCCCGGAGCCTTGCGTTACACACGCAGGTTCCGGGCCTTTTTTCGTTTCAGTTTTCCGTATTTCGTTCTAATTTGCCATATTCTGTATTTTTCTGCCAAAATCCTGACAAGCCGGTTTCAAATCGGTAAAATTCTTGGCAAAGGAGATACAGGCTATGATTAGGATTATGCTGTCCACCCGCCTTGGCGAACGGCGGATGACGCAGAGCGAACTTGCTCGCGCCACCGGGATCCGCAGCCAGACCATCAACGAAATGTATCATGACTTCTCCGATCGGGTCAATCTGGATGACCTCGACCTTATCTGTGAAGCCCTGGACTGCACACTCAGCGACTTACTTATTTATGAGCCGAATGAGGTGCGCAGAGTAAAAGAGGTCCGGCGAATCCCGAAAACGGTGAGCAAGAGCCGCAAAAAGTAAGTACCTCTCCCCTGCCCGGACGTTTATTCGTCCGGGCTTTTTTCATCTTCATCATTGCGCAGCTGGATGGTCTGCCCATCCGGCATGATGATTGCAACCTTGCCGCCGCACAGTTCTGCTGCCTTGATAAGGTCATCCGCCGACCAGCGGTTCATGCGCACCTTGTTGCTCATTGCCTGCTTGCTGCTCATACCGAGGACTTCAGCCAGATCTGTCTGCTTCTTCCCTGTCATGGAAAGCAGCCCCTTGATGATGTCCGACACTGTCATGTGTTCATCCACTCCTTTCATGTATAGAGTACACCAAAATCAATTACTTGTCAACCTATTTTATTTCAAAGTAAATCAAAAGAGTTTATCAAAACTATTGACAAGTAAACCGAAAAGGTGTACAATGTAGATGTAAGGCAGAGAGCGAAAGCCCCTTACGGAAAGGAGTGAGGTGAATGGAAGACATGAACGTAACCAAGGCGTTGCTCAAAGCAATCCTCGAACTCATCGAGAAGTGCGACACGCTGGAAGAGCTTAGAGAGAGCGTCAAGAAAATCATGGAGGAATAAAAAAAGAAGACCAGCCACCGTCCAAAGCAACTGATCTTCAACACCGAAACAACGGCGAGCCGGGAGCCTTACCCCGGCCGCCCTCTATTTTATCAGAGTAAGGCCAGAAAGACAAGAGGGTAACACAATGAAGTACATCGATATCAACCGCAAGTTCACCGAGACTGTCAGCAGCTACATCGCACAGGGCTATATCATCAACACCGCTTCGATGTCCGGCAGTCAGGGCGAGATCGCTCACATCGACCTGACCGACGGTAAGCAGATTGTCCGCGTTCTGCTGGACAGCTTCACCGAATGGGAAGATTACAACCAGCTGGAAGGTCTGAAGCTCGTGGTCGGCATCGCCGCTGACAACGTCAAGCCCAACGATAACCAGCGCGGCGATGTCATCTGGAACAACCGGTTGGATGTCATCTCCTGCGAGAAGTTCTACAAGCTGAGCAGCAACCGCGACGATTCCGTGTTCTACGGAACGCGAGAGGAGGCCACCGCAGCCGATGAAAAGCGCTTCGAGCGCTACTGCCGCCGGGACTGCCGCATCAAGAAGCACCTTCCCGAAAAGGCTTCTCCGCTGGTCAAGGAATTCGTTCGCCGGAAGTTCGGCCTGAAGCGTGTCGTGGTGAGCAACATCCAGATCACCAAGCAGAGCGGCGTGTATACCGTCACCTACAACCAGCACAGCGCCCAGCTGCACTAAGGAGGACAACGTGATGAAGAATCTGACGATTACCTACGACACCCTGCAGAACGGCGAGGTCGGCGAAGCGTGTGTGTTCATCCCGATGGAAGATGCACAGGCCAACAAAATCAAGGCGGCTTTTGAGAAGTCGGAGCTGCTCTCCAAGCGGGAGGCATACGACCTCCGCGATGCAGTAAGCGGATTCGTGAAGTATTGCGAACGCGCCAGAGGCCGGGAGTATATGTCCGATAGCATCAAGACAGTTGAGGTCAAGGAGGTCTGAACCATGAAAAAGTCCGAAATGCGTTCCGCACTTGAGCGGCTCAATCAGCGGTTGGATAACCAGTGGGCATACGCCCGGTCCGATGCAGATGAAAAGATTTCTTCTGGGTGGTTCCGGTTCGATGATGAAGGCAATCGCCGCCTGACGGAGCCGGAAATCAGCTACTACGGCATGATCGCGGCGTTTGAAACGCTGGGCGGAGAGTGGAAGCGCAACGCCGATGGCCGTCACTGGCTGTGCTTTAACGGAATCGTGGCAAGCACCCAGAGCAAGTGATTTTGAGAGCTGCGCTATCTGGCTATACGGGCATTCGGAGGATATGACGATGAAACTTTACAAGTATTCCGGCACCATCGAGGAGTTTGCCGTTGAACGTGGTCGGATCTCCTACATCAAACTCTTTGATGTGACCGACCTTGACAAAGCACCCACCCGGCTGGAAGTCTTCGGTGCGCTGAGCAAGTACATCGAGGCCATCGAGGGAACGGATGCCGAAGAACGGTACATCAAGAGCGATTGGTATTTTGACAGCAATCTGTATCTGCACCGCATAGAGATCCCTGGCAGCGAGGTTTGGCGCCCGGCGAAAATCATCACCCAAAGCCCGGACAACATCGAGCAGTTGGAGATCTTCGGCCAGCAGAACTACATCAAGACCAGCAAGCCGGAATCCATGTCCCGCGAGGAATTTTGCCGCTTGGTCGCTTGGGAACGCCAGAACATGAAGTAAGGAGGTCATGACCATGTTCAGTATTACCGATAATGAGAGATTGCGGGATGCGTATGCACTCCTGATGTTCATGCAGCGCGATATTTCAGCCTCTGCCGAAAAGAAAGCCGCTGTGAAAAACTTGGCCGCAACCGTCAAGATGGAGATCCGGGCCTACAATAACCGCCCCGTTTCCAATGTGCGCATTATCAGTGCCGACTATGACGGCCGTCTGGAGCTTGTTCAGCTGCCTGATGAATTGGACAAGGCGCACAAGGCGGATGCCGCCAACTGGTTCCGCAACAACTGCTATCTGGAAGCTTACAACAGCCAATATGACTGCACAGGGCAGGAGTTCACGAGCTGGTATAAGCTGTTCAGGCGGCAGGGCCACTGGTTTGCATACCACTTGGTTAGCCGAGATGTTTAAGGAGGAAGCACAATGACAGACGAAAAAGCTATTGAGAAGATGGTCTATGACCAGCAGCAGGGCTGGCCGCTGTGCCCCCGCTGCGGCGAGAGGATGCCGGACAAGCTGACCCATGGAGCATTGAGCCGCCACGCCAAGGGCGTGTACATCTGCGAGGCCTGCGGCACCGATGAAGCCCTCCGGGATTGGGCCGGGAACGTCAAACCGCTGTCCGACTGGGTGCTGGTTCGCGTATACAATGGAGATCTTCGGAGGTAATCGATATGGAAGAAATGCTCCTGTCACTGAATGGACCGTGGTCAAACGCAGCCTGCATCGGCTACTGTGTCATGGCGATGCGCAACGCCGGTTTGAGTGAGAAAACACAGCGCAAAGTCCTTGATGAACTGACCCGGTGTTTCGACGACGTGAGTGTTGAAGACGCTGCACAGATGAAGTTCTAACAAACAAAAAAATCCCCCTACACTGGCCCGAAGGTCAATGCAGGGGGATTTTTGCGCGCTACCGAGGTAGCCAAATATAAAATCAAGAGTGGACCATGCCGGGCCGCTCTCTACAAAAGCCGAAGCTTTTCAAGTGCCTCTATTTTACACGGCACTCATGCAGCAGTCAAGACTTTTTGCCCAGTGCTGCGGTCATAACATCAAAGGCGTGTTCGATGACAGCATCCAGCACCTCGTCAGTGATGGCCCAGCGGATAGCCGCCGGGCACTTGGCGCGGAGAGCGGCGAACACCTGCTTCTTCTTTTTGGCGCCCTGCCCGCTGCCCATGATGGACTGTTCGGCCTTGTTGACGAGCTCAAGCGCCAGATCCTTGACGGTGGCCTTGTAGCCCAACCGGATGCCACCGACCGCCAGCGAAACAAAGCCCACCAGCATCAGGGCAAAAGCGATGGGCGCGGGAATAAAACTAAGCATAGCTTCCATGATATTTCTCCTTTATGTTCATCAGCGCCCCGGAGATGCCCCTCTGGGGCGCTTTGTGTCGTTTATGATAGTGGGATAGGTCAGATGTACTTATCGGCCCTGGAAATAGCTTTCCAGCTCGCTGGGCCGCAAATGCCGTCCGGGGTCAGCTTGTGTGCTGCCTGCGCCTTGAGCAGCGCGTTTTCCGTGGCCTTGCCAAACAGGCCGTCCGGGGTCAGGCCGAGCAGTCGCTGAAGGAACTTCGTTGCGACACGGTTCGCATCGCCGGTACAGCCGCGCCTAATGGTCGGCAGGATGAATTTCAGGTATGTGGTGGACGGATAGTGCTTCGCAGCATCGCAGAGCCACGTTGCCTTGCTGCTCCGCGTGTCTGCGTGGCAGAACGCATTGCCCGCGTACCAGTAGATCCCGATACCGCCAAACCCTGCGGCCTGCGCAAGGATTCCCAATGCCACCGGGTTCAGGCTCCGATCATCAAGCCGCCAATCGGCAGCCATGCCGTAGCGGTGGCGGCTGTTCGTGCCGCCGCCCGCTTCCTGATTATGCTTCAGACAGCGGTAGCCGGAAGTGATTTTGATTTTCTTCCCGGTCACCTCCCGGATACGCTGGAGCTTTTCGGCCAGCTCCGGATCTACCATCTGAGTTCCGCAGCCGCACGGGCAGTCGAACTCGTTCCGGCTGAAATTCTTCGTCAGCGCGGTTCTGTCGCCGCGCTGGTAGATAATAACGCTCACGCCTCATGCCTCCTTATAAAAAGTCGTGCTTCTGGAGCCGCTCATTGTACACACGTTTAATGTTCGCCACTGCACAGATGCAGCGGTTGTTCTTATAGTTCGGGTGGCTACGGCAGTAGTCCTCATAGGCGTCAATGACGGCCAATGTCTCGATGAAATGCTCCCTCGTGTGATGCCTGTCGTCAATCAGCTCGTCATTGAACCTTAAAATCTGGGTGCGGAGCAGGTTTGCGTTTCGCTCGTCGTCAACTTTGATGTGTTCGTCGAGCTTCTGCTGTGTCTGCTTCTGTTGTTCCAGCACCTCGGCGTTCAGAGCGTGGCCAATGAGCTGGGCCAACTTGCTCCACGGATTCAGCTTGATGGGCGAAATCTGCACGAGGGTCAGGAGGACTACGAGCGCCCCGCCCCCCGCTGTAAAAAGTTCCTTGATGTCGTCGATGTTCAATGGTCAGTCCTCCATAATAAAAAGGCGGCCGCGTATCTTCACGCAGTCGCCTTTCCTGTTTTGCCCGCTTAGTCCTCGGTGACGAGGTCTTCGCAGCCGGAATCAATCAGCAGCTCCCGAACCTTGCTCTTCAGCTTGGCAGGAACCTCAGCAAAAGTCTTTTTGCCGAGCATGATCTGCTGTGCCCACAGCATTGCCATCATGAACGCACCCTCCTTTCCGAATAAAACTTTGCAAAGAAAATGAGCAAGAATGTCCACGGCCAACTTAGCCATAGACTTCCTCGCTCATCTCTAACAAGCAGTCCGTCAGCATCTGTACCTGCTTCTGCAAGCCAGCGCAGGTGTCAACCAACTGCTTTATATCTGCAACGGCGGGCTTTTGCTGCCCACCGTTGTCACTTGTGTTATCACCGCCGGTTCCGGTATCCTCGCCGCCAGTGCCGCCGGGGTCAGGCTCCGGGTTGTCCACCGTTCCGCCCGCCTCCAGCTGCTCCAGCAGCGCTCTATATTCAGCCTCGGTGATTTCTTCGGCGTCAATCTCGCCGTCGTACACAGCGCCCTCCGGCGGCTTGTTGAGCCACGACGGATGATAGTACCCGCTGCAATCCCGCGGGCAGATGAACTCTGCCTTTGCAGGGTCGCAGACGAGCATCACGCCATGTTTGGGCTGCCAGCGCAGAAACACGTCATTGACGTCCAGCACCTTGCCATCTGCAAGGATTTTATAAAAAATCATGCGTACACTCCTTCCATTCGGTATCCGTGGAACAGCCGCCAGTACAGGGACAGCATTCCCTTCCTGGTGCGGTATGCGTCGGCGTGATAGGAGTTACCAAACCACGCAGAGAACGACGCGAAAGCGTCATCCAGCCGCATGGCGCCGCGCCGAATCATCTTTGCAAACTTCTTCAGCTTGCGCCGCATTCGGACGATGCCAGCCCGCACGAGGTTCTTCACCAGATGTCCAGTGTCCGTCACCTTATAATAGATTTGCAGGAACTTCATACCCTTGGAGGCTTTTGTGATTGCCGTTTTCTTGGCGTTCATCGAAAGCCCAACCTCGGCCGCCTCACTCTGGATAGTCTGACCAACGTGCTTCAGCTCCTCTTTCGAGGGGCCAGCAGCCATGGTGTCGTCCATGTACCGCTCGTAGGCCCGGACGCCCAGCTTGTCCTTGACGGCATGGTCAATCCCATTCGGGATAACCAGCGCCATGGTCTGCGATTCTTGGCTGCCCAGCGTCAGGCCAATGCCTTTATGCTGGCGCAGCTGCTCCGCTTTTGCCGCCCGTTCCGCTTCATCGGCAATTTCATGCAGCTCGTTTTCCTGATACATCCGGGCGATCTTCATGCCAAGGCCCTGAAGCATCCGGTCAAGCCGGATTTCTCGGAATCTTTTCAGGCAATCGCTGTGCCGGAGGTGGTCAAAGAACTTTGTGAAGTCGCCGGTCATAATGAAAAAGCCGTTGCCGTATTTCGCGGCCAGCTCTTTCAGGAACATTGCCAGCCGGTTCCTGGCATCTGTGACGCCCTTTCCCTTAACGCTGGCCGGATTGTCGCGTATCAGAGCGCGTTCCGTCAGCGGGACAAGGCAGCTATCGCAATAGCACCCCTGCACCACACGGCAGTCAATCATGACCGCATGGATCTCGCGCAGCTTCCCGCGCTCATGCAACATGATTCTGCGGATAGTTGCATCCACGTTCAGTTTTCCGGCCAGCAGCGAATCCTTCAACCGTTTCAGCTTCAGGATTGCGTGGAAGATGAAGCGCTGCACATTGCCCTTCCACTCCACGCCCTTCCGGCGCTTCTGCAAGGACTTCATCAGATTTTGGATGGTGAACACGCTGCGAAAATCGCCCAGCGGGGTCACATCCTGCAATCGCCGTTCCCGGCTCTTGACTGCATCCAGCGCCCTGATACGCATCTCCGCATAGGGAGTGCGCGGTTCCAGCGCTGTTTCTATCTGCTCCCAGATTGGTTTCCCATGCCAGAAGCAGCGGCGGGCTGCATCGTTGGCGGCCTTGGTCAGCAGTTCCAGATCAATGCTGCCGTTCTCTCGCCACGTTCCGCGCGCCCGCTCTTCTCGTTTTGCGGCTTTCCGAGCTTTACTTCGCTCTATCCTAGCCATGATTTGTTCTCGATTGGTCAAAGAATCTACGCCCTTCCTGCTACTTATAGTGTGCATTCCAAACAGGTTTGCGAAGCGGTGATGAAACAGGCCCAGCACATGACCTGCCATGAAAGAATCGTCCCGCCGCCCCGCTCAGGGACACCGATACGGTGCGCCAGCCTTAACACAGGCCAGCCATCAATTTACCGCCGTTACAGACGGATGGTTGCACGTTCCTTCAATATTCTCTGGATATTTTCACCCTTATACATGGTTACTTTCAAACATTGAATCCGGGGCAGAACGCCGTTGTTGTTCGTTGCGTTGTTGTTGTTGCCCGCATAACCAGTGTTGTTCACATTGTTAAAGTTGGTAGACGCGGACACCGTAGCATCGCGAAGCCAATACCACCGGCAAAGCCTAAAACAACGTGCCACCATTGGAACCATCATTTCAGCTTCCCGAAGCGCTTCTTGTCAGAGCTGCGCAAACCGGAAAGGAGCTTGATGCACTCATTGATCTGCCCCGCCCACTCGTCCATTGTATTCTCACTATAACACATGACGTTCCACAGCGCATACAATGGCCGCTGCAATCCGTTCAGATTGTCGATTGCCCGTTTGAGGCACTTATCCCGCGCCTCATACTGCTTTCGCGTCGTGGGGAAATTGTCGTTGCCCTGCAAGGTGCAGTACAGCGCATCGTCCACGAACTGCAAAATCTGGTCGGACAGGTGGTCCTTATATTCCAAAGGTACGGTGCAGATTTTGGAGTAGGTGTATTTGTGTAGCTCTCGCATTTTGTTCAGAAACATCCGGTCTTCCGAATATTTCAGGTCAAACGTTTTTATCATGGGAACCTCTCTGTCATCCTCAAAGTGTGCAGCGCCGCGGAGAAGAGCCAGTTCCTTGTTTACAAGGTCTGCCCACTCCCGGATGCCGCCCTCTTTGGAATCGAACAGGCTCCAGTATACGACGAGCGGTTTCTGAAGCGCAGCCAGACATCGGATGGAGCGCTCAAAGAGCTTCCGCCGGTCTGCTCGACCGGCCTCCGTCCTACTGTCGGCCTCATTCGCCATGATGGCCGCATGGTATGCGCTGGTGGTCAGCTCCATCAACCGGGGCCTGACAAATTTCTTGTACCGGGCCGGAATATGGTCTGTCCGCTGTGCGGTCAGCTGCACCAGCCTTGCGCAGTTCATTTCAAACTCTGTCGTTGACAGTCTGCGATTTCTTGCGAGAACCGACACATTATCACCTCCTCTGCAATAAAATATCACAAAATCTGGTAAATTGGAACTAATTTCGGAAAATTTGCCGCGGGGCGGCTTCGCCGCCATCGGTTTTTTGGGAAACGTTTCTCGTCTGGTCGGACTTACGCCGACCAGATTTTACCAGATTTTACAGATGAAGCCGGGGCAGAACGCCGTTGACGTACGTTGCGCCGATGCCGTAGCCCGCATAACCAGTGTTGTACACAGTGCCAAAGTTGGTAGACGCGGACACCGTAGCATCGCGAAGCCAATACCACCGCGCCCTGACCCATGCGTGTCCGTTCCAGAGATATCCCACGTTACTGTCGGCAGTACAAATCCATACATCCCCCTTTTGGGGGTTCTTGGGCGCGGTGCTAGATACCGTATAGGTCGGGTTCTCGCTCAGTGTGTAGCCAGCAAATTTGATTCGCGTCCGGTCAGACGTGAACCACTTGATCTGCTCGCCGCAGTACACGAACGGCTCCGAGTTGTTGCCGTTCATCTCGCGCATGGAGGGTAGGTAGGCCTTATCTTCGGATTCCAGAATACCAGCAGTACCCGCGCCGTAGTCAACGGACGAGATGTGCACAGACACCAGCATCCGGCGCAGAGCCGAAGGCAAACCGGCCAGATAGCGCTTCTGGAGCCAGCTGCGCATCTCGGATGCGGGCCAGCCACCATCGTTGCTGTTGGTCGGGTTCATGCGGTGGTAGCCGTTTAGCAGACCAGCGTGGATAAGGTCGATCGAGGTCGTACCGCCGCCGGTCTTGGTTGCGCCGCCAGTGCCAACGACTTCCAGATAGCTTTCCTCACGCGGCCATGCTGCCATCTTCAGGCACTCAGTCTCACCGAGGTCGTCTTTCCAGAGCTTGCACCGGTACAGGAAGCCGGTCGCAAAGTTCTTACCGTCATTGTCGCAACCCAGCATGAGGGTCGCGTCAGATGCCGTGTCGATGGTCTTGGTCAGCTCGCGGGAAATGATGTCGTCGCCATTCGGATTTGCGAAATAGACGAACAGGTTCCGGCTGCCCTTGACGTGGCGCAGCACAACCAGCTCACGGTACTGGTCAGCGATGTACTGTGTACCGATACCGGAAATCGTAGACAGGCCGGTTCCACGGCTGTTGTTCGCCGTGTTCGTACTCCACTGGACCGCCGTACCGTTGCTGTACTTGACCTTGAAGCCGTGGTAGCCGGTCTTGGTGAAGCAGGCAGCCACACAAGCCTCAGAGGTCGGCTGGTCGAACACGCAGTCCACAACCAGCGTCCAGCCAGTGTCCTTGTCCATGATCTTCACGCCGGTATCCTTTGAGGTGGAGCCGGTCAGCTCCATGTTCTCGGCCAGCAGCACAGATTCCACGTTGTCGAACTGCGGCTCATAGCCCATGGTGAACGGAACGCGGGTCTTGATGTTGTCCTCTGTGAAATAGAGCGAGGCGCGTCCAGACTGCCGAATACCGTACAGCTGTGCCAGATTCAGGTTCGACAGGTCATCGCCGAAGTTGGGCAACGTGCCTCGAATCCAACGCGCATAGACATCCATATTCTCTTTGACATGAGCCGTGCTCTTGTCCCAGCCGTCAAACAGATGGTAGACGAAGCTCGATTCCTCGTCCGTGCGCTCCGGGTCTGCGGGCGGCACGGCCTCGGTGTCGTAGTCAACGGTCTTGCTACCGACCACAACGCCCGCCTGCGAATACCAGCGCACTGTGTATTTCTGCGGGACGCTGGTGTATGTCGCCTTGACGTTCAGGTTGCTCAACACCTGCGTCAACGGTGAATCCCAGCCGCCATAGGTGAAAACCTCTGCCTGCGTGGAAGCCTTGGTCGGAGTATCCATCAGACCGGCTCTGATAGGGTCTGCACAGTCCGCGCCACGGTCCACAAGGAACTCTGCCGGGCTGCCGTCCTTCAACGTCAGAACCGTGCCGTCATAGTTGCAGAAGGTCACCTTGTACTGCTGCACTGTACCGCCGTAGGTAACAGCCAAATCGGGCCATGCTGCTGCATAGCTCTCGACTTCTGCCTGCCGAATGACCGAGGTGTAGACATTACCGGACAGAGCAGACTGCCCGATTTCAAGGCCGTTTTCGTCATAGCCGCCCATGGACAGCAGGCGGTTCAGGATTTCCGTTCCGGTGAGCTGCCAGTCGATGCCGACAAGGCGCACCGTGTACAGCTTGGCAGCGGCGTTCACAATGTCATACGCTGCCGGGAAGGGCGTATTTTCATGCCGCAGGCCGGTCAGTGCAGCGTAGTTGTCGGCCACATCAAATTTCTTGATGTTCTGCATATTGCGCAGCGTCAGGCTGACCGGGCTTTCCAGATAGCACTCTTCCAGAGCACCGCCTGCAGCGAAGTTGACAGCGGAGACTGGCGTTCCCTTGAAGCTGGCTACCTTCAGTGCCACGCAGCCGGACACATCGACCGGCGCGTTCAGATTCGGGCAATGGTCGATGCGGAGTTCTTCCAGCACGGCCAGCGCGGAGAAGTCCAGCTTGATGGTGGAAGTCAAATTGATGTTGGAATAGCCGGAATCATCGCTGCCAATAACGATAGACCGCAGCTTGGTGGCTGCCGAGAAGTCAGCCTGATTGGTGTACACGCTGGCGATGCCCTCCACAGCTTCCAGCATGGATGCCGAATAGATGTAGATCTCGGTGTCATTCAGCGCCGTGTCCTTGCTCATGCTCAACGTCACCGGCTCGCCGCGCTTGCAGCGCTGCTGCTTCAGGATGGAGCCGAACAAGATGGACGCATACAGGTCGGAATACGGCGTGATAGTGATTGCGGCAATCTCGCCGGTCGGGGACGCGAAGCCGCGCAGCGTAATCTTATCGTTCCGGGCAACAGCTGTGTTCCACTTGGATGCGAAATAGATGCTGTTGTATTTGAGGAAGTAGTGACGCTGAAGCTGCTTGCTGCCGTTCATCATAGGGATGAACATGGTAATGGCTGTGCCGCCCTCCTTCAAATCCTCATAGGGTCGGATATACTTGCGCCGGGCATCGGCCACCAACAGACGCTCCGGGCGCAGGGCTTGATATGCGTCAAAGGCGGCATTCAGGCGGTCAGCATCGAACAGCTCTGTCAAGGTTGCAACCATCGTGTTCAGCCGGTCGGTCAGCAGCTCGCGCACGTTGACCCAGAGAACGGAATCCTGCGCGTTGAACACGTCGCCGCCGTTCAGCTGGTCGGTGTCCTCCATGCCATAGTCCAGCGCGAGGTCGCCCTCGTTGTTGTTGCCCATGGCCGTGTCCATATCGTAACCGAAGCAGTAGTCCCAGATGGGATGCTCTGCCGTCACGTCCTCACAGTGCGGGAAGGTGTTCTTTGCACGGTTGTCCGGCATGGTGAAGAAGCTGGTGAACAGGTAGTGATACAGGGTAGACTTGCTCTCAAAGTGCAGGTCAAACTCGTTCACGAACTTGGCAGCGCGGTACTCTGCCGTGTCGTTGGTGTAGGCCGTGCCGCCGTAGGTCACAGGGCTGCCCAGCGCCTCGCCGGTCGCTGCGCTGCGGTCGGTGGAATACACCCACTTGATAACATCACTCCATGCCTTCCGGGCCACGGCCTCGTCACAGCCATCCGCGATGTAGCGGAAAGACAGCGGTGCATTGGGGTTGTCGTCGCTCTCCCAGCTGGAAGCGTCCGCAGCGCCCTCACAGCCCTTGAAGCGGTTATAGACGTGCGTGTTGTTGCACAGTTCCACAATGCACTCATTCGGGCGCGTTGCGCTGTCAAGGCCCTGCGCCTTTTTGTCCTTCTTGGAGTTGCCGAAATCGCCCACGCCGTAGAAAATCCACCGGCCCTGTGTGAAACCTTCCTCGGCGCTCTCGTTGTAAACGAAAACGACACACGGATGGAACTCCATCGTGTCGCGCACCTTGGGATTCGCAGACCGGGCAGCGCGGATGTACGGCTGGTACTTGTTGAACAGCTCGGCCAGCATGGCATTGTTCATGTTCTCGCTGGATGCAATGTTCAGCTTGATGTTGAAATAGGTTTCGCCCACGCTGTTCTCGGTCATGTCATAGGTGTCGGCCTCCATGGCCACGCCGTTTTCGGTGTAGACGAACTTGCCCTTGCAGTCGATGTCCATATTGCGGCCCGCCTTGCCGTAGGCATTGGAGGACGTACCCTGCCCACGGTGGACAACACTCTCGTTCTTCCAGCAGTCCTTTGCGCGAGCGCCATACAGGAGGTGCTCCACGCTGCTGCCGGAAACCTTGTCGTTCTTGTCGGTCGTGAAGCGCGGGACACGCAGCTTGATGACACGCAGACCAGGCCGGGACTTTGCCAGATTGTCGATGTAGGCTTCATCAATGGACGATGCGTTCCAGTTGGTGATGATGTTGCCCGCGCCATCGTCCACAGAATTGCGCTCATACCGGGCAATCATCTCGTCCGGGTCGGGTGCGTCCGCAATGAAGTTGTCCATCATGTCGGCATCGCCGAGGCTGATATCGTAGAACTTGCAGCGGTACAGCCACACATCACAATCCGGGCTGCCGATGGTCAACGGAACCGGGTTGCGCTGGGTCAGACGGTCGCTCTCCGAGTAGGTGGCGAATCGGGACGGAATGCCCTGAAGGTTCAGGAACAGCTCGCTGTTCTTGCTGCGGCTGGTGATGTTGTAGACCAGCTCTGTGCGTTCGCCCTCGCAGACAAACTGGCTGATGCCGGTCTGTTCCGTGGACAGGGTCACTTCCTTGGCGTTTGCATCCAGACCAACGCCATCCGAAAGGCACTGTGCAACCACAGCGTCAAACTCGCGCACATTCTTGGCCGTGTAGATCATCTTGAAAGACGCGCCATAGGTCTGAAGATTGGTCGAGCCGAACAGGTTGTAGTTGATGGTTGCAGTATGACCGGCGCGGATGACAAAAGCCGTGTTGCCGTCAGTGTCCTGCTGATAGCCGCCGTTCGTCCAGTCGAAGTCCTTGTCCACGGTCAGTGAAACACCGTTGGAAACCCATGTATCGCGGTCTGCTGCGGAGTTGGAGCGGCCCGACGGGTCAAAGTCAAACTTCGCGTCAACGTTGGCCGGATGGATGTCATAGCCCAGCGCGGTGGCCGTGTAGGTCATGGTGACGGACGTTTCGCCGCAGGTCAGCTTCAGGGCGTGTTCACCCTCGGTGCGCGGCTTGTATGCCCACGACTGCAAGCTGCGGCCCACCGTCAGAGTGGTTTCTGCGCCGTCAACGGACTGCTTCACGCTGGCCTGTTCGGTGCTGGGGTCATAGACCATATACTGGATAGCAGCGGTCATATACACGCGGCCGGAGGGCTTTTTGTCCTTGACCGTGATGATAGGCACATTGCTTGCAGTATCCACGACCGCGATACAGAAGTGCACGGTAGGGCTTGTGATGGTGTTACCGCTGGCCGTGGTGGTCGTGTAGATGTCGATGTCGTGAGCGCCGTGCTTGCTGATGGTCAGGTTCTGCACCAGCTGACGACCAGAGTAGGTCGTGGTAGCCTCTGCTACCTGTTTGCCGTCCACAAGGAAGTGCGTGGTCTTGCTCATGCCGGAGCCGACCGGGGTGTAGCTGATGCGGAACGCGGTTCCGACCGTGTACAGCGTGGATTCCGACAGTGTAGCAGACACGGAAACGGTCAGGACGGAAACTGTCCATGTCTTGGAGCCGGTCGCGCCGTTTTCATCCGTGACCACAACGCGGATTTTGTTGTCACCGGCAACAAGCCATTCTGTCGGATTGAAGGTGATTTTCACGCTCTGCACGATGTTGGCCGTTGCCACCTGAACACCGTTGACATAGTAGGCAGCAGCGCCGCCGAAGTCCGGGTCGGTATCGGTGAAGGTGTAGGACAGCTCGGTTGTCTGGCCCTGCGCAATGGCGAAGGACAGCGCCTTTTCGCCGTTGACGCGGGTCTCGTTCGTCAGGGTAACGCCGGAAGAGCCACCGGAGCCGCCGCCACCGCCGCCCGGAATGTATACCGGGTCGATAACGTCCTTCTCGTTTTCGTCGTACAGGTGCAGATAGTGGGTTTCTGTGTTGTAGACCATCGAGCTGAACGCCAGCCCGCCAGAAGCCTTGATAGGCAGCGTGATGGTGCCGCCGTTGGTGTAGGTAATCTTCAGGCCATCATCAACGGACTGAACGTCCTGAACAACGCCGTTCTCGATGATTTCCTGAAACTGGGCCAGCGTGGCCGCTGCTGCCGCCGCCTGAAGCTCTGCGGTCTTTGCAGATGCAGCAGACTTCGAGGCCGCCTCGGTCGCGGTCTTGATGTCGGCCGCTGCATTGGCAGCGTCAGACGTTGCCTGTTCTGCGGCAGTCTTTGCTTCACCGGCAGTTGTTTTCGCCTCGGTCGCCGTGGTGGTTGCGGCATTTGCAGCCTCTACGGCAGCCTTGGACGAGCTGGCCGCGTTTGTTGCGGCTTCCTGTGCCGACGATGCGGACGATGCAGCAGCGGTTGCGGAATCGCCCGCCTTGACCGCTGCTGTGCTGGCCTCGGATGCTGCGGTCTGGGCCGTGGACACCATGCTTTCGGTGTTGCTTGCCGACCTTTGGGCTGCCGCTGCATCCTGCACAGCCTGATTTGCAGCAGTGACGGCCGTGGCCGCTTTGCTCTCAGCAGATGCAGCCCGCTGCTCAATGTTGCCAACGGATTTGGCCACCTGCTGCGCGGTGTTTTTGGCCTCCTGCGCTGCGGCCTCTGCGCGGTCGGCATCGCCCTGCACAGCATCCTTCAGGGTTTTGACCTTGATGTTGTAGGTTTTGTCTTTCGATGCAATAAGCAACAGGTCATCGTCCAGAGCGTCAGCCGCCGTGGCGAAGTCCTGAATGCGTTTTTCAGACATTAGATTCCCTCCTTTTAGGTTTCGGTTCCGCTGGTCGGCTCTTTAGGTGTGTCGGACATTGCTTTCAGAATCGTCAAGATATTGTCCAGCGTTCCTTGTGTAGCCGTCAGCTTTTCATCCATCGCGGACAGCGTGGTGGTGTGCTCGTCTACCGCCGCGTGAACCTCGGCCAGCTTTGTGGACTGAGCAGCAGCGGTCTTTTTCAGAGCCGTCACATCGGTCTGCACAGATGCCAGAGACTTCTTCACATCGGACAGCGTAGTGTCCACCGTGGCCAGCGCTGCGGCGTTCTTGTCCACAGCAGACCGGATGCCCGCTGCCGCCGTCTTGATGTCGGAAAGTGCGGTCTGCACAGCAGCCAGCGTTTCCTTGATATTGGCCGAAGAGGTTTCCAAACCGTCCAGCGTGGTGCGCTGCTCTGTGAGAGATGCCTGCACATCCTTGACGGACTGTAAGAGTTGCGGCAGTGTGACGGCATCTGCGCCCTCTCCACCTTCCATGGATTTCAGTTCATCAGCCAAATTTTTCAGCTCCTCTGCCAGTTCATCAGCCTGTTCTATCAGGACAGCTTTCGTGATGTGGTACTTCTCTTTTTTGTCATCGAAAAAGATGCAGTCCTCCATGTGCCCGGTCTCCGGGTCCCGTGCCCGCATGGCAATGTATTCGTCCGAATACTGTACCTCAGCGCGAGAGACCGGCGCGCTGTGGGCTTCCGTCATGGCCTGCGTTGCAACGCTGCGGGCAGCGCTGCCAGTCTTGGTGACAACCAGACCGGCATCTGCCGACATCGCAACGCCGCAATAGTCGGCGCTCATTTCCAAAAAGACCTTGTCCCGGTTCTTGTCGCGCTGGGTCAAATACGGATACTGCCGGGTCGCCTCGGTGTTGGTCGGTGCACTGATGGTGTTAGCGTAGCCGATATCGAAGGTCGCGTCCATGGAATAGATGGAGCTGTGAACTTGGTCGCCGATTTTGACCTGATCTCCCAGCTCGGTGGCTGGGTCGAAAAGGGCATCTGTCGCCGTAAAAGGCTCATACTCAATACCGTTCAGCATGGAATAGAGGTCGTTGCAGATACCTTGACAGGAATAGGGGCAGTTATCCACCGCGATTTCAAATCCGGTGTCATCGCCCTTGGAAAAAGAATTTCCTTCCTCGTCCGTCATGGTGACCTTGGACACCTTGAGCCGCCTGCCGGTCGCGACTTTGCCGCGCACCATGGGAACATGAACGATGCCCTGCGCAGCTTCAACTGCGCCGGTCTGGTCGTAGACCAGCGTAAAGCCGTCTGCCGTGACGATGCGGTTGAACTCATGGTCAACGACCGGATAGATTTTTTGGGTCAGGGAACCGACACTGCTGCCGGTTTCCGGGGTCTGGGGTTCTCCGTTGCCACTGGACAGCTCCCACGCCAGCGCATAGCCGTCACCGGTAATGATGTCGTTATAGTATTCATCCACGATGCGGTAGGTTTCCGTGGGCGGTGCGGTCAACGTCACCAGCCGCAGCATTCCATCGTCCGTGATGGTCCAGTTGCCGCCGTTGCACGCGCCTATCCATCCTAAGACCTGCTGCATGGTGTAGCCTTTCGGGAAAGGAACCATGTAGTTCAGCCCTCGGTTGATGCGGGTGCGCGGGTCAATCGGCACACCAATGCGGTATGCGATTTCCTGCACGACAACGGCCATGGACTTTGGCCAGTCGCTTTCACTGTCGCTATCGTCCACCATTGCCTGCGATGTCTTGAGCATCGCGTCATAGCAGGACAGCGAGTATATGTTCTCCTCCTTGTTGCAGGTGTCCACCATGAACTCGCCGAATTGCAGCGTTTCCGTGTGCTCTGTAACATCCAAATCGGTGAGCCGGGCGATAATGCGCACGGAGGCTCCGTCTGGTATGCTCTCCCCATCGTCCAGAAGAACGTCCAGCTTCAAAGAGGCTGCATTGCAGTTGCCGATGCTAAACGGCGCTAGCGCAAGACTGCGGCTGATCTGCGGCGCGGAGATTTTATAGTATTCTTTGCCAGCGATGACGGCGCGGGAATCCAGATTGAACCGCCCGCGAGCCGCCAGCTCCGTCCACAGCTTTGTTCTCTGTCTCGTAGAATCACCTCCTTACTGCTCGGTCATGTTGAACGCCATGCCGACATAGTAGGTTTTCTTCGTGGCCTTGTCGTACCGCTGCGCACCGAAGGGCCGGTTCGCGCAGTAGTAGGTCTTGGTCAGATATCGCCCTGCATCCGGGTCCAGCAATGTGGCGCTGAAGAATGTCTGGCTCAGGTCTTTCGACAGCTGGGCAGCGACTTCCTCCGGGATATCCATCAGCGTGACGGACCATTTCATCTTGTGGCCCAGCTTGTTTCTGACCATGACCGCGTCCAGCGTGTTTCTTCCAGACTTGCTGGAATCCACATCGCTGTCCGTGGGGGTAAGGCCACCCTCTGCTACCCACTGGGTATAGTCATGATTTCCGATTTTAAGAATCGGTTTCATAGGGTTCTTGCCTCCTTATACTTCCGTAGGGGTCAGCAGCGGAGAGGTGCCGAACATCCGGGTCTTGCGGTTGATGTAGTCCACAGTATGCTGCGACAGGCTGTCAGCATCCACGCTTACCTCCACGCCGCTGTACTGCTCGACCGCTGCGCAGATGCTGTTCGTAGCACTGCCAATGGCCTGCACGATGGTGCGGGTCGTTTCCTCGTTGGAGGCGTGGATTTCCTCCACAACGTTCCCAGAGCCGCCGCCAGCGCTGCCGCTGACACCATACGGCGTGACCATGCCGGTCGCAACCGCAGGAATGAAGAAGTTCGCGCTCTGCGTGATTTCCGTCAGACGGTCAAGCAGGCTTGTAAAGCTGTCTGCCACCTTGTCGGAAAACCGGGTCAGAACATCATCCAGACCGTCCACGATATCGACCTTGCCAGAAACTTCGGACAGCAGCGGCATACCGCTGCCAGCGATCGCGCCGTTGGCCTCTGCTGCGCCGTCCTTCACAGTGTCAACCAGATTGCCCATCTGGTCCTCTGCACTGGACAGCAGGGCAGGCATGGCGTCCTTCATGCCCTCGTCAATACCGGCAGGCAGATACTCACCGATTTCACTGGCCATAAGCTTAGACGGCGAGTGGATGCCGAAGAAATTCTTGAAGCCGTTGACGATGTTGTTGCCAACGTTCTTGATGCCATTCCACAGGCCGGTTGCAGCATTCTTGATGCCGGTTCCGATGCCCTGAATGATGTTCTTACCAGTCTCTACTGCCTTGCTGGTCAAGTTCTTCACGCCATTGAAGATGTTGTTTATCACATCGCCGATGGCTTTCAGCGCGCCGCAAATCACGTCAATAACCGGCTTCAGAATGCCACAAACGAGGTCGACGATCTTGGCAATGACACCGAAAATCGCTCCCAGCACATCGCCAATCAGCTTGATTGCCGGAGCCAGTGCATCCACAACAGCACCCACGATTTCGGCCAGCACTGTGATGATACCGCCCAGTGCTTCCGCAATGACCTGAATGACCGGAGCCAGTGCATCTACGATGGCCGAAACGATACGGGCCACCGCGTCAAGGATAGTGCCAAACGCTTCAGCCAGTGCGTCAATCGCCGGGGCTAGTGCATCCACTATGGTTTGCAGCAGATTCCCGATGGTTTCAAAGATTTTCGATACGACTTTCCAGATTGCCTCAAATGCCGGGGACAGTGCATCGCTGAGGGTGTTCCAGATTTTTTGCAGGCATTCCAGAATCGTGGAGATAATCTTGCCAATGCCGTTGATAAGAGGGGTCAGCAGCTTTGCGATATAGCCGATGATGGTTCCCAGCACCGTGATAACATCGCTCAGGAAATTGCCGATGATCGTAATGACCGGCGCAATCCAGTCGATGATTTTTGCAAGGATGCTGCCCACAAGCTCAAACAGCTGCGCAATCAGACCTTGCAACATGGTGAACACATTCTTCACCAGTTCCACGATGGGTGTCAGAGCTTTCTTAATGGCCGCCATGACCTTTTCGACCGCTTTCTTGATGCGGTTTACAGCGTTCAGAACGGAATCCCGGAACTGCTCGCTATACTTCCACGCACCCGCGATAGCCACAGCAATGAGGGCGATAACGCCCACGGCAATGAGCAGCTCCGCGTTGACACCTTGCAGAGCCACCAGAATCCCATCTTTCAGGGCACTGAAAATCTGGCCGCCGTTCGCCACGATGTATTTTATACCCTCAGCCATACCAGAGGCCAGACCGGAGATAATGGTCTTGCCCGCTTTGATAAGGCCGGGCAGACCTTCCTGCTCGTAGGCTTTGTTCAGGTAGTCCAGAGAGGTGTTGATGAAGTCGGAAATGGACAGCCGCACATTCTTGTCCAGACTGTCGAAGAACAGGGTCGTGATGTTCTTGGCCAGCTCCAAAATATCGGACGTGTCGATGTCCGACCAGTCGATACTGAACAGGTTCTTGATGGTGTTGTAGATTTTGCCCAGACCGGTGTCATCGTCAAAGGCATCTTCTATCTTTTCGAGGTTTTCCTTGATTTTTTCCAGCGTGGTCGGGGCGACCTCTGCAACAGCGTCCGTTGCAGCGTCAACGGCAGCGCCCGCCAGCTGTGCAGCTGCTTTTTTGACATCGTCCGTTGCACTTTCCATGCCGACAATCAGACCGGCAGCGATAAAGCCGCCCTGTTCGGCAAAGACACGCGAGGGCGAGTGAATGCCCAGCAGCGTTTTGAAGGTGTTGATAAGGGCGAGGCCCACGTTGCTAATGGAGGTCTTGACTTCCTCGATTTTGGAGGAAATGCCGATGATGATGCCCGCCAGCGCGTTTTTGCCAGCGCTCGTGAACTTTTCCTTCAGGTTAGCGGCAAACGACACGGCTTTCTGAATCACAAGGTCGAGCTTTTCCTTGACCTTCTGCGGCATGGTTGCCAGCTGCGAAGCTGCGCTAGACACAGCGTCAGCAGCACCGCCTTTCAACTTGGAAATAAGGCCGGTCGCGAAGGACTTTGCTCTGGCGATGGTGTTGTCGAATTTTTCTTTTGCCTTGCCTGCCAGATTGCCCAGCTGGGAGGCTGCATCCGCCACAGCGTCAGCAGTGCCGGACTTCATCCGGGAGGCGATGTCCTTTGCAAAGCCCTTCACCTTGTCGATGGCCGCGTCCAGTTTCAGTTTCAGCTTAGAGGCCAAATCCTTGAACTCGTCTACCGCCTTGGACACTGCATCCGCAGCAGCATCCTTGACTTTGGACTTCAGGTCGCTGCCCCAACTGACCACCTTATCCAGCGCATCGTCAAGCTTGGCTTTCAGCTTAGACGGCAGGTCTTTGATGCCGTCCAACAGGCCTGCGATAATGTAGCCGCCAATCTCGGCCATCTTCTTGGATGGCGAGTGAATCTCAAATGCGGCGCAGATGCCGTCCCAGAACGGCTTGAAAATGTTATCTACAATCCATGCACCAACGCCGAAGATAGCGTCCTTGATGCCGAAGAAGAAGCCTGCAACAGCGTCGCCTCCGACCTCCTGCGTTTTCTCTTTGAAGTAGTTGCCCACATCGGCCAGAGATCCAGCCAAAATCTGAATGACTGCGTCAACGGATTCGCCGATAAGGCGGCCCAGCGCCTCCGTCAGCTCGTCCCAGCTCACGCCGGACACGGCCCGGATAAGCATTTCAACGAGGTCTTTTGCCACCTGATAGAAGTCGATGCCATCCATCAGGTCGGCCAGCGAGTTGATGGCCTCCGTGAAAGCGTCGAAAAAGCTCTTGACTGCGCCCTCCACATTGCCGTTGCGCAGCGCGTCGGACAGCTTGGCGGTGATGATCTCGCCAATCCGATGCCAGTCTTTGCTCTCCAGCCACTCTTGCAGCTCGTTGTAGAAGCCGGAAAAGCCGCTGGTGAACGCCTGAAGCACAGCTGTCCAGTCCAGCTCTTTCAGGAAACCACCGGCCACGTCCAGCGCCACAGTGAACTTCTTTGCCAGCAGCCGCCCGAAGATGTCCCAGTCAACCTCATTGATGATGCTGTTGACCGCCTCGGCCAGATGCTTGCCGATGTTCACCCAGTCCACCGTATCCACGGTGTAGTACAGTGTTTGGATGGCGGCATTCATGCCCTTGCCGATTTTCGTTCCCCAGCCAGACCAATCAACGCTATCCACCAGCTCGTTGATTTTGTCTCCCAGTAAAGTGCCGAGGCCTTTCCAGTCTGCTTCCTCGAATGCCTTTTTCAGCTTGTCCGCAAAGTCCAGCACCGCGCTGTCGATGGGAACCTGCTCAAACATCTTGGATGGGTCAACGGAGCCGTCATCCTTCGTGCTGTCACTGCTGTTGTCGTCCAGAATGTTCAGCTCGTCAAAGCTGGCCAATGCAGCTTTCGCCTTTTTGGCCGACTTGGACGTTTTATCGAGACTCTTTGCGTAGTCCTCTTGAATGGTCGTTGCTTTGGTGTACGTCTTTGCGCCGGTCAGCGCAGCCGTCAGCATACCAATCTTGGAGACTGCGTTAGAAATCAGGTTAATGAGCGTAACCAGCGCAGGAGCTGCCGCCCTTAGAATGGGGTCAAACGCTGCTGCAAAGCTGTTCTTCAGCCTCGTCAGTGCAGACATGAGGGACGATATCGCGGCGTTTGTCCGGCTGGAATACCGGGCAAGATTTTTATAACCGTCCACCAACGCGCTGCGCAGCTTGCTCATGAGGGTAAACAGGGAGCGAACGCCCAGACCATACCGCAGCAGCGTTCCGATTCCGTTGTTGAAGCTGGAATGCGTTTTCTTTGCCCGCAGGGACAATTTCAGCATGGCTGCCGCGCCCTTACCCAGCATGGAAACCATGCCCTTCAGGCCGCCGACAACGCCCTTGCCGATAATGCTGCCGAACTTTGCAAAAGCAGATGTGCCGCGCTCCACGCGCTGCACCATGCTTTCCAGCTTGCTCTTCACGGCGTCGAGAGCCGTACTCAGCTGGTCATACTCCGCAGAATCTGCGCCAGACGTGTGAGAGGTTCCATTCTCCTCCATCTGCGCCGCCTCGGCCCGGTATTCTTCCAGCTTTCGTTCGGTCTGCTCGATGCTGTATTGCAGCGTTTTCCACTTCTGCGAAGATTTGCTCACGTCCAAATCCTCGTATGCGGCCTCTTTGTTGAGCAGCTTGTCCAGCTCTTTTTCTGCCTTCGCGATTTCCGTCTGAAGCCACTGATAATCCTCAGTCGGGAGCCGAGCCTTGCCCAGCTGTTCCAGATTTTCTTCCAGTGCGGAAATCGTTTCACGCATCGGCCCGACCTTGCCATCAAAGGATTCTAAGGCGCTGGCGCTTCCCCGCATAGCCTTTTTCATGGTCGGTGCGAGGTTGTTTACCTTGGTTTGCAGGGAGCCGATTGCTCGTTGCATCTCTCGGCTGCCCTTGTCAAAACCTTCGGTTTGCAGTTCGGTATCAACGACAATAGAGCCGTCTGCCTGTCCTGCCATTTTGCCACCTCCTTAATCCAGCAGTTTGTTCAGTCGGTCGATTTCTTCCTGTTCCTCTTTGGAGCGTTTGACCTTCAGGACGCACAGGTCTTTGTTTGCAGCCCAGAACTCGCGCTCCCATTTTTCCAGCTTCTTGCCCTTGGCCTTTTTTGCCCGCAGGGACATGACCTGAGCGAATACGCCGTCATGGATCTCCATGAAGTAGCCCATGAACGTCCACCAATGCAGATGCGGGATGCTGCGCACCTCGCACCCGGCCACCTTGTTGATAGCAGGGAAGATAAGGGGCGCGTCCTGCTCCCAATCCATAGTCCGCACCGATGGACGGCCCTTTGTGCCGCCGGTGTGAACGCCGCAGTCCATGAAGTCGGCTGCCGCCTGATAGGCTGCACTGTAATCCGACTGCGGCATCTTGTCGAAGTCCCGGTAGATGATGAACAGGCAGATATAGACCTTTTCCTCATTTTCCAGTTCCGGGTCGTTGAACGCCTGCAAAACCTTCAGGATGTCCTGCATATCCGTTCGGATGGCATAGCTTGTGCCATTGACTTGAAGCCGGGTGGGGAGTTCGCCGATCACTGCTGCGGACCTCTGCGCCGCTTATTGCTGCCGTTCCGGTGCTTGCCGGTGCGGTAGCCGTGAGTGTACTTCTCCACACGGTTCTGTGCGAGGTTCATCTCATGGTCAAAGCGTCTTTCGATATACGCGCCCACGGCCTCGATTGCCACCTCGCAATAGAAGCGGCCGCCTACGATGGAGAAGGGGTTCATTTTGCCGAAAAACGCCTCTGCAAAGTTGCCATCGAACAGGGCGTTCAGCTTATCGGACAGCCGCTTCTCGGCCTCCTTCAGCGCGTCCATGGTCGTGGTGTCGTTGTCCTTTGCAGAGCCGTCACTGTTGAGGTTCACGCGCTGGATAGGCTCCAAAATGCTGTCGAAGCCCTTCACAAACTCGTCATATCGGTGCACGATGCCGAGGTCGGTCGGGCGCACATAGAAAACGCCGACACGCTGGCCGCGCAGGTTTGTGATAGGAACCTCCTCGGTGCCATCATCAATAACGATGCCAACGTTCTCAACCGGCTTTTCAACAGGCTGCGGGAAGTTCACGTTCTTCTGAATATCCATTATTGCCTCCTAAAAACATAGGGCGGCCAACCCCACGCTGACCGCCCTGTTCTCATGCTTTATTGTCGATTATTCGCTATCGCTGCCGGGCAGCTCGGTGAACGCCTTGGTCGTGGTGTCCCAGTTGCCCTTGACGCGCTCGCCTGCGTTGTAAATGGTGAACGGAATCTGCACACCGCTGGTGTCGCCGCCTACGGAGGTAGGAACGACCATGACCTTCTCGCGGTATGCCCATGCCACCTTGCCCTTGCTGTCAACCAGCACATCAACGGTGGTGGTCATGCAGTCCTTGCCGGTCAGACGACCATTTGCGATGGCTTCCAGCTTCTCATACAGCGGGTCGCCCTCCACTGCATAGTAGGGGTCCACCTCGCTCTGCGGCTCGTAGCCGTTGTGATTGATGGTGCTTTCACCCCAAATGTTTTTCGACACCTCAACGTCCGGGTTCAGTTCGAGGTTGTACTCCTCGAGGTCCTTACCCAGACGGACATACTTCGGGGTGTTCCCGGTGGTGTCAAAGCTGGCATCGATATAGTGAGCCAGCAGCTTACGTTCGATTTTCTCTGCCATGTTGTTCTCTCCTTATCTGCAAAAATTGTTTTCGTATCTCAGGCTGCCGGAGAACAGCCAGTCCTCAACGCCGTTCTGGTACACAGCATTCAGGTGCGAGGGGCTTGTGCGGGAAATGGCCCTGATTTTGCGGTTTCCCTCCGTCAGAGCCGGGTATGCGTCCATAGTGTGCATCTCACCGTTCACCGTGATGGGCTGCCGTTCCAGCCAGCGCCCGATGGCATCCAGCAGTTCCTTGCAGCGGATTCTCGCCACTTCGGTCTTGGGAGCGCAGCGCAGCACGACATCAAACGGATATGCGCACACCTGATGCACATCGCCGGTGATGGTTTCCGTTTCGCTCGTGATGGCTGCACCAACGGACGGAAAGAAGCCGAGGCCCTCGTCCTCTCCCAGCGTAGAAAATGCAACCTTCTTGCCGCACAGTGCCGGGCATTTGTTGAGCAGTTCCAGCAGCACCTTGCTCACGATCTCGGAGCCGTCAACATCAAACTTGACGGCGATATTTGCTTTAGGCATCTTCGCCTCTACCTCCTATGCGTTTTACCCTTTCCAGCCAATAGTCCTGATTTGCAGCCTTCGCAGCGTCAAACCAATGGTCTGTTGCTTGCGGGTTCGCCGTGGTCGAATAATTCAGCGGCCTGTCTGTCGGGACAAGCGTTGCGCCTTTGCGAAAGCGCAGCAGGTAGCCGCCGGAGCCGTCCGGTATCTTTGCGGGTCCTTTGCCGGTCTCAGAATCGACCATGACCTTGCCCTCGTACAGATACCGTGCATAGGGGCCGGGGAATACGACCCGCTTGCCGCCCTCGTCCACATACGAGCGCTGAATCTGACTTCCGGTCTCCATCGGCATGAACGGTTTGCAGTCTGCAAGCACCTGTTCTGCCAGCCACTCCTGAGCGGCTGCAAACTGCCGTGAAAAACGGTCGAAATGGATTTCTGCATAAAAGTGACCATGGACGCAGGAAAAGTCCTGAAAATGCTCCGTATCGCTCATTCAGCGTCCCTCCACTTCAAAGTGCGGAATGAGGCCGTAGAACGAGGCCGAAGTAACTATGTAGACTTCATCCTGTCCATGGTTCATCTCGTGGTATAAGCCGTTGTCGTAGTCGTCCTCGGAAACAGGCTGCTCCAGAGGGCAGCTGCCGACAACGACGAAATCATGTTCCGGCCAGAATGTGAAGCACTCGCCGGGGGCGTCCCGCGCTGCATAGGCTTTCGGGCCGATGTACTGCCGGGAGGCTGCCGTTTTGTCCGCTGCCGCCGGTATGATGATGCTCACCGAATCGCCGCCGTTGTTGCCGTGCGTCGTCGCGCTGCTCGCGCTGGCCGCAGCAAGCTGCACGCCCTCAAACACAGTCGTATACCAGAGGCCAGACGGTTCATGGTAGTTGTACAGCGTTATGGTCTGGTCGTGCATCATCTCACCCCCGCATACAGCAGGTTCACGCCGTCCGGGCCGGGGACGTTTGCGAGATACCGTTCAGCTTCAGATTGCAACAGGGAGTTCAGCGCTGCGCTGTCGGATGCAGCTTTTGCGTACACGGACGCCTCCGCAGACTGCACATAGGACACAGATTCCTTGCCAGAGGTCATAGAGGCCACAGCGGGCCGGAGATTGCCCTGCGCATCTTTGCTGGCCGCCGTTACCGTGCGCTGCTGCTCAACGCGGTAGAGGACATCCGCCAGAGCGCACACGGCTTTCTTTACCCGGGCAACATGAGCAGCTTCCCCGGGCATACCCTGCGCCAGCCGGTAGAAGGTGATGGTATCAACAGCATCGCTCGCACGTTCCAGCCATTTCGGCGCGGTCGCCTCGGTCAGCTCGTCGCCAAAATACCGGGTGGAGTAGAACTCATAATCCGCATACGCCATGGTTTACACCTCCGCTCAGGCGTCCTCTTCGGCTGCCACTGCGGCCTTTGCCTTGCCGGACTTCTTGGTGGGTGCTGCGGCCTCAACGGCGGGCGCATCCATAGCTTCATAGCGGTCGCTGTTCTCCATCAGCTTGATGGTCAGCGGGTTGTCAGTCTCCAGCACATTGCCGGTAACGATGTTCTTAAACTTTGCCATTATGATAGCTCCTTTCTCTTACTCTGCGCCCTTTTTCTTGAAAATCAGGTCAGGGGTGACGACCTTGGTGCCGAAGTGATAGAACAGGCTGACAGCGGTGGCCTCAGACAGAGGGATCTTCTCGGCAGTGTAGGTGCTTGCCATGACAGGCTGCGCCACAGCGCCGTCAACCATCAGCAGGTAATCGCAGCCAGCGGGCAGATGGGTGCAGGGCTTGACCTCGACGCCATGCCATGCGTAAAATTCCTCTGCCGCAGTGTCCACGTTGGCGCGGGACATCTTGTCGAGGTTGTTGCGAATCTTGCCATAGTAGGCAGTGGAAGTGACCATACGCATCATGGAGCGAGGCACACCGTCCACGAAGTCGTTTGCAGTGTTTTCTGCCTCCTGAATGACGGTCTCCAGCTCGTCCTCCACAGTTGCGCCGGTGGCAACAGTAACCTTGACAGCTTCGGCATCTGCTGCCTTGAAGAACTCTTTGTCCAGCTCTGCGGCCATGCGCAGAACATGGTTTGCAGCGCGGCGGTCAAGAACGCCGTTAACGCCATACAGCTTGACGTCCTTCTCTTCCATCTCTTCGACGATTTCCTTGTCGTTGTCGATGGCAACGGTCACGGACTTGGCCTTGATCTGGCTGCCTTTGCCAGCTTTGCGGGCAGTGCCATAGGCTGCGGAGGTGGCGTTTGCGAAGCGCTTTGCCTCCACAGTGCCAGCGGTCGGATCGCCGGACAGGTCAGTGTTCTTCATGTCGGCAGAAACCAGCGCTTTCTGCACGTTCTCAATGACCTTGCCATACAGCTCGGCCAGATACTCCTTGCCAGTGTCGGTGGTCAGGATGCTAAGGGATTCGATTCTTGCCATAGTGGTTTACCTTCCTTTCGGTTTAGAAAATTTTGGGCGGGGTGTACTTGGTTTCCGTCGGGGTGGTGTTGCCGGTGGGGCCGACAATCTTCGGCGCTTTCTTTTCAAGCTGCGCCTGCTTCTCAGCTTCCGCCTTTTCCTCAGCGGTCTGATACAGGCCGGAATCCTTTTCCTTTGCGCTCTTCATGAAGTCGTCGAAACCCTGAAATGCTCCGTCCTTCCACTTCAGGCCGTCCTTTTCGTCCATCACGTCAGCGGTAAGCTGGCGGCGGGCGTAGGGAGAGGAAACACCGTACTTGTCCAGCTGACCCTTGACCCAATCGCGCTGGTCACGCTGGGTCAGTTCGGTCTGCCGGTTCTTTTCGGCATCTTCGGCCTGCTTCTTGTACTGCGCGATTTCAGCCTTGACTTCATCAGCAGACTTGCCATCGAAGCCTTTCAGGGTGTCCTCTGCGGTTGCCAAGCGGGTTTTCAGGTCGTCACGTTCCGCCGTCAGCGTGGCGATGGGGGCCTTGGCGTTTTCTACGTCGAGGCCGTTGAGCTTAAAGACCGCGTCGATCTGTTCCTGATTCAGTCCAAGGTCTTTCAGTTCACTGGTTTTCATGGGATACCTCCGGTTCAGCAACTAAGCGTTTTAAGTCGTCGCTCTGACTTGTTGCCCCCTGCCTTGTTAAGTCCGCAGGTAGACTGATATTGCGCCCTCTTTGGCCTCATGCGGCCGTAGCGGGCATAAAAATAGCACGGTGCTTTTCGCATCGCGCTTGGAGCCAGCTTCTCGTGAAGGTCGTTTTCCGCAATCACGGCATTGATAGTCTCGGCATCGACTTCAAACATCGCAGACGGCGAACGGATACCCAGAAGCTTCTTAAGGGCGTTTACCAACAGCGGGTAAAGATACTTATTCATCGTCATCACCTTCCTCCTCCCATGCCTCCTGAATGCGGCGGCCATTGGCGCAGACTGCATCCAACGTGGCATCTGCCTGAATGTTCGTTGCGACCACGGCCTTGTCCATCATGTCCATGTGGTAATAACCGGTAAACACTTCGCCGCCGGGCAAGGGCGCTGCAATTGCAATTCGGTCAATCTTCAGCTCTTCCAGCTGCGCCAGAACGTCAGAAAGCCATGACGCATAGGGCGCGTCAGAAATCAAATAGCTGGCCATCGGTTAAACCTCCATGATGGGGATTCCGTAGTCAGCAGCGCACTGGTGTTCAATGCGACAACCACGCGCATCCTGCCAGCCGGGCGCGAACACGGCCACGTCGGCCTTTGCGAGAAACTCGATACTCCGGGCCAGATAGTCCAGAGGCTTTGCGGCGGGGCCGAAGTCGTCGAAGAACGTTTCCAGCGGCTCTACGGTCTCGCCGAGCTGATCTTCCGCCCAGCGAATCACGGCTGCGCGCTCCTGCAAGATTTCCGCATTCAAACGCCCGTTCATGGGCTGGCTAATAAAAATCTTCTTGCTCATTGTGCTTTCCTTTCTGTTTTTGGGCATGAAAAAACCACGGTGCGGTTTGCATCGTGGTCAACGGTTATTGGTTTTGGGCCAGAGCTTTGAGATATTCACCATACAAGCGCTTCTGCTCTGCGCGTTCTGCATCGATCTCCGGCGTGGAAATCGTGGCGCGGCTTGGAACAGAGTGTGTCCTTTTGTACTCAGCAACAAGAGCCCTTTCGCGGCGAACGCTTTCTTTGGTCAACTCGTTTATCTGCTCAACTGTATAACTCATTTTCTGGCCTCCCTGCGGTAGCACTTCACGCCCAGCCTTCGGCACGTTTCGTCAATTATGACGTGCTGGATATTTTCTTCGTAGCTGCCGAAGTCATATCCTCTGGCCGTCATAATAGAGTTTCGTTCTTCCTGCACTGCTTCGCATACAGCTTCCCATTGTTCAAGCGTAATGCCGCTCGGCACAACAAATTGGTATCGGTATTTGTAATCTACCGCCTCCATGATAGCCGTGCCGTCGGAAAACGCTGCTGGAATGTCTGCATCCGTGCTGAAAGAATACTGCGTCGTATCAGGCGGATGGGTGTGGATGTTGTAGCTCCCTTTCAGTTTATCACCCAGATAGGAACAGTCAACCCCGCGCGGGTTATTGTCGGTCATAAAATGAACTTCGCCATCTTTTGTTATGACCATCATGTTCTCCACGGTGGAAGATGCGTACTGTTCGCAAAATGTGTTCTTCAGGGCTTCGACCTGTTCCGTTTCGGCGGGGTCAACCTTGCCAAGATACCGGTGAACGCTCTCTCCCTGCTGCCCTGCATCACCGCCGCTGCCGCGCATAGAGCTGAACACAGCCTGCGGGGTGGTCGCGCTCTGACGTGCCGCCTTTGGTGCGGCAGCCTGTGAGCGTTTGGCAACATACAGCCGGTCGTTCAGCGGCTTCAGGTCGTTTTCCCGGCAGAACTGGTTATAATCCGTCGTGTGTTTTTGCAGTCTTGCCGCTGCTCTGGCTGCTTTGTCCTCCAGAGCCGCCCGCAGAGCGTCGTCTGTGGCGTTTTCGGCTGCGGCCTGATAACCTGCCATCTCGACTTTATCGCGCCGGATTCGGGCTTCTTTCGCCCGCTGCTTTTGCGTGAGGTCATAGACCCTGCGGTTTTCCTCCTCGTCGAAGTTCTGGAAAGGGTTGTGGTTTGGATCGCCGGGACCGAAGCTGTGACGGCAGTTGTAGCCGCCCAGCCCCTCGCCGGTGCCGTAGCCGGTCGCCTCGACAAAGAGCGGGAGGCCCGGCGTTCGCCCGGTGCGGCTGTACAGCTTGCCCTGCCACCAGAAGTGGTTGCCGGGGTTTTGCCCGCCGTCGCCGTAACGTGCGCCCCGATGGGCAGATGCGCGGATGATGTCCCAGTCGTGGTCTATCATGCCCTGCATGGTCATGTTACCAGTGGCCTGACTGATACCGGTGCGGACTGCCCGCAGCACGGCGGTCTCGATGGTGTCCCGGTGGCCGGTTGGATAGACAACGTGCGTCTGGTGCTTTACCAGTTCGTCCACGCCCTCCTGTACTGCTGCCGTGTAGGACTGCGCACCGGTAATGACCTTGAAATGCGCCTCGTCCAGCACCTTAAAAAGCCGCTTCTGCGATGCGCTGGCCGTGGTGCGGGTGAAGTTGTGCGCCTCGCCCTGTGTGCGGGTGTAGGCATCTTGCAAGATGCGCACCATGCGGCTGGACAGAGCCAAAGGCTGCACATCATGACCGGCTGCTGCATAAACAGCGCAATCCGCAGCCCACGCCTTGACCGCTGCATCTTCAAAGATAGCCGCGATTTCGGCGTCAGACTGCTTCGTGAACAGTTTCAGCTTCTTTTGCAGTTCCTCCAGATGGCCGCCCGCTGCTTGGTATACCTCAGCTTGCCACTGGTCTGTCCCGGACAGTACAGCGTCCTCTCCACGACCAAGACGTGCCATGAATCGCTGTATCATGTCCAGCGTTATCCACTGGTTCAGGTCGTCCAGCGCCGGATACAGCGTTTCCGCAAGCTCTGTGATTTGCTGCGGTGTCAGCATCGCGCCGCCTCCCTCCGGTTATTCCTCGTCAAACAGGCCCTTTTCCTTTTCGGCTGCTTTGGCTTCCGCAACCATCTTTTTTGCCTCTTCCTCGCTCATGCCCTCGAACTTGGTGAAGTACAGCCAGAGCGGAATCCAGCCTTGCGAGGCGTAGTTCTTCCAGCTGGCCTTGTCCTCTTCGTAGTTATAGGTGATGTCGCCGAAGTTGTAGGTGGTTTCGTACTCGCCAATCGGTGCAGCGTCCAGCAGGGTTGTGAGAGCGTCTGCGCCTTTTATAGCCTGTTCGATGGCGCTGCGCAGAGCGTCGCGGTCTGCCTTGATGGTCTGGATGGTATCGCGGTCGTCGCTTTCCACCTGCGTGGCCGTAATCATGCCGGTCTGGCCGTCCATGACAAAGACGCCCTCGCTGAAGCCGCATTTGACGCCCGCCATAGACAGGTCGAAGTTGATGTCTTTGACGCGGGCATCCGTGAGTACGGTGGGAACGTGTTCGGTGACGGGCTTGCTGTTATCAGTACTCACGCCCAAGCCTTTGATGAAACGCGGCAGTTTGAGGTTGTGAGCGTTGGCGTACTGGATAGCCGCCTGGTCAACAAAAGTTATGTGTTTGCTGTCCGCAATCTCGCCGTTCTTCCGGCTGAGGGCAACGTCCAACGCCTCTAATTCAGGCAGGGCGTTGGCAAATGCGGACATTCCCAACGGGGATGTGGGGTCGATGATGTTGGCACCAGGCAGACGAAAAAAAGCAAACAGCGGGGTTTCCAGCTGCTCGATCTGAACCTCCGGCTGCATCTCCGCCCACTCGTCCACCTCGGTCAGCGGGATTTCTGCGCCCAGCGTGTACTGGCCGCTGCCCATCGTGCGGTTGCGGAATGCCTTGTTGGTGATGACATACAAGCCGTCCCTGAACCGGTGGTACTCCAGACGTGTGTAGTGGTCCATGCCATGCGTGATGTACTCGGCGAAGATGGCCCCCGTGATGTTGCCATTGCCGTCCTGCTTGGCGATGCCGAACTCTCCCGGCAAGGCAAAGTCCCAACTATCACCGTTCCATTTGATAGCGATGCCGCCCATACGTTCCGCGTCGGCCACCTTATCGGGCAAACGCTTGATAAGGTCGTCGCAGATGGTCTGCAAATAGTCAGCTCTGGGTGAACCGGACACCGCAATGCCGATGTCCAAACATACCAGACGGGCACGGTAGTCGGTGATGTGCTTGCCCATGCCGTAGGGCTTGATATCGTCGTCGGCATCGCGCCACGGCGGCTTTTCAGAGGACACATTGTCCCAAAGTTCCAGCGCCGCGTTCATTGCGGACGATTGAATAAGCTCCACGCCGAACACCTTGCCGACATCAGTGCGTACAAACATTGATTTTATCCTCCCCCATAGGCGGGAAATAATGCTCACAGCATTTCACCCCCTTTCCTGTCATGCGACCCACTTCAATTCTGCCCGCAGCGCCGTGCGGCAGAAGTATCGGACTTGGTCCATAGAGTGGTCAAACTCCTTGATGACAGCATCCTCGTCGGAATCCTCGTCCCACGAATACTGCTCGAACTCCCGGAAGGTCGCCTTGCAGCTCTCGTGGAACAGCAGGAGGCCCATGTTTATGTACTTGGTCACATCCTGTATTCCGTTCAACACGTCGTTGTCAGCCTTGACCACCAGCCACTCGGCATACTTCTGGATTGTTTCCACCATAGAAGATGCCGACGGGTCGATGATGATGTATTCGATTTTTATGCCGCCTACCAGAGCTTTCAGCATCTTGTAGTAGGCCTCGTTGTCCACACGGTTGGCGCTGCCGCCTTTGTAGTACAGCTCTCGCACCATGATGGCACGGTGGCTCACCGGGTCATAGTCCCACAGCCCAGCAGCAAAGGGGTTATGAGTGCCGTAGTCGATGGACACATAATAGCGGTGCCGGGGATTGTAGGGTATCTCCTCGTGGATAATGTGCTTATCCCGTGAAAACATGGGATAAACCAAACCCTCGGCCTTGACCCACAGTCCCAGAATAAAGCGGTTGTAGAACACGCCGGTGTACTGGTTCCGGTATCGCTCTTTGATGTGTTCATCCAACGTCAGGTTGTCCTCCATTGTGAAGTGGAGGTACACCAGCCGCCGCTTTTTGCACCGCAGAATCCACTTCTGGTAGAACCAGTGCTGTGGACCCGCCGGGTTGCAGTTGAACCAGTATTTTGACCCTGTGATGGAGCAACGGGCGGTCGCCTGATTGACAAAGCTCTCCGGCATCAGTGCCACTTCGTCGAAGAACGCACCGGCCAGCGTGATGCCCTGTATCAGATCCTGCGAACTTTCGTCCTTGCCGCCGAAGAAATAGAATTCGTTGCTCTTGTCGCCTTTGGACACCTCCCAGAAGTTGTCCGCCCGGTGCTCGATGACCTCATATCCCCTGCCCAACAACTGCTGTTTGAGTACGCCCAGCACGTTGCGGCGCAGGCTGGCGATGGTCTTGCCGCAGAGGGCGAAGCTCTCACCGTCAAAACAGGTCATTGCCCAGGAAACAAAGGAAAAGCCCATGGTGACGGTCTTTCCGCTTCGGATAGCTCCATCATCAATGATGCCGTCGTAGTCGTGGAACGCACTCTGCGGCGACCACCAGACCAGCGTTTGCATCTGCTTCTGACTGAGCGCTTTCCACTGGAACGGCTTTGCTCTACGAAGTCGGCGCATCCTCGTCCTCCTCCGTTTCGTCATCCGGTTCCGGCAGCATAGCGGAATCATCACCAGCAGGGAACGCATTCGCGGCCGCTGCGGCGATAGCTTCTAAGAAACCGTCGCTTGCAGCCTCCTGCTGCTCCTGCTTTGCCCGGCGCTTGGCGGCACGTTTTTCCTTTTCTGCGGCCTCAGCGGCTTCTGCCTGCTCTGCGATTTTGTACACCAGAGAAGCAGCCTTGACGTTGCCCTTCAAGCCCTGCATGAGCATCTTCCAAGCAAGTGCTGCGGCGTAAGTGCAGTCCTCTTCATCGAAGCCCTGCTCCTGCAACTTCTGGGCAAGCTCTTCCGTTGCAGCGGTTTCCATGAGGATCCGCATATATTGGGCGGCCTGCTTTTTTCGCCTACGGGCTGCACCAGATGCTTTCCCGGCTTTTCGGGCGTTTTCTCGGCGTTCATTCGGCGTTCGCTGCTCATTTGACACCAGATTTTTCTCATTTGGCACATCACCACCTTCTTCCCCATCTGTGAGGGGTTCCACGCTTAGCCCTCGTCCTCGATGCACACGTTCTGGACCTTCTTATAGGCATCCAGATATAGTTCCTTCTTGTCACCGTTGTAGGTGGCCTCATAATACATCCCGTCAGGAACGGTTGTGGACAGCAGCGCCTTGTTGTTCTGGAGGGTCTTACAGTTCCAGACAACGTACACATCAGTCACCCCGATTTTCGGAGTGCCCTTCAGCTCGGCGTTTGCATTGTGGAGGCACACGACCGCGGCGATCGCGGACGCGGTAAAGTTGTTAGAATCCATCTTGATGTTTCCTTTCTTTATTCCAGACAGTAAAAAGCCCTCACCAGCAGGGATGCTGGCAAGGGACAGGCTTATACGCTCCTGATTACTTTGGCCTTGGAGAACGTCGGATGGTCCTGCGTCATCATGTCCAAGAACTCGTCGCGGGTAAAGCCGGACAGGCGGAAGATTTCCTCCGGTTTCATCCCCAGTTGCTTGCCGATCTCGTCCACATCCTTACCCTCATCGAGCAGCTTTTTGACGATGGCCTTCATCGGCTCCAACAAGTGGGTGCCACGGGCGCGGTTATGGGTGATGGTGCCGTACACATCGGCATCCTCGTTCCCGTGATGGTCAACGACCACGACCGGCACCTTCCCGCCCAGCATGGAGAGCAGCGGTTCTCTACCCGATACGGTCCAGCGGTGGAAACCATCAATGATAGTTCCGTCCGGCCGCACTACGATGGGCAGCGTCCAGCCGTTTGTCAGGATGGACTGCACCAGCAGCTTCAGGTTGTCCTCCGACACCTTGTTGGGGTTGTAATCATTCGCGTGGATTTTCTCACGTTCTACCCACTGAAGGGAATTCAGCGGGGCAAACAAGTCAATGCTTTCCATTCTGGGCCTCCTTGATGGCTGCATTGTGGTCGTTGTAGATGTTGGTCCACAGGATACGCAGGATGCGCAGCTTGGGATCTCCGTACAGCAGCCCCTCGTACATGGTCTTGTAGTGCTTCTGCTCTGCAATTCCGTAGGTCTTGATGAACAAGCCCTGCCAGTTTCGCAGGTGGGACAGTGTGTCCTTGGCGATGGTGTACCGTTCCGGGTGGAGGAACAGGATATCTTTGCAGAGGGCCTTGTAGTCCTTCTGCTCGGTTTTCTCTTCCAGCTCACGCCGCTTGCGGGTGCTGCGCCGGAACATCTCGCTGTCCCAGTAGAGCAAGACCAGATAGGCGTTTGGCTCTCGCCTCTGTATCCGTTCCCACAGGTCGGGGTCTGTTTCGGCAATCCACCGAAGCCCCTGCGTACCGCAGTCACCAAAGAATGCACACAGGCGGAGGGCGTTCTTTCGGACCCCCGCCTCGTACAGCCGCATATAGATTTCTGGGAACTGGAGCTTGCGCAGCTTGATGTACAGCCACACATCGCTGTCCATCCAATCATAGATGGGATAGAACTTCCCGCCTTTCCCGATACGGTCCATCTTCGTATTGGCAATGCACTTATACCGGGTCAGGCTTTCTGCGGTGCGCAGGCCGACCAGCTGAATGCCATCGCGGAATGCTTTCTCGCAGAACGTCTGATAGTTCATCTCGCCGGGATAGCTCAGGTACGGGCTGTACATGATGGCGAAATCAGGCGGCTGGCGCATCCAGACATTTTCCTTACCCGGCTCCCACGTTATCCACGATTCGGAGCTGGACAGATGGTCGATGACGGAAACCTGCTTGAACGGCAGGCAGAACCAGAGGAACTTTGCGCCGACAGACAGGAAGTTGCGCCGCCAGCGGTATGCGGCATCCACCATGGATGGATAAAGCCCTTCCTCGTCGATGAACGTCGCCGTCAGTTGGCTGGCGCTGATTTCGCCGGCGCGTATCATGTCGTACACCAGACTGGCCATGCACAGGCTGTCCTTGCCCGATGAAAACGACAGATAGATTTTGCAGCCGTTGGCGAACACATTGCGGATGCGGATCTTCGCAGCCTGCAAAACATTCAGGCTGCTTTCTGCTACTTTCACCGGCATATCAGCTCACCTCTATCATCTCGCCGCATTTCGGGCACCGGATGTATCGGTGCTGAGACTGGCTCTCGTATACCGGAGCAGTGTTTTGCGGTTCGGAAGGTGTAGACAGCTCTTGTGCAACAGAAGCCCGCTGAGGGGCCGCGGAGGTCGAAGGAGCGCTATACACAGGAGCGGCGGGCGAATAAGACGGTGTTTCCGCATAAGGAACGTGCTCTTCCACCTGATGGCGGTTCATGGCCGAAACCTCTTCCTGCGGGAATGTGCCGTAGGAATCCACGATCTCGTCCACTTCGGCCTCGGTGCTGTTGAGCATTTCCAAAAGGTCAGCGTCCCAACCGGGGACATCCACATCCCCGTCCAGCTCCTTGACCAGCTCTTCGATGACATCAACATCCGTAAAGCCCAGTTCATAGACCTTGTTGTCGGCCATCATGAGCTTTTTCTTCTGCGCGTCGGTCAGACCAGCCATCACATAGCAGTCACAGGTTTCCCAGCCCATGCGGAGCAGAGCTTCGTACAGGCCGTTGCCCGCGATGATCTCACCATCTTCGGCCACGACCAACGGTTTGACTTGTCCGAACATTTTAATGCTGCGGATGTACTCGGTCAACTGCTTTTCGGAATGCCGGCGGATGTTGCGGGCGGGCTTATGCAGCTCGGAGAGCTTCTTCTGTGTGATAATCACTTGCCAGCCCTCCCTTCCAGAAAGGCACGGGCAGCAGGAATGACCTCTGCGGCATCACGGACGACTTCCGGCGACAGGCTGAAAATCAGCTTGAAGCCATCCTCGACCGTTACCGGTTCTCCCCAGATGGGCCAAGGCGTAGGGCCATAGACCCAGCCATTTTCCCACTGGTACGTCGGCGGCAATGCCAGACCGTGATAGTGGATGTAGCCCAGAACAGCCTCATGCGGCCAGTCTGCAATGGCAGCATACCGAGTTTCGCCGGACTTTTTGCGGATGGCGTAGTCCTTTCCGCAGGTGTTCCCGTCTATGACGCGGTGTCCTACCAGCAGCAGTTCCGTTCCATGCTCCTCAAAGTAGGTGGTAAACGTACGGCGCTGGAGCAGCCCATACCAGATGTTCAGGCGCTTTGCGTCGTTCACGAACAACAGCTCTGGGTGCTTTTCCAGCCATTCAAGGTTCAGGCCAGTATTGATAACTTCGCAGCCAGCCGGGGCGTTTTCCAGAGCCCAGGAGAGGTACTCCGGGAATTCCAGCTCGCAATGACCAAAGAAACAGTCTTTCACGCCAGCCTTTTCACAGAGCTTGCCGAGGACAATGCTGTCCTTTCCGGCGCTCCACGCGTAGGCCGCGCTCTTTCCTGCCGTAGCTTTGATGATACGTTCGACCGCAGCATCTTCAAAGGCATCGACTTCATCCTGTGAAATCAATTCCTCGATGTGCTGCATCGCCGCCAGCCAGTCGGCATTCCGGCTGACCTGCTTTCTGCCCAAAACCTTTTTCATCGTGCGCCCTCCTTTTCATCCGAAACGAGGTGCAGAACGACGGATGCCATGAGAACAGCAACGATGATGTATACGCGGATCTCGCTCATCAGCGTCCAGATACCCATAACACCCAGCGGAATCAGAATTTGCCACGAGGCCACCGTGAACACATCCAGCGCAAAACCGACCTTTTTGCCAAACACCAAATACTCCGAATAGAGATAAGTGGACAGCGAGGACAGTGCAATGATGGTGATCAGGATAGCTTTCAGCGTATTCAGCAGCGGGCTGAAATTCACCCATGTGAGCAATGCAGCCAGCACCATGTACACGCCGAACATCACGCCTGCCAGCACAAAGGACATTTTCATGTTGCCGTGCCGGGTGCCATCATCGTTCTTGTCGTTGTAGGAAAACAGCGAGTAGTAGTACGGATAAGTGAACGGGCCGGGCAGCAGCAGAAAGCCTTTGTAGAGGCCAGTCTGGATGCCAGCAGCGTTCAGGCCGGGCTCGATGTTGACGAAGTTGCCATGAGTGTGAACCAGAGCTGCAACGACAACAACGGCCAGCAGACCATAGACCACCACCCATGAGAAGCCATCGGATAGAACGTTGCGAATCATGCCGTCTTTCAGCAGCATAAGCAGGAAGATGGCGCAGGTGGCATAGACGATAACCATGCCGCCCTGCGTACCAATCGGGGTGTCGCCGAAGATTTCATAGATGCCACTCATCTGCGTCCACGTTTGGAACATGGTCAAAAAGCCGATGAAGTAGAACATCACTTTGCTCTGCATGATACGCCGGACGGTCGGGATGTACTCCGCAAACAGACCGAAGAGAATGCAGGAAAGCGAGTTGAACACGGCCCAGATGATAGCTGCGGTTGCGCCGTTGCTGGTAGCCAGTGTGCGGAAATTCATGAGGCTGCCCACGCCTGCCCATGATGCAACAATGGAGCAGGCATAGAACAGAGTGGGGTTTGCTTTGAACTTGTTTTTGATTTTCTGATACATTCGGAAAACTCCTTCTTTGAACCGGGCCTGGCGAAGTGCCCAGCTTGCTGCACCCCGAACTTTCAAGGTGCAGCGGTGATGCCATGCGCAAAGGAGCAACGCACGGCACGGATATCCTCCTTTCGGTGCAATAAAATAGCGGCGCTCACCGGGAATAGTGAGTGCCGCTTGGCTTGATTGGGATTTTGCAGCCTAATAATATCACAGGTTCTATCCGTTGTCATCTACATTCATGTCAAAGCGTGTACCATCATCTACCACGATGTCAAACAGTCTACTATCGTCCGCCATCGTCCACCATTATCCGCCGCCATCCGCCACCATGTCAAACCGTCCGCCATCGTCCGCCATTATCCGTCAGCATCTCCCTTTATCTCCAAAACAAAAAAGAGGCCCTGCGCTTGGCAGAGCCTCTCAATCAATGTGTGGAAAGATAATTATAGACCATCCGGGATACGCCATTTTCAGTGTAGCACTTTCCGAGTTTCCCGGCGATTTCCGCCCACGTCAGGCAGCGGACGAACCGTAGCCGGAAGATAAGGTATAGCCGGGCATCCATGATGCTGCGGCAGTACGCCTCTACTTTGAGCCGTTCCGTCTGGGCCTGCGCCTCTAAGTACTGAATGCGGTCTTCCATGTCCGCCAGTTCTACGGCCAGATCTCCGACCTTATCCCTGACACCGGAAACATGGGGCATTCCTGTCAGTTGCGGGGAGGCCGGACCTGCTTTCTGTCGCAGATTATCGTAAACCTCCCGATCCTTTTCGAGCGCCGTCTGAATGTCGTAATACTTGGACAATTCCTGAATGGTCACAACCTACCTCCGTATGCACTTCAGCTGCCGCCTTTCGGCGGTGCTTCTGCTATTTTATCACAACTTGCGGTAGGTTTGTAGACCGGAAGGCCACAAATTATGTGGTCTGCACCAATTTTGCACAGGCCCGGCACCTCGTAGGTCTGGCCGTGGGCATCGGTGCGCCGGATGGGCGGGTCAAGGGATATGTAGTGGATGCAATTCAAACAGTTCATTTTTATATAAATTGATACCGGTTCAGACAATTGGCATTGTCACAGAAGCGCTCGTTTTCGACAATTTTTAGTGGACGGCCACAATATGCGCAGTAGGTAGGCCGCGTACCGCCTGATTCTGCGTCATAATCGCCGTGGGTTCCGCCATATAGCATAGATGTCAGAAAGCACGCAATGCTCCCTTCCCCCACGCAGATTGAGCAATGCGTCCTCGCTTTACAATTCCTGCAACTCATTGTCTTCCCTCCTTTCTGTTATATAGCACCAACTCTGCGGAGGGCGTTTCAGATAACATCCCTCAATGGCACATTCTGGCGGCTGCATCCAACTGTCAGACGGCATATAATTCTCACATTTCGTGTTCCCGCAAATGTTGGTTCCGTTCATGCTTTGAAAGTCGAAACGGCAAAACTCGTGCAGGCTACGGGGCTTATCGTAGATTTTGAGGTCGGAGATGTACCATCCATACAAATCACGAAGCCTATCATGTGGCACCGCAGTTTTGTTCCACCCTGCATACTCTTTCACTTCATCATAGGTAAGACAGCACCCAGATACTCCATTCCGAATACTAAACGGCCCCGGTGGCGTAATGGTCGAAATACGGTCACAGGTAAACTCACCGATAACCAAACTGTCCAATCGCAGCCACCCTTTACCCGGAACAATTCGTAACCAACCAGCGTGGGGAGCTTTCGTGCAGTAGATATACACCTTAAATGGTGTTTTCATCTTCGGACGCGTCTTGCGCACCTCAACGGTTTTCTTGCCCTGAAGGATGAGGTCACACCATTCGGGCCGGATGCTCAAAAGAACTGCTTTCACTTTTCGTCAACCTCCGCGCACGCCCTGCGGCAGGGTTCGCACTTTTTGTACGGCTCTTCGAGCCAGCAGTTGAACAGCAGGCACTTCGGCTTCCTGTATTCAGGCGGAGCCTTGTTTCCGTGAGTTTGGGTGCGTAGTGCATGGTATTTGCATACCTCTTTGCCCCAAAAATCTCCGCCGAACTCACATTTTCCATACCCCGGCGAAACCTCATGCTCAACTGTGATGATTTTCATTTTTTCCTCCCCCACTGGACTTTTCTTCCTTGCGGCTGATGTTACTGGAAGCTGCGCACAGGCCCCACATGAACAGCCCAACTGCCAGCCCGATGACCGTGAAAATCTGCCACATATCTTTCACCTCATTCCTTATACCGGCGCGTGGAGGGATCCCAGCGCATCGTGATCGGATTGCCGCAGCGGCAAGGAATCGTCAGATCTGCATCTGTCATATTGGTGAGGCCATAGGTATGTACCCCGCAGCATTCGCAGTCAAACTCGTATGCACACAGCCCTTCCAAGCTGATGGTCGCGCCGCAATGGCACCCAATGCTCACCTGCGGGATATGCAGGAATGTGCCAAATTCCCTGCCGCAGCACTTGCACCTCAGCCGGAGCAGCCCTCTGGCGCCGGGCACCGGTTTTCGGTTATTCTTTTTTCTCATGGATAAATCCTTTCTGCTGGTCAGTCCTCACCCAGCACTTTTTCGATAAGGTCAAAGACCATCTCCCGGTCTTCGGTCGTCAGGAAGTCGGCAGCCTCAATTTCAAATTTCAGGCGGTCAGCGTACTCTTTCGGATCAGACATCTTCTGCATCCTCCCCTCTGCACAGCTGGAACGCATTGCAGTGGTCATCGCAAGTTTTGCAGCATTTGTCGCATTCAGGGTGAGCAGCTTTGCACTTATCACAGGGTGTGTCGGCTTTGCTGCCGGATCCATACACCGCAAAAAGCTGGTGGGTGCCGTCCTGCAAGGCCTTTTCGTCATCGGCCATTTCATAGCCGAGGGCGGTCAGCAGTTCATAGGTGCTGTCGAGGTCGTCATTTTTGCGGTGAACGAACTTGCTTGCACCTGTCGGTCCATTCCATTCCGTGCTCCAATAGCCCTCACGACTACTGTCCGTCGCATCGAAGGCAACCGCCAAGAGAATCTTCTCCGGCTCGGTATCGTAAGCGTTGAACATTTTCAGGGCATCTTCCAATTCCGTGTCTTCCCGAATCTGCTCATCCAGACCGATGCCGAGCAGCCGCAACACGTTTTCGTCATCCTCCATGTGCCGATATTCGGTCAGAATCGGGGTGGAATAAGCCAAGATTTCCGGCAGGTGCTTTTTGCACTCTGCGGGAGTCAAGTCCTTCACGAAGTCCCAGCGCAGCTCGTACATGAGCTTCGTAACAGCGGCAAACTGTTCTCTCGCAAGCTGCTCGGCGGCTCTTGCGGCCTCCCTCGCCGAGTTGCTGGCATCCTCGGCTTCCGTATCGCGAGGTTTGTACAGGTCAATCTGATTTTCACTGACCTTATAGACATAAGCGATCTTGTCGGCATCTTCCGGCATGACGACTTCCTTTTTTGTGCCCCACTTTCCGTACGCATTTACATGCTCATGCGTCTGGTAGGAGGCCTGCGAATCTTCCGTAGCGAATTTTTTCAGCTGCTCAACCCATTCGGCCTTTTGGTGCTGCCATTTTTGCTGCTCCAGCGCATCCTGCATGGCCCGGTTGAAGTTCTGCGTACCGAGGGTTTCCAATACCCGGTTTCGGGCTTCCAAGTCCTCGATTTTGTCCAGCTGGGCGAAATCGGACAGGGTGGCACCGCGCTTTTCGGCTTTCTTGAAGCTGTCGCGGTTCAGTTCCAGCAGCTTGATGCGCCGCCGGATAGTGGACTGGGAGAATCCCGACTTGTCGGAGATCTGCTCCACTGTCTGCCCGAAGTCCATCATCATCTGGAAGCCCTGCGCCTGTTCGTAGACGGTGAGGTCTGACCGCTGCATATTCTCAATCATCATGGTCTGCATCTGCTCCCGCTCGTCCATCTCTACGATGGCGCAGGGCAACTCGTACAGCCCGGCCTGCTGCGCTGCTGCCGCCCGGCGGTGGCCGATGATGATGGTGTAGTCCTCACTGGACCACACAGCCTTGGGTGTCCATGCTGCCGCTGCTGCGGCTGCATCCCCGCCCTCGTCAACGCACTTTGCGATGTACTCCCGGCTGTTGAGGTAGTGGCCGGGGATTACGGTCAAGTTCTGGTACACGCCGTTTTCCTTGATGCTGGCGGCAAGTTCGGACAGGTCGCCCAGTTCCTTGCGGGGGTTATCGGGGTGAGGGTACAGCTGCCGGATAGGGATGTAAGTAATGTCTGCCATAGGGATACTCCTTTCTTATTTCGGGTTAGAAAAACGTGAGCTGCCCGGTTTTGGTTTCGTTAAGAGGCTCGTTTTCCGGGGCTTTAGGCTCATTTTTGATAGATTTTTGCAAATTTGCGGGCTTAATATCGGATTTTTCGATTTTTGCAGGTTCGCCTTTTGGTTCAAACAGCAGGTTCATCTGCGCTATCTGGCGGCGCATATACCACACGTCGGTTGAGAAGAGCGGCATATACCAGATACGATTTTGTGGCCCTGCGGGCAGCAATCCGCGGCTGTCGTAGGCCGTTGCCGGATTCACGAGTGTGTCACCGATGACTACATATCCAGCGCAGCCCATAAAGCTGCACTGGATGTAGCACATCAGCCCAACGATGAAGTCAATATCTTGGGCTATGACAAGGACTTTGTTGTGGTAGCAGATATTCCGTCTTTTGCAGACGTTCAAAAAGGCAAGCAGCGTGGCTCCAGCACCGCAGGCCGGGTCGGATACCGAGATGAAGCCCTCCATGTCCGGGTGCAGCTTCGGGTCAAACGTAATCTCAGCCATGCAGCGGCACACATCGTAGGGAGTGAAGAACTGCCCGGCGTGGTCGTTTCCCAACTCGCACATCATGTACAGGGAACCAAGGAAATCTTGGTCGGGGTTCTGCTCCATGCCCATGACCACCTCGGCCAGCATTTCGGCCATACCGTCCCGCTCCTTGGCGGAGTATTTGGAAATGATGGTCTGGTACATCTTGGTGCGCTCCGGGGCATTCACCTTATCCGTGCTGTTTGAAATCTCGATGGCCGTCAGGGTGACGAAGTCCTCCCAAATCTCCCAACGGCTATGCTTTCCTGTCAGCCCGTTGAAGATTTTGAGGAAGTTCTTCTGATGGTCGTCGCGGATGCTGCGCGTTACTGCTGCCTTTGCCATGAGTTATTCCTCCGTCTTGTGGAGGTAGTAACGACCATCGTAGAAGTCGATCAGGTCTTTACTTTCCAGCTTATCCAGCAGCTCCGTGGCCGCGCTGAGGTTGATGTTCAGTTTATCCGCCACATAGGGCTGCGTTACACCGCTGGTATCAATGAGCGCCAGAACCTTTGCTTCATCATCGGATTCCGCTTTATCCGCTTCTGCGGTTTCCTGCGGCGGCTGAACCACGGGAGGGGTGTTCTCTCCGGCAGGCTCCGGGATGTCCGGCATCTTGGCACCGATGGCCGTCAGACGGCCGCTTTCAATGAGATCCCGGAAGAAGAACTGAAGGTAGTAGGAGTGCATATTTTTGAAGATGTTCTTGATTTTGCCGAACAGGGCATCCTCGATGGTGAAGGTCTTGCTCATGCGGTAAACCAGTGCGCCATCCTTCATCGTGAACAACAGGTAGGCATCCGGGGAAATATAACTGTCCTCGCTTGCAGCCTCCAGCATGGACATCTGTTCCCCAACGCCGCCGACCGGGCGGATAATCAATTTGATGGGATAGGCGTTCTTGATGAAGGTGTAGGTCAGGTCGTGGGCCTCGCAGATGTTCTTCAGCTTGTTGCGCTGGGCGGCAAACTTGGAGGCTTCGTTTTCGTAGTTATCCATGATATGTATTCCTTTCATTTGTTCGACGAAAAATTGTAATCGTTCTCCCGGTTTTCAATGGCAGTCAGGCCGACGGCGTATGCTGCCCAAATGTCTGCCTTGAAGCCGTAAAAGAAATCCGGGGCCTTCTTTGTGCCACGGCCGTTTTTGAGGTCGTGGTCTGCAAAGCGGTCAATAAGTGCCCGCCGGATGGCGGCATCATTGGCGCGTGTGTTGTGGCAGATATGCCGCTTTTCCTCGATACGGCACAGCAGCCGCACCGAGCAGCAGGCGTTCAGAGTTTGGTAGAAGCGGCCTATCCAAAGGACAGTGTCGAAAACCTCCCTGCCGACCGGCATCCCGTAGGAGGCCACCATTTCGATGACAGCCCACCGCCAGCCCTGCTCCGTAGCGGAGGCCAACTTCTGCATAAGTTCGGCGTTGTCAATCTTGCCGAACTCCAGCGGGCGCAAGGTGCGCTGGTCAATTACGCAGTAGCCAGACTGCGTGTTGCCGGGGTCAATGGCGATAATCGGGCAATTTTCGCTCATAAGTAAGACCTCCCGAACTCTTGGATGAACCGCGCCTCCGGCCAGCCATAATACTCCATGGCCTTTTTCTGCGCCCACTTTTTTAAACGGAGATCGGCCTCTCTGTTTGTATGTACGGCAGTCACGCCGTTCTGGTGGCACCAAGGGCAGAGATTTGCCCACAGGCCAAACCGTTTACTCTTATCCCGGTACGGTCCGAAAAAGACTTCGTGCCGGGCGGTGCGATACCGCCCGCAAATCAGACAGGTGGGGCTCTTGCTGAGGATGCTGGGCGCATAGCCATTGCTGTCCAGCTTCTCGCCGTATTCATTTTGTGCCATATCAACGTCTCCTCCTACGTTCAAAAGGCTGCTGGGAAACCTGCTGCATAATCTGCTGAACCTTGTCCTGCACACCCTGCTCAGCCAGTACGTTGACGGGCTGCGTAGTAGCTGCGATACGCCCAAGGGCCTGTGCCCGGACACGCTTGATGAAATTCAGCTGCTGCTTACGGAACTCCTTGTCCACTTCCGCAGCATCCTTGCTGCCATCAATATCAGAAACTTCCATTTCCGGGGCTTGCATAGCCTCCGCAGCGCAACGGCGCAGCTTTTCCATCGCAACGTCCAGACCATCCTCATGCCCCCACTTGTTCAGCTGCTCATAGTTGGCATGGCTTTCCTTGCGCAGCCGTTCCAAGCGGTCTGGACCATAGTGCAGCACATCAATAACCGCCTTGGCGTAAACCTGCCAAGCAATTTTGGCAGCCCTGTCGCCAGCAATGCGGTACTGCTGCTCTTTGCGTCCACGAGGCAATCTCACCATTGGGATTCGGTAGTCGGAAGAAACATATCCAGCCAACCAGCTTTCTCGGATGGCCTCAGCCTTGTCCTTGGAGGGTCTGCCGTAGGCATCCGGGGTCATAATGACCTCGGTGTTCTGGTTCTCCAACTCGTCAATTCTAGCTTTAATGCGCTCCAGTCTGGTCTTGCCGACACCGAACTCCTGATGCAGCGCAATGGTGGTGCACAAACCCACGATTTGTCCAACCGCCTGTCTGGTGTCGTCCATTTCGGTCTCAAACGGCTTTTTCACGGTTCAACACCTCCCGAAATAATCCAGACCCGGCGGGAACCGTACCCAGACCAGCTCAGGGCCTCTTCATGCGTGTTTACGCACACATCCAACTTGTTACCTTTCACGGCACTTCCGGTGTCTTGGACAACCCGCAAGCCCACATTCTCGATATACACGACCGTGCCATAGGGCAGGATGCTGATATCGGCTGCTACGGTCACGCCCGGCTGCACCTTTGCGCCGCTGGATGTGATGCCGTGCCCCTCGCCACAGATGTGGGCGTATTCTTCGGCGCAATAGGCCGTGCAGCTGAACGCCCCGGCGTATGTAAGGGTCAAATCGGTCTGGGCGTTCAGTTCTGCGGTCAGCTTGTCTACCTCGGTTTGGAGTTGGTCAATGGTTTCATCACGTTCTCCGGCCATGCGCTCCCAGTTGGATGACTTGCTGGCGTAGATATCCCGCTCGATTTCCAACTCGTCCACTCGCCGGGAGTAGGCCGTGCTTGTGAGAATGCAGCCAACCATCGCACACGAAACGCACACGATCAGGCTGCGGAATGGTCTTTTCGATCTCATGCCGTGCCACCTCCAATCTGTGCCGGGGCTGCGCCGCCGGGCAGAGCCGGGGGCTGCAAACTCTCAACCGGGGCATCCTGCACAGCCCGGTCAAAGCCCGGCCGGACGAACTGGCGCAGATCCGCACTGTTGCGGCTGCTGAAAATCTCCGACAGATCTGCCGGGGAGCCAGCCCAGCGCTGCACCGCCACCGGCAGGGCGGCGAAGATCTCCGCATTGCGCCGCTTGAAGTCCTCCCCTGTCAGCTTTCCCTCGGCGGTCATCAGGCCACCGTGGGTCTGGTAGTAGAGGTTGGCCTCAATTTTCCGGGCCGCTGTCGCTGCCTCTTTCCAGAGGTCGTTTGCTGTGGGTGCTTGCGCTGCCTGAATCTTTTTGATTTCAGCCCACCAGTCCACAAGCAACTGCTGTGGGAACCGGCAGACCTTCAACGCTTCGGTCAAAGCCTGCGCCGCCATCCAATCGGGAATGTCCTTCAGCGCTGCCGAGTATGCTTCCGACCGCGCCTTGCGCTGATTGAACGGAAGCTCTTTGCCGAAGTAGTTCTCGATTTCCAGCATCGCCGCTTTCAATCCTTCAACTGTCATTTAAGCCTCCAAAAATAAAGTCATAGTCCGCAGCAGCGGAACGGTTTGGCTGCTGCGCTGCTGTGTCACTGCTCTGGGATTTCCGTTTGGATTCCCATGCTTCAAAGTCGCCGGGTGTCCTGATGTTGTTCTTCTTCCAGCCCCGCAATATAGAATCAATGTAGTTCCAACGGTGAGCGCCATTCTTGGCCCCCTCAGCAATCGCCAGCAGAATCATTTCTGTGCTGAACTGCTCCCGCCAGCGCTGCAGGCTGTCCCGCATGATGGGCGGGAATGACCCGATGTTCTCCTCAAAGGCGCGGACAATCCGGCCAAAATCGGCATCCAATCGAGGGTCACTGCCGCCGTTGTCCTTTATAACTAGAATATCTTCTATATTATCTTCTATATTATTGGGTCTAAATTTTGGACTAGGGTGGTCTAAATTTTGGACTACCTCGGTATAATTTTTGGACTGGGGTAGTCTAAATTTTGGACTACCCCTTGAAACTGCCAGATAGTAATTTCTCTTTACGCCATTCGCAACTTCTGTCCGCTTCTGGATAAGGCCCTTTTTTATGAGCTTGTCCAGCGTGTTGAACACCGTTTGCTTACTATCTGCTCCCAGCCATTCTTGCATATACCGAACGCTTCCGGAGAATTCCGTTTCGCCGTCTTGCGTGAAGCCGTAGATTATAGCGTAGAGATTCAACTCATTGCCTTTCAAATCCAGCTCTGTACGCATCCAGCCCTGAATCGTAATGTAGTTTTCAGGTTTTACCATCCAACCACCTCCTTGATGCAGTTAGAATGGCAAGTCATCGGAATCGTCAATGACCGAGAAATCGTCCGCTTCGCCCTGCGAGTATGCCGGCTGCACGACCTCCGGGGCCGCGTTTGCGCCCTGCCACTGCTGCCGCTGATTCTGGGTCGCAAAGCCCATCTGCTGGGGCTGCTGGCTCCGGTATGTTGCCGGAGGATTCGTCCCGCCGTCATCCACATAGACGCTCTGCTGCTGACCGTCAGACTTCGCACCGGCAAAATAGATGTTGTCCACAACGAACTCCACCGCCGTGCGGTTATTTCCGTTCTTGTCCTGATACTGGCGGGTCTGGCAGCGGGCATGAACCGTTGCTGCACTCCCCTTTCGGAAATATTTGCTGACGAACTCTGCCGTCTTGCCCCATGCCGTGAAGGTGAGCCAGTCCGTAGGACGCTTGCCGTCCTGTCCGACCATGTCCCGGTCAACAGCCATGCGGAAGCTGGCAACCGTCTTGCCGCTCTGGGTGGTCCGCAGCTCCGGATCAGCGGCAAAGCGCCCCTGAAAATCACAACTGTTCAGCATTGGCTGACCTCACTGTGTCCTGAGCGCACATTGCAACCAGCGGTTCAGCCATACCCGGAATGACAGGAGCAGGAACCTCAGTGTCCGACTGCGCCGGGTGCAAAGCCTCATGCACATTCTGGACAAATTCGTGAAACGTGTACTTCTCCGTGGTGCCCGTGCAGCTCTCCAGCTTGTGATAGATGATTTCAAGCTCCGCTTTGGCCGACAGCAAATCCTTGTATTCCGTGAGGGGGACCGATATCAGTCGTTCTCTTTCCATATTCATAATTTTTCCTTTCTGGTCATTTCGACCACTCTTCTTTGTACCGGGCCACCATTTCCGGGGTATCCGTCTGGATACCCAGTTCCTTGGCCTCGGTGATTGCTCCATCCACCAGATGGGCAAATTCTTTTGTGTCCATCCGATGGGTGTCCTTATAAACGAAGTAACAGGCAAAGTCTTTGCCGTTCTCCTGCCGGGTTTCGTAGTAGCGGACGTATTGGTAAATTTCAGTGGCATCCACCGCCGCAGGGAGCTTGATGCCAATCACATGGCCGTCCTTATCGCGGGCAATTGCTCCGTAGGACACCACTAACCGCCGCTTGACCTCGTCGTCGCTCTCCCCTGTTTCGGTAGCGATTTTATTGACCAGCACATGGAAGTAGGCATTTGCCGACAGGCTGCGCTTCTCTCTATGCTTCTTGACCTCAATGTCCAACACGGGTTCCAGATGCAGCTTATCCCACGTTTCCCGGAAGTCGCCATTGACTTCCAGCGTGACGCGCTGCTTTCCGCCAAGGGTAAAAGACATATCCACCAGCCGTCCGGTCATGTGGTATCCTCCTTATCCTGATGACAGTGCATATAGATATAGGCACTCTTTGGCCCCATGTTGGCATACAGCCAGTCATTGACCTTTGCCACGCTCATGTGGTCCCGCAGGACGCGCTTCTCGTAGATGTATTCGCCAGTCAGCTTTTTCTCTGCAATTTTGGCCTGAATTTCCTTGTCGTCATAGTTAGCCTCGACCATGTACAAGTCATAGTTCGGAGCCGAAATGCCGTTCAAATTGTTCATGTCGGTGCAGTAAAACAGCTTTCTCCCGTCCAGCCAAATCTTCCATCCGCAGTTGGGCACGTTGTGCTTGACTATGTGCGGAATGACGTTGCAGATGCCGTAGCCATACAGGTGTCCCGGCTCCAAAACGTCAATCTGCGCGATGGGCACTCCTGCGTCCACCAACGGCTTGCACAGCCAAGCACAACAGGCAAATCGGAGTGTCGGGCGGCTCTCGGCCAGCAAGCGGATCGTTGACGGTTTGAAATGGTCGCTGTGGATGTGGGTCAGCAGCACCAGCTTCAACGTCCGGCATTCTGCTGCCAATGCCTTGAATGAAACCCCGCAATCAACGAGGATTTTCTGCTCGATCACCACCGCATTTCCCTGACTTCCGGTGGATATGATGTTGTAGTTGATCATAACGAACTGAGGTCAACTACCGTTTCTACGGTTGTCGGTTCTCCCTGAGAAATATCTCCGTGCGGCAGAGCGCCCTGACCATCACCTACATCCGGTTTCCCGGTGTGCAGCTCCGGCTGTTCGGATGCGCCAGGCATAGATTCCGGCTCGGTGACGATTTCGCCATTGCCGTACACCATAGACACGGTGTTGTCGCTCTCAAAGGCTTTGGCCATCTCGATGCTCATAACACCCCAGCGAGAAATAAGCTGTCGAAGCATGGTTTTCTTTGCCATGTCATCGAACGACTTATACCAAAAGGACGAATACTTCCACATTTCGCTCTCCGGGATTTTGCCAGCCAGCAATTCCTCGTACTTCTGCCGACTGAACGCCTTGGAGTAGGTATCTGCGTGGTTCATCATTTTTTCTTTGGACCAGTACAGCACCTTGCGGAAACCGTTCATGTACTCAAAGTAAGCCATATAGCCAACGGTAGGTAACGCATCCCGCTGGTCATCGTCTTCGATGAACTGGAACTTGGGCTTGCCGGTCAGCGAATCTTTGCCGAGGTATTCCCCTTCCTTGATTTCCATCACATCGAGATCCGCATACTGACCGCTGCGCAATGCCAGCTGAACATACCCCTTGTAGCCAAGCACGAACGTGGCCGTGGTGATTTCCGGTCGGATCAGTCGATTGTTGCGGTCATACTTGGCTTTCTGCTTGAACGGGACCAGATAATACTGACCCAACTGCGGGGACGGGCTGAGGTTCAGGCTTTCGCCCAGCAGGGCACCGGCCAGAATCGTGCCGGCATCGCATTCCTGCAAAGCCGGGTTGACGGCTACCGCCGAGGTGATGCTGGCCGTAAAGCGGCGGGCGCGGGCCGGGTCGCGCAGGGTATTGGAAATCAAGGACTGGTAGCCCTTGGTGGTGATTGCCACGGAGAACTTGGGCTTCTGCTGCGCTTGCAGCTGATTGTTAGAGGTTGCCATATTCAATACCTTCCTTTTCAAGATAATGCTTCAAACCGACGAGCTGGGCCTTAGTGCCCTTTGCGTAGAAGCGGGTCATAAAGATGGGTTCCGGCTTGGGTTGCGGCACCGGTTCAGGCTGCACGGCCATTTCCGGGTCTGCGGAGATTTCCTGCGCCGGTTCGGGCTGTTCCTGGGCCGCAGCCGCAGCAGCGGCGCGAACCTTTTCTGCGGCGGCTTCACGTTCCGCTTGCCGGGCACGGCGTTCTTCTTCCCGTCTGCGCTGTTCTTCCAGCGCCTTGTGCCGGTCATCCACGGCTTTAATAGCTGCGGGCAGATCGAGGTTCTTCCGGTACTCCACCATAACTTCCGCAGAGTTTTCCGTGGCTTCGATTGCAGCCACGTCGGACACAATACCGTCCACAAACGCCTTTGCTTGTTTTTTCAGGGCAGTTACGCTGTCACTCATGTTGACCTTCGGCCGGTAGGTCAAATCGTCCATCCAGTCAATGCCAGCGGCCTCCACCAGCTCGTTATAATATTCCTGAACGGCATCCGTCTTTTGGGACACGATACCAGAAGTAACGTCCGTAATCTTCCGTTTCAGCTCTGCATCTGCGGTCTGGAACGGCACCGTCACGCACTCGCGGTAGACTTTCTCAAACTCGGCATACGGTTCAAGGATTTTGTCCTTGACAGCAATGCGCTGGGCCTCGTACTCCTTAAATTCCTTGGTCAACTGCGCACGGGCATCCTTGACACTCTTATAGGTCTGCTCGGTGCAGACCAGCGAGAGGGCTTCAGCCGTGCGCTGCTCAATGTCAGCCTTTACGCTATGCAGCCGCTCCACGATGATGGGCAGTTGCTGCAGTTCGATGACCTGCAATGTGGTTTCCTTTGCCATGTGGCATCCTCCTTTCACTTTTCAAAAACAACAGTCTTGCCAGTGCCCTTGTTCAGAAGCACCATGCCATTCGGGACATCCCGAACCCAGAGATATGCGGTGCAGTCCCAGCCGGCGGCAGAGAGGGCTTCTTTCTGGCGGCGGGTCAGCTTTTTACCTCTTACTTTCAAAAAATCACCTCCTCGGTCTTGCTGACAGCGATGTTCAGTGTGATGGTTTCCCGGCAGCGGCGGCCGGAGTTGCCCTCCGAGCCGAACATCTTGGTTTTCTCGAACTCCTTTGCGCTGTACACGCTGGCACAGTTCAAAAATCCGGGAAAGTTATCCGGGTGAATCATGCGGAACGCCGTGCATGCGAGACTGCGGTTCGGGGCCAGAACTTCGGACCATCCACCGCAGTATGGCTGGCCGCCATCGCTGCCGTAGGTGAAGTAGAATTTTTCCAGATCCATCACTCGGCCTCGCTTTCGTTCTTGATGCTGATGCCGAGTGCAGAGAACAAGAGCATCAGGCCAGCTTCATCTCCGTCATCCAGGCTCATAAAGTCGAGCTCCCCGGCCACAAAGCCCTCACGGAGAATCACAGCGGTGCCCACAATGGGCTGACCATGTTCCGGCGTACCGTAGAGAATGCTGGCAATGCTGTTGATGGCGTAGCCTTTCAGCAGTCCCTCATCATCAATCACCATGCGCAGTCCTTCCGGCAGATACTTGGGATGAACCACCTCGATGCAACCGCCGACCTCTTTCTGGAGGTTGTCCAGCAGCGGTTCGCCGAAGTCCTTGAACTGCATCTGATTCTCGGTGTTGATTGCCAAACCTTTCATAAAATCACTCCTTTTCCGGGAAGCACTCGTTGACTTCCCATGCGTCTGCGGCCTCTAAGCAGCGGTCGCAGCCAACGATTGTGCCATCATCAGTGCGGTAGATGGTATCGCAGCGCTCATGGCACAGCGGACAGCGGGGTTCTTCCGGGTAGCCCGCTTCTTCATCGGTCGGGTCAAACGGAGAATACATCGCGCACCTCCTTCAGCCCCTTGCCCAGCCAACGGCCAAGGCTATCGAAACAGCCGTAGTAGTCCAGCCAGCCCAGAACCCCGATGACCATCACGATCACACCAAACCACGCCGCCGGGCATCTGGCCGCGGCTTGGTCGGCATCAACGCCGTACAGAAACATAAGAAGTTCAACCATTGGGACATCCTCCTTTCTTTCGTTGCTGGTAGGCCTCCCATGCGGCATCCAGCCTTTCCTGCCCGCCCGGCATGGCGATGATGTTGAGGTAAAGCCTCTTGCAGCCCCGCGCCAGCCGAGCGGTATCTTCGGGACTGATTTCGTCCAACCGGACGTGGATGTCGGTGTTCATGGGAACCTCCCTGTGTTGAGTGTTCATTCGACTAAACATCATCAGCAAAAAAAATTTGGTCCACGCTGACACCCATTGCAATCGCCAGTGCAACCAATGTTTTTGTTGTGGTGACGCGCTCTGTGCCACTTTCCAGCGCAACGATGGTTCCTCGGCTCACACCGCTTTTTTCTGCGAGTTCCTCCTGACTCATTTTCAGCGACTTCCGAACCTCTCTAATCTTAAAACCCATCAATTTCACCTCCATTCCTGCTTCATGCACCGGTTTTGTTTAACCGATTGCACACCCATAGTACACCTTCCACGCCGGATTGTCAACCCGATTGAACAATTTTTGTTCAAAAAATTACACAAAGTCCATTGACAATTCCGTCACTTTGAATGTATAATAGATTAAACAATTTGGAGGGAAACAACATGACACTTCGCGACTTAATCTCCGCATATAGGAAAGATCACGGGCTCTCCCAGCGGCAGTTTGCCAATCAATGCGGATTGTCCAATGGCTATATTTCTATGTTGGAAAAGGGCATCAATCCAAGCACCGGTTTACCTGTCACCCCCACCCTTCCAAGGTTAAAGCAGCTTGCGTCTGGAATGGGCATGACCCTTACAGACTTGCTGGTAAATGTTGATGACATGCCCGTGGATTTAATGTTTGATGACCCCGAAAACAAAAAGCTCGCCCTCTCTGCTGAGGACGAGCTGGATGCGGAAATTATGAAAGCGATTTTTAATCTCAGTTCTGAGAAAAAGCAGCAGGCTCTGAGCTACATTCAGTTTCTCGCTCAGAACGAATAAGCCGAAGCAGCATTATCCTTTGCTTAACAGAAATCTTCCGAAGCTGTTCCTTCAGCTCATCTTCAAATTTCTTGTTTTCCATATAGTCCACCTCTTTTCTGCCGTATTTGCTCCCGGAAGTGGCTCAAATATAACAGGATGCTGCAACGTTGTCAGCGTTTTGGCGGATTTTTCCGTTTTTGATATGTAAGAAGTAAGCATCTTTGATTGAAATAAAAAACGCCCACGGTGCTACCAACACCGCAGGCGTTCCAGATCAGCTTACCCAGAGGGCAATAACAGCTAACCTCACAGATGTTATTGTACCACCTCCGGGTAGGCTTGTCAAAGTGTACCTCGGAGGAAATTACAATGGCAAGAAAAAAGAAACAGGCAAGCGGCGATGCCGTCATCTATGCCCGCTACTCGTCCCACAACCAGAGGGATGTTTCCATCGAGCAGCAGATTGAGGCTTGCCGGAAATACGCTGCTTCGCTGGGTCTGAAAATCACCGTGACCTACGAAGACCGGGCAATCAGCGGCCGCACCGACAATCGCCCGGCATTCCAACGTATGATGAATGATGCTGAGGACGGGAAGTTCTGCTATGTGCTTGCATGGAAGTCCAACCGCATGGGCAGAAATATGATGCAGGCGATGGTGAACGAAGCTCGTCTGGTTGACTGCGGTGTCAAAGTCTACTATGCCGAGGAAGATTTTGACGACAGCGCGGCTGGTCGGTTTGCTCTGCGGTCGATGATGAATGTCAACCAGTTCTACTCGGACAATCTGGCAGAGGATGTTCGCCGCGGTCTGATGGACAACGCCAGCAAGTGCATCGCAAACGGAAAGCAGCCTTTCGGCTACAAGCGCGGTTCCGACGGAAAAGTCGTCTTGGATGAACCCGCCGCCGCAGTCGTCCGGGAGGTGTTCACGCGCGTCGCCTCTGGTGAAACCAATACGAGCATTGCCCGTGATCTAAACCGCCGGGGTATCAAAACTGGCAGCAATGGCGAGTGGAACAAATGCAGTTTTCACGGCCTATGCACCAATGAAAGGTATCGCGGGATTTACATTTACGGTGAAACTCGCATTGAGGGCGGTGTTCCGCGCATTATAGATGACCGCCTGTGGCACAAGGTTCAGGAGGCAATCAGGATGAGAAACCGAAGGAAAAACGGCCGGCACCGCCCCGGCGAAGATGATTACCTTCTGACCGGGAAGCTACGATGTGGGCACTGCGGGGGCTACATGATCGGAATGTCCGGCACTTCCAAGACCGGAACCATTCATCATTATTACGCCTGCCAGAATAGGCGCGTGGGACGCACCTGTGACAAAAAGAATATTCGCCGGGATATCATCGAGCCAGCGGTTGCCCAAGCTATCAAGCAATATTGTCTGACTGATGATGTCATTGAATGGATTGCAGATAAAACTATCGAATACTGGGAAGATGATGACCGAAAGCTTCAAATCACCTCTTTGGAGAATGAGTTAGCCGACATCAAGTCCTCTATCTCAAATGTGATGAAGGCCATTGAACAGGGTGTCATTACAAGCACGACCCGCGACCGGCTCATTGAGTTGGAGACTCAACAGTCAGATTTAAGCGCCAAGCTGAACTCAGCAAAAGAAGACCTCGTTCACGTTGATCGTAAAAACCTCATATCAAGCCTTTTGTTATTCAGGAACGGCGATGTTTACGACCGTCAGTATCAGGAAGACCTTTTCAACACATTTCTGGTCGCGGCCTATGTTTACGATGATGGCAACCGGTTGAAACTGGTTTTTAATTGCTTCGGGGATAGCAATACCGTTGACTTGGATTTATGCTCCGACGAAAACAATGATAATTCAAGCATTTCAAACGAGGCCAATTGTGGAAATCTGTTCGCGCAAGCTCTGAAGCAGTCAACCAGAACAAAGCCATCTGAGGAAACTCAGGTGGCTTTTCTGTTTGTATGATTCTGAGCCACAGCCGCAAGGCCGTGACTCTTCAAAACCCCTGTGGGTCATAGGGAACTTTTGAAGAGTCACCTCTGCCGGGGAAACTCCCCCAGTCTGCTGCGCAGACAGCCCCCTCGGGGATGGGGCCTTTGGCATGGTGGGAAAGTTCCCGGTTTCGCCAGAGGCTCCCTCCCAGAGGGAGCTGGCAAAGCCGTCAGGCTTTGACTGAGGGAGTTTCCCCGCACACACAAAAGCCGGGCAGCCCGCAGACTGCCCGGTTTTTTGCTATACCGTTGATTTTGCCTTAATAAAGAGCTTTCTTTTACAGAATAGTAATGCGGCCTGCGCCGTAAGGCTGCTCGTAGTCGAGCAGATAGCCGGGGTAAGCGGCCAGCGGGCTGTTGGCGCTGGACAGGTGCGGCAGACCCGCAGCATCTGCGCCGTCAAAAATCATAGCGTAGGTAGACATCACCAGATAATCCTCGGACACATAGTCCTTGATCAGCTCTGCGCCGTCAAACATGGCAAAGCCGTCGCCCAGATTGCGCAGGGTGTAGTTCATGCCGGCCAGCGCGTAGGTAGCGCCCGGGTCCAGCGGCAGATAGCTGCCGGAAGCCTTATCGTAGATCTTCACGTTCTGCACGCGCGGAGTGCCGGTGGCGCTGCCGATCCAGACGTTCTTCTCATCGGTCTGCACAGTGTTGGGGATATCGGTGTGGATCTCGTAGGTAGCACCTGCCACCTGCAGGAAGCCGCCGTTCTCCTTGCCGCCCTCGCCTGCAAAGCGGGCTGCAAACTCCAATGCGTCCTGGATCTGCTTGCCGGTGACCGACATCAGGCAGGCCACGTTGCCAAAGGGGCTGACCTGCTTGCAGGTCTTGAAGGTCCAGTCGCCTGCGGGCACATCGGCGCGGATGCCGCCGCCGTTCATGATGGCCAGATCACAGTGCAGCTTTTCCACCTCGTTGAAGTAGGCGTAGATGCCGTCGGCCACAAAGTCGCCGAGGTTGGTCTCGGCAGAGCGGATGCGGCGCTTGCCGGTGGCGGGGTCAGAGACGTAGAAATCGCTGTCGCCCACAGCGATCTTCTCGCCCAGCATATCGTCCACGGTATTCACCCAGCTGGTCTGCATGGCAGCGATCGTTGCATCCATACCCTCGTGGGTGGGGATGAGCTTGGTGGTGATGGTGCCGTCCGCAGCGATGGTCATCTCACCAACGTTGGCAAAGTAAGAGCCGGTCTGGGTCAGGGTGACCGCCTTGCCGGAAGCATCCTGCACCTGCTTGTTCTCCATTACGGTATGGGAGTGGCCGTCGATAAAGGCATCGAAGCCGCTGGTGTGGGCAATGACTTCCTCACTGGTCCACGGAGCGGAAGAGGGGTCTACGCCCAGATGGCCCAGACCGATGACCACGTCTGCCAGAAGCTTTGCCTTATCAATGGCCTTCTGCACGGCGTCATAGAGCTTTTTGCCGTCCTCGCCGCCCTGAATATCGTAGATGTACTTGCGCTGTGCCTTGTCCATAAAGTAGGCAGGGGTGGACTTGGTAAAGGTCTCGGGGGTGGTCACGCCCACAAAGGCGATGCGTCTGCCGCCGCGCACGAACACCTTGACGGAGGGCAGCACACGCAGGCCGGTGCGCAGGTCTACCCAGTTGCAGGACAGGTACGGGAAGTCCGCTTCCTTCATGATGGCCTTGGCGCGGTCCATGCCGTAGTCAAACTCGTGGTTGCCGGGGGTGGCGACATCGTAACCGGCAGCGTTCATCAGCTTGATGATGGAAGCGCCCTCGTCCATGGAGCCGTAGGCAGTGCCCTGCACATGGTCGCCTGCATCCACCAGCAGCACGTCCTTACCGGCGTCCTGATAGCTCTGCTTCAGGTCGGCAATGGCGGCGTAGGTCAGCTTGGGGCTCTGCTTGTCGATGTAGGTATGGACATCGTTGGTGTACAGGATGGTGACGTCAGACTTATCACCAAACCAGCAGGCCGATGCGGCAGGCGCACCGATGGCCATGGATGCAGCGGCAGCGGTCACACCAGCAGCCTTTAAAAAGCTGCGACGGGAAATAAGTTGTTTCACAGGAAAACGACCTCCTTTTATTTTTGGCGTATCGCATTTGGGGCAGACTCTTCCCTCCTGCCCTTTCAATAGCTCTAGCATAGCACAGAACGCCGCCGCAAACAAGCCAAAATCATTCTTTTGGCACAAATTATTTTCACGTTCCGCTTTATTTTAACACATATTGTACCATTTTTACATAAACTCCATACAAAAAAGACCTCCCCGTGCCCTGTCACAGAGCAGCGGAGAGGTCTTTTTTAGGGGGATTCAGACCCGTTGCCGGGTCTATCGGAGGAGAAGGAAATATCAGATAGCGTTATACTCCTTGAGGAACTTCTCAAGGTCGGTACCCTCGATCTTCTTCAAAGCTTCCTTCAAAGCCAGACGCGGGATCAGCGGCAGATCCATGTCGGTGATCTTTTTGCCGTCGCGCAGCTTCACGGTGGCATCGATCAGGGCGCGCACATCGTAGGTGCTGCCCCAGACCTCGGGCACGCCGCGGTCAATGTTCAGCAGGGTGTACACGGCCTCCATACCGGTGCGCATGGAGTACTCGGTGGTAAAGATGGTATCGCGAGCGGTCTCGGCAAACTGGCCAAGGAAGGCAAAGTTCACAGCACCCTCGGGCACAACATCGGGACGGTCGCCCATAGCACGGGGCATGAAGAAAGCATCGATATAGGGCATCATCACAGGCACGGTGTTGGCGCTGTGCTCTGCCAGTTCAGCGATCTGATCCTCAGGCACGCCGATGTGGTACAGCCACTCCATGCAGATCTCGCGGCCGGTGCAGTCACGCATGGGCTTCTTGACGTAATCGCCGGGCTTATCGCTGAACAGGCCGTACACCCAGACGCACAGCTGGTTCTTGGGCTGATCCTTGAACTGCTGCTGACGGTTCAGCGTCCAGCTGAGCAGCCAGCTGGAGTCCTTGACGGTGACGATGCCGCCGGTGACGGTGTGGCCGCTGAAGGGGTCGCGCTTGCAGATCTTGCGGATATACTGGGGGATCTTGTCGTCCAGTGTGGTGATGGTAGCGCTTTCCCAGTTGCTCAGCTCCGGCTCGGAGCAGAACTTTTCCGGGTGACCAAAGGAGGGATCCTGTGCGGCGATCTTCTTCCACAGATCCCAGCCGTTGCCGGGCTGGATGGTGGGGTCGAAACCGGTGGCCTTATTCTGTGCGCCCACGGTGCAGCTTTCCACGCAGCCGCCGTTGGTGATGAACAGCAGATCGTTCTCGGTCAGGTCGATGTTAGAAGTCTCGCCCGCGTGCTCCACGGTGACAGAGCTTGCCAGCTTGCGGCCCTTCTGGATATCGAACTTGACATCGGTGACCTTGGTGTTGTAGTGGAACTGCACGCCAAAGCTTTCCAGATAGCGCACCATGGGCAGGATGATGGACTCGTACTGATTATAACGGGTAAAGCGCAGGGCGGTAAAGTCCGGCAGACCGCCGATGTGGTGGATATAGCGCTTGAGGTACAGCTTCATTTCCAAAGCGCTGTGCCAGTTCTCGAAGGCGAACATGGTGCGCCAGTACAGCCAGAAGTTGGAGTTGAGCACCTCGTCATCGAAGAAATCGGTGATCTTTTTATCTTGCAGCTGCTCGTCCGGGGTGAAGAACAGCTTCATGATCTCCATGGCACCCTTATCGGACAGGCCGAACTTGCCATCGGTGTGGGCATCCTCGCCGCGGTTGACGGTGGCACGGCACAGGGAGAAGTTGGGGTCCTCCTTGTTCAGCCAGTAATACTCGTCCAGCACGCTGGCACCCTCGGTCTCCAGAGACGGGATGGAGTGCAGCAGATCCCACATGACCTCGAAGTGGTTGTCCATCTCGCGGCCGCCGCGCATCACATAGCCGATATCGTACTTGTAGCCATCGCAGGCACCGCCTGCCAGTGCGTTCTTTTCAAACACATGGACGTGCTCGCCCTTCATCTGACCGTCACGCACCAGATAGCAGGCAGCGGTCAGCGCAGCCAGACCGGAGCCGATGATATAAGCGGATTTATGATCGACACCCTCCGGCTTTTTAGGAGTTGCAAATGCTTCATAGTTGCCACTGGAATAGTACATAGAAAAGCCTCCCTGCTTTTTATTGCTTTTTTCGGCATCCTTGCGCCGTCCTTATGGCAACAGTATACCCCGCGCCGCCGCAGCAGACAACAAACAAACTTTAGCGGGTGTATAAATTTTATACAATCATTCTGTTTTGCTGGAAATACGTACAAATTGTGACAAAAGCCGCCCTAATAGCGAATCGTTCTGTGCTATAGAGTGCTTTATAAACCAGTTTCAGCAAAAAGAAAAGCACCCAGATTTCAACGAATCCAGGTGCTTTTTGTTGGTGGAGGCGATGGGAGTCGAACAATAAAAAATGATTGAGTGGCGTCAAAAACATATCTGCAACGCGCCTAAACACTTGCTAAAAATGTAGTGGGGTTGGTTTGTAACCCATGTATTTTGCTACGTTTACAAAAAAGAGTGTTACCAAAACTGTTACCAGAGTCAGGCCTGTGCCTTTTTGAATGCCGCGGTGGTAGCGGCAGCAAGATCTTCCCTCTGACCGTCAAGCTCGTGCCGATACACTCCGGCAGTGTCCATGTTCTTGCTATGGCCCACGAGCATCTTCAGCTGGCTGTCAGTCAGGACGCTGGATTCAACACTGACAAAGGTGTGCCGCAGCTCGTAAAGTGAAACTTTCGGCTCAAGCCCGTTTGCTTCCTGATAGGATTCCCAGCGGCGATAGAGCGCGTGTTCTGACGGGATCTGAAACAGCGGGGTATTGTAGTTCAGAAGTATACCTTGAGCCTTCAGAAGCTGCACCTGTGCCTCGTATGCCTCGCGAGCTTCCTTGCCCATGTCAAAAGAGCGGATTGCATTTTCGTTTTTTCCGGTCGTCTGTTCCCGGTGCACGTTGATGCTTCGCCGAAGGTTGACCGTGTTCCCTTTGATGTCACCATACCAGAGACCAATCAGCTCCCCGGGGCGCAGGCCGGTGGCGACCGCAAAGCGGTAGGCGTAAATATATTCATCAAAAACACGCTTTCCATAGTAGGTGCGGGTGTCTACGCTAAACAGAACCTTCAGGGCGGTGGGCTGCAAGATCGTGCGTTTCCCCATCCTGGCATTCTTCGGGATAGACAGGTCGGGGTAGAGTGTCGTGTACTTGTTCCTTCGGCACCACTTGACAAAGGCGGTTTCCGCAGCCCGGATCGTCATAAGCGTCTTTCGGCTCAACGGCTGGTTTGAGATGGGCTTGCGCTGGTTCTTTTTCTGTGAGCGCTTCCGGAACGAAACGTCAATGGCCTTTTGAAGATCGCCCTCGGTTAACTCGTCAATGCGGATATTCCCACAGGTCGGCAGGATATAGCAGTCCCCGTAACGCTGGCATTGTGTCACATAGGATGTCCCGCAAGTCAGCTTCAGTTCTTCTACCCACTGGGCATAGAGGGCAGCTACCTTCTTTTTTCCGTCTCTGATGCTATCGTCAAGCCAGGCATCGGCCTTTGCGTTGGCTTCCCGCTGGCCGGTGCGGCCAGGCGTGCTGCTGTAAAACCGTTTGCGGGTGCCGTTCTTCTGCACCGCAATGCACCAACGCTTTTCCTTCTCGACCCAAAACGCTGTGTTTGTCCTCTTTTTCATTGTTTTCACCTCCAAAAGGGTACACTTTGACAAGCCTGCCCG
>ENA-OROL01000199-OROL01000199.1-human-gut-metagenome-genome-assembly--contig:-NODE-199-length-64369-cov-4.462077_pt1 | contig 64369 bp, 58 predicted proteins | sample MGYA00242128_ERZ509048 | MGnify/ENA primary metagenome ERZ509048 (study PRJEB26280, sample SAMEA2338750) | human gut metagenome | biome: human gut; feature: human-associated habitat; material: faeces...
GCACAGCAGCAGCGCACGCCGCGCGACGGTGCAAAGCCCTCGGGCGCACGTCCCGCACAGGCACGGCGCAATCCCGATCCCGTCACCGATCCCGAATACTACGAGGGCGCAAAGCAGCGCCCCTCGCTCAGTGAAGAGGAGCTTAAGCAGCAAACGATAAAGCGCGTGCTGTTCTGCGTTGCCATTCCGTTTGCGGCGCTGCTCGCCGCGGCTGTCGCGCTTGTGTTCCTCGGCATCATCGCCCTGCTCGCAGCCGTTGCGGTCGGATTCATCGCACTCCTTATCGTCATAGTCGGAGCCGGCTGCTCGGTATCGCTCATCGGTATAATCTACGGTGCGTATAAGATCGTCACCGGCGTCGTTCCGGTCGGTCTTTACGAGATAGGGCTCGGCATAACGATCGGCTCGGTCGCCTCTCTCATCGGAATACTTATGTACAACGCAGCCATACGGCTCGTTCCGTTCCTTATCAAAAAGATCACGCAGCTTGCCGGCTATGCGGCGCTTAAAGCCCGCGACGGCTTTATTGCCCTGAAAGGAGCGATCGAAAAGCAATGAAACCCACCTCGATAATCTTTATAATCGTTACCGTTATCCTCGCCTGCGCCGGCGTTCTCATGTGCATAAGCGCAAACGACATGGCGCGCAAGGAAGGCATATCGCTCTTCGACCAGCACGGAGACAGCGAAAACAACTTCACCCAGACGTTTGACATCGACGAAGCGTCGCTCAAAAAAATCGTCGTCAACCTCGGCGATGTTGACGTAAACGTGTACGGCGGAGCCGAAAAGAGCCACATCGACCTCATAAACTTCACGGACGGCAGCTACAATCTCACCTCGAGCAAAACGCAGCTCACGCTCTCCGACATCGACGGTATATCCGGGCTCATAAACCTCGACACCTTCAAGATAAACTTCAACGGCTTCCGCAACTACCTGAACTACTGGAAATACCGCGGCAGAGAGCGCACGGTAAACCTTTACCTTGACAGCTCCACGTCTGTCATCTTCATCGACCTTCAGACCAAGACGGGCAACATAACGCTCTCCGACGTTGATGCCGACTGCGACTACAAGCTCGCCGCCGCAAAGGGAGACATCACGTTAAAGAACATCTCGACCGGATCGACCGTGACCGTCGATTCCGATAAAGAGACCGCCGTAAAGCTTGATGGAGTCACGGCTCGCGAGCTGATACTCAGCGCCGCAGACGGTAAAGTTAGCATAAGCGGCAGCACCTTCTCGCACAAGATCGAAGCGACTGTCAAGAACGGCTCGTTTACATACGACCGCACCGAACCCGATTTTTCCGGCTTCAACGTTGAACTGCGCGCCTCGGGTGCAATAAAGGTCTACGGCAAGGAGACCACGGGAAAATTCTCCGAGATCAACATCGAGACCCCGCTCGTGCCCGTAACGCCGGGTGAGGACACCTCGGAGACCACCGAAGCGTCGGATGACGAAAGCGCAGAGACCACCGAAACGCCGAAGCCCGACGATATGAACACCATAACCGTAACGGTGAAGAACGGCACCATAACGATCGACAACGGCGCAAAGGGCTGACGCTGAACGATGGTGACGGAAAAACAAAAGACCGCAACACTTTCAGAGCTGCCCTGCCCCGATCTTTCGGTCGGCGAGCAGGGCGAGCTTTGCTTTGCGGGGCAAAGCACCGCGGCTCTCATAAAAAAATACGGCACACCGCTTTATCTCATGAACGAGGACCGCATACGTCTCAACTGCCGGCGTTTCCTGGCAGCGGCACGCGCCGCGTTTGCGCCGGATGTTGATGTGCGCATAATGTACGCGTCAAAGGCGGCATCGTTCATGCGGATGTACCGCATAATGACGGACGAGCATATGGGCGCCGACGTTGTGTCGTCGGGCGAGATATACACGGCAAACGCAGCGGGCTTCCCGATGCGCGACGTGTTTTTTCATTCAAACTACAAGACCGACGCGGATATAGAGCTTGCGGTAAAGCTAGGCGTCGGCTGCATAGTAGCCGACGGTGAGGACGAAATACGCGCCGTTTCGCGCATTGCCGCGGCGCACGGCGTGCGCCAGCGGCTTCTGCTTCGCGTAACTCCCGGCATAGATCCGCACACATTCGCGGCGGTGACAACGGGAAAGGTGGATTCGAAATTCGGCTGCGCGATAGAGACCGGTCAGGCTGAGGCTGCGGCGCGCCTTGCGCTCTCGCTGCCCGGAATAAAGCTTGCGGGCTTTCACTGCCATGTCGGTTCGCAGATATTCGATCCCGACGTTTTCGTGCGCTCGGCAAAAATAATGGCTGCCTTCATCTCGGACATCCGCCGCTCACTCGGATACGAAGCGGAATGTCTCGACCTCGGCGGAGGGTTCGGCGTTCCGTACACGGCAGACGCACGGTATCCCGATGTCGAAGCAATAATGCGCTCCGTCGCCGCCGTGTTGGGGAGCATATGCCGCACGGTGTGCTTTGAGCCCGGCAGGGCGATAGTCGCCGACGCGGGCATGACGCTCTACACCGTCGGTTCCGTCAAAAGGATCCCGGGCTGCCGCAGCTACGTTTCCGTCGACGGCGGCATGACCGACAACCCGCGCTTTGCGCTTTACGAAGCGCCCTATACCCTCCTCTGCTCCGACCGTCCCGAGACACTCGGCACGGCGACCGGGCTGTTTTCGGTGGCGGGCAGATGCTGCGAGAGCGGAGATATGCTCCAGCACGGCGTGAGCCTTCCCGCCGACATACGGCGCGGCGACCACATCGCCTGCCTCACCACGGGAGCCTACAACTATTCGATGGCATCGAACTACAACCGCATACCGCGCCCGCCCGTGGTCATGCTGTCACAGGGCGAGAACTACGTTGCCGTCAGGCGTGAGACCTACGACGACATAATAAAAAACGACGTGTAAAAAACACGGCTGTCCGATGCAAAAAAGACAGCCGTACTTTTATTTTCTTTTATTTTTTATTATATTTTCCCCGCGAGCTCACGACGCAGCCGTGCGATTATCTTTTTTTCAAGCCGCGAGATGTACGACTGCGATATCCCGAGAAGATCGGCGACCTCCTTCTGCGTCATTTCCCGATCGCCCGAAAGTCCGTATCTCAGCTCGATTATCTGACGCTCACGCGGCTCGAGCGACGCGACAGCCTCGTGAATGACACGCTTTTCCTCGCGCGCCGCAAAAGCCTCGCCGACCCCTCCGTCCTCGCTGCCCAGCACATCCGAAAGCAGCAGCTCGTTGCCGTCCCAATCGACATTAAGCGGCTCGTCGAGCGAGATCTCACAGCGCGAAGCACTGCGCTTGCGTATGTACATAAGTATCTCGTTTTCAATGCAGCGCGACGCATATGTGGCGAGCTTTATGTTCTTTTCGGTCCTGAATGAGCCGATCGCCTTTATAAGCCCCATCGTGCCTATCGACACAAGATCCTCGATGCCTATCCCGGTCGTTTCGAACTTGCGCGCGATATAAACGACAAGTCGCAGATTGCGCTCTATAAGCAGTCCGCGCACCTGCTCGTCCCCCGGAGAGGCGGAAAGGCGGTCGAGCGCCTTGCGCTCCTCCTCGCGCGAAAGCGGCGGAGGAAGCGTTTCGGGTCCGCTGACATAGTATATCCCGCGCGGAAAAAGCCGTGCCGCCAGACGTGAGAGCCACAGGCGGAAGGACCTGATCTTTTCATGAAATTTCATATCCGATGACCTCTTTTCTGATTCTTGGGCGGCGCTAATCCATAAGTCCCGGCGGAAGGAGCGCACGGCAGCCGTTTGCCGACAGTCGGCGCGGCACGGGAGCAACGAGCAGATCGGCGTCGCGGCTCTTTTCGCCCTTGACGTCGGTAAGAGTAACTCTCTCCGGCATCAAGGCGCACAAAAGACCGTCTCCGAGCGCACCCGACGCGGGAATGAACCGCAGCTTTGCCGCCGCCTCGGGCGACAGACGAGTGCCTGTGGCACCCGGTCCGCCCGAGCGTATCATTGCAGCCGTTGCGGGGTCGAGCAGCCCGTCAACTGCGCTCAGCTCGCATATCATCACGCGCCTGCCGCTCAAAGGATCGGAAAGCAGATTGCCGCTGTCGGTCATGCCGTCAAAGCTGGCATTTTTGCCGCCCATGCTGACGGTAACGGAAAAACGGTCGCCCGACGAACGCAGCCTCAAGCGCCTGCCGCCTATCACCGCCGCAGCAGCCCCCGATGCCGCAAGGAGCGCGAACACCCACGCCGACATCTCACCGCCGATATCGCCGCTGCCCGGCGCTGCGGCATCCCCGGAAAGACCGAGTCGATTGGCAAGGCTGTATACGGCGGTCATAAACCCGCCGAGAGCCGCAGATATGCCCGCATACATCGCCGCACCGCCGAACTCACCCGCAAGAGAGTTTTTCCCGTTCGGCTGCGCGACGGCGCACATAATGAGCAGCACACCGATATCGAGCAATATCTCCGCCGATCCTCCCGGATCGAAAAAAAGCATTGCGACCGAATACGCCCCGCCGATGACCGAGGCGACAGTCGCACGAAGGACGTGCAGCCGCCTTCCGAGCACGCGCGAGCATATGTAAAAGCAAAGAAAGTCCATGCTGAAATTGATAAAAAACAAAATATCGGCATAAACGGTCTCGCCCATGTCCGTCACCTCCGCAACACATTAAAAGTATACTCCGCGCAGGCTGATAAAAATGTCGGAACGCGGAAAAAACAAATTGCCCGCCGTGCAAAATTTGCACGGCGGGCGCGTATCCGCGTCAGCGTGTTTTATACGGAGGCATATATTTGTACGGCAATCTCAGTGGATCCCACATCGCGTCGGGATCTATAAGATAAAGATAGTCGCGCCGGTACTGCTCATACCCCATTTCGATATAATAAAGAACATCCCCGGTCATTCCCTTGCGATCGGTAAAAACGCCGAGCCCGTCCGGCTCCCCGGCGATATATCTCGCCGAGCCGCAGCCGAAGAATATGCGAAAGCCGCTGTCGTAAAGATACCTGTGCAGCTCGCCGCGGCGAAGATCTGCACCGTAGCGTGCGTCGGTGTGGTCGCCGTAAGGCCAGCAGAAGAGCTGCGTCTCACCCACTATCGAGCCGACCTCCCCAAGCCACGTGTCGATGTCGTTTTTGAACTCGTCTGCGCTCAAGCGCGTCATATGCCGGTGGTCGCAGCTATGAGAGCCGAAGGTCCAGCCCTCAGCCTTCATCGCCGCAACGACCTTTGAGGCTTCACGAATCTCCGCCTCACGGTCAAGCCTCAGCGCAGCCTCGGCTGCATCCACCGGCTCTGATTGCGTCCTGTAGCCGAGGATCCCGTCAAATCCCGTAAGAAAGAGCGTTCCGCGCGCGCCGTGAAAGGTAAAATCGGGGTGGCAGCGAACATATTCGTCAACAACGGGAAAGATCTCGTTGTCATACGCCACGACCGTGCTGCCGTCGGCTTTTTCCGTATAGGTGCAGACATAACCATCCTCATCAACGATGAGCTTATCGACCATCCCCGTTCCGCGCTTGCGCGAATCATAGGTAACGTCGTCAAACGAGAAAACAAGCGGCTTTTTGCCCTTCGGCAGCATGAGCGTTCTTACGATACCGCCGTCATCGCCGCAAAGCAGGTTCGCGTCGATCAGAATATACCCCTTTTCGTAGAGCGAATCGAGCAGATACATGAATTCGGCGGGCGTCAGGCAATCGTCGCCGCACTTGCGGTAGGTCGCGGAGGATGCGAAATTTATCTCCGGGAACGCTATCATGCAGTGCGTGTAGATATTCTCGAGCGTTTCCGAAAGCACAACGCTTTCAAGCTCGGCATCCTGATAAATGCGGTAATTTTCAAGCCGCTCGCTCTCGGCGGCAATATGGCTGTCGATGCCGAGCCCGACGAGCCCCTCAAGAAACCTTTTACCGTCGTCTATCCTGTACCTGACCATATATTCGGTCACGGCGGCGGTGACACCCGACTCAAAATCGCCGGAATTCCCGCTTATCACAGTCCCGGCAGCCCCGCGCGCGTCGGGATCGGTCAGTCTTGCCGCCTCGCGCGACGCCTGCATATATTTTCCCTTTGCGACATATGCCAGGAACGCCTCAAGCTCAGCCGGCTCGCGGCGCGATACGTCGGTCGTATCAGGTTGCTTTCCAAAGGCGTCCGACCTTCTGCCGCCGAAATATACGGCAACAAGCACGACGGCGGCGATCACCGCAAATACCGGAACAAAAGCCGCGAACGATCTTTTTTTCATTACCCGCACCCCTTTCACATCCTATAATGCCCGATTATAACAGACATTATCAGAGGATATGTGACGCGTAGGTAATATTTGTATTAAATATGTAAATTATATCAGTCGATGCGTCGGCACTCGATATAATATCTTTTATCAGCCGCGTGACCCATAGAAAACGTCTTGCGCGGCAGTGCGCCGTTCTTTTCGACCGCACGGAAAAGCTCGCTCTTCTTCATTCCTTCAAATATGAACCCGACTTTGCCGCGCGCACCCGCGAGGGACACGAGCGAGTCGATGCCGTGTATGTAGTCGAGCTCGAGCGGAGCGGCGGCGGCATAGCGGTCGAGGAAATCCTGAAGCGTCGCAACGGGCAGCGCCTTTTCGGGGTGAGCGACGGTTATCTTTTCCCTGCCGCCGTTCATCACGACCTCGAATTCCTGCGGCTTTTCGCATCCGCAGAGACGGCCGGCATAAGCGCGGAATTCAAGCATAAGACGCGGGATGTCGCAGCCCGACGCCAGACGGTATATCGGTTCGAATTCAAGCGCGGGATCATGCAGGTTGACCACCTCGCAGAGCGCGTACCGTGCCGGGTGATCGGCGGGCGCTCCGGCAGCCTTGTATTCCTCCCACACCGTTTTGGCGGTCGCAAGAGAATGGTTCCCGTCGCCGACCGCAAACAGTATCGGTGCGTCGGTACCCGTTCTGCGCGCTACAAGCTCGTCAAGCGCAACATTTATGTCCTTCAGCTCGGACGCGCCGACAAAGCCGCCGCGCACGTGACCGCCGCCCTCCATGAGATCAAAATCGTAAGCATCTGCGGCGCGTTCGGAAAAACGCCAAAGGATGCTGTCGGCAGGATCGTCTATCAGGAGCATAACGTGCGGCATCTCGAGCGGCGCGCCGCGGCGCACGCCTATGCGGGGCGGAATGCGCTCCGGCACCGTGCGCTCGGTGGCACGTATCGGTGAGGTCGAACCCTCGGAGAAGTCGTATTCCTCAAGGTCTATCGCCGCCACGAGCCCGCGGCGCACAAGCCCGTTGCTCTGCGTACGGTCGAGCCACACGGCGCGGCGGCGGTGAGGCACGAGAACTCCGCTGTCAAGATAGCTGCGCATTGCGGCATGGATCTTAGGCACTCGCTCCGACGATTCGGAAAGAAATGCCTCGGGCAGCATAAGGCGAAGTGTCGAGGGCGCGTCGCCCACCTCGGCGTCAACTCGCTGCCAGTATTCGGGCTCGCCCGTAAACTGATCGCAGGCGACCGTCGCCCAGAGCCTGCCGTCCGTTTTGCTAAAATCGGGTAAAAGAATATCTGCGGGATAAAGATGCATGACAGTTACTTCCTATCGCTGTTAAATAATTTTCCAGGATATATTTTATCATATATCGCCGCGCAAAACAAGATATTGCACGGTTTTTTTCACTTTTTTCGCCGAAACGGTTGCAATCGCAACTATTTTGTGATAGAATATATGCAATCGTGAAATCGAAAGGTGATGATCTTGATGGGCCCCGGAGGATTCGGACCCCCGCCCGGCGGACGCGGCGGATATCAGTATGAAAAAGTGCCGCTCCCCAAAAATATCGGCGACGTGCCGCGCTACCTGCGCGAGCTTCTCGGCGGTTTCTTTTACCGTTTGTTTTATACCTTCGTGCTCGTGTGGCAGACAGACCCGCTCATTTTGTTTACCATGCTGTTCATTTCGGTCTTTGACGGCGTAACACCGATCATAGGCTCGCTGATAACCGCGCGCATAACCAACGAAATGCAGCGTCTGACGAGCGAACGTGCGGTCGCCGAGGCAAACGGCGTGCCGCTCGAGCTGCAATTCGTCGGCTCGGTGCTGCTCGGGCTGCTCATCGGTCTTTTTACCTTCCGTCTGATAAACCGTGTGGTCACGCGGATATCGAACTCGATAATCCGCATCGCCGGACAGAAGGTCGTAAAGCAGGTCAAGATACAGATAATGGAGAAGGCAAAAACGCTCGATCTTGCATCGTTCGACATGCCCGGCTTTTACGAAAAGCTCGAAAACGCCAACCGTGAGGCGGGCTCGCGCCCGATACAGACGCTTCAGGCGACCTTCTCCATCGTAAGTACGCTCATATCCCTTGTCGGTTATCTCGTGATACTTGCGCGCATACCGAATATGTGGTGGATACCGCTTCTCATCGTGGCAGTCTCCTTCCCCTCGGCTGCGATAAACTTTTATTACCGCCGCAAGAATTTTCAGTATATGCGTAACCGCTCCAAGGACCGCAGGCAGATGAATTACTATTCCGATCTGCTCGTGAACAAGGACATGGCAAAGGAGATACGCATATTCAACCTTTCGGATACCTTTATCGACCGCTACCGTCAGGTGTTCAAGCAGTATTTTGCCGGTCTCAAATCGCTGATAGTGCACGAAAGCTTCTGGCTCGTGCTGTCGGCGGTCATCTCCTGCGCCGCAAACTGCCTCTGCTATGCAATAATCGCGCGCGGAGTTTTTGACGGCAGCTACCGCATAGGCGACTATTCCCTCTACACCGGAGCACTCAGCTCGATAGCGACCTGCGTCGCCTCGTTCATCACGACATCGGCGTCGATATACGAGGGCACACTGTTCATCGATAACCTCGTGTCCTTTATGAAGGAAAAACAGACGGTCGTGCCGACAAAGGAACCGCCCGAGCCGGTGGCTCACGGCGCCCCGCACACGATCGAATTCAAAAACGTGAGCTTTGCATATCCCGGCACCGAACGATATGTAATAAAAAACGTGAATCTGAAATTCCGCCCGGGCGAGACAGTGGTACTCGTCGGTCTCAACGGAGCGGGCAAGACCACGCTCATAAAGCTGCTCACGCGCCTTTACGATCCCACCGAGGGCGTGATACTGCTTGACGGTAAAGACATACGCGAATACGACACGCACGAGCTCTATAACATATTCGGAATAATCTTTCAGGATTTCGGCAAATATGCAGTGTCGGTCTCCGAGAATATTTCCTTCGGCAATATCGACGCCGAGCCCGACCCTGCCCGCATACGCGAGAGCGCACGGCAAAGCAGTGCCGACGAATACATACGCGCGCTGCCGCGCGACTACGACACGCCGCTCATGCGTATTTTCGAGCAGGACGGGATCGAGCTTTCGGGCGGCCAGTGGCAGAAGCTCGCCATAGCGCGCGCATTCTACCGCGAGTCGGATATACTCATACTCGACGAACCCACCGCGTCGCTCGACCCGATGGCGGAGCAGGATATATTCAACACCTTCGACCGTCTGCGCGAGGGCAAGACCACCATATTCGTGTCGCATCGTCTTTCATCCGCCGTTATCGCAAGCAAGATCGTCGTCCTCAAGGGCGGCGAGGTCATTGAAGAAGGCGACCACCGCGAGCTGATGGCTCTTCACGGCGAGTATTACAAGCTCTTCACCACACAGGCTCAGAGGTATATCGACAATACGGAAACACCTCCCGCGCCGGACGGAGAAAAACGCCGCCGCGGGCGCCGCAGACTTGATGCCGACGACTTTCCCGCCGATGCGGATGCTCCGGACATGATCTGACAACGACGAAAGCATAATAATATCAAGGGCTGCCGCACTAATGTGCGACAGCCCCGTTTTACCGTAAAAACTCAGATGTCATAAAAGGGAGGAAAAGCTTTTATTTGCTTGCCTTGATATCGTTCTCGTACTTCTCGATCATCTTCTTGACCATCTGACCGCCGATAGAACCAGCCTGACGGGAAGTGAGATCGCCGTTGTAGCCCTGGTTCAGGGTAACACCAACGTCACCGGCAGCTTCCATCTTGAACTTTTCAAGAGCAGCCTTTGCTTCGGGAACAAGAGTCTTATTGTTAGCCATTTGAAATTCTCCTCATGTGAGCAGCCGCATACGCGGACGCCCGCAAATCTATATTAATTGAGTCCGCGTATTGCGTTCTCTGCTACTATTGTGCGCCGCATGCGCGCCGTTATGAATGGCAATTTTTATTCTTTGCCGCCGTTCATCACGATTTTGCGCGGCTGTTCTGACGCGACGTCCGTTTTTCATTTTGTAATGCTTTTTGTATTGACATCCGATCGAAAATGCGTTATAATCTACTTAACGTACATTATTAACGCATATTATTTTAAGAAAGGATCCACCATGAAAAGAACAGTCAAAATAATCGCTATGCTTCTTTCAGCGATAATGCTCATCGCAGCATTTGCGGCGTGTGCCAAGCCGGACAACAACGGCGACACAACGACCACCGACGCCGCCGCTACAAACGCCCCCGAGACTACATCGGGAGAGATACAGGACGATCTGCCCGAATCTCTCAAGATCAACGACAGTGTGACATTCCTTTATTGGGAAGACGTCGAGCGCCCCGAATTCTTTGTTGAGGAATCCAAGGACGACGGCAACATAGTCAATACCCGCATCACCGAAAGAAACCAGAAGGTCCAGGAACGCCTCGGCGTCGAGCTTAAATGGATCGGCACAAAGGGCAACTACTCAAACCAGAAAAACTTCGTTGAGACCGCCAACAACAGCGTTGTTTCCGGCGGCGGATATGACGTTTTCTGCGGCTACAGCATGACCGCCGCAACGCTTGCCATGAACGGTCTGACTCAGAACCTTCTCGACCTCAAGTATATCACCTTTGAAAAGCCCTGGTGGCCCTCATCCCTTACCGACACCGCTACCGTCAACGGCAAGCTGTACTTCACTTCGGGCGATATCTCCACCAACATGCTCTACATGATGTATGCTACCTTCTTCAACAAGGGTATGCTTGTCGAAGAGCACCCCGACATGACCGTTTCCGACCTCTATAACACCGTTAAAAACGGTCAGTGGACGATCGACAAGCTGATAGAGCTGTGCCAGAACGTTTACAGAGACGAAAACGCCAACGGTACCGCCGACTATGAAGACAGATACGGCTTCGAGTCCATCGACCTGCACTTCGACTGCTTCTACATCGGCTCCGACCTCCAGTTCCTTGAAAAGAACGACGACGGCACTCTCAAACTCTCCGATGATGTCAAATCCGACAAAACGATGTCGCTGCTCGAAAAACTCACCGACTTCTTCTACAACAGCGGCTTCGCCTTCACAAAGGGCACAACTTCCAAGTATTCGTCCGCAAAGGCATTCTCCGAGGGTCGCGCGCTCTTCGTGGTTGACAGAGTTTACATCGCCTCCGGCACGCTGAAGGACGTCTCCGACTTCAAATACGGCATGCTTCCCGTTCCGAAGTACAATGAAGAGCAGTCCGACTACCGCACCTGCATGGCATTCCCCTTCACCCTTTACTCCATCTCCGTAAAGGCAAAGGATGCCGATGCCGCAGCCGCGACGCTTGAGTGCCTCGCCTCCGAGGGCTATCGCCGCGTAACGCCCGCCCTCTTCGAGCAGTCGATGAAGGTCCGTTACTCCGACGACCTTGAGGACAGCCTGATGTATGATACCATCAAGCGCACCGTCGTCATGGACCTCTCCAGAATATTCACCACTCCTCTGCAGAATATGTCTTATCAGCCCTTCCGCAACACCCTTCGCGACAACACCGCGGCAGGATGGTCCCGCAAGGTCTCCACTTTCAACAATGTTCTCAAGAGCAGCCTTGAAAAGATAAACGACACATTCGCAAAGTAAGTATCAGCGGTCACAGATCACAGATACCGATTTTTCCGGGTTGTCTGATGGATTCAGGCAGCCCGGAACGCACATTAACGAAAGGTTTCAAGCAGCAATGAATATTTACGACGAGCTGAAGGCACGCGGTCTGATAGCACAGGTCACAGACGAAGCCGAGATCAGCACAATGATAAATGAGGGAAAGGCAAAGTTCTACATCGGCTTTGACTGCACCGCCGACAGCCTCACGGCAGGTCATTTTATGGCTCTTACGCTCATGAAACGCCTGCAGATGGCGGGCAACAAGCCGTTTGCCCTCATAGGCGGTGGCACGACCATGATAGGCGACCCCTCCGGGCGCACGGATATGCGCAAAATGCTCACAAAGGAAGATATCGACCACAATGCGGAATGCTTCCGCCGCCAGATGTCCCGCTTTATCGAATTCGGCGAGGGCAAAGCTCAGATGGTCAACAATGCCGACTGGCTCCTCGATCTCAACTATATAGATTTTCTCCGCGAGGTCGGCGCATGCTTCTCGGTCAACAATATGCTGCGTGCCGAATGCTACAAGCAGCGCATGGAAAAAGGACTTTCGTTTTTTGAGTTCAACTACATGATAATGCAGTCCTACGACTTCTACTATCTCTACAAAAACTACGGCTGCAATATGCAGTTCGGCGGCGACGACCAGTGGTCGAATATGCTTGGCGGCACAGAGCTCATCCGCCGCAAGCTCGGCAAGGATGCTCACGCCATGACCATTACCCTGCTCACCGACTCACAGGGGCATAAAATGGGCAAGACCGCCGGCAACGCCGTGTGGCTCGATCCCAAAAAGACAAGCCCCTACGACTTTTATCAGTACTGGCGCAACGTCGGCGACGCCGATGTGCTCAAGTGCATAAGGATGCTGACATTCCTGCCCATCGAACAGATAAACGAAATGTCGTCGTGGCAGGGCAGCGACCTCAACCGCGCCAAGGAGATACTTGCATACGAGCTCACCTCGCTCGTACACGGCAAGGATGAAGCCGACAAAGCGGACGCAAGCGCCAAGGCGCTCTTCGGAGCGGGTGCCGACGCCGCAATACCGACCACAGAGCTCACCGCAGGCGATCTCGACGCAAACGGCGACATCGACATTATCACGGTGCTCGTAAAGTCCGGTCTCGTTGCCTCGAAATCCGAGGCGCGCCGCGCAGTCGAACAGGGCGGTGTTTCCGCCGACGGCGAAAAGGTCACAGACCTCAAGGCAAAATACACCGGCGACGCTCTCAGAAGCGGCATCGTGTTCCGCCGCGGCAAAAAAGCATACAAGAAAGTTACCGTAAAATAAATAACAAATGCAGCAGTGGGGCTGACGCAATTATGCGTCAGCCCCACTGTTTATCGGCGGACGGGAAACGCCTATCATGCGAACGAACAACGTTTTTGCCCCGCATGACCTTAAACCCGGAAATACATAAGAGCAAAACGGGAATGTTCAGCCGCCCGATCGTTGTTTATATGCTGTTATTATTTTTAACAAAAACCTTGACTTTATACCTCATATAATGATATAATTTGTATATAGATTTTGTTTCGTCATTCCGAAAAAAATTAAAACAACGAAAGGATAAGCCCCATGTCACAAAAGACTAAAAGACATTTATCCGCCGTGCTCTCCGTGCTTCTTTTGCTGACGGTCATCGCAGGTATGACCGGCTGCCGCAAAGACGGTGACAGCACGATCACAACAGTTGCGCCGGGAACGTCGCTCCCCTCTCCTAGCACAACGGCAGCAGGCACCGACGAACCGACCGAAACCTCCGGCGCCGCAACATCGGCTCCCGGCACAGACGGGACAACCGGCACCTCGCCCGGCACCTCGACGCCCGACACGCGCGCCCCCGATTCAACGACCGACGGAACGGTGACAGACGCTCCAGCCACCGGCAGCGAGACGACGACCGCAAAGCCGGACAACACCACGTCTCCCTCCACATCCGGCACAACACCCGCAACGGATGCACCGACGACCACCGAAACTCCCGCTCCCGTCCCCGGAAAAGTCCTTTACTATGAGAACTTTGACAAGTACGGCGACATCACCGACAGCAAGACAACGCTCTCCAAGCTCGGATGGAACGTCGACACGACCGCAAACGGCGCGTACAAAAACAATACGTCGCTGTATTCGATCAAGGTCATCAACGGCAGCCGCCGTCTTTATATCTCAAACATTTCCGATAAATCGACCGACTCATATGTAATAGTTCTCACCGCGGCGCAGTTCGGCGCTTATCACGAAAAGAACTATACCTATCAGTATGACCTCATCTACGACAGCGCGGCGGATGCCAGCCGTTATATCGCGCTCGTAAGCGACTACAACGGCCAGGCATACAACTCATTCCACTTCCGCAACCGCGGCACAGCCAACAGCCAGCTCCACTATTTCAGCCAGTGGTACACCTATGACGGCGGCACCGCGTCAAGCACCGGTTCCGGTTCGATAGTGAAAAAGCTGCTCGGCAAGAACTATTCCGAAAACACACAGGTATTTTCCGGCGTAAACGTTTCTATCAGATACGTTGTGGACTGGACGCGCGGCAACAGCGTGTATATGCGCGTGAACACCCCCGGATATCCCGGCACCGGCAAATGGACGCTTGTTTCCAAAGGCTCGGCAACGGCGACGGAATATTTCAAGCCCGAAAGCCTCGGCGGAGCGATAGTGCTCAAGACCGGCGGCAAGCAGTGCGGCTATGTTGACAATATCATAATCTGGGAAGGTACCGGAGACGAGCCCACAGACAAGAGCTCTCCCCTGCTCACCTCAACGACCAAGGGCTGCTCGGGGCACCGCTTCGTCGGCGGCGAGAGCTGCAAAAATCCCTCCAAGTGCACCTATTGCGGCGCCGCGGGCGCAAACACAAAACCGCACAACTACGTGAGCGTTCCGGGCACGAGCGACACCCGCTGCACCGTGTGCCATGCCTACGGCAGCAATGCTTCGTCCTCGTGGCTGCTCAAGACCGTCCCCTCATATCAGGGCGGCAAATACAGCAGCGCTCTCTACCGCTCGGGTCAGGGCATCAAAGACCCGCTGCTTCTCAAGGAAAACGAATCGCTCATGGCGATAATATCAAAGACCAACGCCTCCGGCTTTGACGATTATTGCAAAAAGCTCGAAAGCTACGGCTACACGCAGACATACACCAATATGCGCGACGGCAACCTCTATGCGCAGTACACGGAGGACGGTCAGATAATATATACATACTACACCGCCTCCGCCGCCGAAGTGCGTGTCGTTCTCGACAAAAACAGCAACTGCGCCAACGACAGCTTCGGGTATACCTACACAGCCAAGGAAGGCGACAGGACCATCCTTTATCAGTACGGCGTGCCCATGCACAGCACCGCCGCAGGCGGCAACGCAGTGGACACCGACGGACAAAAGCGCATCAACTGCGGCATGATGTATGTTATGAAGCTTGCCGACAATTCGGTATACATTCTCGACGGCGGCGGATATCAGCAGTTTGACGACGCCCAGTGCGACGGCTTTATGGCATTCCTCAGAGAGATAACCGGGCAGCCGACCGGTAAGATACGCATAGCGGCATGGTCTGTCTCACACGGGCACAGCGACCATATGGGCGGCGTGGCACTCTTCTTCAAGAAATACTGCAGCCAGCTCACGCTTGAACGCGTGTTCTTCAATCTTCCCTCCTATTACACGTCAACAACGATATTCACCGACGGCAGAGGAAACCACTCCAAGCTCATCACATACATTCAGAAGTATTTCGGCAACAATGTCAAGTTCATTCAGGTCCACACCGGTCAGAGCTTCTACCTTGCCGACGTAAAGATCAATGTAATGTACACTCACGAGGATATCGTCAACGCAAGCAATGCGGTCAGCAATGTCGCCAACGACTTCAACAACTCAAGCACCGTGCTTGACATCGAATTCAACGGCAAGTCGTTCTGGCTGCTCGGCGATATCAATGCTCCGGCGGCAAATGTGATACTCAAAAATAACAGCGCCGAAACCCTGAAGTGCGATATCGTTCAGGTCGCTCACCATGTGTACAACAGGATCGAATCGCTCTACAACAAAATGCAGGCGTCGGTCGTGCTCGTTCCGCAGTCCTCGGGCGGAGCGGTCAAGAACGCGGGAATGCGCAGCGTCATGAACAGCGTAAAGAAATACGCTCAGGACGGCATGATCTACTATGCGGGCGACGGCACCGACGGCATTGAGGTCAAGGACGGCAAGCTCACGCACGTTTATCACGAAAAGGTACTCGGCGGCGGCTATACCGGCTGGAGCTGGTAAAAAAGAATAAAATATCGGGCTGCGGCGCTTGGCGCCGCAGCCCTCTCTGTTATTTTATGTTCGGCAATAAGCGTCACGGCGTCATGCCGCGCCGTTTTTGCTCAGATAATCTTCGATCATCTTTTCCGCTTCTTCGGGAAGAGCAGGCATATCCGGTGTGCCCATTCTGAGCTTTCCGCTTATACCGTTGCCGCTTCCCCCCTTATATCTCAAGATTCCGTCGGAAATGTACATAGCTATCCCCGACTCTCCGGTGAGATTTTTACCACGCTCCGGCCGCAATATGTATTTCGACTTTACGGATATCTCTACATTCTTCTCCGCTTCCGGTCTCGTGTCGAACTTCATAACGGCAGTCTGATCGGTATCCAACCTTCCGCGGACACCCGATTGATCGTAAGGTTCATTTTTGAATTTGTAAGTGGCTTCAAATAATCCCGCAACAAGCTTACCGTTGCTTCCCTTCTCCAGATCTACCACCTTCAGCTCTGCCGACCTCGGCGCCGTGTTGATACCGTATTTCGGCTTGATCTCCACCTTGGTGCTGTTTCCTTCGACCGCAGAGACATACGATGTGATCCATATTCTTACGGTTTCGATATCCTTTTTATGTCCGCGAAAATAAAACTCGACCCTTTCCGGCTCAACATAATACGTTCCGCTGAAGGTTCCGTGCTCAATAAAATACTTGGTCTGTTCGTCGGTATATTTCATCATCCTGCAAAAGAAGCGGGCTAATTCGGCGATATATTCCTCCGAAATGGCACACGAGGAAAGTTCCTTGTCGACCGTCAGCATATCGGCAGTAAGCGGCGGAAGGCCGAATTGCTTTCCTATCCCCTCCAAACCGCCAGAGAGCGGATTGAACAGCGCGCTTATATTTATACCCAGAGCATCAAATACCGAAGAAACGTAGCTGCCGGAATTTGCAAATTCACTTACCGACATTCTGTACTTTGATTTTTCCTCGTTGATCCTGAATGCATATCCCTCCCGCACGGTAGAATATACGCGCTGAGAGTCCTTGTAAGCCAGCGTCGTCACCCCCGAATGCAGCGCGATAAAATCAACATTGCGGCGGTTCAGGCTGCCGCTGATATCCGATATCATATAATCGCCGCAATATTTTCCGAAAAGGTCGTCAGTGTTTATCGTGCCGTTGCCGGAATCGCTGTTTATCACCTCAAGCACTCTGCTTTTGATCTCGCCTGCTCTCACCTCTTGCGGGTCAAGCGTCGTTTCGGGCACCGTCGTCACGGTCTCGCCGCACTTTTCGCCCTTTTCCGAGCGGCAGCCGAACGCGGCAAAGCATACGAACAGCAAAAGCAGCATGACGGCAGCCGGGCGCAGATATCTCACCGCAAACACGGTCCTGTCCTTTTTGACATTACAGCAACTCGTTCCCATCGTCTTCTTCCCCGCTCCGAAACCGCGACTGTCAGACGCCGCTCGTTTTCTTGATGTATTGGTCAATGCAGGAATCCACACCGGCAGGTATCTTCATGTCATCCGAGGTACCGAGCCTGATCTTGCCGTTGACCGCATAGGTAGAGCCGTTGCTCGTCATCGAATATGCAATGTTGCCGCCCTCTATCACAAGAGTGTTTTTGACATTCACGCGCTCGGTGTTCCCGCCTATAACGGTCACGCTTTCGACCACGCTCTCGGCATCGCAGTTCAGCTTTGCGTTTGCGCGTGTGTCGAGCTTGTATGATGCGGACTGCTTCATGCTTACCGTTCCCTTGTATCCCTGGTAGTCAAACGACGCCCCGGTCGTTGTTGCTATCTCAAATGTGCCGCACACGGGCTTTTTGCCGTCATATTCGACCCCGTACACCGTCAACTCGCTGACGGTAGGCATGCTGATGCCGTTCATCACAACGGTCCATTCGGTTTTTAGCAAGCCGACAGGACCCTTTTCGGCATCATTTTTCTGACTTATCGTCATTATAACGTCTCCCGTCGCCTCGGTTTTGTACTTTAAGACCAACTCGGCGCGTTTTTCCTCAACATAATATTTCCCGGTGATCTCGGCAGACGCCAAAAATTCTTTGCCTGCTGCTTCATTGTCGGCGGCAAAGAAATCGGCGATAGATTTGATAACGTCATTCAGATAGCTCTCCGAAAATACAGCCGTCTTCATATCGTCATCGACCGTCACCATGTCCTCGGTCAGCTTCGGCATATTCGTCATATTGCCGCTCGCATCGTCCTTATTGCCGCTGTATAAGTCGCTTATATCCATGCTGAAGTCAAAAAACACCGATGGCAGATATTCATTGCTGCTTCCCGGCTCGACAGCATTGCCGACGCTGTATTTTCCTTCGCTGCTCTCAACATAATAAACAACTCCGTCGCGGGCAACAACATAAAGACCGCTGCCATCGGCGTATTCCGTAAATGCGGCATCGCCCTTTCTGACGACGCGCCTGAGCCCGTTCGTCTGTTTGATATTGTCAACGACATAATCACCGCAAAATGCCGCAAAAAGCTCGTCGGCACTGTCCTTGTCGTCGGAGTCGTCGTTCACAAGCTCGACCGCCTCTTTTTTGATCTTCTCGATCGCGGCAAGCTTCGGGTCCTGTGTGGTCGCGGGTTCGGCTGTGGTGGTGCCGTCCCCCGGCTTTGCGCCGCCGTCCTTTACACACCCGGCAAAGGAAATGATACATACAAACGCCAGAATGATCGCAATGGTCGATCTGCAGATGTTTTTCATTTTGATAACCGTACCTTTCAAAGTCAATTTCATTGCACCGCAAGTTGGAAGCACACGTTTTTCCGGTGTTTTACACTCTTATTGTATCATATAGACTAAACTATGTCAAGTATCAACAAAACCGACATATAAAAATAAAATTTCGTCGGCACTTGACAGTGTACGGCAAGTGTGATAAAATAATAAAGCAAAATTCAATGGGATGTCGCCAAGCGGTAAGGCACAGGACTTTGACTCCTGCATTCGTCGGTCCGAATCCGGCCATCCCAGCCATTGCGGGGGTAACGACTTTTGGAACACTTCAAATTGGAGTTTTCAATTTTCCCCCTATCAAACTACAACAAGAAAACACCTATTTTCAGTAATGAGAATGGGTGTTTTCTCTCTTTATTAAGAGGCTATACTATAAAAAATGTCTTCAATTTGCGAGGGAGTTTTAAAATTCAAACTGCGATGTGGTCTTCGGTTGTTATAATAATCGATGTATTTCTCTACTTCTGACTCCAATTCATCTATGTTGGAATATTCCTGACGATATAATGCCTCATATTTCATTCTTGCAAAGAACGATTCGCAAACTGGATTTTGCGTAGGCGAGCCGAGAGCAGAAAAGGATTGTAAAACATGTAACTCTGACAAGTATGTTCGGAATGCCAACGCTGTGTACTGTACGCCTTGGTCTGTATGAAAAATAAGCTTGTCTGTTGTATGCCTTGATTGGTATGCAAGAGCAAAAGCTTTTAGAGACAGCATTGTGTCAATTGTTTTAGAAACAGCGGTTGCAAGGACCTTATGGGAATATAAATCAATTACCGCGCAAACAAAGTGAGGCTCATCGCCTACTCTCACATAAGTAATATCACTTGCCCATACCGTATTCGGTGAGGTAATACCATCCAAACCAAACAACCGGTTGGGGCACCCTCCGTAAGGAAGGTGCCCCGGGGCGGCTCTTGTATCTCAGTTTAATAAGTTTTCGGAAACGGTGTAACCCTTGTGGCTATGCCGTTTTCTCCTTGTTACGCTCGGTAAGGTGCTGCTGGAAGGCTTCTTCCATCTCCTCCGGGGTCAGCTCGTGGAGGATACCCACGCCGCTGTAATAGATGTCCAAAAGCTGCACCCGCTTGCCATCAAGATATCTCGGCGCATACACCACGATTCTGTCCACGAACTCGTGGATCAGTTCCGGGGTCAGCGCTTGCAGCTCCGTGATTTGTTTCACCTTCTGAACGAACTTCTGCAAGCTCTCGGTTTTATCCGTTTCGGTTTCCAGATACGCCTGCATCTCCGGCACAGCGGATTTCAGTGTTTTCTGTTCTTCCTCATAGGACAGGGACAGAGTGGCGTAGCGTTCGTCAGACAGCTTTCCGCTGGCGTTGTCCTCGTAGATCTTCTGGATCAGGGCATCGATCTCCGCAATACGCTTTTTCGCTTTGCTCAGCTCCCGGCGCTTGGCGGCTAGCTGCTTTTTCTTGTCCTCCGTGTAGCAGTCCATCTGCTTGCGGGCGAACTCCTTCTCAAAAGCCTGCACATTCAGCAGGATGCGCTGCATACTCTCCAGAACGATCTGCTCCACCACTCTCTCACGGATATAGTGAGCGGAACAGACCTCGGAGTTCTTGCGGTAGGAGGAGCAGAAGAAATAGGCTTGCTCCCGCTTGTAGTTGTTGGTGACGCTGTAATACAGCTTCTCTCCGCAATCGGCGCAGTAGAGCAGACCCGAAAAGGGACTGACGATGCCGCTTTTCGTGGGCCTGCGGCGGTGCTTGCGAAGCTCCTGCACCAAGGCAAAGGTTTCCCGGTCGATAATAGCAGGATGGGTATCCTTGAAGATTTGCCATTCCTCCGGCGGGCGCTCAATTTTCTTTTTGTTCTTGAAGGACTTGGTAGTGCTGCGGAAATTCACCGTATCGCCGCAGTATTCCTGCTTACCGAGGATGTCCGCCACAGTGGCAGAACACCAGTTGTAGGGCACAGCAGGCGGCTTGCTGCAATTCCTGCCGATGTTGCACCAATGCTCCGTAGGTGTGGACACTTTTGCCGCTTTCAGCCGTTTGGCGATCTGCGTGGGGCCGAGGCCGTCCACGCACCAAGCGAAAATCTGCCGCACGGTCTTTGCCGCAGCTTCATCAATGATCCACCCGTTCTTGCTCTCCGGGTCTTTCAGATACCCAAAGGGCGGATTGGTGGTCAGCGGTGCGCCGGACATTCCCTTACTCTTGAACACATTGCGTACTTTCTGGCTGGTGTTCTTGGCGTGCCACTCGTTGAATAAGTCCTGCATCGGGACAAGGTCGCTGATGCCCTTTGCGGTGTCGATGTTGTCCATAATGGCGATGTAGCGGACGCCGAGACTGTCGAAGCCCTCTTCCAGAAGCTGCCCTACAATAAGGCGGTTACGCCCCAAGCGGGAGTGATCCTTGACGATCAAGGTGCCGATGAGGCCCTTTTCCGCCAGTTCCATAATCTCTGTGAACGCTGGTCTTGCGAAGTTCGTACCCGACCAGCCATCGTCAATGAACACACGGGTGTTCTGAAAGCCATTTTCCTGTGCATACTTCTCAAGAATGGTCTGCTGATTCTTGATAGACCCTGACAGGCCGTCCTGCTCATCGTCGCGGGACAGGCGGCAGTACAGGGCTGTGATTTTATCCGGTTGTTTTGTCATAGCTCTCCTTTCCACAGCTGGATATGGTCGAATTTGTAGGTGAGCCCATTCTACCATATCCGGCCGTAAACTTCAACGCTTTAATGCGATGGTCTTAAATTTCTTTGCTTTTGTCGTCGCTTTTCAGGATGATGCGCTGTACCTTTTCGGTGATGTTCTCCCTTGCGCCCTCGCTGAAAAATGCTCTTACGGCGTAGGTGGTGCCGTCGATCTCCCGAATGAAATTCAGCGGCTGCACATAGGCGCTTCTGCGAAACCACGCTATGCGCTCCTGCTTGGTCATTGTTGCAAGGTGGTCTGTAATGCGGTCAAGCTGTGTATAGATTTCGTTATCGGCTCTTAAAATAAGGGGAAAACTCAAAATGAGTTTTCCCCTTTGGGATATCTGATGGGCTGTCACGCTAACGCGTGACGGCCCTATTGCTTTTATCCGATCAGCCGTCTTTGAAATATCCGTTCGGCATCAGTTTTCGGCAATTGCTGGCAGTATTTTTGAGCGATGCGCTCTTTGAACGGAATGCACAACATACTCAACAATACAATCACCCGAACAAATAATTCATCCTCTTTCAGCTTTCGGCAATAGGTCGGTGAGAAACCAATGCTGCGGCAGCAATGCAAATATGCCTGTGCTATTCCCTGCCCCATGTTTTTTTGTTGGTAATGATATTGCCAGTTAGCATACCACGTGCCCCGTTTTGCTTTCATTTTTTCGAGCATTGTCCGGACAAAAAAGAATTTAAGATATCAACAACAGGCTCATCTGCTATAACGTTTTCTATATTGTCAAGAAAGCCCCTTTTTTCGTCCATCATTTTGCACATATAGAAATCAAGAATCCTATCAAAAAGAAAATCCAGCCCCACCTGCTTAAATATTTTTATTTTTTTCGCCGCCTTCTCATAAGTATTACCCAACAGCAGATTCCGCACCCCGCTGCCCAAAAGATTGTTATATACACTCATGGCTTTAAGAGCATCCCTTATTTCTTTTTTTACGGGAATCCCGTTATGTCTCAAAGTCCGCTCATTCCAAAATGCAAGTGTAATGTTCGTTACCGGTATACTGCCGACAACTCCGACGGTAAATAAATTCTTTTGCTCAGCCGAATCACCTTGCAACAGTCTGCAAACCTTCATAGTTTCATTGAATGAAACAACTATTCCTCTGTTACCTCCAACCGCTTCATTTCTATATATCGTATCGAAAAGTTGTATCAAACCGGAAAGTTCTTTCAATAGGCAGCACAATATTTGATCGTCTATTTCGAGAATAACATTTAGTTCTATCAACCTAACCATAACAAGTGAATATGATACCGCAGCAGAATAATCATCCCCGCAAAAACCATTGCAGAATTGCGAAGCTATTTGCTTATATTCATTTACGAAATTTTCGTATTCTGTTTCATCCAATGATCCGATCAGACTATAATCGAAAATATCTTCAGACATATTGCATACATAATTGTTTGCAAAGATCGGAGACAGCAAGTCGCTTACCATAAACATCTCTCCCAATCAATTATCTGTGAATATATTTTCGCTTGAATTATATTCGATACAATCACTCCCAACCGTAATTATACTTCACCACATCATTAATATTCGCCATGTCGAATAAACGCTTTGATGATTTACCGCTACCTCCGAAAGCCGGACAGGTTGCCACTTGAGTGACCGCTGTGAAAAACTTGTATAACGCATATCACCCCCTGAACTGAGCACCACCAGCCATAACGCCGCTTGTAATGCCGACTTCAAGTGTTCACTCTAGTGGTGGTGTTCTTCCGTAGACTACACATTAAGTTGCTGCATAAGCTGCTCGTTCCTTGCGTGGCATCAATAAGAACAGGAACCATGCACAGACAAGCCGCAGTGTGATGGAGCCACCGTCTGTGTTTGAATATTACCAAGATGTCAATCAAAGCCAAGTGAGCTGCTTATGAAACAAATATCATAAGCAGCTCTGGGCTCAATTACTCACTTTTATTAATGTAAGAAAAAAGAGCAAACTTGTCAGGGGAAGATGTCAGATCGTCCAATTGTGCATAATAATTAATTTCGCAAGTTTCATCATCTTCAATGATGGTTGCCTTTTCAATTTGGAGTCTAAATAATGTGGTAATAATGTCAGTAGAATATTTTCGAGAATACTTCACATTGACATTTAAACACAAATTGCATTCTCTTAAATTAATGCTTTTCCAATAAACAGAGCTTGACAAGATATCAATTTTAAAACCATTGTGATTCTCACAATAATTCTCAACCTCGGAGACAAGAGCATTTAACAACAATTGGTTTGCGATTAATCTAATATGGATTTTCATTAATGCGTTATGATCCCCCGTAAAGACACATTTAGGTGTGCACCATCTCTTGAAAGCCACCCGAGCATATTTTTCCCTTGTCTTGAAAGCTGAACATCCCATTCAAAGGCTTCCCATATTGTTCTCGAAGGGCCTTTCTGCCACACATTATTAAATTTATCCACATATCCCCCATTTGCAGTTCGAGGCAAATTGTTTCCTGCATTCTTTGGAGGAACATATCTCACTTTCCCTTTGGTTGGCAATTGTGCTTTTTTTGCTGCTTTACAAACGTTGTGTACCCAAACAGACGTGTCACCAACATAATAAGTATGGTAATCCTCAACCTCGAAGTTATATGTCGTTTCCGGACTTTCAAGCAGTTCGTGCTGTACCTGCTCGACAACGACATACTCGCCATTGAGCATAACAAGGATATCTCCTGCACGGAGATCAACAGCACTTGTCCAACCATTTTGGGGAACATAGAACGGATGCATAGGTGTGCAGGTGATCTCCTCACCGTTCACCTTTACATGAACCCATTCCTCGGTCTCATTCCGGAAGGTCTGAACAACTTCCTTGAGTGCGGTCTCGCCGGTTTCTTCATCGGTTGCCCATACGTAATCACCGGCCTGAATATCCTCTATCGGCACAAGACCGGCCTTGGTTGCAACCAACGTACCCTCAATGAAGCAGTGAATTAATCCGAGTTTTTGTCCGATGAACTGAGTACCGCCGGCCATAACGCCGCTTGTGATGCCTACTTTAAGTGTCTCCTTAAGAGAAGGATTCCGACCGTAAGCAATCTTTTCGGTTGCGGCATAGGTCGCCGCACTGACAGAGCCTTGAACAAAACCGGCCAACAAAGGTGCCGCGCAAGGCACAGCCGCCGTAAATGCGCCGATGACTGCTCCGCCGGCGGCGGATATTCCGACAGCCTTCCAGTTGATTTTCTGTCCGCTTGCCGCCTGAGAAACAATACTTGAAACCGCTCCTCCTACAGCACCCACCAGTGCGCCAACTGCAATATGCCAGAAATCGCCGCCGTCATCGGTGCGTGCCACGGGGTTATTGTCGCAATACGAAAACAGATTTTTATCGGTAAATGACTGAGGTGAAGCCGCAAGAACACTGCTTGTATCTGCATTCAGGAATCTGCCACAGTTCTGGTTGTAGTAACGACTTCCGAGGTAGTACATACCGAGGTCGGTATCATAGTAATACCCGCGGTAACGGAAGGGGTTATATATGTTGGCTACAAGTTTATCACTGGTGAGAGCGCCGCTTACAAACGAGACGGTTGTCTTGCCCCATGCATCGTAATTATAAGTTGCAACCTTTGAGCCGCTCTGATTGTAGATAGCAACAATGTCTCCCTGAAGATTCTTTTCAAACAGATAATCATTAAAGACACCCGCCGCAAAAGAATGTTCGCGGTATCTGAGCCCTACAGGAGCCTCAGACTCATCATACAGATAGATAAGTGTATACGATTCGATACCGTCAACACAAACGGTTTCTTTTACAATCTGGCTTCCGTTAAGTGTGTATTCGTGACGGATTGTCTCGCCCGTGTCACCATCGACAACTTCTTTGAAGATTCTGTGACCCTTATCATTGTATCCGAAAGTAACAGTTCTGTACTCGCCGTCAAAGTACGATTCAAGCTGACGACCTTCCCATGTGAAGATTTCGTAGCCGCCGACGGACGTGGGATTGCCGATAGAATCATAGACAATGGAGCCATAGCCGGTTATATCGGTCAGCAGATCTTTCCAAGAACTGTCGCCGTAAGTATAGTTGATTGTGCTTTGAACGGTTCCAAGCGTCCCTGTCGTGAAAGCGTATGTTTTTCTCGACAGAATATTGCCGGCATTATCATAAGCATATTCATACGATTTATTCAGCACTCTGTTGTCTTCACGGGTAAGCTGACCAAGATCATCGTATTCATATTGATACTGAACAACACCGGAAGCATCGGTAATTTGAGTTATGTTACCGTTCTCATCGTATGTGTAGTTATAGGTTGCGGTGTTGCTTCCGACTTGTGAAATCAACTGTGCAACCTGAAGCGAACGGTTCGTTCCGCTGCTTGTAAAGTCATATGTCAGCGTATTTGTTACGGTTCCGGAAGAAGTGGTCATCGCCACACTTCTGGAATAAACACGCTCAAGGGCATCATAAGACGGAATAAACCGATATGATACAGGACCCGATGTGAGCGTCATTTCCGACATGTTGTTCTTGTCATTGTAGGTATAGGTATACTTTGTGACAAGGTTTGCCGAAGACGTCGTCAGCGCATAATCGTGACTGTGAGAAATCGTATGAATACGCGACTGCTCGTCATAAGTCGTCACGGTTGATGACAAGTTTGTGTTTCCGGAAGATTCCACGAATCCGGTCATACGGTTCTGATCGTCGTATTTGTACCGTATTACACGATCATTTACGAGATCATTGAACTTGCACATGTTGCCGTTGGCATCGTACTCATAAGAATATGCCTTTGATTCGGTACCGTTTTTAGTATACCATACCTCCGAAGTTCTGTCAAGTTCATCGTATACATATCTCACCACAAGTCCGTTACTATACGTATTGGTGGCAAGTTTACCGTTGCGTGAATTGTAATCGGAGCTTATGAGAGTATATGTTCCTGCCTTAATACTCGTGGTATTGCCGAAAGTATCGTATGCCAAGGTATACGTTGTACTTTCGGTTTTGATTTGCGTGAGTCTGTCCTGCGAGTAAACATACTGCACCGATTCTGCATCGGTAACGGCAGAAGGCGTAGAATTTGTGTATGTGACAGGCTCCACCAGAACCAGGTCTCCGTTGCCTGCGTAAGTATACGCCATACCGGAATTCTGGTCGGGGTTAACAACAAACTTCAGTCTTCCCGTCGCTGACTCATAGAAATAGCGCGTTGTGCGTCCGAGAGAGTCAACCTCCTCGGAAACAGAGCCAAATATTCTGGAACCGGCAGTTACATTGTAGTTTGTGGTTGTAGAAATAATATTCGCAGGGCTCGTGTCCACAAGACTGCTGCCGCTATACTTTACCGTGCGTATAGTCGTATCGGTGATAAGTCCGTAAGAGTTATAAGTATAAGTGGTCTTTACCTGCGGGGTGAGGCTAGGAAGCGTTCCCGTATATTCCCCTGTGTATGTGTAATACACCTCGGAGATAATCCGATCCTTTGCGTCGAAGGTATAATCGGTAACGCCTTTTGTACTGGTGATTTTTCTTGTCAGATTCGTCGATGTATTATTATCCGCGTAGAAATACCACTCCTTGTAGTTGCCGTTATCATACGTTTTGGGCATTCCGCTTTCATAATAAGTATAACTTTCAGCACTACCGTCTCTTACCTCAACAATGGAAATGTTGTCAAAGTATGCTGTTCCCAAAGCGGACTGATAATCGTATACACAGCTTACCTTAATAGTCTTAACGGCACCACCGTCCGCGCAGACATCGAACGTACCGCTGGTAAACTGCCACTGATTGGCGGGGGTGTTTGCAAAATCAAACCAATATGTCTTAGGCTCTGTTTGGTTATAGTATGTCACATCCACTTTAAGCGCGAACTTACTCATGGAGTTGGACATCTGCTTGTTTGCCTTAGCAAAGCCGGAAATCTTGTAAATCTTCGGAGTTGTCAGGTCGGTGGAAGAAGTTGCATTGAAAATTTCCATAGAAGCACTTCTTGCACTGTCAAGGCTGCCGACAATTTTGAGGGAGGTTCCAAAGCGTGCAGCTTCCACATCGGGAACGGCAATCGTAACATTGGCAGTATCGCTCATCGACCAATATTCTGCCGGAGTCAATCTACTGATTCCGGAAGCGTTGAGGCAGCAGTCTTCAAAGTTACCGAATTCGACCATGTTATATGCGCTGACGCCGATACTCTTGGCAAGCATCACATTGTCAACCATAACTGACTGCGTCCCACTACCGGCACCGGTTATCTGAATGATAATCTGATAATTCTCACTGCTCTCAGTAACATCAAAATTCAGGCTGGCAAACGCATAAGCGCCGGATGCTGCGTATTCGTCAACCGGAACAACTTCCGTGAATGTATGATCGGCGGATTTTGCGATAAGTTTTACTGTCGCACCTGAGCAGTTGTTGGTATTGATATTCAGCGAGAGTGTGTAAGCACCCTTAGTGAGTTTTACATATTGTGAAATACTGCTGGTAGATACGTCGGCGGCTGAAATTGTCGCCCCGTATTTACCGGAATACTTTGCTGCGGCCGATCTTTCGACGGTACCTGAAGTATACCAGTAGTTAAGTGCGGTATTATTTTCAAAGCCACCGTTCATCAGATAGTTTGCCGCGCTGTCACTGACATACGAAGAAACACGAATGCTGTTTTTGGACCCGTCCTGTTTATTAAACTGTCCGCTCGAAGCACCGTAGATGGTAGTCCCGTTAACATCCATAGAATAGGCTGTAACAGTTCTGCCTGTGCTGTCAAATATGTAGCGGGTAATAATATCATCACTTGTATTGATAATATCATCAGTTCCACTGGTTCTTACTTCGGTATAATTGTCATAGTAAGAAAGAAGTATCTGCTGTCCCGTGGATGAACCACCAACTTCAGTAATGGATGTAACCTTGCCATTCGTATATGTGTAGTTCACCTCATATCCGGAAAGTTCATCTCTTGCTTGAATCAGGCGACCTGTTGAATCGTAGGAATATGTAGCTGTCGCATCGACTGTTATGTAGGAATTGCTTCCGTTCTGCATAAAATCGGCCCAGTTGTCAACAAGTGTGCTGCCCGTCTGATGTGCATAAACAATTTTGCGCAGATACCCTCCGTTATACGGAGAAATATCTGTTCCGTCATAGGTTGCTGAATAATAGAAAATTGCCGCTTCCTGAGAAGACTCGTTCAAAATTCTATTCACTTTTGCGCTTGAGTTATGTATCAGCTTGAATGATGTAATGGACGAACTGCCATACGGTGATCTTTCTTGATTACAGCCTTGACGAGTGTATGAACGGGATCAAAGAACGTGTCGGAAAAGCCCGCACGGATATTCCATGGACAGAAGATGAGCTTGACCCCGAATTGGTGAATCAGGTCGAAAATTATGCGAACGCCAATCGTCCGGTCATTCTGTCTCTCTTTGAAAAGTATCCCGATGTAAACAGATTCGTTTTCAAGTCACGTCCCGAAGCAGCCGAGTGGATGAGCGGGCTTGTTTGAATTCCGACCTTTACGCCCCCATCTTCCGCAGCCAAACGCCGCATTACAGAGCGTTTGGCTTATTTTTATGACAAAGAAAGATGAGCGCTATCGCCGAGTTCTATAAACCTAACCATAACAAGTGAATATGATACCGCAGCAGAATAATCATCCTCGCAAAAACCATTGCAGAATTGCGAAGCTGTGAATATGCGTTATTGAGTTTTCCCCTTTGATTGCACTCAAAATGCGCAACGCAGTCTTATAATAGCAACCATCACCTTTTGTTTCTTTTCTTATGGTACTCTCGGTGTTCATAAATTTCAATGAAAAAATATATGACAAAAGACAATAATACCTCCACAAGGTATGCCCCTAATGCTTTTTCGGCACACCTCATATTCAAGCAACCTATAATAACCGACACAGCAATTCCTTCGGTAATAATCAAAGATACAAATAAAACAATATGAGTGCAAAAATATATTGTCATTATTGTTGGGTAGTTAATCTGTCTGTTCTCGGACCTCAAATATTTTCTTCGTGAATTTCGCATAATCCAAATCAACCAGTATCTCTGTCTCCAACTGGTTTGCTCTCTGTAAAGCTTGTACTTTCCCTTTGAAAAATAGTTCATTACACACAACTCTATAAATGCCCGAGACACAAAATAGCCAACAACTGACATAACAGTTAAGCGCAATATTGTTTTATTCATTTTAAATAATCGCCAACTCCTCTGAGATTGTATAAAGTGGTGCTATTTCACTGCGACCTTCATTAAGATAAATCCAGCCATCCGTAATAGTTTTTATTCACTTGGTGTATGCAACAAAGATAAAAATTTGACCATATCTCTAATTGAATGTTGGTTTCTGAGTAAATCACGGAAATAGAACGAAATCATGTCATTCGTGTCACGAAGTTCATTGGCATAATGAGCGTTAAAATCCTTTACTGTTTTACTATCTGCAATCAGAAACCCAATGCCTGACTCAAGTTCCTCATCAATCACAACCACCCAATCAAAGCGACTTGATGATAAATAGCTCATAGAAAACAAATCCAATGATTCATAGTCCTCATAGCGCACCGGACAATTAAACTCAAATACTTCTTTGGAATCATTTTGAGCAATAAAAATTTTATCTTGTCCCTTTAAAAACTCCATTAATACGCCAAATTGAGCTTTATTCAAACAAAGATCATTTGTGTTGTAAATCAATGAGGTGTAAACATTTTCCGGGACTTCGAGATCATATATTGAATCAAATCCGGAGCCGCTGAAAGCCCAGCTTAATTTCAAAAGAAATCATCTTTATGCATATAATACGCCTTTTCTCTCCCTCTTTGAATTACCGCTTCCCATTTTGGGCTGAGTTATCAGCAATCAGCGCCATGGGATTAGTCTTGCATATAACTGATATTGTTGGCTTTGCACCACTTAACGGCATCCTGAAACAACCGTTGATATTCAAAAGCATACCAGTTCTTCCACAAACGCATAAAATCAATAAACATTTTAAATATTGTATCCGGTTCGACACCTTTGTTTTTCTCTTTTATCATCCTATACTCTTGAGTTTCCTTGTTTGTGAGAGTTAGCAGATATTCTTCTTCTAATTCTTCAATATCCGTCTTAAATAACGGGATAAACCTCCCGGACTGTTCAATCTCCAAACATGTTGTATAATGAAACTTCGTGATTAGATCCTCGGTAGCATATATTTTATAGTCGCTGATAGAAAACCACCAATATGTTGCATCGGCATCAAATGAACTGGGATAATATCTGCCGTAGCTGACAATAGACTTAATTTTTAGAGTCATAATTTATGCCCATCATATTTGTAATTAATAAGTAAGGCTTCCTCCATACCAAATGTGAAAAGTATGAGTCGAGTCACGATAGCTCCAATACATACCAAAATCGCACACTTCCGGTTTTCCGGATTGTCTAAATACCACGTAAATACAGACTTTGCCGAGTTCAATCCACAACCGGTGAATCCGGTTTTCATGAATGATCTTCCCAATTCTTTATATATGGGCACCTCGGCACCGTTCATCATGCATCGCATACATTATACCTTAATTATGAAGTAATGTCAAGAAGGATCACTGCGTCGAAATGATAACATCGCGCATTATATTTGAAAAAATCGTTTTTCGGAGCTTTACTATTCATTGAATTATCTCCGCAAATGTGGTATAATAAAGCATCAAAATACGGATCTGACAGTGCGAAAACGATAATTCAAGAGGTACAAAGGTATAAATACAATGGACTACACAAACCGTTTTGACGGGAAAGGTGAGATCTATGCCAAGGCAAGACCCAAATATGCAGCAGGTCTTCTCTATCATCTTAAAAACACGCTGAATATACCCGAGGGAAGCGTATTTGCCGACATCGGCTCGGGCACGGGGATATTCACCGGGCAGCTTCTCGGCTGCGGCTACAAGGTTTTTGCGGTCGAGCCGAATGCCGATATGCGCAAAAAAGCCGAAGAAAAGCTTGGGGGAGATCATGATTTTGTCTCCGTAAAAGGCAGCGACAGCAACACGGGTCTGCCCGACGGATCGGTCGATCATATAACCGCGGCACAGGCTTTTCACTGGTTCGACCCCGAAGCGTTCGGAAAAGAATGCAGGCGCATTCTCAAGCCCGGCGGAAAGGTCATTATCGTTTACAATTCACGCGATGAAAAAGCCGCCTGCACCCGTGCGCTTGCCGATCTGCGGCGCAAGTACAATCCCGAATTTCACGGATTTTCAAACGGAATAAGCCACGAAAAGTGCGTTGAATTTTTTGCGGGAAGGTGCGATGTGTTCCGTGCCGACAACACGCAGACCTACGACAGGCAGGGCTATGTCAACCGCGTGCTGTCCTCGTCGTATTCCCTGAAAGAGGGCGACGGCAGGTACGACGAGTATCTGAAGGAGGTCAACGATCTCTTTGACAGGTTCTCGAAGGACGGGCGCATCGCCGTGCCGACCGAGACCGTCGCATATATCGGCGAGGTCTGACACTGCGCGATCTGTAAGGACGACGGTATGATAAGAAAACTGCGCGAGGCGGATATCGCAGCGGTCGCCGGGCTGTGGCTCGACACCAACCTGAAGGCGCACGGCTTTGTTCCAGCGGAATACTGGCGCTCAAATTATGAGCCGGTAAAGGCAATGCTGCCCGAGGCGGAGGTCTATGTGTATGAAAACGCCGGTGAGACAGCGGCGTTTATCGGTATGAACGGCGAATATATCGAAGGCATTTTTGTCTCCGACAAAATGCAGTCACGCGGCATAGGTAAGCTCCTGCTGGATCACGTAAAAGCCAAAAAGGACGTGCTGCGCCTTAACGTATATCAAAAAAACGAGCGTGCGGTGCGGTTTTATAAAAGAGAAGGCTTTGAGATATGTGACGTCGGCACCGATGAAGCCACCGGTGAGAAGGACTACACGATGATATGGCGGCGAACGCAGCCGTGACAGAGCTTTTTTGCGGATCATATGATGCGGTGTTAAAAAACTCAAAATTGAGTTTTTTAACACCGCATTTTTTATCCTCTTTCGGCTCTTATCTTTTCCGTGCAGCGCATCACCGCATACCCGCCGCAGACAAGCAGGATCGTAACGAACCATGACAGCGGAAATGCGCGGTAGAGCACCGGCAGCGTGGGATCCTCACGAAACACGGTGCAGATTCAAACGATACGGAACGCACAGGTGCCGATCATTGTGCCGAGCGCCGGGTAAAGCGCGTGTACGCTGCCGCGCATGGCTCCGGCGGGGATCTCATACAGGCTGCATATCGGCTCGAAAAGCAAAATACACATGATCCGCACTCCGGCGCTTTCTATCACTGCCGCATCGGGCGTGAGCAGCCCGGAGAAAAAGTCGCGGAACAGGACGATGGTAAATATCGGCACGGAGCTGCAAACGGTCGATAGCAGCAGGCAGAGCCGCAGAATTTTTCGGCACCGCTCCTTTTGCCCGGCGGCGTGATTCTGCCCGGTAAAGGTTGTTGCCGTCTGCCCGAAGGCGGTTATCACATAGTATGTAAAATACTCAAAGTTCATGGCAACGGTGCTTCCCGCTATCGCCACCTCGCCGAAGCCGTTGACCGACGCCTGCACAAAAATATTGGCAAAGCAGAACACCGCCCCCTGCACGGCGGACGGCACGCCCGTTTTCAGTATCTCCCACATGTCGCGCAGGCGGGGCTGCGGCTTTTGACGAGCCTGCACACGCACGGCTTTCTTTCGTCAACCGGTGCAGAACGATAAGAGCCGAGAGCATATTCGAGATATCCGTGGCAACGGCGACTCCCGCAACGCCCATGCGGAACACGATGACGAAAAAGAGATTGAGCACGACATTTGCTGCGCCGGAAAGAGCCAGCACAAAGAATGGGTACCGGCTGTCCCCGCGGGCGCGAAGGACTGCAGAGCCGAAATCGTAAAGCAAAAGAAACGGGTAGCCGAACATATAGATGCGCAGATACAGCGTGGCGTCCCGCAGGATATTCTCCGGGGCTTGTATCAACCGCAAAAGCGGCTCGGCAGCAAACTGCCCCGAGATCATTCCGGATATGCCGATTATAACTGCCATCACGACCGACGTTCGGACGGCGAACGGTATCTCTTCCCTGCGGCCCTTACCGATCAGCCCCGCAACAAGTATATTCGCACCGACAGACAGCCCCGAGGACACCGTGACTATCAGCGCGATGATCTCGGTATTGTTGCCCACCGCCGCGAGCGCGTCCTTGTTTCCGAAATAACCGACTACCGCCGTGTCGGCGGCATTGAACAATTGCTGAAGAATACTGCTCAGCGCAATGGGAAGCGTAAACAACAGTATTTTCTTTGTAAGCGGACCGTGAAGCATGTCCGTATCCGCAGTTTTGAAATTCATGTATCTGATCCTCCGATAGGTTATTGAAATATTATACACCGCATGATATAATATAAAAAGCGAATATTACCGATAAAATATATCGAAGAACGGAATGTATAGAAGATGGAAAACCCTCTGCTGAAATATCTCGCCTTTGTCAGGACCGTTGAAAGGGGCAGCTTCACCAAAGCCGCCGAGGATCTTCACTACGCGCAGTCCTCGGTCAGCAAAATGATCGCCGATCTTGAATCCGAGTGGGGCATGACCTTGCTCGAACGCAGCAAAAGCGGCGTTTGCCTCACCTCGGCCGGAGAACAGCTTTTACCGTACCTCCGCAAGGCGCTCTGCGGGTACGACGAGCTTGAAGGGCAGATCCTCCGTATGCAGGGGCTTGAGACAGGCACGGTTCGCATCGGTACCTTTTCAAGCGTTGCGATAAACTGGCTGCCGAATATATTTTCAAAGCTTCGGCGTGACTATCCGGGGATCGGATATGAAATGCTTTTGGGCGATTATGATGAAGTTGAGCGCTGGATCGCCGACGGACGCGTGGATTGCGGCTTTCTTCGGCTCCCCACCGAGGGCAAGTTTGACACGATCCCGCTGACGCAGGATGAATACAAGGTCATTCTGCCGGTCGGGCACCCTCTCGCGGAAAAATAAACGATCGGGGTAAACGATCTTAACGGTCAGCCATTTCTTTTGCTCGAACACGGCGGAAAAACGGAAGTCACCGAGCTTTTGAACGCCTGTCATGTGACACCCGACATCCGGTTCACCACATGGGAGGATTTTGCGATCATGGCCATGGCGGAAAAAGGACTCGGCATCGGCATTCTGCCCGACCTGATACTGCGGCGCGTTCCCTATCGTATCGAAATACGCTCACTTGCCGAGCCTTATTACCGCTCTGTCGGGCTTGCAATGAAAGACAGCGACCATCTGACTCCCGCCGTGCGTAAGTTTATTGAATACCTGCCGTTTCGGGAGGCGAAAGCGGAATAAGGTCACTATTCCGCTAACCAATATGAAGCTGTTGAAATACAAACGCATTTATGGTACAATTAATACAGACAAATCGGATATCGGAAAATAAAATAACAGCAACGGTACGCGATTTTTCCTTCTTGCGCGCCGATGTTAATTCACGTTGCTTGCCGCAACGGCAGTTATGCCGTATAATTGTGCCGACAGCCGGAGAACGGCTGAAAAAAGGAGGCTATCAGTCATGTTGAACGAAAATATCAAAACATTAAGAAAATCAAAAGGACTTTCGCAGGAGGAGCTTGCCGTAAGGCTGAACGTAGTGCGCCAGACCGTTTCAAAGTGGGAACAGGGCTTGTCTGTCCCCGATTCCGATATGCTCATCGCCATATCCGAAGCGCTTGAAACGCCGGTAAGCGCATTGCTCGGAGAAAATATCACTGCGGCGCCCGCCGACGACCTGAGAGCGATCGCCGAAAAGCTTGAGGTGATAAACTCACAGCTTGCGGAAAGAAAAAATGCCCAAAGAAGGGTGCTTCATTGGCTGTTTATTGCCCTCGGCGCCGGCACGGCAGCGATCATTGCCGCGTTTGCGGTCATCGGCGGCTCATACCTCGGGTGGGATCGCACCGACCCCGAAACGGCGATCATTGCGGCAGCTCTTCACGTGTTTGAGTATCTGTTTGTCAGAGCAGCTCCGCTTTTGCTGGCGACAGCCGTCGTCGGAGCCGTGCTGACGCGAAAAAAAGCATAAAACGATAGAGATCACGAGGTAAAAATGGACATCACTTATACCGCCGGGCAGGAAAAATTCAATTACAGAGTTTGCGCCGTAATGATATCCGGCAATAAAATACTTGCCATGCACGATGAACGCTCGCCGTATTTTTACCTTCCCGGCGGCAGAGTGAAAATGGGTGAGACCGCCGAATGCGCAGTTATACGTGAGGTTGAAGAAGAGCTCGGCGTAACACCGAAGATCGTTCGCCCGCTGTGGCTGAATCAGGGCTTTTTTACCGAGGATGTTGACGGGCTCAACTATCATGAGCTGTGCATCTATTTTCTGACGGACATATCCGAGACCGGGTTGCATAATAAAGGCGAACGCTTTACGGTCAATGAAGGAAAGCACGTTCACACATTCGAGTGGCTGCCGTTTGAACGCCTGCGGGATGAATATTTTTATCCGGTATTTTTAAAAGAAAGCATTTTTGATCTGCCGCGGCATTTTGAGCTGAGAACGGAAAACGAACTTACGGATCGATCTTTCCGCAATGTGCAATGAAAATCCGCTTTCATCGCCCGTCGGCTATTGCGCGGCGGGCGATTTTCTGATATAATATGCCTCGGACCGCACGTTCGGCGGCACGTACAGAAAGGACATTTTTTATCATGTCAAAGCCCGTAATGAACGCCAAAACAAAAAAACTGCTTCTCGGCATTGCCGCGCTCGCGGTCATCGCCGTTATCGTTTTCTTCTTCCCGCAGCTGCTGCCATCGGATGACGGCACACTCACGGCGCCTGCGGCATCCGGCAGCACGGCAGCGGCAGCGACGACTGCGCCGGAGGCATCAAAACCGACATCTGCGCCACTGGCAGCATCGGACACCGCAAAAACGCCGGAAACGACTCAGGCTCCCGAAACCGAAAAAAAGCTCGATCGCAACGGCTCTTATACCTCAAAGGAGGACGTTGCGCTATACATTCACCAATACGGCAGGCTGCCCTCGAATTTTATCACCAAGGCGGAAGCCGGGAAGCTCGGTTGGACGGGCGACAGCCTTGAAAAATACGCGCCCGGTAAAAGCATAGGCGGCGACCGCTTCGGCAACTATGAAAGTGCACTGCCGAAAAAAGCGGGGCGCACCTACACCGAATGCGACATCGACACCCGCGGCGCCTCGTCACGCGGCGCAAAACGCATTGTTTTTTCAAACGACGGGCTCATATACTATACCGGAGACCACTATTCGACCTTTGAACTGCTCTACGGCGGCAACAACTGACCTCTCCGCTTGCCATTCACAATTTCACGTTGCTTTTTTAATATTTTTGCGGTATAATAGAAAAAAACTTTCGGCTGCACCGCAAATGCAGGGAGGATCCCGTTTGCTTCGTGACTTTATCCGCAAAAACAGGCAGATATACCTGTTTGCGCTTTTTCCGCTCATATGGCTTGTATACTTTCTGTCGGCTTCGCGGCAATGCGAACGAATGCTTATGCACTGCCCGCTCGACGGTCTCATTCCGTTTCTGCCGGTATTCATAATCCCGTATGTCCTGTGGTATCTTTATGTGCCGACAGCGCTTCTTCTCAACTGTTTTTCCGACCCCGCATATTTCAAGCGCCAATGCGCCTGCTTTTTCGGCGGCGCGGGAGTATGCCTGCTTGTGATAATGCTCTTCCCCACTGCTGTTGATTTTCGCCCCGAGATAAACGGAGGCGGCATTTTCAGCCGTATGTGCGGCATTATATTTTCAATGGACGACGCCGTGTGCGTGTTCCCGAGCCTTCACTGCTACGAGGCGCTGTGCGCTCATCTTACCGCGTTCGCGTCACCCGGCATGAGGGGCAAACGGCGGCTGCGCGCCGCAAGCGCGGTGCTCGTTGTGCTTATATGCCTCTCCACCGTGTTCATCAAGCAGCATTCCGTCATAGACCTGGCGGCAGGCTGCGCCGCGGCGGTCATTGCCGCACTTCCGCTTCTTCTCGCAAAGAAGAAAAGAGGACATCATGATAATAAAACCGTTTAACGCCGCCCACATCGGGCTTTTCGTATTCGCAGCCGCAGCCGTGCTTTTTCTCCGTCTCATTCTCCGCGACAGGAGCGAAAAAGCACGCAAGCTGGTGCTTATCGTTATATGCTGCGTAAATATCGTCTGCTTTTTCGCTTACAAATTCGCGCTCTCGCGCGACGCGGAATTTCTTGCCGTAAGCGGCATTGAAAAATTCAATTGGTTCAACGAACTGCCGATACAGCTCTGCAACATCAATATGTTTCTGATACCTATCGGGCTCATCGCCAAAAAACGCCCGATACTCGGATTTTCGTTTTTTGTCGCACCTCTCGGGGCGGCAATGGCACTGTTCTTTCCCGAAGCGGCGTTCAACGGATATTCGCTTTTTCTGCCGCGAATGCTCGGCTTCTGCCTCACGCATCTCGTGATACTTATCTGCGGGATAAGCCTTGCGGCACTCGGGCTTTACCGCCCGAAGTTTTCGGACTTTCCCGGTATCCTTATCACCTTCATCTGTCTTGCAATAGGCGCGCACTGCGTGAACCTTATCCTGCGCGCAACCGTATGCCCATACGCAAACTACTTCTTTACATACCACGTTGACATCAGCATTCTGAACCTGTTCTGGAGTTGGATCCCCTTGCCGCTGCTCTATCTTCTGCCCGGCATCGCCATACTGCTCGCCTATATGCTGCTCGTATCGCTGCTGTTTTTTACCGCAGATGTGATCCGCGAAAAGAAAAAAGCCGCTGCGTCAGCCGAATGGCAAAAATAACGCCGCCGCGTCGGTTGACGCGGCGGCGTTATTTTTTTGCTTACCTTTCGAAGGTGAATTTTTCCCACGGTATATCCACGGGCATTTTGCGGCTGATTATCTCGTCAACATGCCAGAGAAGCGGGAAATCGTCGGGATCGAGCGTTCCCTTCTCCGCACATATGCGGATGGCTTTTGCCACGCGCACGGCAACGACAAGGGATTCAAGCGTCACGCCGTTGAGCTCGGCGCGCGCCTCGTCAATGTCGAGCCCGCGCCCGAGGAGAATGCCTATAAGGCGCGTTCTGCCGCCGTAAACGGTGACGTAAAGGTCGCCGGCGCCGACGCAGAGGTTGTCTATCGTTCCCGCGCCCTGATAGTCGAGGAGCCTGCTCATTTCCTTCACAGCCTGACCGAACACAGCCGCCTGAGAATTGAAATGCAGCTCGCTGTCAAGCCCGAATTTCTTCTGGTTGAGTCCGATCGTCAGTGCGATACCGAGCGCATAGCCGTTTTTGAGCGCGACGGCGCTTTCAATGCCCACTACATCGGTGGAGAGGCTGATATGATAATAATCGGTCGCCATTATCTTCTTCAGCTTGCGGAGCGTCTCCATATTCTTTCCGCAAAAGGCGACCTCGGTCTGATCGTGCGCGACAAGCTCATAGCTCGTGCATGGACCGCCTATTGCGTTCAGCTCGAGCCGGCTCCCTATGGCGTCAAGCTTTTTCTGCCACACCTCGGGGTATGTCAGAAGCCTGCCGTCGGGCGTGTCCATAAGTCCCTTGGTGACGCTGAGCACCGGAATGCTATCAGGTATACGCGGCAGCCCATTCTCGCCGAACCAATCGACACCGAAACTCGAAACACCGCCGATTATCATGTCGGCGCCCTCGACAGCTCTGTCCATATCCTCTATCTGATAAAATTCGACACCATCCGGGAAATCCCGTTTGAACTTGGGATGGCGGTTCGTGCGCTTTGCGCTCTCGATTATCTCGCGGTCAAGAGGAGTGCCGACGATGCGCACCCTGTTGCCGTTTTCTCTTGCGGGAAAAGCCAGAGCGGAACCCATCATTCCCGCCCCGATGATAGTTACTGTTGCCATTGCGATCTCCTTGCATCTTGCATTCTTCCGTGATATTCTACGCGGCACCGCCGCCCACCGCTGTTTATTATACCATAAAAGCGCGCAATTGCAATATGGAAAGAGCAACTTTTACAAGGTGCAGTCACAAAAAGCCGAACGGGTCTGACGCATAATGTGTCAGACCCGTTCGTATTACTGTTCGGAAATATCCTTTACATGCAAACGCGCTATCGCGCGGGCAAGTGTTATAGCTGCCGTGCGGTACTCGCGTATGCTCTCCCTGTGCAGCATTGCTTCCTTTGCGGCGTCGGCTGCGCGGCGTGCGCGGTTGGCGTCGATCTCCTCGGGCCGCTCTGCGGAATCGACAAGCACCAGCACCTCGTTGCCCTCGATCTTCACAAGCCCCGACGACACGGCGGCTATGCGGTTCGCCTCGCCCGGGATGCGATATGTCATCGTGCCGGGAGCTATGGCGCTGATGGTATTGGAATGCCCCGCAAGAATGCCGTACTGCCCGGTGGGTGTGGGAACTATCAGAGACTCGCACTCGCCCTCGTAAAATGTGCTGTCGGCTGCAAGTATATGGACTCTGAAGCTGCTCATACGTCCATCGTCCCCGCCTTCTTTATCACGTCGTCGATCGTTCCGACGTTGTAGAAAGCCGCCTCTGGGTATTTATCCATGTCGCCGCCGATTATTGCGGCAAAGCCGCGAACCGTTTCGGCAACGGGAACATAAACGCCGGGGACGCCGCTGAACTTCTCGGCAACGTGCATCGGCTGAGAGAGGAACCGCTGTATGCGCCGCGCGCGTGCAACGGTCTTGCGGTCGGATTCGCTCAGCTCATCCATTCCGAGTATCGCGATTATGTCCTGAAGCTCGTTGTATTTCTGAAGTATCTCCTGAACGCGGCGCGCCACCTCGTAGTGCTCCTCGCCCACAATGTCAGCCTCAAGTATGCGCGATGCCGACGCGAGCGGATCGACCGCCGGGTATATTCCCTGCTCGGCTATGCGGCGGGAAAGCACCGTTGTCGCATCAAGGTGAGTAAATGTCGTCGCCGGCGCCGGGTCGGTCAGGTCGTCGGCGGGAACGTACACCGCCTGCACCGACGTGACGGAGCCGTTCTTTGTTGTGGCGATGCGCTCCTCGAGCGCGCCCATTTCGTCGGCAAGCGTAGGCTGATATCCGACTGCGGACGGCATTCTGCCGAGAAGCGTGGACACCTCGCTGCCCGCCTGAACGAAGCGGAATATGTTGTCTATGAACAAAAGCACATCCTTGTGCTGCGCATCACGGAAATATTCCGCCATCGTAAGCCCCGAAAGCGCAACGCGCATACGCACGCCGGGCGCCTCGTTCATCTGCCCGAACACGAGCGCGGTTCTGTTAGCCACGCCGCTCTCGTGCATTTCGCTCCAGAGGTCGTTGCCCTCGCGGCTGCGCTCGCCGACACCCGTGAAAACGGAATAACCTCCGTGCTCGGTGGCAACGTTGTGTATGAGCTCCTGTATCAGAACTGTCTTGCCGACGCCTGCTCCGCCGAAAAGACCGATCTTTCCTCCGCGCGGATAAGGCTCGAGCAGGTCTATGACCTTTATGCCCGTTTCAAGCACGCTGGAGGTCGGCACAAGCTCGGTAAATGCCGGCGCTTTTCTGTGTATCTGCCACCTCTCGGTGTAGGCGGGAAGGTCATCTCCGCCGTCTATCGGCTTTCCGAGGACGTTGAACATACGCCCGAGCGTGCATCTGCCGACGGGAACGTCTATCCCCTTGCCGAGAGCGCGCACTTCCATACCGCGCGCCAGTCCCTCTGACGCACCGAGCATAACGCAGCGCACCTCGTCGTTTCTTATGTGGAGAGCGACCTCCATCGTCCGCTCATCGCCGTCAACAGTGACGGTGAGAGCTTCCTTTATCGACGGGAGATTGCCGCGCGCGAATCTGCAATCCACCACAGATCCGGATACTGCGGTTATTTTTCCGATATTCAAGTCGTCTCCGCCTCCCTTTTGTCTTCTTTCTGTTGTTTTTTACGCTGCGCCGCCGCACACGCCGAGACCTCTGTGATCTCCATCGTTATGGCAGCCTGACGTATGCGGTTGTACTGCACCGAAAGCTCGGATATCATCCTTTCGGCGTTTTCGTTGGCAAGGTGCATTGCAGCCATGCGCGCGCTCTGCTCGCTGCAAAAGCTGTCTATCAGTGCACTGTAAATAAATCCGGAAACATAGCTCGGTATGATACCCTCGAGCACCTCGCGCACCGACGGTGTGAACTCAAACGGTTCCTTTACCGCTTTTTCCTCGGTATCGGTCACGAATGTCTTTCTGTGAAATGGCAAAAGCCTTGCGGTCTTTGTTTCCTCCGTCATACCGTTTTTTATATCGGTGTATATGACGTATATCTTCTCTGCCTCGCCGCGGTCGTAGCGTTCGAGAAGTATCTCGCTTATCTCACGCGCACGCTGCATGGTTGGGTTTTGCGCGGTATAAAGAAAGCTCTGCTCCACCGGAACGCCGTGGCGGGCAAAATACTGTCTGCCATACTCGCCGACGACGAAAAGCTTCGTGTCGGGATGCTTGACAAGCATACGCTCCGCCTCGCGTATGACATTCTGGTTATACGCGCCCGCAAGCCCCTTGTCTGCGGTTATCACAAGGCAGGCATACGTGCCGTTAAGCTCGGGCATACCTTCCTTCGGGTAAAAATAGCGGCTCTCGACATCCTCCGCAGTGCGGAAAATGCGCTTTATCTCGCCGCGCATCGCCTCAAAATACGGGCGTGTATGATCGAGACCTTCCTTTGCCTTGCGCAGCTTCGCCGAGGCGATAAGATACATCGCGTTTGTGATCTTTTCGGTGTCGCGAACGCTCCTTATCCGCCTTTTTATCTCCTTTGCGCCAGCCATATCACATCACTCTGCCGGCTCTGCCGGGCTCACACACCTGCGCGCAAGCGCGGATATGCTCTTTCTGTCGCTGTCGGCGATCGTTCCCGAGCCGTCTATCGCGGCGCAAATATCGGGAAGCTCCGCTTCGGCTGCCGCTATGAGCTTTGCAGCCAGATGAGCGATCTCACCCGGCTCTGCATCCTCAAAGGCATGGTCGAGAGCCGCGGTGAGCAATATCACCTGCGCATGGCGGCTGTACGGATGGTACTGCGGCTGACGCAGGAGCTGCATAAGCCCGTGACCGTATCTGAGCTGCCTTTTTGTAAGCTCGTCAAGGTCGCTCGCAAACTGCGTAAAGACCTCTATCTCGCGGTACTGCGCAAGATCGAGACGTATAGACCCGGCAGCTTTTTTCATTGCCGGAGCCTGTGCCGCTCCACCGACACGCGAGACCGAAAGACCGATATTCACTGCGGGACGCTGCCCCGAGTGGAAAAGATCGCTTTCAAGGAAAAGCTGACCGTCGGTGATGGATATTATGTTCGTCGGTATATACGCCGCGACGTCGCCCGCCTGTGTTTCGACTATCGGCAGAGCCGTCATGCTGCCGCCGCCGAGACGGTCGGCAAGCTGCGCCGAGCGCTCGAGCAGTCTTGAATGCAGATAAAACACGTCTCCGGGATACGCCTCACGTCCGGGCGAGCGCCCGAGCAGCAGGCTGAGCGCACGGTATGCCACCGCGTGCTTTGAAAGATCGTCATAAACGATAAGAACGTCCTTGCCGCGGCGCATGAAATATTCTCCGAGCGCGCAGGCGGCATACGGAGTGATATACTGCATCGTCGCCGCCTCGCTTGCGGTCGAGCTGACGATAACGGTATAATCCATCGCGCCGCGCTTTGCAAGCACGTCGGCAAGCTGAGCGACGCTCGAGCCCTTTTGCCCTATTGCGGCATAAATGCAGATAACGCCGCGTCCCTTTTGGTTAAGGATCGTATCGACCGCAAGCGCGGTCTTGCCGGTCTGCCTGTCGCCGATTATCAGCTCACGCTGACCGCGGCCTATCGGGAACATCGAATCCACCGCAAGCAGCCCCGTCTCAAGCGGGCGGCTCACCGGTTTGCGGTCGATGATGGCGGGAGCGGGACTCTCTATCAGATACCAGTCCTCCTCGGCGATGCTGCCCTTGCCGTCTATCGGCTCGCCGAGCGCATTTACCGCCCTGCCGATATACGCCTCGCCCACGGGCATTCCCGCAACTCTGCCGCTGCGCAGAACGGTGCTGCCCTCTTTGACCTCACTGCTGTCGCCGAACAGCACGCAGCCTATATCATCCTCGCGCAGATCAAGCGCCATGCCGCGTATGCCCGAGTCAAAAAGCAGTATCTCGCCGTATCCCGCGCTGCCGAGACCGTCAACGACGGCAATGCCGTCTCCCACCGATATCACGGTGCCTATCTCGTCAGCCACCGGCTCCGGCTCCCAGCCTCCGACAGCTTGGCGGATGAGCGGCATGACATTGCGGCGCCCCTTGAGCGCCGTGCTTATGTCGGCTTTCAGCTTGCGGCTCTTGCCCGCAAGCGTCCAGTCATATACCTTGTCGCGCCTGCCGTCCTCACCGAATTCAATGCGGAAGCCGTCGCCGATCTCGCGGTGCTCTTCCCAAACAACGCTGACCTCGGCGTCGTTCTCGCGCGCAATAAAATCGCGTATTTTTGCCGACTGCGCGTCGCTCGGGCGCTCACGGCTGCATATATACGCAACGATATTCGGGCGCTTGCCGTCAAGCACGGTCATTTTTATCACCCTTTTGTCCGTCTGCCTTACTGCCCGCGGAATTTATGAAATCGTCGAACGCATCTCCCGAGCGCTCGCCGACCATCTTATCGACAGCCTTCGACACCATATCGGCTATCTCGCCGTCGGCACGGCGCATCATGGCGTCGCGCTCCTCTACCGCCTCTCGCCTTGCGTCGTCAAGTATCTTCTCGCTCTCGCGCTCGGCTGCGGCGACCCTTGCGCGTGCTTCACGCTCGGCATCGGCAAGCTTTTCGGCACGCATCGCCTCTGTTTCCTTTTCGGCGTCGGCAAGCAGCTTTGAGTATTTCTCGGCGTCCGCCTTGGCATCCGCAAGCTTTTTCTCAGCTTCGGCGTCCATGTTCTTATAATATTCCTCGCGTCCGTTCATAAATTTCTTCACCGGCTTGTAAAGGAGGAATCCCAGCCCGCCGCCGAGAAGTATGAAGTTGAACGCGTGCAGCAGTATCTGCTGCCAATCTATGTTAAGAGGAAGTTTCATTTAAGGTACCGTACCCTTTTGTCAGATTTATCAGAGAACGAAAACGATAAGTATGGCAACGATAAGGGCGTAAATGACGACTGTTTCGATAAAGACCAGACCGAGCATAAGGCTGCCGCGAAGGTTTTCGGCTGCCTCAGGCTGGCGGGCAATGCCGTCTGCCGACTTTGATATCGCAATGCACATACTGACAGCGCCCGCAGCAGCAACAAGGCCGACGCACGCTGCCGCGGCAATGGCTTTTGATTTCGTGCTGCCGTCGTCGACGGTCGCTGTATCTGCAGTATCGGCAGTTGCGGTATCGGCGGTATCCGCCGCGTCATCGGCTGCCGCAAAGATCCCGAGACTCAGCACAGATACGGCGAGCACGGCAACAATAAGTACGGCAATGATCTTTTTAAAATTCTTCATGATAAAAACTCCTTTTGATGGCGGTTTCAGCGCTTGATTTTACGGAACGCACGGCACTCAGGCTGACTTTTCCGTATTCTTTTCTGTATTTTTTGCTTTCTTTTTTGGCGGGGCCGAGACCTCTCCGTAGAAAAGCGCGGTAAGAGTGATGAGGACGTAGGTCTGTATCAACGCGTGAAGGAGCGTGAACATAACACCTACTGCTACCGGCAGCACGAAGCTGAGGTTAAGGTAGTAATAAACGAGCTCGGTGACGAGCAGCCCGCTGAGCAGAGCGCCGAAAAGACGGAAGCTCATTGATATGGGAAGCGAAAATTCCTTAAGCGTGCTGCCGACGCCGCGAAAGCCGTTGCTGACGATGCCGCCGGTCAGTATGGCAAGATAGGAAATGCAGCCCATCGCTATCGCACCGTTGATATCGGCAAGCGGCGCGGGGAGGGCTATCGAATCTCCGTTGACCGTGACCGCCTGAAAGCCGAAAAGTTCAAACACCGTGCCGACGAAGATATACACGCCCGCGGCAAATATGTATGCGCCGAGAAAGCCGTTGCGGTGCGGGCTGTTGGTGCGCGCGGTACCGTCGAAATAGCCGACGAGCCTTTCAAGCAATATCTGAAATTTGCCGGGATCCTTCATTCTGAATCGCGGTATGACGAATATCCTCACCACAGCCGCAAACAGGAGCAGTATTCCCGTAACGCACAGCGCCGATATGAACGCCGGGTTGACGTTTTTTATTCCGAACAGACTGATGACATTCCGCTCGTGAAGCACCGCGTCGCGCATTGCTTCCTTGATAGATTCCTTTTCACCGCCCGGAGAGCCGACAAGTACAGCCCCGACAGCGGTAAGGATCAGCGCCGCGACCCAGACCGCGACCAGAATACCTTTTTTCTTTTTATTCATTTGTTCTCCTTTCCGTTTTTTTCGATCTGCGGATAAACAGATCTATAAACATAAGGCAAAAGCTTATAAACAGCAGCCCGCAGGACACAAGTATCGCCTTTTTACCGATGACCTGCGTCAGAAGGCTGCCGAGCCCCGCTCCGAAAGCAAATATAACTATAACTCCGAAATATGTAAGCGCGCTGTGAAGATGCTCACGGTCGCGTGTGTTGACGTATTTTCCGAGCTCCTCCGCGCCCGAGCGCATATTGCCGATGCACATCGTGCTCGCATAGGCAAGCCCGCGCACCTTTCGGAAGGTCATGACCTGCATTGCGCAGACAAATGAAACGAGCGCATTCGCAACGCGGTCGGAGGATATGAATGTGACGCCCGCCAGGATAACTATCTCTATCGCAAGCACTATCTGACGCCAATGCAGCTTTTGATTTTTGCCGAACGCAAGGCGCACGAGCAGCGCCGCCGCCGCACCGAGCAGGAACGACAGCACCGGTATCGCATATTTTATCACAATGTCCCACTCATGCCTGAAGAGAGCCGTACTGAGCAGCACGATGTTGCCGGTCTGCGCATTCGCAAACACCCCTCCGCGGCAGCCGTAGGTGTAAGCATCCTGAAATCCGCCCGAAAGCACTATAAAGATCGCCGTAAAAAGAGTATCGGACATTTGTCCTCTGTAATCAACCTTCAGATTCATGTCTTTGACTTCCGTAAAAATGTACTGTCCGGATATTGACTTTTCCGAACCTGTATATTATAATACCTTTTATGATATATGTAAAATCTATATTGCATATATTCACGATATCAAATTCACATACCGGAGGCACACGACCGTGTATATAAGCTACGACTATTACCGCATTTTTTATTACGTCGCCAAGTACGGGAATGTCTCCCGTGCCGCAAAGTTACTGCTCGGCAATCAGCCGAACCTGACACGCGCGATAAAAAATCTTGAGGCGGAACTCGGCTGCCCGCTGTTTTCGCGCACCAACCGCGGCATGAAGCTGACGCCCGAGGGAGAAAAACTTTATTCTCACGTAAAGACCGCCGTTGAGCACATAGAAGCGGGCGAAGCGGAAATAACCGCAAGCCGCGACCTGCAGAGCGGAACGGTGTTCATCGCCGCCAGTGAAGTCGCTCTTCGCTGTCTCCTTTTGCCCGTGCTGAAGAAATACCGTCTCATGCACCCGGTGATACGCCTACGCATCAGCAATCACTCGACACCGCAGGCGATAGAGGCGCTGAAGGGCGGCGACGCCGATCTTGCCGTCGTCACCACACCGACGATCAGCTACGCATCTCTTGAAGAGATACGCGTCAGAAACGTGCGCGAGGTAGCCGTATGCTCGGCGGCGTTTCCCGATCTTATCGGCAGGCGCGTTTCTCTCTCCGATCTCATCCGTTACCCGCTTATCTCGCTCGGCTCTGACACAAAATCATTTGAATTTTACTCGGCATTCTTTACGGCGCACGGGCTGCCCTACCGTCCCGGCATCGAGGCGTTCACTGCCGATCAGATATTGCCTATGGTCCGCGCCGACCTCGGCGTCGGTTTTGTGCCGGAGGAATTTCTGCATCCCGGCGACACCGTTTCGGTCATCGACATTGCCGAAAAGATACCCGAGCGCGGCATCTGCCTTATAAAAAGGAAGGATCAGCCGCTCGGCATGGCGGCAAGGGAGCTTGAAAAGATGATACTCGATACAGCGGACGGGCAAGCCGGTCAGGAATAAAACGCAAGCCCCAGCCCCGCGGAGATAAGTATCATGAGTATCGGCGACGGACGTTTTTTCCTCAGCTTGCGCCAGACTATGTGTATCACGGCGAGTATTGCGAGGATCACAAGCCCACGAAGGTCAACGCTTACGGCGTCGCCGATATTGCCGACCGAGAGAAGCGTTTTGAGGAACATCGTTACCGCCGTGGCTATTATCATTCCGACGACGGCGGGACGGATGCCGCCGAGAAAAGCGTTGACGCCCGCATATTTCAACAGGTCGCTGATGACTGCCGCGATGACGAGGATGATGATGAAGGCGGGCAGCGCGACGCTGAGCGTCGCCAGAAACGCACCGAGAAGTCCGCCCTGAGATGCACCGATGAATGTCGCCATATTGACGGCGAGTGACCCCGGCGTCGACTCGGCAACCGCAATGAAATTCAAAAGCTCGCTTTCGGTGAGCCAACCGTGAGCGAACATCTGCTCGCGGATGATCGATATCATTCCGTAGCCGCCTCCGAAAGAGACAGCGCCTATCTCAAGAAAGGTAAGAAAAAGCTCAAGATATATCATTTTTCTTCCTCCCTGTCGCTGCCGCCGCTCTTTTTACGCAGCCTTCCGACGAGGTAGACAAAAACGCCGACCGCACCTGCAATAAGTATGTAAAACACAGAGGAGAAACTGACCGCAAAAAGCGAAAAAGCCACCATACACACGAGAGACGCGCCGCAAAGCACCATGCTCAGCACGTCTTTTTTCATTTCGCGGAACAGCTTTAATCCCGCAGAGGCTATGAGGTATATAACGCACGCCTGCACGCCGCGAAAAGCGTAGCCGACGTATTTTATCGACAGAAACGCGTCAAAAAAGAGTGATATCACATATATAATGATAAATGAAGGAATGCAGACGGCGAGCGTTCCGAGAAAGGCTCCGGGAAAGCCGCCGACCCTGTATCCGAGATACGTTGCGCTGTTTACCGCAGCGGGTCCCGGTGTGGATTCCGCGATCGCGATCATATCGAGAAACTCATCCTTGCCGATCCACTTTTTCTTTGTCACGAATTCGTTTTCAAGCAGCGCTATCATGGCATATCCGCCGCCGAAGGTGAAAAGACCTATCTTGAGCATCACAAGGAATATCCCGATAAGCTTGCCCGCCCTGTTTTTTTTCATATCAGCCCCCATTTTCGCAAAATTCGCAAAAAAAATCTATGTGGTAGTATTATAGCACTTGACAACCGATTTGTAAAATAGTATAATCTGATAAAGTTGATAACCGATAAGCTATGAGGTGTCCTTATGACCATACGCCATCTTAAAATGTTTGCCGCCGTGTGCGAATACGGCGGAGTCACACGAGCAGCCGAGGCTCTGCACGTGGCTCAGCCCGTCGTCAGCACAGCGGTCTCAGAGCTTGAAAAATACTACGGCATACGCCTTTTCGAACGGATAAACCAGCGACTCGTCATAACCGAGCAGGGCGGCGAGCTGCTCGTAAAGGCGCGCGACGTGATATCATGCTTTGAGGATTTTGAGGGGCTTGCACGTGAGGACAGCGGAAAACCGCGCGTTCGCGTCGGTTCATCGCTCACGATAGCGCAGACAGGGCTGCCCGCGATAATAAAAAAAATACGCGAAAGATACCCGGCGGTCGATCTTTGCATCGAGGCGAACAAGACCTCGGAAATAGAAGAAGGGATCATGCGCGGCGAGCTTGATTTCGGGATAGTGGAAGACCGCGTGACCTCGGCGGTCATGAAAACGGTACCGCTGACCTCCGACCGCCTTGTTGCCGTATGCTCGCCCGACTATCCCCTGCCCGATGCCATAGGCACCGTCGCACTTGCCGCGCAGCGGCTGCTGCTGCGCGAGACCGGAAGCGCATCGCGCGATTTTCTTGACAGGATATTCACATCGCACCGCGTCGTTGCCGTGCCGGCAATGACTTCGGTCGGCAATTCGGCGCTTATCGCAGCCTGCGCCGTGGGCTTCGGAGTTACCGTGCTGCCCGAGAGCCTTGTCTCGGCCGACATTGCCGCATGCCGCCTGCGCGAGATAAAGATCACAGACGCCGACCTCAGCCGCGATCACTTTCTGATACTGCATAAAAACAAACGGCTCAACGCCGTTCAGGAGGATATTTTCAATATCTGCCGCGGGATATGACCTTCGACATGACACCGGAGAGCAGAAAAAGTCGGGAAAAACGCCGCCGTATCTGCTATAATACAGGCAGACGGAAGGGGGAGACAAATGAACTGGATCACGGGAATACAGCGCGCCATAAACTATATCGAGGATCATGTTGAGGACGATATCGACATCGCGGCAGCGGCGCGTGAGGCTGCATCATCGCCGTTTCACTTTCAGCGTATGTTCAGTATGCTGACGGGCATCACGCTCGGCGACTATATCCGTATGCGCAGGCTGTCGCTTGCGGCCGACGAACTGCGGCGCGGCAACGAAAAGACCATAGACATTGCGCTGCGCTTCGGTTATGACACACCCGAGAGCTTTTCCCGCGCCTTTCAGCGCTTTCACGGCATCACACCGACCGAGGCGCGGCACGGCGGTAACGTCCGTTCATTTTCACGCCTTTCCGTAAAACTTACTTTATACGGAGGTAATCTTATGGACTACAGGATCGAAAAAAGAGATGCGTTCAGCATCATCTGCAAAAGAAAGCACGTAAACAAGCCGGAGGGTACATCGGCAGAGGCGGATATCGCCCCCTTCTGGGCGGAATGCGGCGCAGACGGTACTATCGCAAAACTTCAGAAATACGCAAACTACGACACCCTGCACGGCATTCTCGGCATCTGCTTTTCGGACGAGACGGACGATTCGAGCTTTCCCTACGGCATCGGCGCGGAGTACAACGGTGTTCCGGTGACCGACGCGGGCTTTGAGATCAAGGAGATACCCGCGCACACATATGCGGTGTTCCCCTGCCGCGGCAAAATGCCCGAGGCATTCCGCGACACTTATATGAAGATATGCTCGGAGTTCTTCCCGCAGAGCAGCACATATGAGTACGGCAGCGGAACAGAGCTTGAGGTTTATCCCTCAGCCGACGTTTCGGACCCGAATTACAGCTGCGAGATCTGGATCGCGGTGAACGAAAGAAAAAACTGAATTATTGAGCGGCTGTTGAAAGCGAAATGCTTTCAACAGCCGCTTTTGCGCATTTATCTCACCCTCTCAACACCGTGCCGTTTGCAAGCGTGACGGTGTGACCGCCGAAATTTATCGTGCCGTTGTTCGTAAGGCTCGTCACCGTGCAGTCACCCGTAAGGTTCCATGTGCAGCCCGCGCCGACCGTGACCATGGCGTTATCGGCGACTGCCGTGCCGCCCTCGGCATTTGAAACGATATTCACCGCTCCGGTAAACACCGAACCGTTTTCGAGCGTGAGATCGAGAGTTGATATGCTGTCAACGATAATGTCGCCATCAACGGTCTGAGCGTCGGCGGTGAAAGTCACCTCGGCGCCGTTCTTGCCCGCCGTGCCCCAGCCGTGAGAGGCATTGTTGCCCGCAACACGCAGGAAGGCGCCGGTCCCGTCCTTATTTTCGACCGCAACACCGGACATGCGTATGACCGCATTTGTGTTCGTGACGAATATCATATCTCCGCTGCTGCCGGTGAGCGTTCCGCCCGTCACAGTGAGCGACGACGTGCCGACGTCCGCATCCCCCGACATCGACTGATAAAGCATGATGTTGTGGACGTTTATATCACCGCTCGAGCTTTTTTCGGCTGACATATTGCCAAAAACAGTGCATCCCTCAAGCGTTATCGAATTTTTGCCCTCAATGACCAAAGCCTCGGAGTTTGCAGCTGTCAGAAGCGCGTTTTTAACGGTTATCGAGGCTGTGGAATATACCGCAGGCGAATTATAGCCCGCGCTCGTGTAGCTGCCGCCGTTTACCGTTACCGTTCCGCCGCCACGGTCGGAACGTATCGCCGCAGAGGAATTTCCCGAGGTGCTCACCGTGAGATCGTATGCATTTGTCGTGCCGCCGCCCGTGGTCTGGATGCCGCCGGAATTATCCGCGCTCGTTGTTATCCTCGTGCCGTAAATATTGACCGTCGTCCCCTTGCCGTAGCTGAACACGCCGTTGCCGTTGCGTGCGGCGGAGGTCACAGTGGAGTTTTTGATAGTGACAGTTGCGCCGCCGGTGGCAAGTATTGCCGCGTTCACGCCGTAAAAGTCGCCGTTTTCGGCATTTGAGGTCGCACCTGCCGACTTATCGACGGTAATGCCGTCAAAATCCGCCGTTGCGCCGTCAATGCGCAGCGCGTTTTCGTTGTCTCCGACAGAAGTATAGGAATTCCCCGTATAGCTGCCGTTCTCACTCACGGTGTTGGCGCTGCTGCCCTGATCCACGCTTGCGCCGCCGCCGTTTCCGCCGTCCGGTCTTTGACCGCCGCCCTGCCCTGCCGTTATGACCTCAGCGGACTTCGGCTTTCCGTCCTCGCCGAACCTCACGCACAGCACCTTGCCCGCGGCAAGGTCGGATACGCCGACTGTATTCCTGTTCTCGGTTATCTCAACGCCGTCGAGATCGACGGTAAGCGTTATCCCGCCTGCCGTAAAACCGACGTTCTGCCTCATTCCGGAGTTGCCTTTGTCATCTCCGCCGCCGGGCATTGACGGTGCATTGCCGTCGCCCGCGCCGCCGGGCAGATCCGGCGGTGTTTCACCGCCGCCGGGTTGACCGCCGCTTTCGCCGTCGGGCTTTTCGGGAGGCGTGCCGCCGGCGCTGCCGTCGGGCATATCCGGAGGTGTAAAGTCGCCGCCCGATGCTCCGCCGTCACCGCTTATCTCACCGAGTGTGAGCGTTACCTTTGTTCCGTTTATTTCCGCGATCTCGCCCCATACCGTGCCGAGCGCATAATCCGGCACTCTCTGCCCACAGGCAGAAAGCGAAAGCACGAGCAATGCCGCGCATATAACAGCCAATGTTCTTTTCATGATAAGGTCTCCTTTGCAAATTATTTTTCCCATGCAACACCGTTGCCGTCGAGCGCCGACGGCTGACTGCCGGAGGCTATCTCAGCCGACGTACTGCCGAGCAGCACAACAAGTGCGTTCATTGCCGACGGAATTTTTACCGAAACTATGCCCGAAATGTCGAGATATGAGCCTGCCGCAAGATTGAGCGTTGCCTTTTTGCCGACCGACGAGAAATTACGGCACATGGTCGATTCGTTGCCCATGCCGCCCGAAAGCCCGATGCCGACAACATACCCGCCGGTATAACTGTACCCGCGCTCGGTGTCGATGGAGGAATCCGCTCTGCCGGTCGAAATTATGACGGAGCGCCCGCCCGCAAACAGGATACCGCCGTACTGCGTCCTGCTGTTGGAATCAACACCGTCGCCGCCCGCGAGCACATAAAGCGTGCCGCCGGATATCGTTATCCCGGTACCCTCGGTCGCTGTGGCATTAAGCCCGTCGTCGGAGGATATCACCGACACGCTCCCGCCCGATATTTCGACCGTGTTGCCCTCAATGCCCTCATAGCTGCGGAGCACCGTTATGCTGCCGCCTCCGATCGTAGCCTTCCCGTCGGCGTGCACCGCATCGTCGTTCGACGAAAGCGTAAGAGTGCCGCCTGTGACTGTCACGTTCCCGCTCGGCTTCGCGCCGCTCTCAAGCGTACCGTCATTGTTGGCGTGTATCGCGTCGTCATAAGCATTTATCGTTACAGCGCCGCCGTTTATAACTATTTCGTTGCCTGCTTTTATTCCTTTGGTCGAATGGTCGCCCTTGTCGCTGTTCCCGTCGTTCATGCCGCCGGGACCTCCCGGTCTGCCGCCCATGCCGCCGGGACCCACCGCTGCGGTGGTATAGTTCGTCCACTCAAAGCCGCGGCCGGAAAAGGCTATCGTGTCATAGCTTGCGTTTGGCGTCATCTGCCCCGATGAGCGGTAATATGCCGACGACTGCCCCTGCTCCTGCCCCGAGGTGTAGGCGTAAACGTCCATATAGTCATAGCCCTCCGCGCGCTCGACGGTGTAATAGCAGTAGCTCTGTCTGCCGGAGCCGACCTTTTCGTACTTTCCGTCGGTGTTTACCCAAACGCCCTCTCCGTCGCTGTTATAATAATGCACCGAAAAGCTATAATCGGCAGAGGCGGATCTGATATAATAAGTGTTTCCGGCTACCGCCGTGACCTCCTCGGAATAGTCGGAATATTTATCGGTGTAAATATTCAGCGTACCGTCGGCTATAACAACATCGCACGCCGCGTCGATACCGTCGCAGGCTGCATAGATGTTGACGATGCCGCTTTCTATCGTAACGCTCCCCTTCTGCTTGCCCTTCTTTGAAAGAGAGGTGTCGGAGGTCTTTATACCGTCGCCAAGGCGGGATATGAGCGTTATATCTCCCGACGAGACAGTAACGCCGTCGTTGCCCTTAAGAGCGTTATCGACCGCGCTGACATAAAGCGTCAGCTTCTGCACCGCGAGATCGTCTTTTGTGTGGATGCCGTTGTTGCTCGCGGATATCACGCGCAGTATGCCGGCGCCCTTCAGCTTGAGATCGCATTCGGAATACACCGCCGATTTCAGCTCGTCAGCCGCCGCGCGATCGTCGTAAATATAGTTTTCGGTTTCCTTTTTGGCGGAAATATCTGCATTCGCCGCACTTTTTACATACAGCGGACACGCCGTCGAGCTGCCGAGCGTGAATCCCGCAAGCTCTATCACGATATCGTTACCGTCACCCGCGTCAAAGACGAGCGAGCCGTAATAGCTACCCGAAAGCGTCCATGTCAGCTCATCTGCCGCCTTTGCCGCCGTGAAGGTAAGTGCGCCGCTCGCGCCGTCAATGCTGTACGAGGTCCCCGCCGGCAGCGTGATATCCGCCGCATATACCTTGTCCCCTTCCGGATGCACGACATGAAGCACACCGCCATCCTCAGTCACGTCATACAAAAGCCCGCTCGCGCTCACCGTCCACGCAATGACCACCGGATCGACCGTGCCGTCCGCCCACGCGTATTTTTCGGTGTCGCGCAGCATCACCGTAGCGGTATAACCGCCGACGGCGGTCGCGCGGTTGCCGGTTATCTCCATAAGCGACGCGTCAAAGCCGTCGGGCATAAATTCAAGCTCGCCGCCGGTATATTTCAGCGCCGCGGAGGCTGCCGATGGTTTGACGAGCGCCTCTCTGCCGCTCATATCAACGGTCTCGGGCACCGTTGTCTCCGGCATCCACGGCGCAGTGGCAGCGCCGCTGCCGTCGGACGCGGATGAGGATGAAGTTCCGTCTTCACTGCCGCCGGGTCTGCGGCAGGACGCAAGCGTCACGGAAAGCGCCAGCGCGCATAAAATTGCCGTTATCCTTTTTGCATTGCCCTCAAAGCTCATCTTTTTCTTCCTCCTTCAGCAGCGATATCTCAAGATTTCCGTTTCTTACGCGCAGACTGTCGATGAACTCCTTCTCCGACGCCCCGGCCTTCACCGTCACGCGGTATGTGAGCCTGAAAAGGCTCCCCATATTGGCTGTTCTGACCGCCACCTGCTCACACGCGTCGGTGTATTTGCCGAATATCCCGTCAAACGCACCGGAATAGTCAAGATCCTCGGGGACAGTCATTTTCAGTATCCGAGTGCGGTCACTCGCGCTCCTGCGCCGTGCGGCGCAGTTGCATATCATAACGATAACGCACATTATAACGGTGAAAAGCACCGCGTATGCAATATACCCGACGCCTACAATCAGCCCCGAGCACATCGCCATAAAGATCATACTGATCTCCTTGGCGTTGCCCTGCGCCGAGCGGAAGCGAACGAGCGAAAACGCTCCCGCCGTCGCCACACCGACGCCGATGTTGCCGTTTACCATCATTATCACGACGGCGACCACCGCGGGAAGCATGATGAGCGCCGTGCGAAAGCTGCCGCTTGCACGATTTTTGAAGGAATAAGCCGCAAAATACATGATTCCCGTCACGAGCGCCGCACCGACGCACAAAATAAAGCTGCGGACAACGACCGACGACGCCGCGTCTCCGCTGAAAATACTGCCGAACAGATCAGGCATAGATCTCACATCTCCTTACATTTTTATTTTCCGATATTACCGAATCGGTATACGCCCTGCCGTATTTTGAAAAGGACGTCGGATATATCTTCTCACGCGCAAGCACCGCCGAGAGCCACAGAGGAACGGCTCCGCCTATCTTAAGCTCCATGAGCACCGTCCCCGGTGCAAGTAGCGGCATCCCGTACGCTCCCGCCGCAAGCCCTACATCCTCAGTGCGCCACAGTATGTCGGTGTCAAAGGTGATGCGCAGGTCGCGGTCGTCGGCTCCGAAAAACGCCTCCCGCGCATATGAAATGAACATTGCGGGGTAAAGCGTACCGTGAAATTCCATGAAATACGCGATCTCGCGCGTTATCTGCGAATACGGAAGCGGCTGTTCGATAAACTTCACGGCAGCGTCATATGTCATGTCCGCGCGCCGCTTGTAGACCACCGCGTCGTATTTCTTTTTCAGCTCAAGAAAGACCTTGCTGTCCCCGCGCGGCGTACCGTAGCTGCGCAGCCGCATTTTCTCCTTGTACGGCGGCTTTTCGAGCGAACGAAGGATGATCCGGTGATCCGGTGTGTCGTAATAGACATTGCAGACCGTGCTTCTGCCGTACTCATCGCCGACCGTCCTGCCCTCCATGGCACGCCGCACCGCCGAGTACCGCCGACTGTCGAGCAGATATTTTATCTCATACCGCTTGAACTGATTCTGTATTTCCACCGTTATCCCCCTCCCTGTAACCTCATTATAAGCGACCAAACTAAAACGAAATTAAAAAAACGACCTTTCCGAAAAAAGATCGTTTTTTATTTTCTGCTTTGTCAGAGCGTGACCGTAAACACCGCCGTACTGCCGTCGGGAGACGAGGCTGCGATCTTTCCGTGATGAGCCGTCACTATCGACTGCGCCACCGAAAGGCCTATGCCGTGCCCGCCGGTCTCGCTGTTGCGCGAGCTGTCAAGACGGTAAAACCGCTCAAAAAGCATACCGAGATCGCCGCGCGGCAGCCCCTCGGCGCTGTTCGTGACAGTGATCCTTTTGTTTTTGCCCGCGCTCTTAACGGTCACCGACACATCGCCGCCGTCGGGAGAATACTTGAAGGCGTTGTCGAGCAGGATGCAGAACAGCTCGCGTATCATCCCCATATCGCCGCAATACGAAAGATTTTTTTCGATATCGCAGGTAAGGTGCTTTCCGCGAGATCCCGCTATCGCAAAATACGGTCGCACCGCCGCCTCCGCCACCTCCGAAAGCGAAAAATCCGTCATAACGATTCGGCTGCCGCCCTCATCGGCTTTTGAAAGAAAGACCAGCTTGTTCGTCAGCTCGGTAAGCCTGCCGACCTGCTCCTTTATTGTAGCCGTCCACTCGTTTTCTCCGCTGTTGTACTCAATTATTTCGCAGCTCGCACCGATAACGGTCAGCGGCGTTTTAAGCTCGTGACTTGCATCGGTGATAAAACGCTTCTGTTTTTTGTACATTTCCGCAAACGGTCTCATTATTATGCCGGAAAAGATAACGACGAGTATGAAGACCACACAAAGCCCCGCCAAACTGACGACCGCACTTGCCAAAAAAAACTCGCGCCACGTGTCAAGGCTGCGTCCGCAATCAAGAAAGATGTACATCGTGCCGCCGTTGTCGGCATCCGTCGCAAGGTACTTGTAATTTTCAATAAATCCCGACTTCTTGCCGGATCTGAACAGAGACGCGGCATAATTCTCGGCTTCCCCGGAATCGACTGCTGCTATCTTGTCTGTGTTCACGGCGAGCGTGTTCCCATCGCCGTCGAGCGTTACCGTAAAAAACCGCGTCTCATACGGCGCCTCGGGCGACATTTTTCCCGGCAGTCTTCCCGGCTGCGGGTCGCCGCCGTTCATATCCTTTGGCGGCATATCGTTTCTTGTATCCTTTGCATTGTCCCGCATCGGGAACTTCCCGTCGTTGATCTCAAGCAGGTGCAGCGTCTCGTCTGCGCTCCTGTTTATATCAACATAGTTATGGATATTGATAAATCCGATTATCGTCACCAGCACCAGCGCCGTAGCGCACATCGCCACGGTTATAAACTTGATCCGCAGTTTTTTAAGCATTTCCGCACTCCAGTGTGTAGCCGATATTCCTCACGGCTTTTATCGTAACGCGGGAGCCGAGCAGCTTCAGCTTTTTGCGCAGATATGAGATATACGTCCACACAACATTTATCTCCGCGTCGCTGTCGAGCCCCCAGATGGCATCCATAAATCTCTCCGCCGATATAACGCGCGAAGGATCTCTCATGAGCATCTCCATGATCTGAAATTCCTTTGCCGTGAGCGCAAGCTTGCCGCCTGCCGACGAAAGCTCAAAGCTCGCGCGGTCGAGGCGCAGGTCGCCGTATACGAGCGAATTGTCGCCCTCGCCGCCCTGTCTGCGCGTGATGGCGCGCAGCCGCGCCAAAAGCTCCTTTGTGACGAACGGCTTTGTAAGATAATCGTCAGCCCCGCAGTCAAGCCCCGCGACCTTGTCGTCAACGTCGCTTTTTGCCGTCAGAAGCAGCACGGGGACCTTGTTCCCCGCTGCGCGTATCGTGCGCAGCACCTCAATGCCGTCTACCTTCGGCATCATTATGTCAAGGATGACTCCGTCATATGCTCCGCACGCAAGATAATCGAGCGCGTCGGCGCCGTTGTACACGGCATCGACCGTATAACCGCTGTGCCTGAGTATCGTAACGAGCACATTCGACAGCGCTCTCTCATCCTCCGCAAGTAAAAGCTTCATTTTTTCCACCTCCCGTAATACTATACCGCGCAAACCTTAATTACGGTTAAAAAATGCTTCCCGATAAATAAATTATATCACAAACCGCCGCGCTGCGCAATAAAGCACTTAACAAACTGCGCCCCTTGTGATACAATAAGCCCATAAAAATCAAGCTGCCACCGGGCAGCAGAGATGCAAAAGCATCCGCCGCACATCGTTAGGTCTTTGAAGATGTGTCGACGGGTGCTTGTTTTTTTCGGAGGTTCAAATGACGGAAACACTAAAAAAGCTAACGGGCTATTTCTCAAAAGCGGAGATCGCGCTGTGGTGTACATCATGCACGCTCATCATCGCATCCTTCTGCATTTTCGACCGCGCGGAATACATGACGCTCGCCGCATCGCTCATCGGAGTGACCTCGCTGCTGCTCAACGCCAAGGGAAACCCTCTCGGGCAGCTCCTTACGATCATTTTCAGCGTATTCTACGGGATAATTTCGTTTTCCTTCGCTTATTACGGCGAAATGATAACATATCTCGGCATGACCGCGCCTATGGCTGTGTTCGCCCTTGTCATGTGGCTGCGCCACCCGTACAACGGCAAAAGGTCGGAAGTGGCGGTAAACCGCATCAGCGGCAAGGAAGCGATACTTATGCTTTTTCTCGCAACTGCCGTAACAGCGGTCTTTTACTTCATCCTTGATGCGTTCGATACCGCGAACATAGTGCCGAGCACGATATCGGTCACAACAAGCTTTCTTGCGGTATACCTTACCGCAAGACGTAGCGAATATTTCCCGCTCGCCTATGCCGCAAACGACATCGTGCTCATCGTCCTGTGGACGCTCGCCGCAATGAGCGACATATCCTACATTTCTGTCGTGATATGCTTTGCAATGTTTCTTGCCAACGACATTTACGGCTTCATAAACTGGTCGCGCATGAAGCGGCGGCAGAATGCATAACCTCATAAATAAAAAAACCGTGTGTTGAAAAACTCAAAATGAGTTTTTCAACACACGGTTTTTATGTTCCAGCTCAGTGCAGCATTGCCGCGCCGACGATGCCCGCATCGTTGCCGAGCTTTGCAATGCGGATCTCGGTCTCCGAAACGATACCGCCGCCGTACTGCTCTTTGCGCACCATCGGGATCAGCGGCTTCAGAAGGAAGTCTCCCTCGTTGGATATCCCGCCGCCGAGAGAGATGACCTCGGGCTGGAATATGTTCACTATGTTCACAAGTCCGCAGGCGAGGTAGTAGACGTACATTCTGAACACCTCGGCTGCCGCCTCATCGCCCGCGCGCATCGCGTCGCAGGCGGTGCGACCGTTGATTTTGCCGCGCTCGCGCGCTATATCCTCAATAAGGGTCTTTCTGCCCTTGAGACGGCATTCTTCAAGCTTTTCACGCGTCATATTGATAAGCGCCGTCGCGGAGCTGTAAGCCTCCCAACAGCCGAGTCTGCCGCAGGAGCACTGCCGCCCGCCGGCAGCTATAACGATATGCCCGAGCTCGGCTCCCGCATTGTTGAAACCGGTGAGTATGCGGTTGTTGATTATAACACCGCCGCCGACGCCCGTGCCGAGCGTTATCATGACCGAATCGGATGTTCCCTTTGCCGCGCCCGCAACAGCCTCGCCCCATGCGGCGGCGTTCGCGTCGTTGGCAATATGGACCTCAACATTTCCGAGACGCTCCCTTATGAGAGCGGCAAGCGGAAACTTTCTGAACGGCAGGTTGTTGGCGTATTCGACGCGCCCTGTGGCATCGTCGGCGATACCGGGAGACGCAACGCCCACCGATGCGATCTCAGTCATCGGGACGCCCTTTGCGGCGGCGACACGGCGGCAAAGCTCTGCCATATCATCAACGATAGCTTCGGGCGCACGTTCAGACAGCGTCGGCATACTCTGTTTTTCGATAATGCTCATGCTTTCATCAACAAGTCCGACGGCGATGTTTGTACCGCCAAGGTCAATTCCGATTCTGTACATTATTATCCTCCCGCCGCGCAACGGTATCGTTTGTTCAATCCGTCCGCGGGCACATCTGTCTACGAACAATATTATAGCGCACTGTTCGCCATCTGTCAAGCGGAAAACTCAATTTTTTCGGCATTTGCGCAACTGATTTTTTCAGAAAAACGCAACTTTGGGTTGCACATTTACTTAAAAACGCAAGCGACTGCGCCGTGTGGCGCAGCCGCTGTAAAAGGCTATTGTTATGTACTCTTTTTAGTTCTCTTTGCGAACAGCCTTGAAGGTGATGCCAGTACCCATAACGGCAACTGCTGCGACGATCATAACGATGACCGCTCTGTTGTCGCCGGTAGAGGGAGAGCCTGTCGAGCCGCCGGTAGAACCACCGGTCGAACCGCCTGTTGAACCGCTGTCTGCGCCGAGCTTAACGCCCTTGTATAGCTTGAAATCCTTGGCAGTAATGCTGGTGTTATTTACATTGTATACATAGAAGACAATACCGATCTTGGTCGAGGTGTCCAGTTCTTTGGCAGTGCATTCACGCTTGTCAAACAGTTCACCGTTGAAGTATACGGAATAAGTATAACCCTCAATAACGATAGAGAAACGTGCATAACCGTCTGCATTGGCATTTTCGGCAGCCTTAAAATCAAATGTTGCATACGCTTTGCCATCGCATTTAAGCTTACCGTCAACCATTACCGTACCTTTAATTTTGCTGCCGGCCTTGACAAGTGTCATGTGATTCTTATCATTTCTTCCGCCGTACCAACCGAAAAGGTTCTTGTATGTCTTGCCGTCTTCGTTGGCATTGAAGTAGACACCGGCATTTGTACCGGTGAGCTTTACCTTACCGGTAAGCGTATAATTTTTGCCTTCGCCGAGTTCAAGACCTTTGACCTGTCCTCCCCACCAGTATCTTCCGACATCAACATTGTCGTGGGTGATCGTAACTTCCTTACCATCGGCAGAGAATTTAACATCCGCCGTTGTATTTTTATCTGTGTCTCTGCTGATAACATCGGGTGTGTAAGCACCGTCCTTGGCGTTGAACACTACGTCGTAAAGCAGTTCGCCGTCTTTTGCGGCATCATATCCCTTTGCCAGCTCATTTGCTGCGGATGCGGGCAGGCAGAACATTGCCGCGAGCATCAGCGCACAGAGAAAAACCGAGATGATCTTCTTCATGGTAATTCACCTTTCTTTTTATCGGTTCAAGACCGATTTATTAATAAATATTATACCATATCTTATTGTATAAAGCAACACCGTACAGCACCGTGCACAGCCAATTAAATAAGATTTCTATAAAATAATATTATTACGATATCACGTGTATTCAAAAAAACAGCCCGCGGCGGCTCACAGCTTTAGGGCTGCAGGCCGCCGCAGGCTTTAAATATTCCGTTTTACCGTTTACGGTCTATCAATACATTCCGCCGCCGGCGTTCATTGCTGCGTTGGCAGCAGCAGCCGCTGCGGGATCTTCCTTCTGATTCGCAACTACCGACTCGGTGGTGAGTATGGTAGCGGCAATGGAGGCTGCGTTCTGCAGAGCGGAGCGCGTGACCTTGGTCGGGTCAACAATACCCGCGCCGATCATATCGACGTAGGTCTCGTTGTAGGCATCAAAGCCCCAACCGGTCTTGCGTGCGGACAGAATCTTGCTCACGACAACGCCCTCATCAAGACCCGCGTTAGCGGCGATCTGACGTACGGGAGCCTCAAGAGCCTTGAGAACGATGCGAACACCGGTCTTTTCATCACCATCAACGGTCTTGACGAGCTTCTCTACCTCGGGGATAACGTTAAGATAAGCGGTTCCGCCGCCGGGAACGATACCCTCTTCAACAGCGGCACGTGTCGCGTTGAGAGCGTCCTCGATGCGGAGCTTCTTTTCCTTCATCTCGACCTCGGTGGCTGCGCCGACCTTGATGACGGCTACGCCGCCCGCAAGCTTTGCAAGTCTTTCCTGAAGCTTCTCGCGGTCGAAATCGGAAGTGACGTGCTCGATCTCGGCACGGATCTGAGCCACGCGATCCTTAATGGCTTCGCTGTCGCCCGAACCGTCAACGATGATGGTGTTTTCCTTATTGACCTTGACCTGGCGTGCATGACCGAGCTGCTGCATGGTCGTATCCTTGAGTTCAAGTCCGAGCTCGCTCGAAATGACCTCGCCGCCGGTGAGGATAGCAATATCGCGGAGCATTTCCTTTCTCTTCTCGCCGAAGGAAGGAGCCTTGACCGCAACCACGGTGAAGGTGCCGCGCAGCTTGTTCAGAACGATGGTGGTGAGAGCCTCGCCCTCAACATCCTCGGCGATGATAAGCAGCTTCTTGCCTGCCTGAACGATCTTCTCGAGCACGGGCAGGATGTCCTGCACTGCAGAGATCTTCTTGTCTGTGATGAGGATGTAGCAGTCGTCAAGAACAGCCTCCATCTTCTCTCCATCGGTAGCCATGTAGGGAGAGAGATAGCCGCGGTCAAACTGCATACCTTCAACGACCTCGGAATAAGTCTCGGAGGTCTTTGACTCTTCAACGGTGATAACGCCATCAGCCGTTACCTTTTCCATTGCGTTTGCAATGAGAGTACCGATCACCTCGTCGCCCGCGGAGATGGTGCCTACGCGTGCGATATCATCGGAGCCGTTGACCTTCTTGGAGCTTGCCTTGAGGCACTCGACAGCGCGGTCGACAGCCTTCTTCATGCCCTTGCGCAGGACCATCGGGTTCGCGCCGGCGGTAACGTTCTTCATGCCCTCGTGGATCATTGCCTGAGCGAGCAGCGTTGCGGTGGTCGTGCCGTCGCCGGCTGCATCGTTGGTCTTTGTGGCAACTTCCTTGACGAGCTGAGCGCCCATGTTCTCGGCGGGATCATCAAGCTCGATCTCCTTGGCGATGGTCACACCGTCGTTGGTGATGAGGGGAGCGCCGTATTTCTTGTCAAGAACAACGTTTCTGCCCTTCGGGCCGAGGGTGATCTTAACTGTGTCGGCAAGCTTGTCAACACCGCGCAGCAGCGCATTTCTTGCATCTATACCGTAATAAATATCCTTTGCCATGGTGAATTATCCTCCAGTTATATTATCTGCACTCAGTCGATAACGGCGAGCACGTCTTTTTCGGAAATAATTGTATAATCGGTACCGTCAAGCTTTACCTCGGTGCCTGCATACTTGCTGGCGATGACCTTGTCGCCGACCTTGAGGGCAACGGGAACGAGCTTGCCGTCGTCATTGGTCTTGCCGGGTCCGACTGCGATAACTTCTGCGATCTGGGGCTTTTCCTGTGCGGCGGACGTAAGAATGATACCCGCCTTTGTCTTTTCTTCCGCCTCGACGAGCTTGATAACAACTCTGTCAGCCAACGGTTTGATGTTCATTATTATTCCTCCTTGGATTATCCGCGTCATGATCGACCGCGGATCTTTTTTATTCGTACTGGCACTCATTTATCCTGAGTGCTAACTTACGGTTATAATTGTACCACCATAATGGAAAAAATCAAGGGGTAAAAGCGTGAATTAACACTTAATTAACAATTTATTTTAGCACACGCCTTTGTAATTGCCAACTGCGGGCGCGAATATATTATAATGAATCAATATACGCGCCGCGGCGCGGAAACGGTACGGAAAATGATCGAATTCATAAACACATATGTTATCGGCGCGGCGCTGCCCGCGCTCCTTGCCGCGGCGGGAGTCTTTCTCGGCGTCGGCACGCGCGTGTGGTCGCCGCGTGTTTTCGGCGCCGGTGTGCGCTCGCTTTTTGAAAAAGGACAGACCAATGGTGCGGTATC
>ENA-OROL01000248-OROL01000248.1-human-gut-metagenome-genome-assembly--contig:-NODE-248-length-60160-cov-23.986723_pt1 | contig 60160 bp, 71 predicted proteins | sample MGYA00242128_ERZ509048 | MGnify/ENA primary metagenome ERZ509048 (study PRJEB26280, sample SAMEA2338750) | human gut metagenome | biome: human gut; feature: human-associated habitat; material: faeces...
GTACATTTTCAATTATCTTCTACCTCAAAAGACAGGTAGTAAAGAAAGATGGTACTGTTCCAGTTATGGGACGTATCACAGTGGACGGAACACAGGCGCAGTTCAGTTGCAAGACAACTGCCAATCCAGATTTGTGGGACACCAAGGGCGGACGCATGATAGGTAAGAGTATGCAGGCTTTGGAAGTGAACCGCAAATTGGACAAGATGCGTGTGAGTATCAGCAAGCATTATCAGGAGATTATGGACAGGGACAACTTCGTCACTGCCGACAAGGTGAAGAACGCCTTTCTTGGCTTGGAGTATCGTTGCCATACACTGATGAAAGTCTATTCTCAAAGCCGTGATGAAATGGAAAAGCAATATAAGGCTGGCATGAAATCTTTGAGTACATACACGAAGTATAGAATCGGGTGTGCCTATGTGGGCGAGTTCTTGCAGACACATTACCATGTGAAGGATATTGCTCTAAAAGAGTTATCGCTGCCTTTTATCACAGACTACGAGACTTTTCTCAGAACCGACAAGCACTTGAAGATAAACTCTGCGATGGTGTTTGTCCGCAATCTCCGTGCAATGGTATTCCGTGCCATAGATAATGAATGGCTCGTAAAAGACCCATTCAGACGATATGAGTACAAGGAAGAAGAGACCACAAGAGAGTTTCTGAGCAAAGAAGAGATTCACCTGTTGATGGAGACACCTATCACAAGAAAGAAGATGAGTATGGTGCGTGACTTGTTCCTGTTCTGTTGTTTTACAGGTCTCGCTTTCATTGATCTGTACAACTTGAAGGAAGAGAACATCAAGGAATTTTTCGATGAAGGTGAATGGATTGTTATCCATCGACAGAAGACAGGAACGGAAGCCAACATCAAGTTGCTTGATTATCCCAAGCAAATTATGGAAAAATACCGTGGATTGTGTGAAGACGGCAGGGTGTTTCCAGTACCCAACTACCAAAGTTGTATGGATTCGCTCAAAAGACTGGGCAAAAAATGTGGTATCACCAAGCCGCTGTCCTGGCACATGAGCCGTCATTCGTTCGCAACCTCGGTTTGCCTCTCCAACGGAGTTCCAATAGAAACCGTGAGTTCAATGCTTGGTCACAAGGACATAAAGACAACCCAGGTGTATGCCAAAATTACCAAGGAGAAATTGAGCAAAGACGTGGAAAAGTTGTCTCAGCAGATTAATAACATTGAGGAATTCACGTTTGGAAATGTTTGCAACGATAATACTAACACTATAAATGGCAGAGTATGAAACGACAAGTGATAACAATACAAGAAGAAATGGTCATCTACGCCCCACATCATGGTGAGGTGTGGATGACAGTTTGGGAGATTGCCGAACTGTTGAATGTAACAGGGACAGCAGTGAAGAATACCATCAAGCGCATTTGGAAACAAAGTGTGCTGAAAGATTTCCAGCATTCTCAATACATCAAACTTGAAAATGGATATTCTGCGCATGTCTATGATATGGAAGTGATTATCGCCATAGCACTTCAAATGGATACATACCAAGCCTTGTTGTTCAGACAATGGTTTATCTGTAAGGTTGTGAACCGCAAGGATTGCCAAGCAGAGCAAGTAAAACACGAGCATCCGATGATTATTGTGATGAACGGAACGATGCCAAAAGGTGCAAGTTAGAATTTCTCATCTTTTAATAAGATTCCTACACCTTTATAATATAATAGCGTACAGGGGAAACGATTTTTGTCGTTGTACCCTGTACGCTATTTTTGTTTCGCTATTATGAAGCAGTACCCTCCCCTTGTGAAACAGTGCCGTCGATTATCGGCTTGCGGTAATTACCAGTGAGAAGTGCTTGTATCTCGGATTCCGGATAGAGGGTTTTGCCACATAATATAATGTAGGGCAAGATGCCTTGCTTGCGATATTCCTGCAAGGTACGGCGACTAAGCTTCAGGAACTCGGAGAGTTCCTTGTCGGTGAGGTATCGCTCCCCGTCCAAAGGTGGGCTGTAGGACTCGATGAATGAGGATAGCCAGTTGTTGGCTTTCTTCAAGGATTGCATGGCGGTGTCTATCGACTTGCTCTCATGCGTAAGAAGTTGGTTCATGTTCATTGTTTACAATTTGGATTAAGTGGTGAATATAAAATGTGTTGGCTCGCCCAGGGTAAAGTTTTCAGCCTTGCCTTGGGCGAGTTTGGTTTTATGCTATACCGATTTGATTCTGGCGATAAGCGGAACGATGGCTTTGACCTCTTCGGGACAGTAATAGAATTGGCGACCTATCTGGGTATGCCCCAAGAAACGGCGGTCACGAAGTTTTTGTAAGGTGCGCTGGCTGATGCGAAGTTGCTGGCAGACCTCATGACCTGTAAGCCATTTGTTCAGACGCTTGCCGTTAGCCTTATGCTTCAGCAACTCTACCTTTTGTACCAAGGCATCGTATCTTGCCATCATCAAGTCGAATGCCTTCTTTTCCATTGTTACTACTTCCATATTCTCTGTTTTATTGGTTCAACAAATTCGGGTGCAAAGTTAATGTGTGTATGTTGAAAAACAATGAAAATGAATAACTGTGGCAGTGCTTTTCTGGGGTTTGCCGACCGCTTGGCAAGAAAAATCAAGAAAATTATACGTGGGTCATTAATGAGTTGTTAAACGGGTATTTCGCAAATGGTTAATTTTGCCGCCGAGAAATAAAAACAACGGATTATATAACATTTCAAACGGAATTAGAATGGAAGTAATAACAATGGAAAGTGCAGCCTTCAAAAAGCTGACAGAACAGTTGACAGAAATAGTCCAGTACGTGCGATTGGCAAAAATGGCATTTCAAGAGAACTTGACGGGTAAGGGATTGAAGCCGATGTTGACCAATGACGATGCAGCTAAGATGCTTGGTGTGAGCAAGCGCACCTTGCAGCGAATGCGCTCAGAGAACCGCATTGATTTTATTAAAATTGGTAATCAATGCCGATACCAGGTTGAAGCCATTGAAAGAATGGTTGAGGAACGAACAATAGCAAAGGAAACATGAGCATGGAAGATGGAACATTGAGAAAACTGGAGTTATATCTCCATGACCTACACAAAAAGATAGACGGCATCTACGACATGCTGATGTTGAGACACGAACGAGAGACGGAGCAAAAAGGAAGTTCTGCCATCAATGAAAAATTGCTCGACAACCAAGATCTCTGCCTCTTATTTCAAATCTCCCCTCGTTCCCTTCAACGCTATCGCAGTCTGGGAGTGCTTCCCTACAAGCGTTTGGGGCAGAAAACATACTATACGGAAGAGGATGTGATGCAGTTTGTAGAGAATAATGTCAAAGAATTCAAGAAAGAGAATGTGGAGCATTACTTGACTCGCATTCATCAGAAATTCAAATAACAACAGTATTCACCATTAAAAATTTACAATTATGGTACAAAAGAAAAAGAGTGATGAACAGGACGTGCTGGTAGTCCGTGACGAGAAGACGGGCGAGATCAGCGTCGTCGCCGGACTCAGCAGAGACGGCACCCCGAAGCGAGCGCCCGCCAAGGCGGAGAACACGCCCGACTTCCTGCGTTTTGACCGCAACAGTGACTTGATGGACAGTTTCTTTAGAAACTTCTTCCGCCAGTGCAAGGAGCCAAGCCGATTCGGATTCTACCGCATAGCGGCAGACCAGGTGGAAAACCTGCTTGGCGTGATGAAGGAGTTGCTGAAAGAGCCGGAGGCTAACAAGGAGATTCTTTCCGCCCACAAGGTTGACACCTCCAATTATGAGAAAGAGGCAAAGCAATCGGAAGGTCAGGCGAAAGAAACCGCATCATCGGACGATGCGTCCAAGACGCAAGCTAACACAGAAAAAGAGAATGTATCATCTGAACAAACCAACGAAAAAGAGAACGACATGGAACAGAAACCAGAACAGACCGCAACCGAACAGCAGGCACAGACCGCTCCGGGTGTAAAGCAGAACCTCATCAGTGGTAACGATGTGAACCTGCAGGAACTTGGTGCCAAATATGGCATAGACTTCAACAGTATGAATGAGAAGGATATGAAAGCCCTGCTCAACTACGGCAAGACGGGGCTTGTGATTGTGAAGCCGACCTTCGGCGGTGAACAGATAGAGATACAGGCCCGTCTGTCATTCCGCAAGGACGATAACGACCAGTTGCAACTCGTGCCGCATTTCGTGCGCAACGAGCCAAAACTCGATGTCGCTTACAAAGGCTATACCTTCACTCCAGAGGACAAGAAGAACCTGTTGCAGAACGGCAACCTCGGAAAGGTTGTGGATTTCCCCGACAAGAATACAGGTGAGCTGCGTCCTCATTTCATCAGTATCGACCGTCTCACCAATGAGATTGTTGACATCCCGACCAACAAGGTGCGCATACCCGATACCATCGGCAAGACACCTATTACCAAGGACGACAAGAGAGTGCTCTACTCAGGTATTCCGCTTCGCAAGGAGATTGAGCTTGCCAACGGGCGCAAGTTTACACCGCTGTTGCAGGTGAATGTGGAACAGCGTGGCGTAGAGTTCGTGCCTGGCAGCACAAGACAGGCGCAAGGTCAGAAACAGAATGGAGACAAGAAGCAAACCGCTGACAAGCAGGAGCAGAAGGCAGAAGGTGATGCGGGCGGTCAGAAGAAGCAGCAAGATCCCAACCACTGGCTCAATGAGGACGGGACCATCCGCCGACTCAACACCTATTTCAAGAAGGAACTGACCGAGCAGCAGAAGGACGATTATGTGGCAGGCAAGACCATCGAGATCAAGGAAGTGCCGAACAAGAACGGCAGCGGTACCTATACCGCCTATGTGAAGTTCGACTTCGACAAGATGCAGCCACGTTCCTACCGCAACAATCCAGACCTCAAACAGGCAAAGGAACAGATTCCGACCAATGAGAACAAGGTACAAGTCGCCGTCAACGAGCAGGGCAAGATCCATGAGGCGACCAAGCACACAAAGGAGCCGCTGAGTCCGGGACAGTCTGCGCCAAAGAACGAAAAGCAGCAGAAGGAACAGAACGCAGAGGAACAGAAGCCAAAGAGAAAGGCAAGAAGCGTGAAGATGTAGTTGCCGCCACTTGATCCACAGAGTTAATCATCCATCATAACAACCGACATCTGCGACCGTCTATCCCACGGTTGCGGATGTCAAAAAACAACAGACAATGAAGACAATCATCGCAGAGAAACCAAGCGTAGCCAAGGAAATCGCCCACATTGTGGGAGCTGACAAGCGTGAGGAAGGCTATATGCAGGGCAATGGCTATTATGTGACATGGGCATTCGGACATTTAGTGCAGCCAGCCATGCCGGAAACCTACGGCATGAAGGGATTCCATGCAGAGAATCTGCCTGTGATTCCCGACCCGTTCGTTCTTGTTCCCCGACAAGTCAAGACAGAGAACGGCTACAAACAAGATGCAGGTGTGCTTGCCCAGATTAAAATTATCGTCAAGCTGTTTGACAGCAGTGAGCGCATTATCGTAGCAACCGATGCCGGACGTGAGGGAGAGTTGATTTTCCGATACCTCTATGCGTATCTCGGTTGCAGGAAACCTTTCGACCGTCTCTGGATCAGTTCGCTTACGGACACTGCCATCCGTGAGGGACTTCAGAACCTCAAGGACGGAAAGGAGTATGACAATCTCTATCATGCAGCCAAGGCAAGAAGCGAGGCAGACTGGCTCGTCGGCATCAACGGTACACAAGCCCTGACGATAGCCGCAGGACGTGGCACCTATTCCGTAGGTCGTGTGCAGACTCCGACCCTTGGCATGGTGTGCGAACGCTATTGGGAACACAAGCGTTTCGAGTCGAAACCGTTCTGGCAGGTACACTTCGGTGTGGTTGATGCAGACAGTGGCAATATACTGAAGTTCACATCAGTCAACCGCTGGACAGACAAAGGCACCGCAACCGATATATATAATAAGGTGAAAGATACCGGTTCAGCCATCATCACAAAGGTCGCAACCAAGCGAAAGGTGGAGAAGGCACCGCTCCTTTACGACCTCACCACCTTGCAGAAAGAAGCCAACTCCCAGCATGGCTTCACGGCAGAGCATACACTCTCCATCGCCCAGAAACTCTACGAGGCAAAGTTCATCACCTATCCAAGAACATCAAGCCGCTATATCTCAGATGATGTATTTGCCACCCTTCCCAAACTCTTCAAGAATCTGGAGAATCATTCGGAATATGGAGAAAAAGTGAAACTCTTGCCTGGCAGTGAGGACTACAGCAAGAACAGCGTGAATGCCGCCAAGGTGACCGATCACCATGCCCTGCTCATCACAGAAAATGCAGCCATTGGTCTTTTCAAGGACGAGAAGATCGTTTATGACATGATATTGTGCCGGATGATTGAAGCATTCTCGGCTGACTGCATCAAGGACATCACATCAGTATCGGCGCAAGTGGATTATGAAGTCGAATTTGGCATCAGTGGCTCCATCATCCGACAGACTGGCTGGCGAGCGTTGTCGCTCAAGGAAAAGAACAACAGGCAGGACAAGGATGCAGACGCAACCGACAATGAGGTCAAGGAGCAAGTCATTCCCAACTGGCAAGAAGGACAGCATATCACTCTTTCTGGCTGCACCATCACGGAGGGCAAGACCAAACCAAAGCCATTGCATACGGAATCCACATTGCTTGCAGCAATGGAGACCGCAGGCAAAGAGATAGAAGATGATACGATGCGCCAGGCAATGAAGGACAGCGGTATAGGTACACCAGCTACACGTGCCGCCATCATCGAGACCCTGCTCAAACGAGAGTATATGGTGCGCCAGCAGAAGAAACTTGTGCCGACGGAAAAAGGACTCGCCCTGCATTCCGTGGTGAAGAACATGGCGATTGCCAATGTGGAGATGACGGGCAAATGGGAGGCGGAACTTGCCAAGATTGAACGAGGTGAAGCAAGTGCAGACGGGTTCACCCATAGTATCGAAGGTTATACCCGTGAAATCACTGCGGAATTGTTAGGTTGCGACAGACTTTTCAGCCACAGGGATTCCGGCTGCCAGTGTCCTAAATGCAAGCAAGGTACCATGCAGTTCTTCGGAAAGGTAGTAAGATGCAGCAACAAGGAGTGCGGTATGCCAGTGTTCAAGCAGGTAGCAGGAAAGTTGCTCACTGATGCCGACATCACCGACTTGCTCACCAAGGGCAAGACCAGAACGCTCAATGGTTTCACCAGCAAGCAAGGCAAATCGTTCTCCGCAGCCATTGCCTTTGACGAGAATTTCAACACGAAATTCGTCTTTGCTGAGCACAAAACAGCAGAAAAGCGAGGAAATGTGAAGAGATACAAGAAATAGTTTGTACCTTTGCCACCGAAACATGGTTCATAAATGGTGTCTTTATTCAGGATGCTTTTATTTACTGTGGATTAAGTGGCGGCACTCGGAGGGATACCGAGTGCCTTTTTCTTGCTTTCACACCAACCGCCATCCACGGTTTATTATTCACCACTTAATCCATTCAACAGACAAATGAACAGAAAGAAACAGGCACAGACAGAACTGTCCTATTACGGACTGTATCTCTTGAACCATCTCAGAGAGAACCGTTTTCCACAAGCCAGCGATGCGGACTTTATCCGCGAACGTGCAGACCATGCCGCAGAAGTATATGAGCAGGCACGGCGTGATGCCCTCTTTGCCGATGCGGCACAAGAGCTTGCCATGTCAGCATTGCTGAAAGGTCTCCGCTTTTCCAAGTACAGCATCCTGTATGATGTTGTTGACCGTGAATTTCCCCTGGAGGTAGCAGTAGAAGACCAGGAAGCGTTTGTCAAGCACCTCCTGCCTTTGGTTGACAACGTGTATTCCATTTACGATCTCACCGATGACGATTTTGCCCAGTCACCGGACTACGACCAGCTCTATACAGAGTTGACGGGAGCCGTAGCCCTTTTCATAGAGTCAAATGGCGTACAATAGAAAACAACGTCTGAACGACAACATCAAGGCGATAGAGACGGCATTCATCCTTGACAGGGAACAGCGCACGCCGACCGCCCGTGAGCGTCTCCTTCTGGAGCGTTATTGCGGATTCGGTGGATTGAAGTGCATCCTGAACCCTGCCAGGGAACTGGCTGATGCCGTCCATTGGGCAAAGTCAGACCTTGAATTGTTTTCTCCAACAGTGGAGCTGCATAGACTTATCCGTGAAAACAGCAAGAATGAAAGCGGGTACAAACAGTTGATGGACAGTCTGAAACAGTCCGTCCTCACGGCATTCTACACGCCGTCAGCCGTTACGGAGGCTCTGACGGATGTGTTGAAAGAGCATCAGATTATCCCCGAAAAGGTGCTTGAACCCTCGGCAGGCATCGGTGCCTTTGTCGATTCCGTCTTGGATAACAATCCCAAGGCAGACATTATGGCATTTGAAAAAGACCTGCTTACGGGAAAGATACTCCGCCATCTGCACCCGGAGCAGAAAGTGCGCATAGAGGGATTCGAGAAGATAGAAAAGCCTTTCAATGACTACTTCGACCTCGCCATCTCAAATATTCCCTTTGGCGATGTTGCCGTATTTGATCCGTCTTATACAGCCATGAAAGGCATGAGGGCACTTGTCACCAGACGCATACACAACTACTTCTTTGTCAAGGCTCTTGATACGGTAAGGGACGGCGGACTGGTTGCCTTCATCACCTCACAAGGCGTATTGAATGCCAAAAACAACAGTGCCGCGCGTTTTATGATGCTCTATCATGCTGATCTCGTGTCAGCGATTCGTCTTCCCAACAACCTGTTCACGGAAAATGCCAATACGGAAGTGGGCAGTGACCTCATCATTCTGCAGAAAAATACCCAAAAGGAGTCGCTGCGAGGAGACGACAACCTGCTTGACACTGTCTATAATGACGAGAACCGCATTCCGACAAACAACTACTTTCTGGAGCATCCGGAACGCATTATCCATACAACAGCAAAGTTGGATACTGACCCGTTCGGCAAACCTGCAATGATATACACGCATGAGGATGGTGTGGAAGGCATTGCAGAGGATTTGCGAAGGATGCTCCATGAAGACTTTAAGAAGAACTTCAATTTGAACCGATACTTGGGGATAGAGGAAACAAAGGCTGAGGAAGTTAAGGAGGTTGAAGAAACAGAAAAGATAGAAAAAACAGAGAAGATAAAGCCTTCCATTGAGGAAAAGCAGAACGATACGGTAGTATCCTTGCAAAAGCAGGAAAAGCCTACTGATGATGCTGAGCTATCCCAAAAGTCCAATCATCAGCAGCCACCAGTCCAAATGACTCTGTTTGACCTTTGGGGAATGGAAGAAGAAAAACGTCTGACTGTCCATGCTACAAAGAAGAAAGCAGAGGTAACAGTGGGTGCTGCCGCCAAGAAAGTGTCAAGGAAGAAAGCAAGTCCGTTGGTAAAAAGCGTCAATCCGACTTTTGAAGTTGTGACAAAGCCTGTGGAAAAAGAAGAAAAGCCTTCGTTGACAGATGCAAAAGAGCAGGAAACAGCACAGGAGACAAAACCAATCCTGCCTGGTGATGAACCATACGCAAGCATCTCTTGGGAAGAGAATCCGCCAATCAACGGCTTTTACGAGATGATGATGACCATGGCTCCCGAAGACAGGGTGCTGCTGCGCCAAAAGGCGGAACTGCACCGTCAGGAACAACTCAAGGCTTTGGGCGTTGAAGATACGCTTGATCCGAAGTTCAAGCCGCCGATGGAACCGATAGAAGTTCTCAAAGTTCAAATCGGGCATGGACAGTCGAAAGGGAATGAGGCAAAAGAAGATTCCAAGACTCAGAGCACATTGAAAGAAACAAATCATGAGCGAGAACAACAAAAAGAGCCAGAAAGAATGCGGGAAGAGCAGGCAAGGAAGAAAGAGGATGCTATGAAGCCCCGTCCATTTGATGAGAAACTGGAAAGTTTTCATCGTGAGGGTTCTATGGTGCTCGACTCTGCCGGAAACATCGGTGTATTGAAAGACCTTACCAAGTATGGTGCTACCTTCATGCCGTTGGATCTGAATATGGAGCAGAAAGAAAAGGCTGTCTTGTATATCGCCCTCCGTGATGTCTATCAGAAACTTTACACCTATGAAGCGGAAGAACAGACTGAAAACAAGCAGATGCGTGAGAGTCTGAATGTCTATTATGACGCTTTCTTCATCCGCTTCGGCAACCTCAATGCCAAGCAGAACGTGAAGTTCATCCTTATGGATGCCTCAGGGCGCGACATGCTGTCGTTGGAACGGGTAGAAAACGGACAGTTCACAAAATCAGACATCTTCGACCACCCGGTCTCTTTTTCGCTTGACGAGGTCAGTCATGTCGATTCTCCAGAGGAAGCGCTCACCGCCTCGCTCAACAAGTTCGGCCGTATCGACTTGCCGTATATGACAGAATTATCGGATATGCCGGAACAGGAACTGACGGAAGCGCTTAAAGGGCGCATCTATTACAATCCGCTCATAGACGGCTACGAGATAGCCGACCGCTTCATTGCTGGCAATGTCATAGAGAAAGCGGAGCGTATAGAAGAATGGCTGAAGGAAAATCCAGACCATGCAATCGTGAGGGAGTCGTTGGAAGCCTTGAAGGCAAGCATTCCCGAACCGATAGCCTTTGAGGACCTGGACTTCAACTTCGGTGAGCGTTGGATACCTACAGGTGTGTATTCCGCTTACATGAGCCACCTCTTCAACACACAGGTCAGCATCGTCTATTCCGACAGCATGGACGAATATTCGGCAAAATGCAGTATGAAGACCATGGCCATCACGGATGAGTATATGGTGAAGGGATATTACCGCCACTATGACGGCATGAGTCTTCTGAAACATGCCCTGCACAACACTTGTCCCGACATGATGAAGAGCATCGGTGAGGACGAGAACGGCAACGACATCAAGGTGCGTGACAGCGAGGGCATACAGCTTGCCAATGCCAAGATTGACGAAATCCGCAACGGGTTCACTGAATGGCTGGAGGAGCAGTCAGACTCCTTTAAGGAACGCTTGACCACGATGTACAACCGGAAGTTCAACTGCTTCGTGCGTCCGAAGTATGACGGTTCTCACCAGACCTTCCCCGGCTTGGACTTGAAAGCCCTTGGCGGAAAGTATGGAGTCAAGAGTGTGTACCCAAGTCAGAAGGACTGTGTATGGATGCTTTTGCAGAACGGCGGCGGGATATGTGACCACGCCGTAGGTACAGGCAAAACCCTCATCATGTGCATGGCTGCGCATGAGATGAAACGCCTCGGTATGGCTCACAAGCCGATGATTATCGGGCTGAAAGCCAATGTGGCGGAGATAGCTGCCACCTATCAGACAGCTTATCCCCATGCGAGGATACTCTATGCCTCGGAGAAGGACTTTTCCACGCAGAAATTCAGGTCGTGGTCTTATCATATTGACAGACAGGGAGGTTAGGGAAAGTGATTATAGGAATAGCAACAGAATAACATCAAAAACGTAAAAAAAGAGGGATTTTGTCCCTCTTTCATTGATTCGCTCCGAGGAATCGGAACAAAGTTAGTTATTTTTTCAAAATACGCCGCACAAGCGTTCCAAATATTTTCTTGCGGTAAACTATCATTAGAAAAACCAAGAGCGTCCAAAAGCCCGCAATTTGAGTTTTCTGAAACCAACTCAGTTTCTTCTCGACCTCGACCGTCTCCGTGATAGTCTGTTTGACGATTCTGTCCCGATAGACCGTTCGGACGCTGTCCCGCTCCTGAATCTCTTTGTTCGTCGGGACGGGTTTCATCTGCGGCTTCGTTTTCAGGTCGTGATACAGAGAGCCGTCCTGATTGATTCTCGCCGTACTCTCGGCGTAATCATTTTCGAGGTGGCTAAGACTATCAGGCGTCGTTCTCTCCGCCGTCTGAGCGGGAATCTCGACGAGCACTGTATCAGGAACGAGAACCGTCCTCTCCCGACATTCGATTCGGACGCTGTCCCGCTGTTGCTGACTGTCCGTCGATGTTGCCTTTCGAGGCGTCGCACATCCTGTCAGGAGTGCCGCTAAAAATAGGATATAGAGTAGATGTTTCATTTCTTGCTGGTGTTTATGTATTTGACGATTCCCTCGACGTGAGCCTCGACGATTGTCTGTTTACCCTGTTCCGAGAGGAGATAGGCGACGTCCTGTTCGTTGTCCTGAAACAGGTTCTCAGTCAGGACGGCGGGGCAGGAGGTCTTTCGGAGAATCCAAAAGTTCGATTCAAAATCGGGGTCTCCGTCCGAATAGTCCGCCCGCATAGGCTTCTGATTCCCGACGCCTGAGAATGTCGCTTTGTATGCCGACAGGCGGGAGTTCATTGCGTCCCATATTGCCGTGGCGAGGGCGTCCGCTTTCGTCTTTCCGACCGACGTCCACACGCTCCAGCCTCGGGCGTTGTGCCACTTATTGTCGTTCGGAGGAGCGGCGTTGCAGTGGATTGATACGAGGATTACGTTCGCTGTTCCGAGCCTCTGACAAATAGAGTTCACTCGTCGGGAGCGTTCTCCGAGGGAGACGTCGTTCTCCTCCTTGACGATTCTCTCTGCGTCGAGACCTTTCTGTTTGAGAGCCTGTTCGAGGCGGGAGGCAATCTCTCTCGCCCACTTATACTCTCGGAGAGACCCGTCGGGAGAGCGTTTCCCGAGCGTCTCCCGTCCGTGTCCGTTGTCGATTAAAATTTTCATTTCTTTTCAGTTTTTGATGAATCAGTATTTTCTCTTTCTGCGTTCCGTGGCGAGGTATAAACCTTGCCGTTCAGGGAGGGGTTTGGCGGCATCCTCCCTCGGGGGTCTTTACAGTCCGAACGCTCGCAACGCCATTCCCGATAATGGTCTGCTGCCCGCAGAGCCGCTCCCAATCGTCGTTCGAGGCTCGCCGTCTTGTGCTGTTCCTCTGTCAGGGCGTCGTTTACTCGATTGACCTCCTGTTCCGTCTTATATAGGCGGTCTGACAGTTCCCGATTCCTGTCGATATGCTTATCGAGAGCGGCGTTTGCGTGGGACAGCCTTTCGAGGAGATTGTCGTTCAGTTCGTTCGCCTTATCAATCGAGGCGTGGAGTTCCGTAATTCGTTTCTCGTCGAGGTCGAAATCTTTCTGTTTTACTTCGATGTTGTTCAGCCTCTTTTCGGTTTTTCGATTGAATAGCCATTTGATGAACTCCCCGCCGCCGACCGCTCCGAGAATCACGGCTAGGATTTGCCACCAAGTCATTACCTGTTCCATTTTGTTGAGTTTTGATTTATTTTGCAAAGGTACTTAAATCTGATTATAATATAATCACTTACAGGGCGAAAAGTTACAGATACGCCTCCAACTCGTTGATTTTGTCCCTCTCCGCCTGTCTCTTAGCGTGGAGTTCCGCAATGTCGTAAGGGAGTTCCGTCCCGAGCAGGGACGCCTCGTAACACTTCGTGATTTTATAGTCCGATTCCGAGAGGCTGTCTTTGAGAGCCTGTATTTCGTCCTTGACGCTCTGAACGTCCCGTCTCCGTTCATATCTGTATGCGATATGGTCTCCCGCATCGTAAGGCTTAGGGATAACGACGAAACCGTCGTCGCCTGATTCCATTTCCGCCTCGTCGATTAAATCGACAGGTTTCCACACGGGGGACAGTTCCTCGACCTGAGCCTCGACGGAAATCGTTTCAGTTTGAGGGCGTCCGAACTCGTCGATATAATTACGAACTATCGGTTCTATGAAACGGGAAAACAGAATCCCGTTCTCGATGTATCCATATTCTGTCATATCTCTAAAAATTTTGTTGTTAAAATTTCCAACGAGAGACGAGCCAAACGGCGACGCTCTCTCCGTTTATTCTCGCACGGACGAAAGTAAAAATACCTCCCTGTCCCTGTCCGAAATCATAGTATTCGTTCTCCGATGTGTCGTCGTAAATCTTTTTTCCGCTCCTCGGATAGAACCGCATCGACCCCGACCACCACTGCTTGACGAAAATCGTCTGTCCCTCTCTTGTAGCGGCAGGGAGATAGACGTTCAGGCGAGACGAACCGAACCCGACGACGTTCGTAATCGTGTCCGTGAGATACGTTCCACTCGTCTCGATGTATTTCGTTTCGAGAATCAGTCCTTTCGCTTTCAGTTTCAGGAAATATCCTCCGTAATCGGGGGCTGTCCCTGAGTTCGAGGAATAACCGTAAACGCCCGCTATCAGGTTTGAATCGCTGCCGAACTGCCAATCCTCCTTATTCAGGTTGCCGTAACCGAGACCGCAGATCGCCGCTCTTTGTGTCACACCCGTGGAGGCGGCGACGCACTGAGTTCCCGCCCTGTTAGCGAAAACTCCTGTCGGCGAGATATATGATACCGCCGAATAACCGCTCTTACCCCGAGCCTCGACGATTCCCGCATTTGCGTCGATGTCCACTATCGAGCCGAGGTTCTCCTGAGAATATATACCTCCCGACGTTGCGGAAACGACCCGTATTCGGCTGTTCTTTGCGTCGAGCGTGATTTTATTCTCTCCTGTCAGGGTTGAGACGATTTTTCCTCCGCTGATAAACCAGTCTCCGATGTTCGCTCCCTCGGCGAGGAGGAGGTTCGTCGCTATACTCTCGAACGACGCCCCGAACGAGTTCCATTTCGATGAATCAGGAGGAGCGGGCGTCGAGAATGTCCCTGCGTCGATTCGGGCAATGTAATATGTATTTCCTTGCTTGACGCAGTCGAGACGGTGTTCGTTTCCGTAATAAGTTTTCGAGCTGCTGTAAACGCCCCTGAAAACCATAACAGGAGATTTCCCGCTCGCTCCGTCCTTTCCGTCGTATGGCGTCATTCTGACAGGCGTACTCCAATTAGAGACGAGTTGCCCTCCGTTTCCTGTCTTGATGGCTCTGGTAAACCACAGGTAATATCCCTTGTTCACTGTCGGAACTGTTGTCGTCCAACCCGACGGATTGAGGGCGGACGTATTCAATGCAGGTGGATTCGTTGTTGAACCATTGACTGCGAAACGCAGTTCGGTATAATCTCCGTCCGAACCGTCGTCTCCTTTGTCGCCTTTATCTCCTTTATCGCCCTTGAACTGTCCCGCATTGTACCATTTACTCCCGTCCCATACCCATAAATCTGTTCCGATAACATAGCAATCGGACGGATCTGCGGGAGGCGTCGGTAGGTCGTCAGGTTTTGACAAAGTTCCTTTAATCGTGATACTCGTTCCTTTCTCTCCGTCCGCTCCCTTTGCTCCCTGAGCGATAACCTGCCAATATACAGTCGATGTCGGCGGAACTCCTCGGGACGGTGTCGCATAGATGTAACGGTATGTCGATGTCATTCCATTCACGGTGTAGGAGACCTCGTCGCCCTGATAATAAGTGTACGCCGAATTATAGACGCCTCGGTAACAGCCGATGTATTCAGTCGCTCCGCTCTCGCTCTGAACCATTGTACCTTTCAGAATCAGTTTCCGAGTGCCGTCGGAGTTGAAAATCAGGGCGTCGCCGAGTTTCAGGCGGTTGTAGAGCATATCGAAATAACTGTCCCCGTCGGCTGATACGACCCTGTCTGTCGTGATTCTGCCAGGGAGTATCTCCGAGAACCCGTAGAGCGTTACGAAACTCCTCTCCCCGTCGTATTCGCTGTTCAGGACGCCGACGAGGAAATAATAATAGTTTGCCTCCGCCTCCATTTTCTTGGCTGTCTCTGACAGGATATACTCCGCCGCCTGACTGTTCCTGTTCGCCTTGATGTAGAGGTAGTATTTCTTTGTCGGGTCGTCGAGATATGAACTCGAATAGGCTGAGACCGTCCAAAACTTGTATTCGGACGTCTTATGCGACGAACTCAGGGACGATATGCCGAGCGTCAGGTGCTGAATGATTCTCGACGGCGCAGTCAGTTGTTTCGTCTCGTTGTTGTAGGCGATTCCGTCTGCGACGGTCGAGGGGTTCGACTGACTGTTCACGAAACGGAATTGGAGACTCTCGTCGCCGACGAGCATCGACATAGTCTGAACCGCTATCGGGTTGATAGAGTTCGTGAAATTGTCGAGGAGGGCGGATTCAATCAGGGAAATAGTCTCCTGAGCGTCCCTGAACCGACGTTTCGTAAACTGAACGGAGGCTCGATAGTTATCCTCGACCGTTACCTCCTCGCTTTTCAGGTTTTTCAGTTCGCTCGATACGCTGTCTGAGACGGTCTGATTCGAGAGTTCTATCGACGGGCTGTGCGGCTTGTTGATGTAGTCCTTTATGCCCGTGATGCGAACCAAAACGCCCTCCTTTTGGAAATTGACGTCTCGGAACTGAATGTAACCTCCGAGGCGGATTCGCCCTCCGATGTTCTCCCAATCCTTTTTCGCCCATATCCCGTCGAGTTCCCCCGAGAACGTGTATTTCTGTTCCTCGTTGTCGAACAGGTGTCGGACAGCGGCTCGAAACATATCCCAAGACGCACCCGTCTTTGTCTGATTGTCGCATATATAAGCGTCGGGGAGCATACAGTGGAACACGGCGTAACTGTCGCCGATTTGAGGTTTGAACTGTTCGTTCGGCATTGTCAGTCCGTCGATTTCCTGCGGGACTATCTCGAACCTCCGAGCCGCTTTCGTCTTGACGGCTGAATGATAGTATTTGACCTCGAACTCCCGTCCTGCGAGCATACCCGACTGAAAAACGACGGTCATAGTCTTGCCCTCTATCAGACAGTCCTCGTAGTTGAGATTAGACGGGATTTCCTTATCGACGAAATCATAGAAATGGTTTCCCGCATCGACTGTCAGGACAGACGTAACCGTCCCGACCCTCTTAGGATAGACGGACGAGGCGTCGAGGCTATCTTCTGCGAGGGAGGACGGCTGTTTGTCGGCTCGACGGATTGAGAGACCCATATCGTCCACGACATAGGTTCGGGCGTTTGCGGCGACGAAACCGTCCTCGCCCTCGAAATACTCTCCGTCGTAACGGATTGTCTGTCCTTTCGGGAGAAGCAGTTCTCCATTCCCGTACTTGCTCCTGTCGATGTTCTCCGAGCCTCCCTGAACGAACAGGATTTCCGTCGGCGGCTGGTCTCCGCTGTTGGAACGTCCCACGCCTGATTTGAACCCGTTCCCAAATCCGTATGAGAGCGGGAGCGGGTTGTTCTTGTTATACTCGACCTTTTTCAGGGAGACCCGTTTTCCCTCGATTTCGTACTCCGTCCCGAACTCCGAGGCTTGGCGGGTAAGAGCGTCGATACAGAAATCGTGGTCGTAATTTATAAGCGTCTCGACGCCGTCGATGCAGTCTCCGACAGTCCAACCCGTGTCTCTCCTATTCATATTATCCACAAACATTTGGAGATGCTCTTTCGGCTTGGCTGTCAGGGAGAATTTCAGACGACCGTCCACGGGGTTTCGGAACTTCCAAATCCTCGCTTTCGCCTGATATGATTCAAACGTTACGGTATAGTCGAAACGGCGGTTATGCTGTTTCTTGAACGCCTCGGGATTTTCGAGGGTGTAACGCTGTCCCTGAAAAATGCAGTACGAACCGACAGGCAGTTCGACGTGTTCCGAGAGCGAGTATTTGAGGACGATATTATTCTCCCCCTTGATTACTCGGTGGCGATAGCTGCTATCGTCCACCTCGACGTCGAGGAGTAATTCGTCTTGACTGCTAAATATCTTCATTCTGTGCGCTCTTTTATTGATAGTTATTTTTTCAAAATACGCCCGCTGTGGCGTTCGTTTATCGGCAATGATAATTGCTCCAATAACATTTTAAGACGCCACAGCGAGCGGCAAAATCGGCTTGGCGATTATCTGATTCCGAGTTCCTCGCAGTCAGCGTCCACCATTGATTTGAGTGCGGCTCTCTGTTCGAGGAACTCTTTGTAACGGGCGATAGCGGTTTTCGCTGCGTCGCTCGTTTTCGAGCCTCCGACGAGACCGAGGTTTGCGGCGTTGAACTCGTTTACGAGTTTCTGTTCGTGCGAGACAGAACAGAGCGTTCCGATTACCGCCTCCGTGATTTTGTTCGATGTCAGAGGAGACCAAACCGTTACCTCCTCGCATTCCCAAGAGGAACGGGTCTCGACCGCCTCGCCTGTTCCCTCTGCGAAATGCTCGACTGTCTTTTCCTCGATGTTGAAACGATAGAGGTATGAACCGTTTCCGACTGCCTCCAATTTGGAGGGCTTTGCATCATAATTTGCCATAATACTCTGGTTTAATGATTGTTTTTAATAAATGTTTTGAATCGCTGTATTTCGCCCACCCGAGCCACGAGCAAATCCGCTGCTTATACTCAGCGGGAGGCAGCGGAGGATTACGTTTGTTCAGACGGGCGGCGGTACGGCAGAAATTCTTCTTGATTCCTTTCCGTATCTGTGTCTGATTATGATAGAAAACGAACCCGACGAAATCGAGACCACGACCGTGTTTGTCGTATCGGTTCTCCGCTATCGGGAAAATCTGATAGTTCGCTTTCAGCGTCAGGTGGAGTTCCGTTTCGAGCCACGTTTTGATGTCCGAGAGGAGTTCTCGGAGAATCTCTTTCGAGGCTGCAAAGAACGTCCCGTCGTCGGCATAGAGTACACCTTTGACGCCCTTTCTCTCGTTTATCCTGTGGAGGATATAAGCGAGGACGAGGTTTGCGAGATACTGACTGAGATAATTTCCGATAGGGATAGAACGACCGTCGCAGATCTGCGTTCTGTCGAGCGGGTCGGGAGAACCGTTCACGCTGTCGATAATCTCGTCCAAGAGCCACAGGGTATCTTTGCACTTGATTTTCTTCCTGATTATCCTCTTGGCGACGGCGTGTTCGATTGACGGGTAAAATTTCCTAATGTCGATTTTCAGACAATAGCGGCTGTTCTCCTTATCTTTGAGAATCTCTTTCACTCGTTTCATTGCTCCGTTTATTCCCCGACCTTTTATGCAACTGTATGTGTTATACGGGAACACTTTCAGCCAAATGGGTTCGAGGACGTTCATAATGGCGTGATGAACGATTCTGTCAGGATAATACGGGAGACGATAAATTAGCCGTTCTTTCGGCTCTCTGACCGTGAAAACCTCGTAACGTGATGTCTTGAACGTCTTGGTCAAAAGAGCGTCGTGGAGCGCAAGCAAATTCCTCTCTCTGTCTCGGTCGAAAACCTTGACACCATAGGAACGGAGTTTCCCCCGACGGGCTTTCTCGTCAGCCAGTCGGAGGTTCTCCATTGAGATTATTTGTTCGTATAGATTCGATATACGTTTCATTGTCTTTGCTTTTCTACTCGGGGCGTTCGATAGCCGATACAAAGGGCGTTTCTACTAACTCCATTTCGTGTTTCATACATTTTTTGCCGAGAGGCAAGGTCGTCGTTCCGTTAAATTGTTATCAGGCGTAAAAGCCCGTTTGAAAATCAATGGCGAGAGCCGATGTTCGCATTCGTATTCGAGGGGGCGTTATTCGAGTTCGCATAGGCGAAACCTGCATTCGACCCGTTATTCGCATTACCGCTGAACAGGACACCTCTGGAACGACCAACCTGTTATTTTATCACTCGAACCAAAAACGGTTCCCGCTTCCCCTTAGAGTTACTTTTCGAGGAAATTTCCCGAGTTTCTTGATTTCACGCAGAACGTATAAAATATCCTGCGAACCCGTGAAAAACTTCTTAGCCTCTGATTCGGGGCTGTCCTTTTCAGGACGGATTTGGACGAGCGTCTGTCCCGTCGTTCCTTTTGATTTCGAGAATCGGGTCGGAATGTCCTCCAAGAAACCGTGAACCCAAAACGAGGTGTTCACGATTCTCGACTGCTTAACCTCCTCTCCTTGTAGGCTGCGGCTGTTCTCGTCCCTCGGAATCCTGAGAAAAGCGAGAGAGCCGTCGTCCTCCGAGGGGATAGTTACCTGATTATTTTCCATATACTTTCATTGTTACGAGTTAAACGATATTTCGATTTACGAGGGGACGATTAGGCGGGTATAAAGCAAAGGCGAGAGCCGAAGTGCGCAGACGCATTCGAGGGGGCGCTACTCGAGCGCGCATAGGCGAAACCCGCATACGACCCGTTACTCGCATAACCGCCGAACAGGACACCTCGCAACGTCTCAGCCGTCGGAATGTTCGTGTAGTGATAGTCGCAGAAAAATGTCGTCGAACCCGCTCCTGAACAGATGGCGGGCATTATTTCCCCGTATTCGCCTCCGATTATCTCTTTGACATAGCCCTCGTTTCGAGCCTCGTTCCCGACGTGGCTGTAACCGTCGTAACCGTTATCCTTGAATAGGGAGGGGTCTGAGCAAACGAACACTTTCGAGAGACCGTCGCCTCCGTTCTCCACGGTCGGGCTGATACGGACGTTTATTCCGTCCGTCCACTGCCAAATATGTCCGAACGGGTTCTCGACGCCACGATAGCGAGGGACGTTCGTCGTTACAGGAGATTGTGCGTCGGGGTCGTATTCCGTCGGCATAGTGAAAGGAACGACGCCTGTTCCGTTTCCGAGGCTGTCAGTAAAGCCGCAAGGAATGAACGGATAGTAACCGTTGAACGTGTTCCACTTACCGCCGTTCAGGTCTGTTACGCCCGCTCCGAGACCGCCCTGTCGATAACCCTCGGCGGTAAGTTCGGCGTTGAACGGAGCCTGCGTATTCAGGGTGGCGTATTCGACGACAAAGAGCCAATAGAGGGCTTTCTGAGCGTCATAGGTCATACAGTTCCATTCGGTCGAACCAGCCTTTCTGTTGCGGGCATAGTTGCGGAAATTCGTTCTGCTGATTCCCGTCGCAGGGAGACCGAGGAGAGAACGATACGTTCCGTCCCAAGCGGCGTTATTGTTACCGCCTCGGAAATCGACTGAATCGTTCACGACGGACGACAGTTTGTTCCCTGTTCTCTGAACCGTCGCCTCGTAAGCCGAAACATACATTTTCGGGACTTGATGATAGCCAGGGAGCGGGAGTTCCGAGAGTTGAACACGGAATACGCCTCCGTCATAGGAGAATTTCCTATAATGGAGAGGGATTTCGACCATAACCTGTCCCCGTGAGCCGTCTCGGGTCTGTCCCGTCCAATCTTTCGGGTCGAGGTATTCGACCACCTTTCCGTCGTCGTCGAGGAGGCAACCTTTCAGGCGGGAATGGATAGGGAGCGTCTTGTGGAGGGCGGGAGAGCCGATTCGGGTACAGGACGGAGAGGAGACGGACAGAGAGCGTTCCGCACCGTATGAACACTGTTCCTCTGCGTAAGGGAGGAGAGCGGCGAGAGCGGCTTTCTTTGATTCTCCGTCCTCGTCCAGAACCTCGACGAGGAGGTTATACGGGTTCGTTCCTTTGACGTCGGGCAGGTCGCTGAGACGCTTGCCGTTCTGAAATGCCTCGATAATCTGTTCGAGGATTGCTTCTTGTGCCACTGTTAGAGCCATTTTGAAATTGATTTAATTGTTAAACACTATTTTTAATTCAGTCGCAACGCCCCCGACGCTGTCAGGCGGAGACTATTTCGAGTTACGAGACGGAGCGTCGGTTCTCCGACGACGACCTCCAGCGTCTTTGCGAGAGCCGTGTTCACGGTCGGGATTACCTGAACTGTCGAGCGTCCCTTTCCGACGATTGTCAGACGTCCGTCAGGAGAGACGGTAACGGCTTTGTTGTCGCTTAGGTAGATAATGTTCTGCCGAACACCCTCGGGAGATAGGACGGCTTTAATCCTGACAGGGTAGACGTTCCCGACAGTCAGCCTCGGGAGTTCCTCGACGGACAGGGCTGTCGGGAGGATAGAACCGAGAAAAGCGACGAGAGACGCTGTTACGTCGTCGGCTGCTGTCGTTGCCTCCCGTGCGGATTCCGTCGCCTCCTGAGCCTCCGAGGTTGCCTCCTGAGCCGCTTCGGTTGCTTTCTTTGATTCCTCCGTGGCTTTGTCGGCTTCCTGTTTCGACAAATTCGCCGCCTCTGCCGCCGTGTTCGCTGCCGTGGCTTTTTTGTCGGCATTTTCCGCCGCATCTGTCGCAACCTTAGCCGCATCCTCCGCTGTTTTCTTTGCAGCCGCAGCAGCGGTCTCGACGGTCTGTTTAGCCGTCTCCGCAGCGTTCTCAGCGGTCGTTTTTGCTGCCGCCGCCGCATCGTTGGCTTTCTTGACAGCCGCCTCGGTCGTCGTTTCGATGAACTCTAAGGACACTTTTACGGAGCGGTTGTCCTTATCTGTTCCGAGAGTGACAAGCCCCTTTAATGAATTGTAGAGAGGCAATTCTGAGATTTTTACTTTCTTCATTGGAGCATCTGTATTAATTATTAAATCTGAATGAACCGTTTCCTGTCAGGCGCAGCGTCGCTCGATTGTTCACGAAACGAACGGTCGGGATAGAGAACCTGTCGGGGAGCATATCTATCGCATTGACGTCGTCCTGAGTGAATACAACGATTCCGTCCTCCGTGGCGAGAACCATATCGTTTTCGTCGAGACGGAACGAGCGGGTAAACGTAACTGTCAGCGTGAATTTGAGCCATATTTTCCCGTCGGGATAAAACTCCGTAACCTGACAACTTTTGTAGTGGAACGGAAACTCCTGTTCCAAGTCGTCCACCCACAGGAGGTGTTCGTCGGGACGTATCAGGTCGAACAGGAGGGCGTCCCAGTTCCGCCACAGTTCGTCGAGAGATTCCGCCCGCATCAGGCAGTAAATCTTCACGTCCTTTGTCTTGAACGTAACCTGTCCGCTGTCGTAAATCGCCCCTGAGAGGTGAGACAGATTGCGGAGGAGGTTCGTTTTGACCGTCGGCGTTTTCTTGACTTCGGCGAGAGTTCCTTTCAGAACCCGAACCCCGTAATCCGTGAATTTCCACCCGTCGAATTTGTAGTCCTCTGTGGGGATTACAGAACTGTCGGGGGCTTTGTATGAGTACCCGTCGAGCGGGAAATCGTTGGCGAGTTTCAGGGTCGCCGTTTCGAGCGTCTGAGCGATTGCCATATTCGGCTGAGAGACGAGACGCAGCCTGTATATTCGACCGATATAGACGCACTCGAATGTATGATACGCCCCGTCTGACAGGAGTTCTATCAGGGCTGAAAAACGGCTGTACGTTCCTGAGAACGCAACTTTCAGTTGTACCTCTTTCGTGTTCAGGACGGGATTCGACAGGTCTGCCTCGATACCGTCCTCCTCCTGCCAATCGTTCGAGGGAACTGTTTTCAGAGGAGGAAAGGCGACGAGGTCGTTCCAACCGCCTTTCACGACATAGACGCCATACTGTTTGTAGGCGTCGTCTCCGTCGATGTATAACCGTCCTGTAATCATATAACTATCCCGTTTTCTCGTTTGATGAATGAAAGATTCCCGCTCCCGTCGTTCTCGACGTGTACGACGGAATGTCCGCCGACGATAATCTGTGCGGACGCTCCGTGCATCAGTATAACCTGATTCCTCGCAACGTCCCTGAACGTGATTCTCGCAGAGGTCTTTCCGACGAGGAACGCCCGCCGAACCTCTGATAGGTTGATTTCCCCGCAGTCGATATAAACCCCGTACTGTTCAGGATTGAACGGTTTGTACTTTCGGAATATGTCGAGGGAGGGGAATCCGTATCTCGTCAGGAACTCTGCTCCTCGGGGAGTGAACATTAGATTTATCATTTCCTCTAAGGTCTCCTCTCCCGAGAACATACGACAGGCAGCGAGTTTCCTCGCCATATCGTAGTCCTGAGCCTGTTCGCATCGCTTTTCTGCGGCTTTCTTAGCCGCTTTCCAAGCCTCCTGAGTTTCTTTTATCAGTTCCATATCTTATCTGAGTTTTAGTCCCTTTAGGGAGATTTCGTCGAGTGTATTCAGTACGCCTCGGAGGTTCGTTTCCATTCGAGTGAGACGGTCTCCGAAACCGATAGTCTCCCGCTCGATATTCAGGACGCTCTCCAAAATCAGGTTCGCCGTAACGACGAGTTGTTTCGTGTTCTCGGCGATTGAGAACGTATGTCCCTGAATGGCTGTCGCCCGTCCGTTCAGTTCGTCCACGCTCTCCTGAGAGGCTGTGGCGATTCCTTTCTCGGACGCTTCTCGGGAGGCTTCCTCCGTCGGTGCGAACAGGTCTTGGAGACCCTGAGACAGTCCGCCGTAAATCTGATTGAATATGTCTCCGACACGGTTCAGGTCGTTGCCCATAGTCTGAGCGGATTCGATAACGGCGTCGATTCCTGCGAACTGTCCGTTCGGAAACCATTTCTGCTTGTACTTGTCGAAAATCTTTCCGATTTCAGGTTCGAGGAACTGAGTAATCAGCATACGCTGGATAATGTCCCGAACGATGTCGTTTACCTTTGTGTGCCAAGCCTCCATAGCGTCCTCGCCCTGTCTCGCAGCCTCGAAAAATGCGTTTCCGAGTTCAGAGGCGAGGTCGGATGCCGTAAAACCGATAATGTCCTCCATCATCTCGTTGATGATAGTCGCCATTTCCTCGGCTATCTCCGAGATTTGGTTCTGCCACTCCTGAATTTTCCCGTTATCGGTTTTCTTTTTGCTCTGCTCCTCGTTGATTTGTTTCTGAATCAGAATCTGTTGCTCGGCGAGGTTTTCGAGCTGCTTTCGGCTCTCGTCATATTTCGCAGATCCGAGTGCTTTGTCCGCCGTGTAGGAGACGTTCGCCCAATAGTCGGCGATTTTCGAGACGCTTTTCGCATAGATTTCCGCACTGTTCCGAGCCTGAGTAAACCAAATCTGCCAATACGAGGACTGAGCCGTAACGCCGTGGAGTTTGAGAACCTCCTGAGTGGTCTCGCTGTATAACTGTTTCAGGACGGTAAGGGCTTTCCCCGCTTTTTCCTGCAAGCGCACAGCCTCCTGATTGTCGAGTTCCCATTGGAGTTGGTCGATTCGTTCCTGTAAACGCTCGATTTCCTCCTGTTTTTTATCGTCGTCGTTGAACAGGTTGGCGATAGCGGTTGCGACCTGTAAAGCGGCTGAGATAACGGCAAGGATTACGGAGGCTTTCTCGATTGTCGAGATTGCCGTCGCTCCTGTCGCAGCAGCCGCTGTCGCTCCCTGAGCCGCCGCATCGACCGCTGTCTCCACACCGTCGGCGACGTCCTTTACGAGGTCTCCGATAGCCGAGATAATTGTCGAGGTGGCGTCCATAACCTCCTCCGTGAAATCAATCGCCTTGCCGATAGCCGAGGCAACTGAATCGCTGAAAATCGCTGCGAGGTTCTTCGAGCGATTCCCGAGGTCTGTTACGACCTTTCCGACCCCCTGCAGGGAGGTGGCGAAACTCTTGTACGAGTTCGTGATTCCGTTCCTCGCCCTGAGAGTTCTCTGTTCGGCTGTATTGTTCTTCTCCGTCGCCTGAGTGCTTCTCTGTCGAGCCGCCTGTAAGCGGGTCTCCGCCTCTGTCAGTTCGTCGCAGCCCTCGGCGAGTTCTCCATTATCAATCTGTTCGAGAATCTCGTTTTTCGCTGTCAGAGCCGCCATAAACTCCTCGTTTGCGGCGTTCAGTTCGTTCTGTGCCTCTTTCCAAGCAGCGAGGCTTTCGACGTATTCTGTCTTTGCCTTTTCGAGGTCTGAGAGGCTCTTATACAGGGCAGCGAACGGATTTCGGGCTGCGATTTCTTCCTCCATTTTGAGAATCGCCTCCTGATAGTCTTTTATCTCGGTAACAGACATTGAATTTTTGTTCTGCTCGAAATACTCCCGAACCTTTTCGAGGTTGTATCGGAGGACGGAGACAGACTGTTTCGACATATCGCCGAACACGGTCTCCCAGTCGATTGCCTTTTTGAACTTCTCAGAACCGAGGGCGGCGAACTCCTCCTCCATTTTCTGCAAGGCGGCGGGGAGATATTCGGCGGGGATAGTTTTCAGTTTCTTCGTCCAATCCCTGACTAATTTCTCCTCTTTCTGCTGCATCGTTCCGTACTCCTCGACCATAGCGTCGTCGAACTCCTGTCGAGCCTTTGCGAGAGCCGTTTCGCCGTTCTGAACTATCTGTTCCCACACTCTCTGAAACTCTGTCTGAATCTGAGGATTCTCCTCGTAGAGGACGGCTATCCAATCTTTTAGGGTCTTTTTCCCGTCGTCGGAATTGTTCCAGCCCTCCTCGGTTGCTCCTCGGCGATTCATATAGAGTTGCTTGGCGGTCTCCTGTCGAACCTTTGCGAGTTCGTTCAGTTGCTCCTGCCAAGCCTCCAATTTCCGCTGAGTGTCCCGACGGATTCCGTTCAGTTCTTTCATTAGCCCCTCTTCCTGCCCCTCGATAATCAGGTCGGTAAGTTCCTTTCCGCTGTCCTTGATGTATTTAGCCACCTCCGCTTTGTAGCGGGCGATAGCGAGTTTGATTTCTGCGGACGCCTTTTTCGGGTCGAACGTCGAACCTCCTGAACCCGCTCCGCCCTTGATATTGACAGATTTCGGGTCGATATGAAAATCGAGGTCGTTCGATGCCTTGAAATCCCTGATTTCGGCTTGGAGGTCTTTATACTGTTTCTCCCATTTATCGACCTCTGCCTGTGCCTCTGAAATAGCCTTTCGGCGGGAGGCTTGGTCTCCCGCTTTCGTGTTATACCAATGGTCGAACTCTCCGTTCTCGGCTTTCTCTTTCGTCTCCAAGAGGTTGATATACGCCTCCGTGTACTTGTTGAGAATCGCCTGAGACTGAGCCTCCATTAAGAGCATTTGGCAGTACGCCTGTCCTTTCGTTTGGAGAACCTCTTTCCACTTCGATGCGCTGTCGTAATATCCGAGGGATTCCCCGTATTTCGAGTTCAGTTCCTCGACGAGGTGGGATTCCTGTTCCTTTGTCAGGTTTGAATCACTGAGACGGGCTGTGTAGTCCTGTATCTCCATTGACGCCTCGGCATAGGCTTTGCGTCCCTCTTTCATTAGTTCCTGCTGCTCCTCCAACGCTTTCGATGCTTCGTCCGCTTTATTGACGAAATGGGCTATCACGCCGATAATCGCTCCGATAGCGGCGGCAATCCAACCGAAAACAGGAATCGAGGAGATAGCCGCTCCGACCATTCGGAACGCTCCTGCGAGAGTGATGTTCGCCGCTGTTCCTGCTGTCGCTGCTGCGGCGTTCGCTCCTGTCGCCGCTGTATCGACGACCTCGGCTGTGGTCTTTCCTCCTGCGGCGGCTCCTGCGGCGGCTTTTGCCTCCGCCTCGGCTGTCGTCGCTGCTGCGTTTGCTGCGCTCGCTGTCGTCGAGGCGGCTGTCGCTGCGGTCTCGGCGACCTGTTCTCCCGTTCCGACGGCGACGAGTTTGTTCCACCATTCTTTCAGACCGTTCAGGGTAACGAGGGAAAATGCGCTGTCCTTGTTGAGTGTCTGCTGAACCTGTTGCAATCCCATTGTTATAGCCATAAGGGATTGAACCTTTAGCATAATCTGCTGGAGGTGTTCGTTCTCTCCCGCAAACAGACCGACCGCCCCCTGAGCGGCTGTAAACGCTCCTGAGACGCCCGACAGTCCCGAGATAATTCCCTGCATTCCCCGTTGGTCGTTGGCGAGGATATTCGCCTGTGCCTGAGCATCGCCCCAAGCGTCCGTCAGGGCTGCTGCCTCCTCCTGTAACGCCCGATATTCAGCCGACCCACGCTGTCCCGCAGCCTCCATTTCGACCAACTCCATTTTTACCTCCCTGAGCCTCTGTCGGAGGGAGGTATGAACCTGTTCGTTCTGCTGCGCCTCTGCCGCCTGTTCTTTCATTTTCCGCTCCTCGGCGGCGAGGGCGTCGGCGGTTTCGGCAACCTCCTTATTCATTTTTTGACGGGCTGAGATTACCTGTTTGACGGCGTTCGCCTGTTCCATAAGGGAACGATAGGTTTTGTCGTCTCCCGCCATAAACGCCTTAGACGCCTCTTTTTTGAGGCGGTCGTATTCCTTTTCGAGTTGAGCGATAGCGGATTTGTTCTCGTCGAAAACACGGTCTATCTCAGCGAACGCTGCGTCGATAGAATCGGCTGTCGAGGTGGCGTTCGTTATTATCTCGATGTTCAGTTCGGGGAGATTCGACAGAGCCTCTCGGACGGACGCACTCTGCTGTTCCGCCTCTGTCCCGATGTTAGCCAAAATGCGGCTTGCCTCCTCTGCGTCCTGCTGGAGTTGAGAGTTATCGAGACCTATACCGTAATATGCTTTTCCGTTATCGTTGTTCATTTTATTAGCCTATTTCGTCCAAGAATTTCCTAACCTTTTCTTTGTTCGATGGGTCGTCCGCTTTTATCTCGTCCTGTTTCTTTTTTCCGTCCCCGTCCTGTTTGTCTCGGCTCTTATAACTCGGAATTACGGCTGAATACAGAATCATATTTGCGTAACTCAGGTCATAGAGGACGTATTCGATAGGGAGGTTATAACCTCGGACAAACCCCGCTACAATCGCCCAAATGCTGTCGCTTAATCCACTTTCGTCGGGCGCAGGAGATTGATTCCTATCAGGAAAGTGGTAATGCCGAAAAAATCCCCCAACTGAAAATCCTGAACGAGTTTCGTAAACGTCTGATGGAGTTCTTTCGGGGATATGTTCAGGAGCAGCCATTCGGCTAGTTCCGCTTTCCTGTCGATAACCCTCTCGACAGTCTCGATGCGAGGAGAGCGGAACAGACGTCGTTTCTCGACTTTCTCCGTTACAGTCTCTTTCAGGTTCTTCGCCCCGAGAATGAGAATAGCCAAAATATCGCCGAGGACACGACAGTCTTTGGCGATATACAGAACCTCCTCGACGATTTTCTTACCGTCGAGAGTTTCCTGTGGGAGGAGCGAGATTGCCTCGGACGCAAGAATCAGCGTCGCCGTGGACGGAGGAGCGACTGAGAACGTCCTGTCTCCGACCGTGATTTCCTTATTTCGTTGGAGGATAGTTCCTCCCGCTTTCTGTTCGATAGTCTGTTCCATTTCTTTTCTGTTTTTATGAATGATAGGGGCGGGAGAGGGAATCGAACCCTCGTCCTCCGATACAACTCGGCGAGCCTCCGTTTGCTCCTTTCCCGCCTGACATGGAGGCGACCCACCGTCGAGCCGCCTCCGAGGACTGAAAAACCGTTACGCATTTTTGGTGTACGGCTTGACCATTTTGCCTGTCTTAGGTTTGAGAACCTTTGCGACATAATGGAGCATCTTACCGTCGGCGGTGGTGTAACTTTCCTCGACACGGAGAGAACAGCGGTCTATCAGGATTCCCTCGCAGTCCTCGTCCTCGGGAGTGAGGCGGAATGCGTGTTCGCCTGAGATTACTCCGTCGTTATCCTCGAACGCTCTCTGTTCGCCTTTCTTGACGAACAGGTCGAACTCGAACTGATAGGAGTTCTTTCCTGTACGGGAATCGACGACCTCGCCGCCCTCCTCCTCGGCGGTCGTTTCCTGTCCCGCTGTCGGAGTGAGTTTGGTGGTGTCCTTTTTAGGGGTCGGGATTTCGTCCCACTGAGCGGCTGCGCCAGGCTCTCCACCCTGAGAGGTGGCGTGTTCGATTTTGGGTTTGCCCCACGATAATACTGACATAATCTAAAAATTTAAGTGTTTGACTTTTCGATAATTGGCTGAATAACGAGAACCTCGCCCTCGTCTGTCTCGATAATCGGTTCGTAACCTTTGTCTCCCTCGCTGTCGGACGCATCGACGAACGCCGTTTGCGGAACTGTCAGAGGTGCGAAATCGTCGCCGTAATACCTGTATCGGAGTTTCACGACCACGAAATGCTGTCCGATTTCCGCTTCCTCCTCGGTGTAGATTGTCTGCTGCAGCTCGAACTTATAACAGGAGACCTCGGCTGTCAGAGAATCGACCCAAGCCTGAGCGAGGAGTTCGAGTTCCTCCGTCCTTGCTCCGTCCTCGACGAGAACACCGTTTTGGTAAGGGTCGATGTCAGGGACATAGATGTTTACCGTAACGACGCCCTCCTGAATCTCCGTCGGGAATCCCGCCGTAAAGGTTACGACTGCGTCCTCCTTTCTGCTATCTCTCGGACGGTATCCGTTACGATAGACCTCTCCCGAAATCAGCGTGTAGAGTGTACTGTCTTTTAGGAGTTGGTAAATATCGCCTTGAATCTGTTTTCCTGTCTTTGCCATTGTCTCTGTTATTTGAAATTAAATCCGAGTTGTTTCAGAATCTCGGGAACGAGGCGGTCTGCCAAGACCTCCGAACTGTCGAGAACGTCATACCCCTTTGCCGAGACATAGGAGGCGTATTTCATTCCCGCAACGACTATGAGGACGATTCCCTCGGGGAACTGTTTAACGAGGTCGAGAGCGTAACTCTTTCCGTCCCTCGAACCGTCCGCTCCGTCCTTGACGACCTCGAAACTGCTCGACTGAACGACCTCGCCGTCCACGGCGACGACATACCCGATAGAACTCCTCAAATTCCCCGTTTGGTCTTTATAGGAATTTGTCGAACGTGCTTGGTTCAGAACCTGTTCTCCGACGGCGCACAGATTATAAATCAGGGCGGACGTTACACGCTCGACCTGCTGTCCGATGAACTCGGAAATCGCTCCCTCGGGAGTAAGATTCTTTATAGGCATAGATTCGATAGTTATTTTTTCGGAATTTCCCGTCTAACGGCGTTTCTCTTTCGAGACGTGTGTTTAACTATAATCACTTTTTGCGTCGAAATACGGGCTTTTATGCGATTAAATCAAAATCCTAATCTCGCAAACGGCTGTCAAAGGTTCGACCGAGATAACAGAGAACTCCCCGACGACGTTTCCGTTCAGGTCTTTCAGCCTGATTTGTTCTGCGTCGAACGGCTGCTCCTCAATCAGAACCGAATACTCGGCTCGAATGAAATGTTCGCCGCTTACCCGTCCGAGTTTGTTGTACTTGTTTGCCGAGTACTGACAGGGAATCGGTTCGCCCCACGAAACGTCGGACGGCTTGGAGGGATAGCCCGTTTTCGGGTCTATCTTTCCGACCGTCTTTGCTTTCGTTTCGATTGTGCCGTTTTCTATTATCATAGTCGAGAACCTTTGTAACCGTATGTGGGTTGAACAGACGAGGTCTCCTCCCCAAACTCGTCGAACAGAGCGTTAGCCCTGTTCCTGAACTGCTGTCGCTGTTCGTCAGTGAACGAATACGACTGCCCGCCCTGACTGATATTCGGGGCGAGAGACAGCCACAGGAGGAGGTCGGCGGTGGCGAGTTTATAGTTCTTTCCACGCAGTTCTGCCTGAGTTGCCTCCGATGTCAGAGACAAACCCCGTCTCTCCGCAATCTCGACGAGAGTACGGAGAGGAACGGGATATGCGTTTACGCTTTTCAGGGATTCGAGAATCGTTTCCATAATTCAGTCGTTTTTTACCACTCCTGACCGTCGGTTCGGAGATAGATGTTACGATATGCGGAATCGAATACAGGAACGGCGTCAGCCTGTCCGATTGTTACCTCCGACTGAGGCTCGACAGTTCCGTATTTCTTCACGATAGTGTGCGCACGTTCGGCACGGAGAATCAGGTCGCTATTCTCTTTGAGGATGTCGTACTGAGTTGTGCCGAGGCGTTCGGTCTCGGAGAGAATCAGACGGCGGTTCTCGAACGGGTTGCCCGAGGTCTGAGAGCCGTCCGCAAATTCACGGGTGATAGTCTGGTCGATTACACGGAGCTGGAGACCGTTCAACCAAGCCTGCTTTGCGAGCATAGAGTTCACGGCGGCGAGGTCGGGCGTCTGAGAGATTCCGAGAGCGTTCGATGCGAACGACGCACACTGCTTGATAATCTGTTCGGCGGAGCAGATTCGATACAATTCGTCGAGGTTGATGAAAGCGAATTTCGGGTTCAGGTTATGTTCCTTTGCGAACTTGACAGCGGCGGCGAGGTCTCCGATAATATCGGCGGTTGCCTTGTTGTCCCAATCGACAGAGGTCTTGCGCTTCATATCCTCGTCCACGTCGTAGTCGAGGTCAAATTCGTTAGCGAACGTTGCGTTCGTTGTCGGAGTGAAATGCAGGACGCCCGCATTCGATGCGAGTTTCCAAGCGATGAACTCCAACTCGGACTGTACGCCGTTGAAACAGAAATCGACGTCCTCGCCCCAATACTGAACGAGTTTCGTTGCGTCCTCGTCCTGAGCGAAAGCGAGAGCGGTCTGATACTCTTTGATTTCGGCTCGGGTAAGGTCTCGGGAAATCGAGATGAACGGAATGTCGCCCATCGCTGTCTCGAAAATCGGACGACGCTTGCGGAGAATCGTTCCGTTATCGGTGTGCAGGTCGGCGGCGACGTTCTTTTTCTCCAACTGATTCTGGAGGGTTTTCCACTTGAACCCGTTTACCTTTTTGACGGGGAAATGAACGCCGAACAGAAACTTAGAGGCGTCGGCTGTGTTCAGGCGAGCCTGAATCATCTGCTCGGTAAGCCCCTGAATCATAGTGTTTACGATTGTTGCCATTTTCTGAGCGGTTTTTTAATAGTTAATAATTCCTTTCAGAGCGTCCGCCATAAACTCAGGGATAGGATTCCCGTGCGTAACAGCGATAACCCAAGCGTCTGTGTCGAGGTTGGATTTCGGGTCGATAGGCTTTCCTGTGCCGACGACTGAAAGAGGTTGATACTTCAATGCGGAGGTGTTCTGCGCTGCGGCTTCTTTCGCCTCTGCAATCTGAGAGCCTTTCGGTACAGCCCCAAGAGCGGCGGAGAGTGTCAGGACGTCGTAAGCCTTGTTCGAGGTGTCAATCGAGGCGATTTTCACCGCCACGCCACCGACCTTAGCCATTACGAAATCTCCGCTCTTGAAATTGTGCAGTTTTTCGACCTTGACGGTCTTTTCGGCTTCGGCAACGTCAGCGGAGACGGTCGCTGTCTTTACGACGTGGCAGATACCGTCCACGGGTGCGCTGAGAAACGCCCCCTCTCGGAGATAATCGCCTCCGAGTTCAGAGACATTCACGGAGACGCCTCCTCGAATGTCTGCGACTTTGTGCATAAGGACACGAGGTGTGCGGGTGTCCTTGTTGCGTCTTACTGTCATACCCATAATGCTGAGTTTTTAAGAGTTAAACATTAGAACGGCTGCTGTCCGTCTTTCGGCATACCCTCTCTGTGCGAGATTGCCGCCTCCTGTTCTTTCGTCAGAGCGTTCTGATTCTGTTGGCTGCCGTGTGCAGCGGGTTTTCCGAATACAGCCCCTTTCGCTGCGATTGAACCTGAAATAGTCTCGACCTCGGTCGTGATTTCGCCCAAGAGGGTGTTGAAATCCTCGTCCGAGAGATTCTCGACAGAGGTTCTCTCGTAAGGCTTGCGGAGTTCCTCGGGGAGTTTGCTCGTTACCTCTGAGAGTTTCTGTTTTCGGGTTGCGGTTGTACGTTCGCCCTCCATTTTGGCGAGACGGTCTGTCAGCGTTTTGTTGCTGTCGATAAGCGTCTGCGCCCAAGCGGGGACAGTTTCCGTACCCCCAGCGGCGGGTGCGCCACCTGTTCCGCCCTGTCCGCCTGTCGGAGGAGCGGGAGGAGCTTCGATAGGTTTCCCGTCTTTCAGATTGTGGTTAGCCTCGTAGTTGCGGACTGCGGTCTGAGCGGATTCGGTCGCTCGGGAATCGCCGTAACTCTCGATAACTTGCTGAATGGTAACTCCCTCGACAGCGGTCGCAACCTGTTCAGCCGATGTAACAGTCTTGCTCAACTTGTTGGCAATCCTGTTCAGAATGTCGGCACTGACCCCCTGAAATTTGGCTTTCAGTGCCTCTAAAATCTGTTGTCTGTAGTCCATTGTTTGAATTTTAACTGATTGTATTAAACAAATTACGCCACAAAGGTAGTGATAAAACCCGAAACTGGTTACAATATAATCGAGATTTTTCCATATAAAACGACGGTTTTAGCCCGATTTATGAGGTGTGGTAGGTTAAAATGGCTTAAAATTACCTGTTCAGTTAATTTTAAGCCATTTTTCCCGAAAAAATGAGGTCTAATTAAAATAGTTCACTTATATTTGCAACGTGATTTCAATGTAATCACTTTCAGACCTCAAAAACAGTAACAAATGAACGCAACAGCAATGACATACGGAACAGCCCAAATCAACCGAGAGTTCAGAATCAAAGTTTACGGTTACAACAATTCAGACGAACGCCTGAACCTCCTCGTCGGAGTGAGCGGTCTGATTCGTCTCCTCGGGGAGGAACTCGCCGACACTCTCGTAAAGAGAGCGTTCAAAAACAGTTTCTTATCAAAGGACGGGAAAATCGTCTGCAAGCTGCGTCGAGGCTTGAAAGTAACATTCTATTCAAAATAACCTGTAAAATTCCAACGATATGAGAATCAAAAGACAGACCCCGAAAGTCTCTCGGGAACGTGCGATAGTTATCGCCTCAAACCATAACTGCGTGTCGAAAGAGGTCGCAGCGAAATACACGGATAGCGAACTGAAAGAGGTTCTCCGCCAACTCAAACTTAAACCCGCATTTTGATATGAACGACATTATCGAGGCAGCGTTCCTGTCAGGATTCGAGCCGAGTTCAGACGACCTCTCCTCCGAGGAACTCGAACAGGAGGCACAGGACTATTTGACAAATTATTCAATAACTCAATAAAACAGAAAGAAAATGGAAACTCTAACAGCAACTCCAATGACCCACCAAGAGGGTCTGAATCAGGTCGTAATCAACAAAGTACAGCGAATGATTGACGGCAAGGCAGTCGGCGTTCAGGCAACAATGGAACGCCTCGTAAACGAGGGCAAAATCGCTCAGGACTATATCGCCCCGCTCGGCGTGAACCTGAAACAGAACGACCACGCCCCTGTTATCACTTTCGACGGACAGGGAAACCGCCTGTCGATGAATATGCCCGACGGAGCGTTCTCCCTCCACGATAACGCAATCGGACAACTCGCCGACCGTCTCGGCGTTCCGCAGCGTTATCTCCGCCAACTCGCCTCGGGGGACGCTTGGGCAAGAAACCTCGCAGCAACAGTCCTGAACGAACACTCAGGCTGGACGCAGCGCAGCCGTGTCCTCGTCCGCACCGTCGGAACTCAGGTTCGAGGCGTCCTCTCCGACAGTTACCGTCGCCTGAACTCCGTCGAGATTCTGACAGCGTTCGTTCAGGAGGCAGCGTCGCAGGGAGCGGTTATCTCGGACGCCTATATGAACGATACGAAAGTATGGGCGGAAACGATTCTCCCGCAGCCTCTCGTCGTTCCGACAGCCAAGAACGGAGACGTCGTAATCTTTGCTGGAGCGAGGTTCTCGACCTCTGACTACGGAGACGGGGCGGTCGATATGCGAGCGTTCCTCCTGAACGGGGCTTGCCTGAACGGTATGGTTCGAGAGAGCGTAATGAAAACCGTACACCTCGGGAGCAAGCTGCCTGATACTATCGCCCTAAGTCAAAAGACATACGAACTCGACACACAGACCACCGTCTCAGCCGTCCGAGACCTGACCAAAGGTCTGTTCAGCCGAGAGACCCTCGAACGTAAGGCATACGAGATTCAGGGAGCGTCCGAGATTGAGGTCGATATGGAACACGAAATCCGCCGTCTCACTCAGGGAGGCTCTCTCCTGAAACAGGAGGGGAAAGAGGTCGAAAAAATCCTGATGCGCAACGACCCCGAGGACGGCGTTCAGGGAGGCTCGACCCTTTGGAAACTTACTCAGGCTATCACGGCACACGCCCGAGAACTGTCGCCTGAACGCAGTCGAGAACTCCACGAGATTTCGGGCAACCTCCTGAACCGAGTAAAACTCGCCTAAAGGAGACACGGGACAGCCCTCCGCCGCTCGATTCAGAGGACGGAGGGTTCGTTCCATCTTTCCGTATTATAACGAGGTTATAACCCGAGCATAACCACCTTATAACACGAAATAACATAGTAAAGTAAAGAAAAGTAAAGTAAAAGAAAGGAAAATATATATAACTCTCTAACGAGAGTATGTCGGTCGCCTGAATGTTCAGGCATAAAAAATCAAAACAGATATGGCACGAAAGAAATTCAAAATCAGAGCGAGAATCTCGTTCAGCGGGCGTTTCGAGGTTGAGGCGCACAGCAGACAGGAGGCAGAGGAAATCGTCGAGAAAAGCGTCGGAGCGATTATCGGACAGGTCGAGGTTCAGGACGAACACGTCTCAGACTGGGACGTTCAGACGCACGGAACGACGGTCGTAAACAGACGAGAGGAGGGCGAGGTATGAAACGGATTTATAAATACCCCGTCAGAATAGACGACGTTCAGACGATAGACCTCCCACAGGGAGCGCAGGTTCTCTCTGTTCAGGTTCAGGACGGCAGTCCGTATATTTGGGCTTGCGTGAATCCCTCGGCGAAATCAGAGCCGAGACAGTTCCGTCTCTATGGAACAGGGCATCCTATCGAGGGAGATTACCTCCTGAAATTTGTCGGGACTTTCCAACTCTTTGGAGGTCGTTTGGTTTATCACTTATTCGAGGAGGTTGAACGATGAAAGAGGACGAGAAATACGAGAGCCTGAAAGCGAAACTCCGCAAACTCGCCGCCCTCGCTGAGAGAGGTGTCGGAGGAGAGGCGGAGAACGCTCGTCGGCTTATGGAGCAGATCTGCCGAGAACACGGCGTAAGCATCGACGAGATTCTGAACGTCGAGGAGCGGAAACGGTATCGGTTTGAAATCGGTCGCCACAAAATTGATATGAATATCTTTATGCAGTGCTATTCGAGGGTTACAGGCGAGAAAAGTATGTCGTATTATCGGGAGAGCCGTTCGGCGATTTCCGTCGAAATGACAGCCTATCAATACGCCGAGATTTCCTCTCTGTTCGAGTGGCACAAACAGAATTTCCAACGGGATGTTGAGAGCCAAATGGACATTCTGTTTCAGGCTTATTGCTCGAAACATAGGCTGTTCAGTGAACGGTCGGACGACGACCCCGACGAGGAACTGAATCTCACTCCAGAGGACATTCGACGACTTTGGGCGATAGCCGCTCTGAGAGAGAACCTGAACGACAATACATACTGCAAACTGATTGAGCGATGAACGAGAAACAGGAGTTTATTTACAGGGTGTCGTTCTCAGAACCGCCCCTGTCAGGAGACGAGAGACAGGAGTTTTTCTTTCACTCGCTCTCTGCCATTTACGAGGTGTTCAGCCACGAGCAAATCGGGTGTCGGGTCTCCCGTCTTTGGAATATCGGCGTCGCACAGGGTAACGAGTATGTCGGGAGGCTCTGTCAGATAACGAAAGAGCCGATAATGCGGAAAAAGCGCAGAAACGCCCCGCAAATCGACGCAAATCAACAATGCGATAACTTACAGCAAGACGAAAAGTAGTCGCCACATAGACGAAATTCGCAGAAAATAACTTAATTTTGCAGCACTATGGCAATAACAGACAAAGAGTTCGACGAAATGTGGGAACGGGCAAAAGCCCGAGACGCACAGGAGGAGGCGGAATGGAACGCCCTCCCGACAGATGAAAAGAACCACCGCCGAGAAATGTTCGACGACGGTTTCGCAGAGCGTGTCTCCGACGACCCGACGGGAGGGAATGTCGAGGAGGAGACAGACGACTAAACCTCTGAGAGATAGAAAACGAAACGGTCTCCCTCCTGAACGACCCTCTCGAAACGGACTTTCAGTCCTTTGTCGAAAAGAACCTCCCTCTGATTCTGTCGTCCTGAGAACCGTCCTCCGAACTGAGAGAAATCCTGAATCGGTCGCCCTGACTTGCTTTGAATAACGAGTAGGACGTCCGATTCGTTGTTTTTACGTCCTCCTGATTTAGCCTGAATCATATTCTCGATTACAGACCGTTCGAGGCTCGTCGAGGTGAATCCTTTGAACGTGGTCTCCGCCTGTCCCTCCGCCTGATTGACCCACGCTCGGAGGTTCGTTTTGTTTAGTCTGACAGTTCGATAGACGGTCTCCTGAACAGGCTCGATTTTGTCGAGGGCTTTCGACAGGAGGGACGAAAACGCACGATTAAACTCCGATGGATTTCCTTTCCTGAGTTCGTTGTTCAGGCGACGATACGCCGACGTGTCTCCTCGGGTGTAGTGGAATAGGGCGGCTTTCTCCGTGTTCGGGATTTCAGGGTAACGGCTTGCGAGGTATGTCCCGAGGCTCTCAGCCATAGCGGGAGAGACGCTCGTCGCCCGAGTGAATTTCCTCTCGTCCGCCGAATAGGTATCGACCTCGAACCCTGAGACGTACTGAGGGTTGTCCTTGACAAAATACGGCATTGACGTCCAACCCTTTGCCCGCTCTTTGTTGCTGTCTATCCAACCGTTGAAATCCTTTGGGACGTCGGGGACATAGTTCTCGCTCGTCCTGTAATCCAACGGCTGTTCTCCGTTCAGTATTCGACGGGTGTCCTCGGCGATTTCCGCCTGAGTTTTCAGGATTGAGACGGCGTGGCAGCGACAATGCGGGTGCCAGCCTGTAAACTTGAAATCTTTCGGATAGCGTCCTGCGAGTTCGTCGCAGATGTCGTGGAACTCGTGGGGCTTTCCGTCCCGCCCGAGGCAGGTGTGGTTGTTTGACAGGCGAACCTCGATTCCGACGACGAAATCGAACTGTTTCCACCGCTCTTGGTCTGATGTCCTGTAAGCGATATTGGACTCCGTCGAGGCGAGCCGTCGGGCGTTCCTGTACGAGGAGCGATAGACCCCCTGCCCAGGGTGGAACTCCGACGCCCGTTTCGACAGTTGCAGGATTCCGTGTTCGTCCCGAACCCGTCGGAACAGTTTGTCGGGGTGTTTGAGGTAATCTCTCAGGTCTCGGGACATTTCCTCCGCCGAGCGTCCGCTGCGTATTCCGACGTCGAGACCGAGTTCGATTTCCTCTTTGAACTGTCTCGTATAATTCCAAACCCTGTCAGAGAGGCTCAAACCTCCGACCCGTCGTGCTTGGAACGCAACACGGGCGGCGTCGTTCGTCGAGAAATAACGCCTGTATTGAGACTGAGAGAGCCTCCCGACGTTCTTACCGAATACCTGTCGGGCGAGTTCGCTGTTCTTGTTGTTAGAGAGCGTCCATTCGGCGTCGATTCCGTTCACGACGACGGCTTGCATCCTGTTTTTGAGGTTCTGCATAAGACGCTCGACCCTCGTCCGAGTGGCGGGATAATCACTGAAAGAGAAAATCCCGTCGCCTCGAACAGAGCCGATTTTCGCTCCGATAGCCGCAGCCTCCCGAATAGCCTCCTGATAGATTCTGTCGATGCGGAGTTCATAGACGGACAGGTTTCGGAGGTGTTGTCTGTCGTATTTATTCTTTTTCGCCATCTCTTTTCTCGAATTGAGGACAGGCGGCGTCGGACAGGAATTTGCACCACCGCCCGTGTTCCGACTTGACGTCGTGCGGACAGCGACAGAGAATCAGATGCCCGTCGAGAGCCTTGCTGTGCCAATCGTATGAGTGGCGACAGTCTCGGCATTTATACTGCGATTCTGTCTGTCGTTTCGCCGCCTGTCGTGGTCTTGAATATATCTTTCCCATACGCCGCCCTCCGTTATTCTGTCATATCGAATGCGTCGATTTTGTCCTCCTCTGCGATTTCTTTCAGGGTTTCGTCCACGTTGTCTGAATGTCCGAACTCCTCGATACTCTCTCGCTGAGACATAATCGCCTTGCCTCCGTTCGCTGCCATAAGCATATCGACGTTTTCCTTGCGGTCTGTAATCGAGAACGGGGTAATCTGATTCTCGACCCTGAGTTCGTCGATGTCCTTGTGGTAACGCTCGGGAAGCATAGTTTTGAGGAACGCTTTCACGACGTTTACCTCCCTGTCGAAAAATTCGAGGAGACGTCCGCTCTCGTCGTGAACTTTCATTTGGGCGTCGATGAAAAGTTGCTTGCGGCTCTCACCTGACAGAGCCTGTTGCGACATTTTCTCGTAAGACCAATCGGGCAGCTGCAACTGAGTAAAGAACAGGGAACGGAGTTCGTTTACATAGAATTTCAGGTTCTCGACAGCCTGTTCCCACGTTACATACTGAGCCGTCGAGCCTTTCGGGTACTGCATAACCGCCTTGAACTCTTTGTTCTCGCTTTTCTCGTCGCCGTACTTGATAACGCTGTCGGCAAACACGATGAAAACGGGTTTCGAGTTCTTGCGGAGATAGTTTCCGTTTCGGGATAACGCCCATTCAATTTCATAGACGATACTCTCGGCGGTGTTCTCCCAAATCGGCGTCGGGCGATAGGTGTAAATGGCGGGGATTTTCCCGACGGTAATATCCTCGTTCTCGACCTCCTCCCATTCTCCGTTTGCGTTCGAGAACTTGATGTGCTTCGTGGCTGTGTATGCGTCGAGGAACTGAACGGATTTCCTCCCGACCTTTCGGGTGTAGCCGATTGAAACGGCTGTCATATCCCCGTACTCGTCGAACAGGGGATAGATGTCGTCCCCGAGCATAGGAGAGAAATTTCGACAGCGGAGTTTCAGGGGGCTATCGAACCCGTAAATCGAGTTCCGCTGTTCGACCGCATACCACAGCGTAAGAACCTCGCAGCCGCCGAATAACATATTCAGACGCTCCACGTTCACGCTGTCGATGCGATTTCTGTCGAATATCGCCTCCATAAACTTGGCGATTTCTTTCTGAGTGTCGTTCTCAGGCTTGTAAACTCGTTTGACGGGGATTCCGCAGCAGAGTTCCGTCATACGCTTGACGGCGAGGCGAGGCAGATCTACCGTTACACGGCTGACAGGCTGAACGCCGTCCTCCGTTACTTCGTCGGGGTATTTCTGTTTGTTCATTACGGGGTGTTTCGTCGGGTCGAACTGTTCCTGCAGACCTCCTCGACCGCACCATTTCGGAACGGAGATTAGTTTCTCTTTCAGGGCAGCGACTTTCTCCGCCGCCGAGAGTTCCGTCGAGTTCAAAATTTCTTCGATTGTCATACTCTTTTGCTTTTTGATGTTAAACCATTCGGGAGAGCCTGTTCAGGTCGATATTCTGTCCGACGGCTCGTATCGGGTAGAATGTATTTGCGAGGGCGTCGAACTTATCAGGAGAGCTCCCGAGGCGTTTTTTGATGTCGTCTTTCGGCTCGATAATGATTCGACCGTCGGAGCGAAACCACCACCGAATTTCCGTCGCCTCCTCAAAGAATTTGGAATCGGGCGGGAGCATAGCCCCTGTATTATTTTTCGGGTTCAGCCAATCACGGACAGCCCAAAAGAGATATGCTCGGAGGTTGGCGAACCTGTATTCTCCTGTTACGTCTGTCAGTTCCCGTTCTCCCCGTTTCGTTCCCTCGGAGAACTTACAGGAAATGAAATAGCCGCTGTCGTCGAGTTCGAGGCAACGGGAATAGACGCCCGCTCCCTCTCCGATTGTGTCGATAGAGACGAGCATCTGAGGCTCTCTCCGTCGATGTGCGACGACGTCTCCTGCCACCTTCATGTGGTCGGCTGCTCCTCCTGAGTTCCGAGCGATGAACGGAGCGACCCACCGTCCCTTTCGCTCGCAGAAAACCGTGCTGTCTCGTCCCATACCCGCAACGTCCACGCCGAGGATTCGAGGCTCTTTCGAGAGAACCTCCCGACCATTGACAGCCGCCCAGCGTTCCTGTGCGAGTTCTATCCACTGAGGAGGAATCAGGACGTCGTCTCCAATCTTCGGGGACTTTCCGAGGACTTTCACTCGGAATAAATCCTCGGGGCGATACCACTGTCCCTCGAACAGGAAATCGTCGAGTTCCTCGGAGACGTCCCCCTCGGAAATAGGTGTCGCCCATTGTTCGAGTTTGTCTTTGACCCAGTCGTAATCGACCTGTCCCGTTATCACGTTGCGACGTTGGAGGACGTTCGGGGCTGTCAGACTGTTCAGACGGAATTTCGCCCAACGGTCTCCCTTTTGAGAGCGGGCGGCATAGCCGACAGGGGTATTCGGGTTGAACACGATTAGAATACGGCTGTCGCCTTGCAGGTTTCCCTCGATAGCCGAGAACACGTCCTCGCCGATACCCGACGCCTCCGTTACGACAAACATAGTGTGGGCGGCGTGAAATCCCGACCACGCCTCGTGGTTGTTGTTGTCCGCCTTGAATCCTGTCAGAAACCATTCGGCGTTGTCCGTTCTGATGTCCGAGGAGTTCAGACGCCCTGGCAGAATGATTCCCCGCTGTTTCGCTCGATTGTAGAGACGGGAGACCTCTGGGAGCATAATGTTCTTTACCTGTCGTTCTGTCGGGGCTGTTAGAGCGACTTTCGTATTCTCGACGAGTTCCTGACGGGTGTTCCAACGAGGTGTCAGATATAGGAACGAGACAGCGGCACAAGCAGCGACGAAATCCTTACCTCTCGCTGTGCCTGATGCGACAGACGTCCTCGGGTTGAATTGAACCGATTCGAGGATAGCCTGCTGTTCACGGTCGAGGGTAACGCCGAGAGCCTCTCGGACGAATTTGTTCCAATCCGCCCTCCAAGAGTTCAGGAGTTCGACCCCTTTCCGTCGCAGTATTTCGTCTTTTCTTGACATATCGGGAATTTACCTGTTTATTTGACCGCTGTTGCGTTTTGTTTTCAAAATGGATAAATTACACGTCCGAGCCTCAAAAGTCGCACATAGAGGCTCGCAGGAGGCTAAACGAGTGTGTTTTCGTTTATACTCCGCTCCGCATCGTCCAACGCTCCACTCTCCATAAGGAACGAGGCGAACGAGATTCCGCCCTGAACGTCTTTTTTCTCGGGGGCATACAGTCCGAGGAGTTTTCGACGCTCTGCGAGCTGCTGTCTGATTTCTGAGATATATGCGGGATTGCCGAGAGAGACGACCTCCGTTTCCTTGCGCTCCGTTTGGAACGTCCTGATAGTCGTCTGTCCCGTGTCCTTGTCTCGGCTCGGAGAGCCTTTCTGTTTGCTCTCGGTCTTGCTGTAATCGGTTTTCGATTTCTCCCACTGTTCCCACAGTTCCCGAACGGTGTCGTCGATTCTTTGGAGTTCGAGTTCGAGAGCGTCGTCCAAGTCGTCGAGACGGGATTCCCGCCATTCGTCGAGGAGGGTTCGGACGTCCTTGTGGACTGTTTGTAGAGAGTATGTCGGGAGGTCGAGCCGACGCATAACCTCGTCCCTGATTTTGCGGATGCTGTAACCCCTTTTGTAGAGTTTAGCTACAATTTCGAGACGGGCGAGTTTGACCTGATTTCGTTTTTGGTTCTGTGCTGCACTCATAGCGTTTCAGTTATTTTTAGAAATTCTTGATAATAGTCGAGATTACAGGAGGACAGTTCGATATACGTCCTGCCGAACTCAGGGAACGTGTGGACGGCGAAATGGCTCTCCGATAACAGCCACAGGGCGGTATATCCCTGCGGCTCGAAATGATGTTCGAGGACGTCCAAGACGTTGAATCCAGAACGCCTGAGAATCGCATCAAACCGTCTCCTTAGTTCCGTCGGATTCGTTTCCTGAATCCACTCGGAAAAATTCCAAATCTTCGCTTGCATACTCAATCTTTTTGTAGTTCTGTTTGATGTCTTTCGGGTTGCCCTTGTAGAATACGAGGACGTTTTGGTGCATCTTGACGACCTTTCTCGTCTCCATATATCGGGCGGCACGGATAGCGGCTGTCGCCCCGATTTCTATCAGGACGATGTCGTTATACAGAATCATTCCTCCGTCCTTGAATATCTGTTTCACGTCGCCGACGAAATCGTAATATGCGCCTGTCTTTCGGTCTCGGACGTCTCCCACGCAGATTACGGCGAAACTGTTCTGTTTGAGACAGCCAATCGCCGCCGTGAATGCGTTCCTGATAATCTCGATAAACTCCTCGTAGGTTCCCTGATTCGAGGCGTCGTTCGGGAGGTCTGAGTATTTTTCGAGGTCGAAATACGGAGGACAGGAGAACAGGAGGTCTTGGCTCTCGGGTTCGAGGTGTTCCCCGACGTTCTGTCCGTCGTCGTTGATATATCGTGCGGACATTCCCGCAACTCGCTCGTTGTTGAGTTGAGCCTGTTCGGGTCGGAGTTCTATTCCCGTGAACTCGTTGCCGAGATACGCAGAGACATATCCGAACACGGTATCGCCCGCAAAACAGTCGAACGTCTTGCAACCCTCCCGACCGAACCAACGGCAGACGAGTTCCGCCATAACAGGGTCGAGGATTGAGACGCCCTGAGCGACGATTTTTCCCTGTTCCCGTTCGAGTTCCTCTTTCGTGGCGTACTTCTCGACGTATTCTCTGAACGAGACGCCGAGTTCCTTTCTCTTGTGCTTCGACTTCTGATAGAGGTCTTTGTATTTCATTTCGAGCGACGTTACGAGGGTGTCGTTTCTGCTGTCGCCCATATCGCCTATCAGGGAATACCACTGTTTCTTTCTCTCCTGCCAATATCCTCGGCGGGTGTCGAGAATCGAGAACGGAGGGACGACGAACTGTTCGTTCAGGGACAGGTGGTCGTTCTGGTCTCCGCCGCTTTCTCCGTCTCCTCCCTGAGAGCTGCTGTCGGAGGATTTCTCCCACGGTATATCGAGACCCCAATCGACGAGTTCCTGTTCGTTCCACTCGTTCCCGAGCATATCCATATCCCATTCACCGTAACCCACGTTGTCTTTGATAATGAACTCTCGTCGCTCCTCCTCTGAGAGTTCCGACGCCCTTACTATCTCGACGGTCGGATTTTGAACCCAATCCCGCCAATAGTTCCGCAGATTCTCTCGTTCCGCATCCGTTTTCTGTGCATACCCGCTGCATTTCCCGAGAGCGATGTTTATTTCAGCGGGGGACATTTCAGCGATAGCGGTCAGCGCACGGAGACGCATATTCCCGCCGAGGACGACGAGGGTATCGTCCGTAACGACAGGACGGAGTTTCAGCATTTTCGGGAGAATCAGAATACTCTGAATCAGTTTGTCGAACTTCTCCTGAGATATTGTTCGGGGATTCGATGCGTTTATTTGAACCTGAGAGAGTTTTACGAGTTCTGTTTTCATTGTTTCATCGTTTTGTATTTCAGACTACAAAGGTAGTGAAATGATTATAATATAATCACATTTAAGGCAAAAAAGAGCCGCTTTCGTGGTCAAAATCGCCCGAAATAGCCGATTTTAGCAAATTCAGGGTAGCCGTTCTTAGGAGGTCGTCGGGTGTCGTTCTGAACACTCTCCAGCCCATAAGCGTGGCAGTATTGTATTTCTCGATGTCGCCGAGGAATCCCTGCGGGCGTGTGTGTCGTCCTCCCGTCCATACGCCGCCCTCGACCTCTAAGGCGATGCGGTATTCGGGGATTGCATAATCAAACCGCCACCGACGTTTCGGGTGGAACTTGAACTCCTTGACGCAATCCACATTCAGGTCTGAACGACAAAGGACGGTAAACAGGTCAGTTATTTTTTGCGCATTTCGTTTCTGTGCGCTTTTAGTTTTCTTTTGGTGTAATCCGTTATTCATAAAATTTACGTTGATTGTGGAGGCGCAAATGGCTCGTACAGGAAATCGGGGGCAGTGAACCCCCGATTCTGAGAGACGGACGCCGTCCGAGATTGTTGCCTGATGTTAGAACGGGAGGTCGTCGTCGTTCTCCGAGAACGCCTCCTGTCCGAGTGTCCCGCTTACGTTCATTGTCTGCTGCTTTACCTCGATAGCGTGGAGACCGCCGATAATGGGAACTGCTTTCTGTTCCTCGGGTGTCATAGCCTCCCGCTGTTCTTTCGGTATGTCAGGTTTGATACAGTGAGTGTCGCTGAACTGTGGGTTCTGCATCTCGATTGCTGTTAGGTTCAGGTAACAGCCCTTTTCTCCGAGGAATATCCCGTCGCATTCATCGACAGGAATAATCAGGCAGCGTTTCGTCGCCGTCTGTCCTTTGAGGTTTCGCATAAACGCTCCTTTCAGTTTGAGGAGGTCGATTTTAATTCCGAAATTTGTTGCCATAATTTTTACGATTTTGTTTCCGATTATTGTTCATTTTATTTGCGTTCTCTGATTTTCAGCCCCTAATGTGGCTTTCTTCTTCTGTGAGGGTTCGACCTGATTCTGTGCCAAAAAATCGGTCGGACGTGTCCCCTCGGGTTGAGTTTCTTCCTGTACGGAGGAAACCTCCTGTCGTGTCTGGACGGTCTGTTCAGGGATTCGAGGTGGCGTCCTAAACGCTCGATAGCCTCGGTCGTTTGTTCGAGTTCCTCTCTCAGTTCTCGGAGGCTCTCTTTCAGTCTTTCAAAGAATCGCATCATACTCCGCCCTCCGTCTCTGAATCGTCCCGTTCTTCATAACTGAGAGCGATGTCGGTAATCTGTCCGTCGTCGTTTCGAGAGAGCCGAACCGAAAGAACGTTAATTCCGAACTCCTCCGACGCCTGTTTGGAAAGTTCTCGTACTCTTTCCCTGATAACTTCGACAGGGATTCTCTGCTGCTGTTTCATTCCTCGCCCTCCTTTCCGTTCTCCTGAACTGTCAGTTCCTCGGGACGAGCGGGGAACCAATAGGAGGATTTGTCGAGATAGACGCATCGACCGTCCAACGGCTCGCAGAACCCGAGTATTTCGAGGTTCTTGAATGTTACTCCGTATTTGTTCGTGAACGAGACTATCTGTCCTTTGTGGAGGTCTCGTTCGGGGTTCTGAACGACGTCTGACAGGTTGTCGAAAACCCGCTCTCCTTTCCTCTGAATCATATCGAGGAACTCTTTTTTGTGTCCTGTTTCCATTTCAATATCTGAATTTTGTAAAGTGAATAATTGCGAGAGGTTTCGAGAGGTCATAGCCTATAAACCAATTGAACCAATCGTTAAAACTGAGACCGTCGTTCTGAGCAAGCAACGGGAGTTCTATCCGCTGCCCGTTTATAGTCGTCGGTCTCGACAGGTCTGTCAGTTTGAGTTCCTGAATCCCGACGCCGTCCTCGGCTGTAAGTCGAGCGATTTCAACCTGCTTACTCTGATACGGTTTCCCCGTCCATTGTCTGACAGACAGAACCGCCTCTCCTTTCTGTATCTGAGCGATTCTTTTCTCCCACAGAGAGAAGTTCCCCCGTATCGTGTGGATTTTCTTTCCGTTCAGGAACGAACGCCCGAACTCTGTCTCCTGTCCCTTTCTCGGGTGTGTCGTCGGAAACTTTTCCGACAGAATTATTACATACGTTTTCATAAATTGAATAATTTAATTTGCTGATTTTTAGAACTCGTCGAGAATGTCGAACAGTGTCGGTTCTTTCGGGTCGTCGGGGAGGCTGATTCCGCATTTGTGGAGAGCGTCCCTGTACGTTATTCCGTTATTTTGATACCCCATAACTGTCTGATACATTTTCGGGTGAAGGCGGAATACGAGGTCGAACCTTGATTCTTTTTCGATATGCGCTCCGAACCCGCAGAACATACAGCCCGTTCGGTTACAGCCCCTCTCGTCGTATATCTGACAATATGGGACGTTAAATCGCCGAATGTACGACCAAATATCCTCCTCCGTCCATATTGGAAGCGGGTTACAGGAGAGGTGGTCTGGATTGAAAGAATTACACCCGCCTCGCTTAATATACGCCTCCTGTCTGATTCGTGATTCCCCTGCCATAATTCCGAGAATCGGGAGTTCCCCTGTTTCCTTTTCATAAATTCGGAATGGACGTTTTTTCAGTATATCGCAGCATCTCTCGGAAATCATAAATGGTTCGCCGATGAGGAATTTCCAACGCTCCGATATTTTTCCGACCTTTCGTCCTTTTGAGAGAGGAGAGCCGTTCAGACGTATGTCGAGAAGTTTCGCCGATTTGGTCGTTTTCGCCTCCCTGATATAACAGGCCTGCTCCTTACTGATTAGAGGGAATCCCTGCTCCTCTATGATTCGACGGACGGGGATTCTCGGGGATATGATTGTTACGTTCGGTGTGTCTCTGACAAACCGAATAATTTCGGGATATTCGTTCCCCGTATTATTGAAAACCGCTTTCTGTTCAGGGTCGAGGAATCGACGACAAAGGTCGAGTAAAACCGTGCTGTCTTTTCCTCCTGAGAAAGAGACATAGAGCGGACGTCCTGTTCTCGCTTTGAACTGTTCGACCGCTCCGACGGCGTGGTCGATTTTCTGTTCGAGTTTCCACCCCTGTCTCTCTCTTAATGTTGCTAAATCCATATCGCTGTTATAAGGTTGTTATAATCTTGTTATCAGAACGGACAGTCCTCCTCGTCCTCGTTTCCGCCGAACGGGAGGTCGTCGTCGAAATTGAACGTCGCCGCCTGTTCAGCCTCCTGCGCCCGTCTGAGGAGTTCTTTCTGTATGTGGTTGTCATTGTCCCAAACAGGCTCGATTCCGTTCGTGTACGGGACGTATCGACCGTTGTTCAGGTTGTATTTGAAAAGAGCCATTCCGCACTCTCCGAGGTGTCTGAATTTTACTTTCTTGACGTACACCTCGACCGTGTTGTCGAGACGGTTTCTGTGTACGACGATTCCGAAATCCGCTTTGTTGTAGAAATTCGCAGATCCGCTTATATCATAGAGGCTCGGAATCTCAGGCTCGCCGTCCTTGTTCTTCTGCATTTTCGTCGGGTGAGCCATCAGGATTATCAAAATATCGTTTATCTGAGCGAAATTCGTCAGTTTGTCGAGGAGTTCCGAGATATACTCGGTCTCGTTGAGTTTTCCTCTCGTCGATTCGAGCCTGTTGTATGGGTCGATTACGAGAGCCTTGATTCCCCGTCGGCGGACGAGGTATTTTGCCCTGTCAAGAATCGTATCGACTTGGAAATTCTCCGACGGGGATATGAAATAGAAATTCTGTTCGAGGTGGTCTTTGACCTGTCTGTATTCGCCGTATGTCAGGTGTTGTTTGTCGAACTTCTTGCCCGTGAACTTCTCTATCAATTTCGAGGCGTGATAGGCGAGAGGGGCGTTCTCAGGGCTGAAATAGGCGAACCTCCAACCGTAACGGATATTGAGCCGCTCGGCTATCTCGTCGATGAACTCGGATTTTCCGCTGCCAGGGATTCCCGTTACGATACAGAGACGTTTCGTCTCAAACGACAGGAGACGGTCGAAACATTCGTGTCCGATTGTAACGCCTTTCTGCATACCGTTCTCGAACAGGGCGTCGAGGGAGGATTCAAAATCGGAGACCGTGAAAATACCCTCCAATTTGATTTCGGGAGCGGATTCGAGACATTTCAGGAGGTTCGCTTTTCCGAACTTCTGCAGGTGTTCGTTTGCGTCCTTGCATCCCTCCCCGTATTCGAGGATTCGACAGCGTTCAGCCCCGAAACGACGGACGAGTTCGTCTCTCAGGAGGACGCCTTTGGTATCGGTGTCGGAGGCTATGAAAATCGTCTCTTTGTCGTCGAAATAGTCCTCGATATAATCGTCGAGATAGTCGAGGTTTGCGTTCGCCCCGTTCGGGACGGAGACGACGTCGTGGCGACCGCACTCATAGAACGACAGGGCGTCCATTTCGCCCTCCGTGATGATACATTCTTTCTGCCCTTTTATCCCGTCGATGTTATACGGAAGGAGTTCCGCTCCTGAACAGAGTTTGAAACATTTGTCGCCCGTCCTGAATTTCGTGTTCAGGAGGACGCCGTCTCGGTAGTAGTTGAACTGAACCGTATTCGCCTGTCCGTTCTTCTGAGGCATCCACTCCTGTCCCTCCGTTACTTTCATTTCTCGGAGCGTCTGTTCCGAGATTCCTCGGGAGGCGAACCACGCAAGGGCTTTCGCTGAAATCGGAGAGACAGGGCGGGGCGTCGGTTTCTTGTATGTCGGCTTCTGTCGCTTGATGGGGGCGTAGTTATGCCACGGACGCTCCTCCCGTTCCCACGATTCCTTTTCGGCGGCGCAGCCTGAAAAACCGCAGTAGTGGCAATGAAACTCGCCCGTCGCAAGATTTATCGACAGGCTTTTGTCCCGTTTGTCCCGACGTTCGTCGTGGCATTGAGGGCAGAAAACCTTTTTGTTTCCCGACCTCGTTCCGAACGGGGCGGATATTCCGTATTTTTCCCAATTCAATCTCATAGCAGAATCCAATTATGCGTTTTCTCGTCCCAAGCGTGTTTCTCGGACGGACGGGGCGGAGCGTCGTTCGGGATTGTGGCTCGTCCTGAGCCGTATGTGCGGCGTCCTGTCTCCTCGTCGATTCGTTCTCCCACTCCGAGATTTACGCCCGTCAGAGAGCCTCTATTCGCCGCAGAACGAGAGCCTCGGTCGTTGTCGTAGTTACCCTCGACGATTTTCAGCCAATTTTTCGAGTTCTCGAAAACCCAGTCGAACGATGCCGTCCAGCCTGAGTTGTTTCCTCCGCAGAGGAATTTCGACGCCTGAATCCTCTCGAATAACTCCTGACAGACGGAGAGCCAACGGCTGCTGTCGTCCGAGAACTCGGCGAGGCGGAGACGTATTTTGTTGCGCCTGTTATCGTTGAGAGACTTGATTTTCGGGAGAGAGGAACAGACAGAGTTCCACAGGGCGACTATATCCTGATAAGGATATTCTATTTTCTTTCCTTTACTCTCCTTTACTTTAGTTTCCTTTTCTTTGCTATCCTGAGTTATAACCTCCTTATTCGGAGTTATATCCTCGTTAGCGTTATTCCAACGGCTCGCCATTCCTTTCTTTCCCGCCTGAGAGAGTTTCGAACGACGTTCCAAGAGTTGAGCGAAACGGCGTTTATGCGCCGCAGAGAACAGAACAGTCCCGTCCTCTGACATTTGGAGGAGGTCGATTCGACAGGCGTATTCGACGATTTCTGTCAGTTCCTCGACCGAGAGTTCATAGTCGGCGGCGAGGAGTTCCCGATTCACTTCTCGGAAATCCAACTCGAAATTCTCGCTGTCTGTCAGGGTTTCGAGAATATAGTTCCACACGGCATATCCCGTGTGGCTGAACCGTCTCCTCAGTGCTTTTACCTTGACGTCGTTTCTCATATCGGCGTCGTGGCTGAAATACTCGGCTGAATTATTCTTTGGTCGTCCCATAATTGCCTCCTGTTCTACATTGTTGCTAAGATTGATTGACGGAGTTTCTCGTTTCGGGCGTTCCAATCGAACGAACGTATCATCCATTGACGATAATTCAGAGGGATATTTGCGATGCGCTCTCCCTGATATTTGCCGAACGGCATAACCTCGATAGGGGCGACCTTTTGGGCGTCTATCGCCTGAGTGTCCTCCCGACTGTATTTCCCGATGTCGTGAATCGGTATGCCTGACAGGAGACGCCCTCCTGTTCCGAACATTCTCCACAGACGACCTTTCTCGAAAATGATGTCCTCGACCCGTCCGAACCTCTCGACGTTTCCTCCGAGGTCTGAAATAAGACAGTCCCGTTTCTCAGTGTCGATTCGAGTTCCTCGTCCGATAATCTGATAATATAGGGCGATAGAGGCTGTCGAGATTCCGAGAACAATACAGTCGATTCCCGTAAAGTCGAAACCCGTCGAGAGAACTCGGACGTTAAACAGAACCCGTATCTCTCCCGAGCGGAATCGGGCGACGGTCTGTTCTCTCTCCCGTTTGTCCTGCTCGCCGTAGATAACGCCTGAGTTCGGGTATCGCTGAGACAGGTCGATAGCGTCCTGAACCGACGGAACGAACGCAAGGACGTGTTTTCTCTCGGGGTGTTTGTCGAGCGTATCTGTTATCCCCTGAGTTCCTCCGTTGGCGTCGTATGCCCGCTGAACGCTGTCCTCCGTGTACTCTGATTTCGAGGAGTTGAAAACGAGGAGACTGTCGTCGAACGATGCGGTCTCATACAGGAGCGGAGACCAAAAGCCGAGACGAACCATTTCCTGAACCTGTCCGACGTGGATAATGTCTTTGTAGAAATTCCCTTTCTTTGAACGGCTCGTCAGCATAACGAGTTTCGAGAACGTCTGTCCGTCTCGGTCTCGGTTCGTCTGTAACTTGACAGGCGTCGCCGTGATTCCGAGGACGTGGGTAATTCCGCTGTCTTTCAGGAATCGCCCGAGCATACTGTCAGCCTCCCGAGGATACAGGTGCGCCTCGTCGATTAGCATTTTCGTGAATCCGTATCGTTTGAACGTCTCTCCGAGGTTCTTGATAGAACCGATTGTGGCGTATGTTATCTGAGCGATTTCCCGACGACCGAACGAGGCGGAGTAAATCCCCGCATTCGTCCCGAAATCCCCGCAGAGCGACATATATTTGCAGTAGTTCTGTTCGAAGAGTTCTTTCGACGGCTGGAGAACGAGGAGACGGTCGTCCGTGTTCTTTGCGACAAACGCTGTCAGGATTGATTTTCCCCACGCTGTCGGGAGGACTATCAGGCTTGGTTTCGGCTTTTTCTCATGAAAAAACTGAATCGCTTTCGCTATCGGTTCGGACTGATTTTCCCTTAGTATAATCATATCAAAAGAAAAAATCCCCGTGCTTAGGGCTAACCACGCTAAACAGCAACGTCGGGACGTCTTTCGGCAGTCCCACCCATACACGGAGATTTATATTTTTATCTGTTATCATTCTGTTATAATTTGGTTATTGCAAAGTTATAACGATTATATCGTAATCACTTCGTTTTGCGAGAAAAATTTAACTGTTCATGTAATTCGGAGGCTCGGACAGGCTGTTTCGATTCGAGCGTTTTCGACAGTTTGCGGGCGAGGCGTTTCGTGTTGAAAATCCGTGTGCTGTCTCCCTCCAACGTCTGACAGAGGAGGTCGAGGTATCGGACGATGTCGTCCCGCTGTTTGTTCGATATGGTTATCATTCTGCGAAATAGTTATCTGAACAGGTTATACGTTTATTTGAGGAGGAATCGTCTCGCTCCTTGACTTGGAACAGTGAACTCCCGAGCGAGGTCAGGATGCGCAGCCTGAAACGCTTTGGCGTCGAACTTCGTCGAGGCTTTCGGGGCTTTCCACGTTGCGATTGTCTGTCCTCCGAACGACAGTCCCTCGGCGTCTCCGAATGCGAGTTTGATTTTCTCCTCCAATTCGGTTTTGCGGGCGTCGAGAGCGTCGATTTCCTGTCGGACTTCTTTCAGTGATTTGTAGGCGTCGAAAACCTCCTCTGAGGTCTCGATAATCTTTCCGTCGGTGTGTCGGTTGTATTTCAGGAGAACGTCGCTTACGTTCGTCGCAGCGGGTTCCTGCCGTCCCTGAATGTTATCGACCCAAAAACGCTCGACCTCGGAAATCAGCCAGCCGAAAAACTCAGGGTCGAGGGCGATGTCCTTGTAGCCGAACTCCCGACCTGAACAGAGCCAAGCGAGAGAGCCGAACGAGAGACCCGCAACTCCGAGTTGATACTGAACCTGACAGAACCAATGTTTCGGAATGTCGTCGGCGTCGATTGACATTTGGGTCGTCTTGCACTCGAGGATTCCTTTGTCGTTCGGAGAACGGCTCTCTCCGAGCCAAAATGTTCTGTCGGGAGAGACCTGCAGGAACGGACGTTCGTCGTCTCGGATTATCCAATCTATTGCACTGCGTTTGATGATGTCTCGACCCGTCTCGTCGTGCCAAAACAGAGCGACGGCATCCTCCAAATAGTGTCCCGCTTTCATAGCGAAATTCTCCTGTTTTGGAGCGTCGAGACCTATTTTGCGTCTCCATAACTGATACGGGGTTTCCCACGGGTTCAGACCGATAATCGTTGCAACTTCGGACGAACCGATTCCTGATTCTCTCACTTTGAGCCATTCGGCTCTGTCTTTCGGACGTATTACTGTGTTACTCATTGCTTGATACTTTTTTGATGAATGATTCGATTGCGAGTTCTCCTGCTGCTCGTTTGACAAGGCTTGCGATTTTCGGATCTGCGAGAGCGTCTTTCAGGAGGCGGACGACAGTCCGTTGCTTACCCGACAACCCGAACAGATTGTTCTGCTCGAAACTGTCCTTTTTCTCGTTCGATATTTCCGCTACAAGGACGATAGCGGCTCTGTTCTCTTTGTTCTCGTCCTACCATTTCTGAATGGCTTGGAGGTGTTGTTTTAATTCTTCCATTTTGCTGTTATTTTGATTAAATTTCGTTTTTACGGGGAGTTCAGGAGGGCGACGGGGAGTTACCCTCCTGAACGGTTTATCGGCGTCGTATCAGGCGGAAATCAGCCCATATTCCGATGAATTGTTTTCCGCAGTACGAGGCGAGTTCGCTGCTCTTTAAGCAAAGGCGAGAGCCGACGTTCGCACCCGCATTCGAGGGGGCGTAATCCGAGTGCGCATAGGCGAAACCCGCATATCCTGTGACATAGTCGCCTGTCTGCATCATACGCCGTTCCTTTCGCTCGTCCTCGTCCATATTGTCGATTTCGTCCTGAGTGTAGAGCCAATGCCACGGATAGTATAGAATTTCGTCCTCTTTGAGTTCAGGCGTCCAACCCTCGTTCAGGGCTGCAACGATAATTCGGAGTTTCAGATACGCCTCGATGTCCTCTCCGCATTCGTCGATGTCCTCGACGGCTCTGTATGCGACGACAAACGGATGCTCCTCGCCGAGTTCCTGACAGGCGTCCTCGAACGTCTTGATTCGCTCTGTAACGTCTTTTGGCTTGAAAGTCTCCTCCCCAAAGAGAGATTCGAGAACTTTCATTGTGCTGTCTGCACCCGCTTTTCGGGCTGTCTCGTAAGCGGCGAGAACATTTTCTTTTTTGATTTCCATAAACTTATTTTTTAGATGATTTCTTAGACTTGATTACCTCGCCTGTTTCAGGATTGACGACCTCTCCCTCGGAAACCTCGATGGCAGCTGCGCCTGTTGAACGAGCGATAGCTGCTGCTGCTCTGTCCTGAGCGGTCCCGGCTTTCTTCTCCGCTGCCGCCTGTGCTTTCGCCTCCTTTTCTGGGTTGATGAATGTTTCCTGAACGGTCGTCGTTCCCTCCTTGATTGCGTTCGCCGTGGCTCGCAGCTCGAAAATCCTCTGTTTGTCGATTTCGTCGAGAGACTTGACGCCGAGATAGAGGAAAATCTGCTCCTGAGTTACGCCGAGTTTCTTGAAATATGCGAGGACGTTCTGTCTGCTCGTTTCGAGGTCTATCGACTGACCGAGGGCGACGTTCTTTACCTCGTTGATGATTTTCTTTGTTACCGCTTTCGGGATAACTGACAGGACGGCGTTCCTGAATGCGATTGCGGAGGCTGCGTTCCCCGTAACGATTTGCATATCCTGAGAGAACGTGTAGCCCTTTTTCGTTACGATTGAGCGGGAGACCTCCTTACAGACGGCGACGTTCGATTCGAGGTCGTGGCACATTGCTTGAGCGGTTATCATTCGCCCGTCGTTGCCGACGATTCGGGTCTGAATACGGAGATTACCCCAAGCCGAGGCGATGATTTCCGCCATACGGATTGACAGTCCCTCGATAACGGAATCGTTCCCGTCTTTGTCCTTGCGACGGAGGACGTAGAAACAGTCCTCGGCGGTCTCTTTGTCCATTGTCGCATAGGTTGCGATAGTGTTCAGGACACGGGGGAGGTCTCTCGGGTACTGTTTGGCGGTCGAGATTTGAATATCGACCTCTGCTCGGTTGATTGCGGAGATTACCTCTGCCTGTTTGATTTCGATAATTTCATTATCCATAATAAACTGTTATTTAGTTATGCCCTCTGACTGCTTCGGGCTTTGCATTTCGTGATAATAGATTTTGAATTTCCGACCGTCGGGGGCTTTCTCCCAATAGTCTTTGATTTGGAATCCCTCGTCTCTCAGTTCGGAGACGACCTTTCGGAAATCGACGGTATGTCCGATTTGATTTCCTGTCAGCGTCGTTAGACGCTCGCCCCGCTCGAACGCCCGTTTTATCAGGAGTTTCGGGGACTTGTTGTCTGATTGTTCCATAACTACCTCCTTTTATGTCGAATGATTTGTTCAGCCTGTCTCTCGATTTCCTCGTTCGTCTGAACTCGGTGTTCGAGCATCCATTCCTCCAACTCCGATTTCTTGAAATAGAGTTTTCGGTCTTTCTTGTAGTGGGGTATCTGTTTTGCGCTCGTCAGCCTGTAAAGGTGCTGAACGCTGAACCCCGTGAAAATCGCCGCCTCCTCGACGAGGAGAATAGGTTTCGCCGCTATCAGCGAGAGACGCTCGATTCTGTCGAGTTTCTCTGTCATTGCCTGAAATTCCTCTCCCATAGTCTCAGATATTTTCGTCGTCCTCGTCCTCGTCGAAATCAATCTCAGAGAACAGTCCGAGTTTGTTCAGATACTTGCCCGTGAACACACAGGCGACCAAAACGCCCATAGCGACCGACTTAATCGCCAGACAGCGACCGAACGGGAGAGGATTCGACGGGTCGTCGTCTCCCGCAACAATCATAAAGGCAAAGAACCCTATCCCGAACAGGATGTAGAGGAGGGAATACTGCCTGACTTTTTTCCAATTCACTTTCATAGCGTTTCCGATTTAAGATTCAATAATTCGGAGCGAACTCCCGCCTCTATGATTTCCTGATACTTTCTCAGGAGACGGGCGAGACGCCTGTTCTCCCCGTTCAGGACTTTGTTCGAGGTTTCGAGTGCCTTGATATACTGCTCGTCCGATTTGTTGCCCCGAGAGACAGACGGACGAGACGGAACGTCGATTTCAGGGAACGAGATACGAACCTCGACGGAGGAACGCTCGACGGTTTTTCTGACAGAACACCCCGAGTTCCTTTCCTCGGTCGTCTCAGTCCGTTTCGCTCTCCGCTCCCAATAGGCGTCCACGTACTTTTTGTTGTACTGATATTTCGCCTTTTGAGCCTCGGGGGATAGTTTACTCATTTCTTGCCCTCCTCCGATTTCAGACGTGCCTCGACACGCTTGCGAATAACATAGATAGTCCCGCCTGAATGAATGTTGTATTTCTTCATCAGGAACTCGGTTACGAGAGTGCGGCTCTGACCCTCGACTGATACGAGTTTGTTCCATTCCTCGTAGATAGCCAAGTCCCGCTTTTCTCGCTCGGCTTGGCATTCGGTCTTGAATACAGGTGTCTGTTCCATAATCCTATAATTTTTTAAGTGTTAAATTCCTATTTTACTTATTAGTTTATTTCCGATTTTAGTTCTTATTTCGTAACTTTGTACGCAGTTAAAACCGAAACCGGTTGCAAATATAAACAAAGTTTGGATTTTAGAAAAATAAATCCGATAAAAGTTACGATTTTATATATTTTTAACGATATGGACGACGTACTAAGACGACTTAAACGAGCAATTAACTGGCTGATATTTCAGGAGGTTGCGGAGAACGAGACCGAACTTGCTGAGAAACTCGGTTACAGGAAATCATCGTTCTCTCAGATAGTGAACGGCAAAGTCCCTTTGGCTGAAAAGTTCGTAAATCGCCTCTGTTCGCTTGATGAAAATATAAACGGAGTTTGGATTTTGACAGGAGAGGGAGACCTGCTTATTTCAGGCGTGAATAATAACCCGAACGGGCAAAACGGGGTGTTTGTCCCCGAGAACGTGTGGTCGGTTATTCAGGCACAGGCGCAGAGCCTGTCAGCCCGAGACAAACAGATAGACGACCTGATTTCGCTCCTGAAAACCCAACTGTCGGAAAAAGAAAAAACAGTTGCCCGACAGGACGACGCTGCCACCTCTGCCGCTGTCGGATAATCGGGTTCGGGAACTTTCAAAGAATTATTCCAAAGTATTAACGATATGAACAAACATTCTTTAGCAATCGCATTCGCCCTTATCGGGGCTGGTGTCGGCGGATATATTTCCGCATCGAGTGGGAGTTTCCTCCCTGTAATATACGGTCTCTGCGGAGGCTGTTTCGTCGGGTATTTCGTTTCGGGTCTCCTCGGAGCGAAAAGCACTCTGCTCCAAAAAGACTTTCAGAAACTCGGAGACCTGAGAGGGAAAACCCTCGACGAGATTGTTTCCGTCGTCGGGAATTTCAGTTCTGAGAAATCCTGTAACATAACTGACAGGAATAACGAGCAGGGGGAAATCTATACTTGGACGTCCGACAAATACGAAATCGCCCTCCTGTTCGGGAGCGACGGACGCTGTATCGGTGTAAATAAAGAAACGAGAATATGAATAACAGGCTGCTCGAAATAATCCGCTATAAAACGGGAGGGAAACAGACGGAGTTCGCCTCCCTGATGGGGTGGACGCCACAATACCTGTCGAAACTCCTGAGAGGAGAGAATTTCGGGATTACGCCGCTCGTTACGATTCTTGAACGCCTCCCTGAAATCAGCGCACGGTGGCTGCTCCTCGGGAACGGAGAAATGCTCGAAATCGGGAAACTGTTCACGCTCCAACGGGAGGCGTTCGCACAGGTTCAGGCGATTCTCGAACTCGAAAAGTATATCCCCGTGATGTCGCCCGAGGAAATCCACGAATACGAACAGGCGGTTACGGCGGTGAGAAAACCCGTATTCCCGCCCGAGACGCTCGAAAAGTGGCGGGAACAGTTAAACATACGTCAAACGGAAATGGAGGCGAAATTCGCCGCCGCAAACGCTAAATCGGAGGAGTTATGCAGACAGAGGACAGTCAAAAAGTGATAGACAGGTTTTTTCAGGCTCTATATTACCTGAAACAGACAAAGGTAATCCGTGGAAAACAGACTTTCACGGCTCGTTACGGCATAAACCGTTGGAATCTGAACTCCCTCGAAAAAGACAGGGCGAGAGACATTTTTCAGGCTTCGTGGCTGTCCTATCTCGTCGAGGATTACGACGTCTCGGCGGAATGGCTACTGACAGGACGGGGCGAGATAATGTCCCGAGTAAAGAAAATCAGGACGAACGGTTGAACGTCTGCCCTGATTCAGTTTTTATTCCTTTTCGTCCGATGTTATATCAGGCGGTAGAATCGTCGGTATTGAGGCGACTGCCGCCTGTTTGTTTTTATCCATAACTTTTGCGTAGATCTGCGTCGTCGAGAGGTCTCGATGCCCGAGGAGTTTCGACACCGTGTAGATGTCCGTCCCGATGTCGAGCATAAGAGTGGCGAACGTGTGCCGCCCGCAATGAAACGTAATCGTTTTGTTGATTCCCGCTCTCGCCACCCATAGTTTGAGGGTGTTATTCGTACAGGTCGGGGAATGAATGTCGGTAAAGACGTGTTCGTCGGGGAGACCTCGTTCCCCCATAAGTTCCGCCGCCTGTGGAGATATGTCGAGATACTCCTGTCCGCTCGTTTTCTTCTGTCGGAAAATGATTCGGGTAAACTCGCCCTGTTTGTGGACGTCGCCCCAAGTCAGACGGAGAACGTCGCTCCGCCTGAGACCTGTCAGACAGGAGAACAGAAACGCAGCTTTGATTTGAGGGTATTCGCACTCCGTCGCTGCGAGTTTCCGAACCTCGTCGAGTGTCAGATACATACGAGTTCCCTCCTCGGGTTTGAACCCCTCGATACCTCGGAGAGGATTCGACGAGATAATTCCCTCCTCGTAAGCCTGATTCAGACAGGCTCTCAGTTTATTAAAGTACGACAGTTTCGAGTTTCGGGCGAGGGGTTTGTCCTTGATTCGCTTCCTGTAATCGTGTCCCCAAGCGACGGCGTCGTTTTCGAGATAGTCTTTGAAACCCTGAACCCATTCGGGCGTGATTTCTTCGAGAGTTATGCTCTCCCGCTTTTCGTACTTTTTCAGATGATGCAGACAGGAATACCAATTTCCCCAATTCCCTCGGCTCTCCTCTCCGAGACGCTTTTCGCAGAGTTCCCTGTAATAATCGAAAAATCGGAGTTTCCCCGTCGTTTTGGTCTTGAACCCGAACTGTCCGTTCCTGAGTTCGATTACCCGTTTCGCCCTGACAGCGTCGGCGAGTTTGAGCGTCTCTTTGTTCTTCTCTCTGTCGGCTCTCGTCTGTTCGGGAATCAGGTACATTTTCAGATACTCGTATGTCCGTTTTCCGTTGAGATAGATGTCGAGGTACAGGGAAATGTTCCCCGTCGGCATTTTACGCTGTCGGAGGCGTATCGGTTCTTTTGATTCTGACATATTTTGTTGCTGTTGTTGGTGTCGATTGATTCGAGCAACAAAATAACAACAAAAAAACGACAACTCAAAAATAACTCCAAACAAATTTACGAAAATTTTTCCGATTCCGTAAATTATTGAGTAATAAAGCAGTTTTGTATCTGAATTATGTTTCGATTATATCCGAATTTCAGGCGAAAATCGAGCCTCACTTTCCAATACAGTAACTCAGTTATTCGGCATAACTATCTGAAAACCAATTTATAAAATTTTGTTTCTGAGATTTTAGCAACAGAATAGCAACAAATTTCCGACAATTCCCGCAAAAGTCGATTTTTCGGGCTTACTTTCCCACCAAGAACCGTGTCAGTTTCTTCAACAACATCAAGAACAACGACTATGACTGTGTAATCATGTCGCATGACCAGTTCGGGAAGATACCGCAATCGCCAGAACTCCAACGGCAGATACTGCAGGCGGAGCTTGATACCGTGGAGGAAAACTTGGAGGTGATACGTACGCAGGGCAAAGACG